>Ga0299906_10000554_pt1 | contig 34170 bp, 29 predicted proteins | sample RVTome_14_FD_200259 | JGI IMG/M metagenome (GOLD analysis project Ga0299906, IMG submission 200259) | Soil microbial communities from uranium-contaminated site in the Upper Colorado River Basin, Wyoming, United States - RVT145D125 (version 2) ... | reverse complement strand
CTCCATCTGCCTCGCGATTCGAAAGGCCTCGCTCGCTTCCGCGCTTCGCCCCGCGAGCGCGAGAGCGATCGCCAGGTTCCGCTGCGGCTCGTAGAGCTGGGGGTCGAGCGCGACCGCCCGCTCGAAGGTCGCGATCGCGTCTTCGATGCGCCCGGAGTCGAGGTAGGACGTGCCCAGGTCGTTCGCCAGTTCGGCCGACTCCGGCGCGAGCTCCGCCGCTTTCTGGAACGTCTCGATCGACGCCTCCTTGTTCCCCTCGGTTGCGAGCTCTCTCGCGCGCGCGGCCAGGAGGTACGGGTCGTCCGCGCTTTTTTCCACCGCGAATCGGGCGCCGGCGACGAAGAGGAGAACCACGACGGGAACGATCAGGAACCGTTGCCACGGGCGACGCCCCGAAGGAAGCGGTCGTTGGAGCGCCGCTCCGAGACCGAGCCCGACCACCAGCCCGCCGACGTGTCCGGCGTTGTCGACCCCTTCGAGCACGCTTCCCAGCAGAAGGTTGAAGCCGACGAAGAACGCGAGGCTCGAGAGCAGCTGCCGCACCACCGGGCGGGGAACGAGGATGTGGCCGAGGTAGAGCATCGACAGGAGAGCGCCGGCGATCCCGAAGACCGCGCCCGAAGCTCCCGCGCTCAGGACCGCCGGGTGCCAGGCGAGGCTCGCGACGCTTCCTCCGATTCCCGAGAGAAGATAGATCAAAAGGAACGTGAGGTTCCCGAACATCCGCTCGGCGGCGCTCCCCAGGCTCCACAGGCACCACATGTTGAAGAAGAGGTGGAGGAACCCGATGTGCACGAAGTTCGCGCTCGACAGCCGCCACCACTCTCCATCGAAAACGAACGGGCCATAGATGGCTCCGAGATCGAGGAGCTGCTGTCTTTCCGGCTGAATCGGGGAGACTCCGTGGAGCAGGGCGACGACGAAGTAGGCGACGTTCGCGGTGAGGAGGGCGGGGGTAACGAAGAAACGAGGGGTCGCGTGCACCAGGACGTCGTAGAAGCTCGCCTCTGGAACCTCGGGACGGGCGGTTTCCGGAATCTCCTGCACGATGTTGTTATTGTAGCTTGGCTCTGGACATTGACCCGGGAGCTCATTTCGGGTCTCATGGTCGTTTCATGGAGGAGCTTTCGATGAGCCTCAACCGCAACGTCGCGTCGTTATCGACATTCCTCTTCGCCGCTTCCCTGGCCGCCGGCGCCGCGGAAAAGCGGCCGGTCACCTTCGAGGACATTCTGTCGCTCCGCACCGTTTCCGAGCCTGCTGTGTCGCCCGACGGGCGGGCCGTTCTCTTCACCGTAGCGTCCTGGGAAGCCGCCGGCACCGGCGATTCGGAGAAGAAGGAATGGGTGAGCCACGTCCACCTTGTCGCGGCCGGGGGAGGCGCGCCCCGGCAGCTCACTTTCGGAGAGAAGGGCGAGGGCGCTCCCGCGTGGTCGCCCGACGGCGAATGGATGAGCTTTCTCGCCGCCCGCGCCGAGGGAGCGAAAAAGGCCGATGTCCCGATCGACGAGGGGCCCAAACGGCAAATCTGGCTAATGCGCGCCTCGGGCGGGGAAGCGTTCCGGCTGACGGACGCGAAGGAAGGGGTCACCGCCTACCAGTGGTCTCCCGACGGCTCCGCGATCGCGTTCACCGCGAAAGACGCGTACTCCGAAGAGGAAGAGCGGAACCGCAAGCGTCGGGACGATCCGGTCGTCTACGAGGAGGACTTCCGCATGAGCCACCTCTGGACCATCGATGTCGAGAGCCGCGAGGCGGTACAGCGAACGCGCGGCTCGTCGTTCACGGTGAAGGGAAAACCTAGTTTCTCACCGGACGGTTCCCGGATCGCCTTCACCGCGTCGCCTACCCTGTGGCTGCGCGACGGCAGGGACGACGTCTACGTGCTGGCGCTCGAGGGTGACAAGTTGGAGAAGATCACGTCGAACCTCGGACCGGACGAATCGCCGGTCTTCTCGCCCGACGGCAGGACCATCGCCTTTCTCACCACTGGCGATGAGTCCGAGCCGCTTCCGGACGGAACCCAGATCCCCGATCTGAGAAACGCCAGGCTCGCGCTCTACGACGTCTCGGCGGGAACGATACGGGATCTCGGGGACAAGGCGTTCGATCGGATCCCGGGGGAACCGCGGTGGGCGCCGGGAGGAGATCGTCTCCTCTTCACCGTCGGCGACCGCGCTTACCAGGAGGTGTACGCGTACGAGCTCGCGGGCCGGCGCTACCTGAAGCTCACGAACGGCGCTCTGGCGATCCTCGGCAACTCGAGCCGGGATGGCTCGGTCGCGGTTCTCACCATGGAATCGCCTTCGTCTCCGGCCGAGGTCTTCGTTTCCGGACCCGATTTCGCCCGACCCAGGAGGCTCACGACCATGAACCCCCAGGTCGAGGCGCTCGCCCTCGGCGCGAGCGAGGTCGTCACCTGGAAGAGCACGGAGGGTTACGAGGTCGAAGGCGTTCTGGTGAAGCCCGTCGGCTGGGAACCGGCAAAGCGGTACCCGCTCCTGGTGGTTCCCCACGGCGGACCCACGGGCGCCCACTTCAACCACTTCCGCGTTCGCTACGGCGACGGTGGGCAGCACTGGGCCGGCCAGGGGTGGGCCGTGCTCTATCCCAATCCGCGTGGAAGCACGAACTACGGTGAGGAGTTCATGCGCGGAAACCTGGCGGATTGGGGCGGGGGAGACTACCGCGACATCATGACCGGCGTCGATGCGATGGTGACCGCGGGCATCGCCGACCCGGGAAAGCTCGCGATCCAGGGATGGAGCTACGGCGGCTACATGACCTGCTGGACGGTCGCTCAGACCACCCGCTTCAAAGCGGCGATGATCGGAGCGGGGCTCACGAACCTCGTCAGCATGTACGGGACCAACGACGTCCCCAACTACCTCGGGTCGTTCTTCAACGGGACGCTCGCGCCCGAGACCGAGCAGCTCTATCGTGAGCGCTCGGGGTTGACCTACGCCGACAGGGTGACGACCCCGACTCTGATCCTGCACGGCGCCGCCGACGAGCGGGTTCCCATCGGCCAGCCGATGGAGTTCTTCCGAGCGCTCAAGGACCGCGGCGTGCCGACGGAGCTCGTCTTCTATCCGCGGGAGGGGCACGGCCTCCAGGAGTACCACCACCGGCTCGATCGCATGAAGCGGCAGTACGAGTGGATCGCCAGGCACACCCTGGGCGCGGCCTCGGGCGCGGCCCCGACCCCGAACTGAGAGGATCGGTGCGGATCGGAATCCTCACCAGCGGCGGCGATGCCCCGGGAATGAACGCCGCGATCCGAGCCGTGGTGCGCGTGGCCGCGAGCCGCGAATGGATCGTCGCCGGAATCCGCCGCGGTTTCTCGGGGTTGATTCAGGGAGAGCTCGTCGAGCTCACTCCGCGCGCCGTGGCGAACGTGCTTCAGCGCGGCGGCACGATCTTGAAGACCTCGCGCTCTCCGGAGTTCCTCGAGCCGGAATCGAGAGAGCGGGCGCGGGCGGTGCTCGAGGAGAACGAGCTCTCGGCCGTCGTCGCCATCGGCGGCGACGGCACGCTCAAAGGCGCCCACGAGCTCGCGAAGATCTGGAGAGGAAGAGTCGTGGGAGTGCCCGCCACCATCGACAACGACCTTTCCGGAAGCGACGACACCATCGGATTCGATACCGCCCTCGATACCGCGCTCGACGCCATCGACAAGATCCGTGACACCGCCGCCTCGCACGAAAGGCTCTTTCTGGTGGAGGTCATGGGGCGGCACTCGGGGTTCATCGCCCTCGGGGTGGGCACCGCGGGAGGGGCCGAGGACATCTTCGTCCCCGAGGTGGCGACGGACCTCGACGCCTGCAGCAAGCATCTCGTCGAGGCGCGCAAACGAGGCAAGGCGATGAGCATCCTCATCGTCGCCGAGGGGGAGCACGAGGGGGGCGCCTTCGCCGTCGCCGAGAAGCTGAAGGCCAAGACCGGTTTCGAGTCCCGGGTGACGGTGCTCGGGCACATCCAGAGGGGCGGAAGCCCCACCGCGCGGGATCGAATCCTGGCGACGAAGCTCGGAGCCTTCGCGGTCGAAGCGATCTCCGAGGGAAAGACCGACGTCATGGTGGGAGAGGTCGCGGGCCGGCTGACGACGACGCCGCTCGAAGAGACCTGGACCCGGAAAAAAGCGCTCGACCCCTTTTTGTTGAAGCTCATTCCCATCCTCGCGCGCTGAGCGTTCGAACGCTCCGAGCGCCAACAGCTTGCGGTGATATAGTGCCGAGATGCACCACACTCTGCGCGCCCGGCGTTTCGCGCAGATTCGCGACGCGAGCATTCAGTTCGGCGACTTGACGGTGCTCGTCGGACCGCAGGCAACGGGTAAGAGCATCCTGCTCCAGCTGTTGAAGCTGGCCGTTGATGCTGGTCGAATCGCAGGAACCCTGAAAGAGAATGGATTCGGTTGGGCATCTCGGGAGGAATTCTGCGCAGTTTATTTTGGCGAGGGAATGTCGTCGGCATGGAACGAAAAAACCACGGTAACGTTCGACGGCCGACGAGTTCCTGCTCCTCCAAAGAGGACTCTTCACGGCCCACCGCAGCTCTTTTACATTCCGGCGCATAGGACGTTGAGCGTTGCCGAAGGATGGCCGTTGGGGTTCAGGAGCTACAGACCAGATACGCCGTTCGTCGTCCGCGATTTCAGCGAGGAGTTGCTGCAGCTTCTGACCACGAAGCGCGGTACCGAAGGGGACCTCGTATTTCCTCAGCAGCGGCGACTCAAGAAGCAATTCCGCGAGCTCATCGATCAGGCGGTTTTCCACGGCGGGCAGCTCAAACTGCTCAGCGACGGCCCTCGCCGACAGTTCAAGCTGGTATACCCCGATGCCCAGATGGCCTACATGGCGTGGACGGCAGGTCAGCGCGAATTTATCCCGCTCTTGCTGGGGATATACCATCTCGTTCCGCTCGGGCAGGCTCGCACCGCCGGGGACGTCCAGTGGGTCGTGATCGAAGAACCAGAGATGGGGCTCCACGTGAAGGCGATTCAGGCGGTGATGCTTCTCATCCTCGAACTCTTGGATCGCGGTTACAAGGTTGCGATCTCGACTCACTCGGAAGCGATCCTTCAGATCGTCTGGGCGATCCAGGAGCTCAAGGCAACGTCTGCGCCGCCTGCGAGCCTTTGGAAGGTTTTTGATCTCGAGCCGGCTCGATGGGATGTAGGACAGCTGGCCGAGCGTTGCCTCCAACTCAGCTATCGTGTGTTTTTTCTCGACTACGACGGCGACGCCGTCTCCGCCACGGATATCAGCAGGCTCGATCCAGGAGCGGAGCGGGAGGCCGAGAAAACGTGGGGACAGCTCGCCGGGCTCAGCGAACGGGTAAATTCTATCGTGGCCGCGCTCAATTCGGACGCAGAGTGAGCCGGCGAAGCGGGAAGCATCGATTCCAAGGGGTTTGCGCCGGGCTTCAAGGCTGCGCTGCGGTCAGCGCCTATGTTCGGGTTGGCACCCAGGCTCTTCCCGGTTCTCACAGGCGACTGGTCGACGGTTCGTCGCAATACGTTTGTAGCGCTTGCCTCGACGAAGCACGGCGCGAGCCCGAGCCGAATGCTTCCCGTTGGGACTACTTGTTGGCGACCCGGCAGGTTACGCTTGCGATGGAGGTTCATCCAGAGAAGGCGAGCGAGGTCGATGCTGTGATCCAGAAGAAGATGTGGGCACAAGCATTGCTTCGCTCCTGCGGCGTCTCTGTTTCGCGTTGGTGCTGGATACGGCCTCATGCGTCGCGGCTCCAGTTTCTGAGAAACAGCCCGCAAGCCCGGCGACTGGCTCTGGCCGGTGTGGAGTTTCCGCCCGGCGACTGGGCTGAAGCTTCACAAAACTTTACCTTCCCGAAACCGCGGGGAAATTGCCGCCCTCGTATTGTCCGTAAGAAAGCTCGTTACCTGAAGGAGGAACGATATGTCGGACAACGAAGAAGGAAAGGGAACGGAAGATCATGCTATCCGCGGGCGCTCGCGCCACGGGTTCTGGTTCGGGCTCGCGGCCGGGGGGCTTCTCGGGGTGGCCCTCTCGGGAGCGGTCGCTCTGGGAGCGGGGGCCCTTGCCGCCGGGCATCTGGGCGGAGGGCACGCGCGGCGCGGCTTTTTCCGCCATGAGGATCCCGAGCGGGCGAGAGAGCACATGGAGCTCGCGACGGACTTCATTCTGAGCCGGGTCGATGCCACCGAAGAGCAGAGAGTGCAAGCGAAGCGGGTCGTCTCCGAGACCTTCGACGACCTCCTGCCTCTCGTCCAGCAGCACCGGTCGAACCACGAGACTTTCGTCGAGGAGATGACCCGGGCGGATCTCGACCCCGAGGCGATCGAGCGTTTGCGGCGAAGTCAGGTCGAGCAGTTCGACCAGGCTTCGAAGGAGCTCAGCGGGTCGCTCACCGAGCTCGCGGGGATCCTCACTCCGGAGCAGAGAGTCGAGCTTCTGGAGATGGCCCGAAGATTTCATCATTGATTGTGCATCAGTGCCGCGGGGCCCCACCCCCGCGGCCCGGCCTTTCGTCGGCGCGCAAGCGCGCCGGGCTCGCTCCGCTCGCGCGGGTGCAGATGAGTTTTTCAGCACCCTGTTCGTGCGCGCTCGCTCTTCGCTCGCGCGCTCGCCGCGCCCCCCGCTCGGCGAGGAGGGGGCCCTCCGGGCCCCGTTGCTGGGTTAGTCGTTAGTCGTTAGTCGCTAGTCGTTAGCGGCCTGGAGCCGCGTGATTGCCGCCCTCACGCGCTCCAGGTCTTCCTCCGAGAGGCGAAACGCGCGGTCGCTCTTCCCCACGAGCGCGCGATGGGAGAAACTCTGCTTCATGAGACCGTTCTCTCGGTGACCGTTCAGCCGAAGGAACAGATGACCGAGCTCGTGGGCGAGGACGCGCCCGAGGGCGGTCGCGAGGACGGCCTCGTCGACTCGCGGAGGGTCCTTCCGATCCCAGCTGCCCTCGACGGCGCGAGCCACCTGTTCCGTCCAGAGCGTCACCCGCCGAGCGCCGAGGTGCGTGTGGCCCAGACGATGATCGTGAAGATTGCGGCTGCATCCGCTGACGACCGCTTTTTCGGGCCGCGGAAGTACGACGATCGAAACCCGCGGGGAGGATGAGAGCTCGCCGGGCGTCGGCCGAAACCGAAATCGAATTCCGCCCGCCTGGAACAGACGATCGGTTTCCGCGAGCACCCGCTCGAGCGTTACAGGATCGAGCTCCACCCCGACGTAAATCGGAAGCTCGACGAGAAGACTCGAGCCCAAAAGGAGCGGGAGAATCGCCGCGTGCATTTCAGCTGGATTCTACCAGCGAGCTCGCTTCCACGGACCTGTGGTATCCGCACCCCGCCGGACGGGGCGTTCCCCACAGCGCCGCCCGGGCTTCGATCGCGGTTTCGTGTCGAAGTGATTCAGCCGCCGGGATATCCGGGCTGGCACGTGCTTTGCTCGTTGTACGGCATGAGCTCCGTGGAGATGACGGCGATCCTCGCCCCGAATCATCAGATGGTGCTGCAGCTTTCGACCGACGAGCAGGTTCACGCCTTCGACCTCAGCGAGACCTTTCGCGTCGCCGTGGGGCGCCATCCCTCGAATCACGTCCAGCTTCGCTCCCGCAGGGTCTCGAACTACCATGCCGAGATCCTGAGCGAGGTCGAAGGCCTGTTCGTGCGCGACATGGGGAGCACCAACGGCACCTACGTCAATGACGAGATCGTCAACCGGAAGAAACTCGACTCCGGAGACTCCATCCGGATCGGCGGCTTCACCCTCGCGGTGCGCCTCGTGCCGCGAAGCGAAGACGCCGAAAAGAAGGCCCCCTCGAACAGCGAGAGCTTCCCCATAGGAACGGTAGGGAAGCTCCTTCCGTTCGGGGGTGAGTCGTCCTCGCCCGGCGAACGCCGCGCCCTCGGGGAACGTCCGGACACGACGCTTCCCGAGCTCCTCACCGAGCTTTCGCGCCGGAGCGGCTCGGTGCTGGTCACGATTCGAGTCCAGCAGGAGGAAGCGAAGATCTACCTTCGCGAGGGGGCGGTGATCCACTGCGAGTATGCCGCCTACCGGCGCCAGAAGGCCCTGTACCGCCTGCTGGCGCACCAGCGGGGAACGTACGAGATCCACGAGCTCTCTTCCGCTCCCGTGCCGCAGACCATCGAAGACTCGACCGACAACCTGGTGGTGGAGGGAATGCAGCAGCTCGAGGCCCTGGACAAGCTCTCGGCGATGCTCCCCTCGATGAGATACGACATGGCGCTCAACGAGAGCTGCGGGATACCGGTGAACACCCTCACCGCGGACGAGGTCGAGATCTACCAGCAGATCATCCGCTACCAGACGGTGGCCCGGGTCCTCGACGAGTCGGAGATGACGGACTTCATGGTGCTGCTCTTGAGCCATGCGCTCCTGCAGAAGGGGTTCTTCCGGCCGACGAAGACGTTGGGAGCTCCGCTGGAGGAGACTGTCATCAAACCGCCTCAGTCGGCCTGATTGCCCCTCGCCTCGATTCGGGCCCAGGCGTCCTTCAACGACACCGTTCGGTTGAACAAGAGCCTCCCCGGCGCGGAGTCAGGATCCACGGCGAAGTAGCCCTGCCGCTCGAACTGATAGAAATCGCCGGGCGCGGCGCTCTCGAGGCTCGGCTCCACCCTGGCTCCGGAAACGACCTTCAACGAGTCCGGATTGATGGAGGCGGTGAAGTCTTCTCCTTCCTCCACGTCGTCGGGATTCTCCCGGGTGAACAGGCGATCGTAAAGGCGGACTTCGGCATCGCGAGCGTGCGTCGCCGAGACCCAATGGAGCGTGGCCTTGACCTTGCGGCCGTCGGGAGGTGAGCCGCCGCGGGTCGCGGGATCGTAGGTGCACCGAAGCTCGACGACGTTTCCGCTCTCGTCCTTCCCTACCGAGGTGCAGGTGACGAGGTACGCATACCGCAGCCGCACTTCGCGCCCGGGCGCGAGCCGGAAGAACTTCTTCGGCGGGTCCTCGCGAAAATCCTCCCGCTCGACGTAAACCACCCGCGAGAAAGGCACTTTGCGGGTCCCGGCGGACTCGTCCTCGGGGTTGTTCACCGCCTCGATCTCTTCCACCCGATCCTCGGGGTAGTTCTCGATCACCACCCGCAGGGGATCGAGGACCGCCATCACCCTCGGGGCGCGCGCGTTCAGGTCCTCGCGCACCGCGTGCTCCAGCTGAGCCACGTCCACCAGGCTGTCTCTCTTGGCGAGGCCGATGCGATCGCAGAACGTCCGGATCGCCTCCGGGGTGTATCCGCGGCGCCGCATTCCGCTGAGCGTGGGCATGCGCGGATCGTCCCATCCGGAGACGAAGCCCTCGCGCACCAGCCGCAGGAGCCTTCTTTTGCTCAGCACGGTGTAGCTCAGCTTCAACCGTGCGAACTCGATCTGCCGCGGGCGAAAGGGCGCCTCCGCTTCCTCCACCACCCAATCGTAGAGCGGCCGGTGATCCTCGTATTCGAGGGTGCAGAGCGAGTGGGTGATCTCCTCGATGGCGTCCGAGAGAGGGTGGGCGTAGTCGTACATCGGATAGATGACCCAGGAGTCTCCCGTCCGGTGGTGGGACGCCTTCCGGATCCGGTAGAGCGTCGGGTCGCGCAGGTTCACGTTCCCCGAGGCCATGTCGATCTTGGCCCGAAGGACGTGGGCCCCGTCCTCGAACTCGCCCGCGCGCATGCGCCGGAAGAGGTCGAGGTTCTCCTCGACCGAGCGATTGCGGTAGGGGCTCTCCCGGCCGCCTTCGGTCAGGGTCCCGCGATACTCCCGAAGCTCGTCGGCGCCGAGGCTATCGACGTAGGCCTTGCCTTTCTCGATGAGCTTCACGGCGTAGCGATAGAACTCCTCGAAGTAGTCCGAGGCGAAGTACAGCCGGTCCCCCCAGTCGAATCCGAGCCAGCGCACGTCGTTCTTGATGGACTCGACGTACTCCACGTCTTCCTTGACGGGGTTGGTGTCGTCGAACCGGAGGTTGCAGATCCCGCGATACTCCTCGGCGATGCCGAAGTTCAGGCAGATCGCCTTGGCGTGCCCGATGTGAAGGTAGCCGTTGGGCTCGGGGGGAAATCGCGTCGCCACGCGTCCCCGGTGCTTGCCGGCCGCGACGTCGGCTTCGACGATCTCCCGGATGAAATCGCGCGCCACTACTTGAGCTCCGAGCCGCCCGCCCGATCGTCGTAGATGAAGCCGTCCCGGGCGGGCATCTCGATCCTCGGCAGAGATTCGCGATCGAGGGCGCCGTCCGCCGGCAGGAGCTCGTTCAGGTGCAGGACGAAGGCGGTCAAGCTGTAGACGTCGTCGGGAGGGAGGCTCCCGGGAACCGCCTGGGGCATGGCGCGGTAGATGTAGTCGTAGAGAATCGTGGCGTAGGGCCAGAAGTTGCCCACGGTATAGGCGCCCTCTCCGGCGAGGGCGTCGTAGTCGGCGCCCCGGCCGTCGGCCCCGTGGCACTGCACGCACTGGTTCTTGTAGAGTGCGCGGCCTCTCTCGACGGTGCCGCGGCCCTCGGGAAGGCCGGTGCCGTCGGGCATGACGTCGATATCGATCGCCGAGATCTCCTCCGCCGTGGCCCGGCGGCCGAAACCGAAGCGGGGAAGGGATTCGAGCCGCGCGAGGGCCTCCGCCCGGAGCTCGCGCGTCTCCGCCCAGCGCCGCCATTCGCCGTGGAGGTCGACGCTCTCGGTGGAAGGCTCGGACTTCGGCGCCGCGGCGCTCGCCACCTCGGGCGTGGAGGCCGGGGCACCAGGAGAGCAGGCGCAGGCGAAAAGAAGCAAGCCGAAAACCCTAGACAAGAGCGAACTCCACGCTCCCATCGCCTCTCACCTTCCACGCACGAAGGTGGTTGAAGTGATAGCGGGTGTCGGCGCCTCGCACCGCGAGGAAATCCTCCCGGGTAGGCTGGACGTAGCCGGTCTCGTCGGTCGCGCGGCTCACGAGGGTCGCGGGCTCGCCCTGCCAGTTCCAGAGCTTCCGGAAACGGGTGTGGCATTTCGGGAGGACCGGCTCCTGGAGCTCGGCATCCGTGAAGCTCCTGCCTCCGTCGACGCTCAGCTCGACCCGGGTGATGCGCCCGCGTCCGCTCCAGGCGATGCCGGTGACCTCCCAATGGCCTCGCGACGCGAGCTTCGTGGGATACGCGGGAAAGGTGATGATGGACTTCGCGTCCATCTCGAAGCTGAACATGCGCGTCTTCCCGCCGGGGAGGGGATCGGTGTACTTTGCCGTCTCCTCGCGGGTGAAGAACGGACGCTCCGCGAGCTCGAGCCTTCGAATCCACTTGACGTTCGCGTTGCCTTCCCAGCCCGGAAGGAGGAGCCTCGCCGGATAGCCGGTCTCGGGCCGGAGCGCTTCTCCGTTCTGCGCGTAGGCGATCATCGCGTCGTCCCAGGCTTTGCCCATGGGAACGCTGCGGGTCATGACCGCCGCGTCCGACCCCTCGGCGAGGAACCATCGGGCGTCCGGAAGCGCCCCCACTTCACGGAAGAGAAGCGCGAGCGGCACCCCGGTCCATTCGCTCACGCTGGTGAGGCCGTCGATTTCCTGCGGAGTGAGGTCGCCTTTCGGATCGCGCAGCGCCTCGCCGCCGTTTCCCGAGCATTCGAGAAAGTAGAGCCGCGATACCGATGGGAAGCGCTTCAGGTCGGCGAGGGTGAAGATCGTCGGCCGCTCGACGAGCCCGTGGATGAGGAGCGTGTAGCGCTCGGGATCGATTCGGGGAACGCCCGCGTGATGGCGCTCGAAATGGAGGTCCGAGGGCGTGATGATTCCGGTGAGATCCTGGAGCGGAGTTCGAGAGGAGGACGCGGGCTCGTTCTTCATCACCGTGCGCCGCGGCCTCTCGAAGGGCGAGCGCTCGCCGACTTCGGTCGGCGGAGGTCCCTGGAGTTTCGTGGGGTCGTCGGGCGCGAGCGGCCTCGAATCCCCCGCTCCGATGGCCCCGAGGCCACCGGCCATTCCCGCGAGGAGCGCCCTCCGTTTCTTCGAGACTTCGCTCATGGCGAGGATCTTAGCACCGGCGCCGGGATCGGAGTAGCACGACGCTTGGAGATACCAATTGGCCAGGCGGCTGGAAGAGGGGAATCGAACGCAAAGGCCCAAAGGCGCAAAGGCGAAAAGGCGCAAAGGCGCAAAGGGAATCGAGGAGAAGAAGGGATTGTATTTCTTTTTTGCGTCCTTGCGTCTTTGCGCCTTTGCGTTGCTTCTTCTTCCTAACGCCTTGGTTTTTTCGTTTGCAGGTCGATGTCGAAGAGCGACGCCTGACCCACGCGGGTGACGTAGCTCGCCTGCGCCATCGTGAGGTAGATGCCGTCTATCGGAGCGTTCTCGCGCCGGTGCGCTCTTGCCTCGTCTTCTGACCAGAAGAACACGGAGTTCCGTCAGAAATCATCGAGGATATGAGGCTTCTCGAAGCGCTCCCAGTCAATCTCGGGCTCGAAGAGGAGCGGTGAGGCGCCTTTCTCCCGGACTTCGACGTCGCCCTCGACGGTAACGAAGAGCGTCAGCTCTCGCCCGGAGCGGGCGCACCGGGTCCGGATCGTGGCCGCTATCGGCTCGTTTCTGAGGCACCCTTGCACGAAGGGCGCAGGAACCGCGTCCTCCGCTCAGGCGGCGTGGATCGCCTCGCCCGTAGACAGCTCTAGCCGGTGAGGCGTTCTCTCGCTCGTGACCGGGAACGCCCAGCTCACGCGGCGCTCTTCGTCCCGCGCCAGGAAGAAGCGGTGAGCCTCGAGCTCGTTCACGATCCCCTCCACGCGCTCGTGGGAGAGACCTGTTTTCTCCGCGATGTGCCCTGGAGGAAGCGCACGCCCGAGCCGGGGAATCTCCGCCACGGCGAAGTCCCGAACGCGGTGGTGCTCTTCGGTCATGAACGAGAGCCGAGGGGAGCGCGAGTGTTGGGCGTCCTCGAGATGGCGCCGGAGGACGTCGAAGGAGTGCGTGAGGATCCGGTAGCCCCGGCCCACGAGAATTTCATCGATCATATGTACCAGTGTACCACGATAACTTGCGGGAAGGGAGGATTTTTCGAAGGATCGAGGCGTAACCGGGAGGTGGTAATGGATGGGGCGATACGCGACCTGGTTGCCGTGCTCGTACGAGCGCACGCGGGCGAGCTCGCCGCCGCTCTCGCGTATCAGGGTCACGCGCGGTCGCTCGCGGAGGCTACCGAGGCGGCGGAAGTCCTCGCGATCGCGGGCGAGGAGATGGAGCACCGCGAGAGCATTCGCCGCATGCTGGACGATCTCCAGGGGCTTGCAGGGCCTGACGCCCGCCCTCGACGGTCACGGGAGGTGCTCTTCGGGGTCCTGGGAACCGTGCTCGGGAGACTCTGTCGGGTGAGTGGCTGGCTCGCCCCGATGTACGGGGCAGGTTGGCTCGAGAGCGGAAACATACGAGAGTACGAAGAAGCCGCGGGTCTCGCAATTATCGCGGGCCGTCCCGATCTCGCACCGGAGCTATTGCGGATGGCCGAGGTGGAGTGGGAGCACGAGCAGTACTTCCGCGCCAAGGTTCTTTCGCGGCGCTCTTCCTTCTGGCTTGCGGGTCTGCTGCCTCTCTGGCCCGCGCCCCCTCCGCGGGAATCGATCGGACCGAGGTTCGGCTTTCTCGATCGCGGCTTCAGGAACCGGGCTCGTTCGCGAGGCTCGCGTTTTCCCGAAGCGGATCCGAGAGGTCCACTTCGTCCGGCCTCCGGGCGGGCAACAGCACGGTGACGCTCGTGCCGCGGTCTGGGGCGCTCTCGACGCGGATCTTTCCACCGTGGCCGCCGACGATGCCCGCAACCGCCGACAGGCCGAGGCCTCGGCCGGTGAACTTCGTGCTGAAGAACGGGTCGAAGATGCGCAGCCGCGTCTCCTCGTCCATGCCCGTGCCGTCGTCGCGAACCTCGAGGAACACCGAAGGGCTGGGCGAGAGGTCGCCTCCGGTCATGGCCCCGGTTCGAACGACGATCTCTCGCGCGAGGGCCTCGGCGGCGTTGGTGAGGAGGTTCACCACCACCTGCTGCAGCTGGTTTCCGTCCGCCTCGATCGCGGGCAGATTCGGAGCGAGAGCGAGTTGGATCGAAGCCCTCTTTCCAAGAGAGGTCCGGACCAGGGGGAGCACACCCTCGATGACCTGGTTCAAGTCCGAAGGGACCAGGAGGAACTGGCCCTTGCCGGCGTAGGCGAGCATCTTGTTGGTGAGCTCCGCCGCCTTCTCCGCCGCCGCCAGCACTCGCGAAAGCTGCTCCGCCGCCGGTGAGGAGGGCGGCACCTTCATCGCCGCCAGGCTCGCGCTTCCCAGAATCCCCGTGAGCAGGTTGTTGAAGTCGTGGGCGATCCCCCCGGCGAGCACCCCGAGGCTCTCGAGCCTCTGCGCGTGCTGGACCTGGGCCTCGAGACGGCGGCGCTCCTCCTCGGCCCGCTTGCGGTCGGTGATGTCGACGGCAGTCCCGACGATTGCCGGAGCCCCTCCGAGATCGAAGATGCTCGCGCTGTAGTCCACCCACCGATCCTCGCCGTCCTTGGTGAGGAGTCTTGCCTCGAACCGACTGGGGACGTCGAGACCTTGCTGGCGGCCGAGGGCCCAGCTTTTCGAGCGCTCGCGTTGCTCCGGGTGTACCAGGTCCCAGTAGCTCATGTGCGACATCTCCGCGAGCCGGTAGCCGGTGATGATCTCCGCCGCGCGGTTCGCGTAGACCACGGTCGATCCCTGAACCACGAAGATCGCCGCCGAGGTGGAGTCGGCGAGGGTCCGGAAACGGCTTTCGCTCTCGCGGAGCGCTTGCTCCGCTTTCTTCCTCTCGGTGATGTCGGTGGCGATCACCAGAATGCTTTCGACCGTGCCGTCCTCGGCGCACACCGGAACGAATCGGGAGAGCCAACAGGCTGGCCCTTCGGAAACGAGCTCCATCTCCCGCGGCTCCCCGGTGGCGAGCACTTCGTGGAAGGTCTTCTTGTAGCGCTCCCGGTCGGCGCTGTGGATGTAGTCGAAGGCACTCGTCCCCAGCACTTCCTCGACGGTGAACTGGGGCAGGGTGTGATTCATGAACCGGATGGTCGCATCCGGGTCGAGGGTTGCGATGAGGTCCGGGGAGTTCTCTACGATCAGCCGGAGGTGCGTGCTCGAGTTCCGAAGGTACTCCCGCGCAAAAGAACGGCGGAGGCGCCCTTCGTCGGATTCATTCGCAGCCTGGTTGTCGTCTCGATCGCGATCGTGCACCGCGGCTCTCCTGCCGTCGGCCCCTGCACTCCGGTCTCTATTCTCATATGGAAGTATGGCCTTGTCGAGGGAAAACAGGGGTCCGGGCCCACCGTTGCCTCGAAGCTCGCGATTGCGGGAAACCGCCGTCTGAAACAGAATGGGCGTTCTTGCGTCGAAAGGCGGAAAGGGGGAACAGGGTATGCCCGCTTATCTCATCGCCCGCGTCCGGGTACAGGACCCTGCGGCTTACGAGGAATACAAGAGACTCGCCGCCGCCGCCATCGAGAAGTTCGACGGCCGTTACCGTGCCCGCGGGGGGACCATGGTTACGCTCGAAGGCGACGAGGAGAAGAGCCGCGTGGTGGTGGTGGAGTTTCCGAGCCTCGACCGGGCCCAGGCCTGGTATCGGTCGCCCGAGTACCAGGAGGCGATTGCCGCTCGCACCGGCTGCGCCACGGGACAGTTCGTGCTCGTCGATGGCCTCGATTCATGACACGGGGGTTCGCTGTGAAGAGATTCTTGTTCGCCTCGTTTCTGGCCCTGGTCCCTTCGGCGCTCGCCGTGGCCCAGGGTGATAACCCGCCTCTTCCCGGATTCGACGTCGCGGGCTCGGACCCGAAAGCGGTCCAGATCGCCGACGAAGTCATGAAAGCTCTCGGAGGAAGGAAAGCCTGGGACGAGACCCGATACCTCACCTGGAACTTCTTCGGCCGGCGGACTCACGTCTGGGACAAGCACGCGGGAGACCTGCGGTTCGAGAACGAAGGCTCCGTGGTGCTGATGAATCTGAACACCAAGAAGGGCCGGGTGTGGAAGAGCGGACAGGAGTTGACGAGTGCGGCGGAGCTCGAAAAAGCCCTCTACGACGCGGAGAGCGCCTGGATCAACGACTCCTACTGGGTATTCATGCCCTACAAGCTCAAGGACAGCGGCGTCACCCTGAAGTATCTGGGAAAGGGAAAGACCGAAGCCGGCGCTTCGGCCGACGTCCTCGAGCTCACGTTCGACGCGGTGGGGCGCACCCCTCAGAACAAGTATCACGTCTTCGTGGACGACCAGAGCCGCCTTGTGACGCAGTGGAACTACTACCAGAACGCCTCGGATCCCGAGCCGAGCTTCAAGATTCCATGGCTCGACTGGGAGCGCCACGGGCGGATCCTCCTTTCCGCCAATCGGGGGGAGCGAAAGCATCAGGACGTCGCCGTCCTGGACTCGGTCCCCGAGTCGGCGTTCCGGAGCCCCGCGGCCGTCGACCTACGCCCGCATTTCCGATGAAGTAGAATCTAGACGAGCGGAGGATCGAACATGCATTCGAAAGCGTGGTTATGGCTCGTTTCCCCGGCGATTCTGCTGCCGCTCGCCGGGCTCGGCGAGGACGCCTCCTATCAGAAGGAGATCGACTCCTGGCGGGTGGAGCGCGAGACGAACCTCAAGAAGGATGGAAGCTGGCTCACCGTCGCGGGCCTCTACTGGCTTCGCGAGGGCGAAAGCAGCGTCGGCGCCGCCTCCGAGAACGATTTCGTTCTTCCCGAAGGGACGGCGCCCGCGTTCGTGGGAACGTTTGCCTATGAGGCCGGGAAGGTCTCGTTCCGCGCGCACGAAGGGGTTACCGTCGTCCAGAAAGGGAAAGGCGAGAAACCGGTTTCCACCGCGAACCTCGAGCCGGGCGAGAAGAACGCCATCGCGCTCGGAAATCTTTCGATGTGGGTTCACTTGAGCGGACCGAGGCTCGCCATCCGCCTCCGCGATCTCGAGAGTCCCATCCGCAAGGAGTTCACCGGACTCCAGTGGTTTCCCGTCGATGCCGCCTATCGGGTGACGGGGAAATTCACTCCTCACCCCGAGCCGAAGGACGTCGAGATCCTGAACATGCTCGGGGATATCGAGCGCTACCAGAGCCCGGGCGTCGTCGACTTCGTGCTCCAGGGGCAGGCGATTCGCATGGAGCCGGTGTTGAACTCCGAGGGCCTCCTCTGGTTCATCTTCAAGGATGGAACCAGCGGCAAGGAGACCTATCCCGCGGCGCGCTTCCTCCAGGCCGGCCAGCCGAAGGACGGAAGCGTGGTCGTCGATTTCAACAAAGCCTACAACCCGCCTTGCGCTTTCAACCCTTATACCACCTGTCCCATGCCCCCCAAGGAGAACCGGCTCAAGGTTCGCGTCGAGGCGGGCGAGAAGTACAAGAAGCATTCGTAGCAGGAGGAAACATGAAGTCGATTCGATGGACGGCGGTCGCGGCCGCCTTCGGCATCCTGGTGACCGCCGACGCTTTCGCCCAGCGGGGTGCTGTCCGCGGCAAGCTCGTCGACGAAGGGGGACAGCCCCTCGAAGGGATCGAGTGTCGGATCGAGCTCCACGGAGGCGGCGGTAGAGCTACGTCGGTCACTACCAAGAAGAACGGCGAGTTCGTCAAGGCAGGACTCCTGGTTGGAAATTACGTGGTGACCTGCGAGAAAGAGGGATATCGTCCCGTGCCTCTTGCCGCCGGAGTGAGCTCCGGCGAGCAGGTCGATTTGGGCACCAACACCATGTATCCTCTGGCACCCGGGGAGCTCTCGGAAAAGGACCACGCGCGCGCGAAAGAGCTTCTGGAGAAGTTCAACATTTCCTCGGAGTCGGACGACCACCAGGGAACCCTCAACAATCTCTTCGAGCTCCAGAAGATGATGCCCGACAACCCCGAGATCAATTTCAATATCGCGAGCACTTACGAGAAGCTGGGAGATACGGACAAGGCGCTCGAGTACTATCAGAAGACGGGAGAGCTGAAGCCGGACTTCTACGAGACCTGGCTCGCGGTCGCCGACATCTACGGCAAGAAGAAATCCTGGCCCGAAGCCGCGGCGGCGATGAAGAAAGCCGTCGACCTCAAGGCGACCGACCCCATCGTTTTTTTCAACTACGCGGTCTATGCCCAGAACGCGGGCGACGCCGCCGTGGCGGAGGCTGCGTACCAGAAGACGCTGGAGCTCGATCCCAAGCGGGCCCTGGCCCACTACCAGCTCGGCCTCATTTCGGTGAACAAGCAGCTAAACGAGGCGGCGATCGCGCACTTCGAGAAGTTCCTCGAGCTCGCTCCCACCGACCCGCAGGCCGAGGCCGCGAAAGGCGTCATCGAGGCTCTGAAGCAGAAGAGCTCACCGAACTAGTTGCTCGGGAAGGGTCTGGTTACGGCACGAGTTTCCAGAGGGAGAGACCGGACTCGTCCTTGACGAGGATCCCCGATGAGGTCGGGACCGGATGGGCCCAGGTGGGGGTGTCGGCCACGGCATGGCGCCCCACGGGGGAGAAGCTCTCGGCGTCGGCCTCGAGCACGAGAAGCTCTCCGCCGCTCGTGAGGACCAGGAGCCAGTTCCCCCACAGGACGACGGCGCCGTTGTCTCCGAGCCGTCCTTCGCTTTCCCAAAGGCTCTTTCCGGTCTTCGGATCGAGGGCGACGACCTGCCCCTTTTTCTGGTTCGAGAATCCGAGCAGACGCCCGCCCGCGAGCACCGGACTGCTCATGTAGAACGTCGTCGGAGCCCGCCACACTTCCTTGGGCTGGAACCCGTCGTCCTCGAGCTTCGGCTCGACGGCGAAGGTGTCGGAGTCGAGGCCGGAGAAGATCAGGCGACTTCCGTGGGCGACGGGGGTCACGATGTTCTGATCGTACGGAGTGGTGAAGGGGATCCGCCAGAGGAGCTTCCCCGAGCCGAGATCGACGGAAACGATGTGCGCGTCGGTCTGGGTGACGACTTGCTCCGTGCGCTCGAGGGTAAAGACGATGGGGGAGGAGTAGCCGGGGCCGTCGCCATCGAAGGTCCAAACGAGTTTGCCGCTTTCCGGATCGAGAGCCATGAGCGCGCCCTTGCCAGGCCCTCCCAGGTGGATGAGGAGCTTGCCGCCGGCGACCATCGGCGAGGCGGCGCTTCCGTAGAGAGGCGAGGTGGCGGTGAAGCGATCGGCGAAATCGGTCCTCCAGAGGACCCGGCCGGTCGCGGCGTCGAGCGCGGAGAGCGTCCCCGCGATTCCCAGCGTGAACAGCTTACCTTCGAAAAAGAGCGGCGTCGATTTCGGACCTTTCCCATGGGAGGCAGCCGCGGGATTCATGGCGTAGCGGGCGTCGTAGCTCTGTTCCCAAAGAGTGGCGCCAGTCGAAGGCTCGAGAGCGCGGGCCACCTCACGCTCGCCCTGCCGCGAGAATTGAAAGACGCGCTCTCCCTGCACTACCGGCGTCGAATGGCCGAGGCCCACCTCGACCTGCCACGACTTCGTGAGGCTCCGAGGCCAGCTCGCGGGAGCCGGAGCGGAGGCGATTCCGGTTCGCTTGGGTCCTCTCCACTGCGGCCAATCGGAGGCGAAGGCCGCGCCCGCGACGAGAAGAGCGACGAGGGAAAAGGTTGCTCTCATGGCCGTTCGTTTCTCCGCGCGCATTCTAGCGCGCTCTCTGCCTTCCCGATGCGGCGTGATATAGTGGCGCGGACCAAAACCATCGTGGAAATATTTCAAACCCTTCTCTCAATCTTCGGCCATCTCGACGAGACGCTCCTCAGCCTGGTTCGGGACTACGGCGTCTGGACCTACGGAATCCTGTTCCTGATCGTGTTCTGCGAGACCGGCCTGGTGGTGACCCCGTTTCTTCCCGGAGACTCGCTGCTCTTCTCCGCGGGGGCGCTCGCGGCAGTGGGCTCCCTCGACATCGCGGGGCTGGTACTGCTCCTGAGCATCGCCGCCATCCTCGGGGACGCGGTGAACTACACCCTGGGAGCGACCGTCGCCTCGCGCTGGCTTCTGCGCTCGCGGTTCGTGAACAAAGAGCATCTCGCGCGGACCGAGCGGTTCTATCAGCGGCACGGAGGCAAGGCCATCGTGATCGCGCGCTTCGCCCCGTTTCTGAGGACGTTCGCTCCGTTCGTCGCCGGGATGGCGAGGATGAGCTATCCCCGCTTCGCCGCCTTCAACGTCGCCGGCGGCATCGCCTGGGTGGGGATTTGCTGCCTCGGCGGCTACTTCTTCGGGAACATTCCCTTCGTGAAAGAGAACTTCACCGCGGTAATCCTCGGCATCATCTTCGTCTCGCTCGTTCCCGCGATCACCGCGTTTCTCCGCAGTGGAGACGAAGTCACGAAGGCGGCGTGAACAGCCGGGCGAGCTCCGGCGCCTGATCGGCGTCGACGATCGCGAGGACCTCGTCGCCCACCTGGAGCATGACCCCTCCCCGAGGGATCACCATTTCCCCGCGTCTCAGGATGGCGGCGATGACCGACCGAGGAGGAAGCGGAAGCTCTCCCAGGGTGAGCCCGACGGCGGGCGCCCCCGCCGGAAGCCTCTCTTCGACCAGCGAGTAGCGCCCGCGCCGGAGCTTGAGGAGCGTCATCATGTCGCCGAGCGACATCTCCTCCTCGATGAGCGCCGAGAGGATCGCCGCCTGGTTCAAGGCCACGTCGACGTGAAAGCTGTCGTCGAAGAGCCAGACGCTTCTCGGATCGTTGACGCAGGCGATGGTCCTGCCCACTCGATAGCGCTCTCGCGCCACGAAGCAAAGCGCGAGGTTGTCGGCGTCGTCGGGAAGGCAGGCCACGAGCACGTGGGAGCGAGCGATTCCCGCGCGCTCCAGCACGTCGATCTGCGCCGGCGCGCCCTCGTAGACCACTTCGGTGGGGATCTCTTTGTGAAGCCGGGAGAGGACGTCCCTCCTCCCCTCGACCAGCCGGACCTCGTGCTTCTGGGCCACCAGGAGGCGCGCCAGCTCGGAGGCGGTTCGACCGCCTCCGGCGATGAGAACGTTCATGTTTCCTCCGTGATCTCTTCGGGCGCGAGCCGGGCCTGGAGCTCGGTGAGACACCCCGCGACCGTCGCCACCTTGAGCAGGTCGCCGTGGACGAGCCCGCTTTCGGGCCGCGCGAGCTCGGCGATGCCCGCGCGGGTGAGGGTGACCGGGACGGCCTCGAGTCCGGAGAGCAGCTCGCGGACGGTTCGACCGGCCCAACCACGGCTCACCCGGAGCTCGAAGACCTCGATTTCCTCCGCGCCCAGACTCAGGAGACTCTGTTCTTCCGGGTGATGCAGGAGCGTCTCGATCCGCTCGGCGCCCCAGACGGTGGAGCTGACCACCCGGTGCCGGAAACTCTGGTGCAGCGGGAGAAGCCGAGGGTCGAAGTTGCGAACCACCACGTTGCGGATGCCGAATACCGCACGGGCGGCGTGACCCACGACGGCGTTCACGGTGTCGGAGTTGGTGACGGCGGCCAGGCCCTCGGCGCGGGAGATCTCCGCCCGCCGGAGGACCTCTTCCGACAGCACGCTGCCCTCGATGGTCCTTCCTCGATAATCTGGGTGGAGGTTTCGAAAGGAAGCGCCGGTTTCGTCCACCACCGTGACCTCGTGGCCCTGGCGAAACAGTCGATGCGCGAGCTCCGATCCGACGCGGCCGCATCCTACGACGATGACATACATGGGAACTCCGTCACGGTTCGGCGAGTTGATAGGGAACGCTGGTGACCACGATCCCCCGCCGGAACAAAAGCGCCAGGCGCAGGAACAGCGCCGTCTGGGCGTGAAGGACGTTCTGCCAGGAACGGCGGGGGACGAACTGGGGGACGACGATGGTGAGGGTCTCGTTCGGCTGGCGCTCGTCGGCGATCGAGGTGATGTAGTCGAGGAGCGGCTCGAGGAGAAGGCGATAGGGCGAGTCGAGAACCACCAGTCTGACGCCGTCGCCCCAGAGGTCCCACTTGGCTCTGAGCCTCTCCGACTCCGACGAGTCGAGGGACACGTGGACCGCGGTGACGTCGTGAGACAACGCACGCGCGTAGCGGAGAGCCTCCATGGTTCCGCGGTGGACGTTGCTGATCGGGAGGATTACCCGGTGGCGTCCGCTCTGGGGGGGCGCCCCGTAGTGTTGCAGGGAGAGCTGTTCCGCAGTCTCACGGTAGTGGGTCCGTATCGCGAGAAAGACGAGTACGAACGCCGGAAGCACCAGCAGCACCACCCAGGCGCCCTCCTGGAACTTGGTGACGGCGAACACCATCGTCACCAGACCCGTGAGCACAGCCCCGAGACCATTGAGGGCCATCTTCCAACGCCATCCCCTCGGCGGATCGAGGCTCCTCCCCATGTGCGACCACCTCCGGGTCATTCCCGCCTGCGACAGGGTGAACGAGAGAAAGACGCCGATGGCGTAGAGAGGAATGAGGCGGGTGACGCTCGCCTGGAAGGCCACGATGAGAAGGGCGCTCGCGATCGCCAGCACCACGATCCCGCGCGAGAACACCAGTCGGCTCCCGCGGTAAGTGAGCTGACGGGGAAGAAATCCATCGGCGGCCTGGATCGCCGAAAGCCGGGGAAAACCGGAGAAGGCGGTATTCGCCGCCATCACCAGAATGAGCGTGGTGGTGGCCATGACCGCGAGATAGGCGAGCCCGCGGCCGTCGAATGCAGTGCGCGCGAACTGGGAGATGACCGTCTCCCCTTCGGAAGGAATGGCGCCGACGTGGACGGCGAGAAACGTGATTCCCAGAAAGAGAATCGCCAGAATGGCCGACATCCAGGCGAGGGTCACGCCGGCGTTGTGGCTTCTCGGCTCTTTGAAGGCGGTGATGCCGTTCGAGATCGCCTCCACTCCCGTAAGCGCCGTGGTTCCGTTGGAAAAGGCGTGGAGGATGAGAAACACGGAGATGCTCGCGAGCTCGTGGGGTGTTTCGAGCGGAGGCGGGTCGACGACCTGGCCGAGCCCGCCGAGCGCGTATCGCCAGAATCCAACGCCCAGGGTGACGAACATCATGGCGAGGAAGCAGTAAGTAGGAACGGCGAAGACTCTCCCCGACTCCTTCACTCCGCGCAGATTGATGAACATCACGAACGCGACCAGGCTCACCGCGAGGAGCACCCGATACTCGTAGAGCGCGGGAAAAGCCGAGGCGAGCTGCGCGGCTCCGGAGGACACCGATACGCTTACCGTCAGGATGTAGTCCGAGAGCAGAGCGGCTCCGGCCACCTGCGCGGCGAGCTGTCCCAGGTTCTCGCGGGCGACGATGTACGCCCCACCGCCGTCGGGATAGGCATGGATCGTCTGCTCGTAGGAAATGGTGACGATGAGAAGGAGGACGACGATGGCGCCGGAAATGGGAAAGGCATAGGAGAAGGCCGCGGTTCCCGCGACGGCGAGGACCAGAAGGATCTCCTGGGTGGCGTAGGCCGTCGACGAGAGAGCGTCCGACGCGAAGACCGCGAGCCCGAGACCCTTGCCGATGGTCTGGTGCGGCGCGTCGGCGGTCGCGAGCGGTCGGCCGAAGAGCCGCGTTCTCCAGGGCCGGCGGGGTGGCTGGAAGGAGGGGGCGGGATGGGTCTCGGGCACGATGAATCTCGAATTGTAACCAAAATCCAAGACGCGCGGGATAGGGGGTTCACGATTTGTTTCGGGCGGTTGCTTTTCCGAGGCGCGGCCTTTACGCTCTTCTCCCGCTTCGGAAGGAGTAAGAGGCATGGTCTCACCGACACGACCGAATCCCTATTCCGGTCCTCGCGCCGGAGCCCGGCCCGGTCAGAGGAGCCTCTCCGCGGCGCAGATTTATCGTCGACCCGCCGTCATCAGCGTTCTCGCAGGCCTTCATTTCTTCCTCGGGCCGCTCATGCTCCTCGGAGGAGTCGTCGCCGTCGCCATGTCCTTCGCGAGCGAAGGGGTCGAGCGCGGCTTGATGTTGGGGGGCGGAGCGTTCTACGCGCTTTTCGGTATCCTGTCCATCGTCTGTGGCATCGGCCTCTGGAACCTCAAGAGCTACGGCCGCACCATCCAGCTGGTGTACTCGTTCGTCGGTCTTTTGGGCATTCCCGTGGGTACGATCATCTCGGCCCTCATCCTGGTCTACCTCTACAAGCCCGGGGTGAAGGTGCTGTTCTCGGAAACGCCTCCCTCACAGCTGAGCGCCGCCGACATCGCCGAGGTGCAGAAGCTCTCGGAGTCGTCGACCGTCACCGTAGTCGTGGTCGCGGCGGTGGTTTTCTTCCTGCTCATCGCCTTCGTCGGGATCATCGCCGCCATCGCGATCCCGAGCCTTCTCCGGGCGAGGATCTCCGCCAACGAGGCGGCGGCGATCGGCGACCTCCGCACGGTGGTCTCCGCCGAAATGGCCTACGCCTCCTCCAACGGCGGGCAATTCGACCAGCTCGAGTGCCTGGCGAAGCCTCAGGAATGCATTCCCGGCTATCCTCCCAACGGACCGGTGTTCCTCAGCGAGGTTCCGCCCGCGGTCCGGGCGGGCTATCAGCGTGAGTTCCAGGTCGGCCTGCCCGCCGACGGAAGCGAGGTCGCCTTCGCCAACCTCTCGCCGTCGAGCGTCCAGTCTTTCGTGTACCTCGCCTACCCCGAGAGCCCGGGGGTGACCGGGACGAGAGGGTTCTGCGCCGATTACACCGGCCGGATGTGCGTGACGATGGACGGCTCGCGGCCTCCGGTGGTCGAGGGGTTGTGCGATCCCGCTTGTAACCCGCTCCCATGAAAGGTGCGTTCATGAAACGTTGGCCGGCACTCCCGATGATTTTTCTGGCGGCGGCGCCTCTGGTAGCTCAGTCCGAGGGGGAGGATGAATACACGCGGTACGAGCTGCTTGCGCCGGAGACCTCGAGCTTTCGCATCCTGTACGACGTGACCGCCACCACCCCGGGCGCTCGCTTTTTCTTCAACCCGATCCGCAAGGGGAGCACAGCGCGCGACGAGTCGGTCATCGACCTCGCGACCGGGCAGCCGCTCGAGTTCGAGGTCGTGAGCGGAACCGCGGCACGCGAGGCCGGCCAGTCGAACGCCGACCCCGAGACGGAGTACATCCGGGTTCGCCTTCCCCGGCCGGTGCCCGCCGAGGGGGAGGTGCGGATCCGGATCGACAAGACGTACGAGGACAAGAAGAGCTACTTCCGAGAAGGAGATCTCATCGTCTTCGATCGCCCCCTCGGTATTCGCAAGAACGCGTTGGTGCTTCCCGCGGGATATGAGATCGCTTCTCTCAACGTGCCCTCGCAGGTTCTGAGCGAGCCCGATGGGCGGATCAAAGTGAGCTTCATCAATCCGTTTCCCGGGTCGGCGGCTCTGATCCTGAAGGGGCGGCGGCTTTCCGACGAGCTCCGTCCGGCCGCGGCGATACCGGGCTCGCCGGGTGCCGCATCCGCGAGCGGAACCCCGCCTCTCGAGGACGCCCCGGTTCCGGAGCGCGCCCGGGAGGAAACGGAGATCGTTTATTTCCTCCAGCAACCGGAGACCCACTCGTTCCGGCTCTACCACGATTTCACCGAAACCCGTGACGGCGCCGACAAGTACCTCAACGTCGTGCGCGCGGGGAGCAAGGTCTCGGATCCGTCCGCGCGGGTGCTGGACACGGGAGAAAAGCTCTCGACGGAAACGCTTCTCGGCCCGCAAATCGCGAAAGCGGGACTCGAGGTCCAGCCGCTCGCTCCCGATAGCGAGGTCGTGGTGGTTCGGTTTCCGCCGGTGAAGAAAGGCCAGTCGCTCCGGCTCCGCATCGAGGAGACCTACACCGACCCGAGCCGCTACGGGCTTTCGGGGGACGAGCTCCTGTGGCATCGGAGCTTCGGCAGGCCCAGGAACGACGTCGTCCTTCCGGAGGGGTGGTACCTCACGGTTTCGTCCATTCCTGCCACCATCTCGACCCTGGAGGACGGAAGGACCCGCCTCGCTTTCGTGAACCCGAGACCCGACGCCATCGACGTATTCCTGAAAGCCCGGCGCCGTTGAAAAGCCGAACGCAAAGGCGCAAAGAAAAAATCCAAATGCAAGCGGGATAGGGGGACAGGAGGAGATAGGGAGATAAACGACCAACAGCTTTTGAATTCATCTCCCCATCCCCTCCCATCCAATCATCCCCTTGTATTTTCTTCTTTGCGCCATTGCTTCTTTGCGCCTTTGCGTTCATTCCCCATCTCCATGTTTCGAAATCCTGTACTAAGCTCCCCTTCGATGCACGAGATTCCCGGACGTGAAGACCTCTCCACGGAGGAGCTCCGGCGCTTCGCCCACGAGGCGGTCGACTGGATGGTCTCCTATCTCACGAGCTTCGGAGAGCAGCCGATACAGCCGACCGATCCTCCCGCTCGGGTGTTCTCGCTCCTGCGAGAAAGCCTGCCTTCGAAAGGCGCTCCTCCGGGCGACGTGCTCCAGGAGTTCCTGAGGAAGATCGTTCCGTTCGCGACCGACCTCCAACACCCCGGGAATTTCGGCTACATCCCGAACTCGACGGGCATCGTCGGGATCGTCGCCGACCTTCTCGCCGCGACCCTGAATCAGAACGTGAGCCTGGTGAGGGGCGGCGCTTCCGCCGCCGCCGTCGAGGCCGAGGTGGTCCGCTGGCTCCAGGCTCTTCTCGGTTTCCCGGAAGAGGGCGGAGGCGTTCTCACGAGCGGCGGCTCGCTCGCGAACCTCATGGGACTCGCCCTCGCCCGGGAAAAGGCGGGAAGAGGGGAGGATCTCGTCTACTACGTCTCCGAGGAGACTCACAGCTCGATCGATCGCGGTCTTCGTTTCCTCGGCGTTCCCGCCGAGGCCCTCAGGCGACTCTCGACGGACGAGGCCTTCCGCCTGAGCCCTTCCGTGCTGCGGGACGCGGTCGCGCGGGATCGATCCCGGGGGCTACGCCCGGCGGCAGTGGTGGCGACCGCGGGTACGATCGGAAGCGGCGCCGTCGACCCCCTGGAAGCGTTGTCCGAAGTGTGCCGCGAGATGGGACTCTGGCTCCACGTGGACGGCGCCTACGGCGCCCTCGCCGCCGCGGCGCCGAGCGGCGCTTTTCTTCGCAAAGGACTGGCCGCCGCTGATTCCCTCTCCCTCGATCCTCACAAATGGCTTTTCGTTCCCATCGACACCAGCTGCCTTCTGGTGAGAGACGTCGCCTCGATGCGCCGCTTCTTCACCGTGATTCCCGAGTACTTGAAAGTGAGCGACTCCGAGGGGGAGGTGCCCCAGCCCATGGAGTCGACCATCGAGCTCTCCCGTCGATTCCGCGCTCTCCGCCTCTGGATGGTTCTCAAGGTGTACGGAGCGGAAGCCCTCCGCAGCCGGATCGAGGAGCACCTCGCTCTCGCCCGGAAGCTCGCCTCCTGGATCGAGTCCGACCCGGATTTCGAGCTCGCGGCTCCGGTCGAAACCAGCACCGTCGCATTCCGGTACGTTCCCGTCGATGGGCTCGGTCCGGAAGAGCTCGACCGATTGAATGAAGCGATGCTCGAACGTCTGAATCGCGAGCCGGCGCTCTTCCTGTCGCGGAACCGGCTTCGAGGGCGCTTCACTCTGCGGGCTTGCATCACCAGCCTTCGCACGACTGAAGAAGACGTCCGCCGTCTATGGAGAGCCTGCCGCAAGGTGGGGGAGGAGCTTCGACCTCTCTAGCAGGGTGCCGAAAAACTCATCTGCACCCTGCGCGAGCGGAGCGAGCCCGGCGCGCTTGCGCGCCGACGAAAGGCCGGGCCGCGGGGGTGGGGCCCCGCGGCACTATTGCGCTAGAGAGAGTACGGTCCCCCCGCTTACCGGCCGGAGTCGAGGTGCCACCCGACGTTCACCAGATTCCCCTTGCGGTTCACGAAGACTTCGGTGCCGCGGCCGGAAAAGGTCTCGCGCTTGCCCTCGGTCTCGAGCTCGTAGGAGTAGCTCGTGTAGAGAACGACGGTGTCGCCGTAGACGCGGATCTCGGTTCGCGGAAACTCGAGGCGAACCAGCCTGGCCCCGCTCGCCGCGAAATCCGCGGCGCCCGCGAGAACCGAGGCACGGTCATGCCAGAACTCCTCGCCCGCGTTGATGGCCACGGTATCCTCGGGAACCAGCTCTTCGAGCGTGGCGCGATCGTTGCCGAAGTAGGCACGCCACACCGCCTCCCGCCGCGCGAGGATCTCCACGCGCGCGGCCGCGCTCAACGGCTGAGGCTCCTGGCTGCGCGCCTCCAGGATATCCGGGTGGGTGTTCAGGTGCGACGCGACCTGCGTCCAGTGGCCATCCAGTTTCGCGTAGACGTCGATCGACCGATATTTCGTCTTGTGGATCTCGGGCGGGGTCGCGCCGTCGGTGATGTCGACGTCGGCGACATAGCTCACCAGGCCGACGTCGCCGTAGAACACCAGGTCGAAATCCTCGAACCGGTGGGCGGCGATGCCTCCGGGAAGCCGCAGAAAAGCGTCCGCGCCCTTCATGTAGGTGTCGAGCCCGCGGATGATGCTGCGCGAGGCCCCGAGAAAACCCCGCCACTCGGCCGAATGCGTGGCCTCGATGGTCGCCCGGTCCTTCTCGACGTACGCGCGGAAGATCCGATCGATGTGGACCCGGATGGCGTCGCGGTCCGCCGGACGGCGGTCGCCCTCGACTACCGCGAGTGCCTGCTCCGCGGCGGCGCTTCGCGCCGCGAACCCCAGCGGGATCAAAGCCAGAACCAGACCCGGCAACGAGCTTGTCGACATGAACCCTTCTCCTTTCCCTTCGCCGGCCAGTCTCGGCCGGAGGGAGAGGGAGTCGCTTGCACTATCTTGCTATTTTGCGGGTCGACGAACGGCCGAGGGCGGGATCCGATAGCGCTTTCGGAACGCCCGGACGAAGTAGCTGAGGTTTCGAAACCCGCAGTCGAAGCACACTTCGGTCACCGGGCGGTTCTCCCGCAGGAGCCGATGCGCGTGGTCGAGGCGGGTTTTGAGCAGGTACCGGCCGGGGGGAACACCGACCAGCGAGCGGAAGAGTCTGGCGAAGTGGAACGGGCTAATGCCGACGGCTCGGGAGAGCGACCCCAGGGAATGACGCTCTCGGAACGACTCGTCGAGAAGGGTGCGCGCGTGCTCGATCCGCTCCGCGTACCACGCGAGGCTGCGCTCGGCGAAGAGCTTCGTGCCGAGCTCGAAGCCTCCGACGGAAGAGAGAAGCTCCGCCCCGATCCCCTCGAGCGCCGCGTCCTCCCGTTTGAGCTCGAAGGCCCGCAGGAGCCGCCATTTCACGTAAGCGGTCCGGTTGGTCAGCTCGAGAACCGGAGGGCCTGGAGCCATACCGCGGTGCTCCTCGCCGAAGAACTCGGGTGCGTACTCGACACTCAGGCAGACGTCCGTCGGTCGGTCCTCCTCGTGGTACGTCCGATAGGCGAGCCCCGGCCGGGTTGTGAACACCGTGCGGGGCGTGACCGGGAGCTTCCTTGACCCGGCGCGGATGGAAAACGATCCCCGGAGGACGAAATTCACCGACACCGAGGTCGCGTTCTCCTCCCGGGGATCGTGGTGGGGCTCACCTCCCGGATGCTCGAATCTGGTGATGCACAGAAGAGGAGTCTCGGCCAGCACCACGATGCGATTCATGACTCTAGACCCATAGCGAGCGCGTCACCGGCGGAGGTTGAGCGCGGGGTCTCCCCGCCGCTCGCGCCGCCCTCCGCCGAGTTCGAGGTGAACTCAGCGGAAATCTGCCCAAAGTCACGGGCGCTCGTATCCCGGTCCTCTCAGCGCCCGGCCCGGCCGCTCGCGCGTATACTCCGAGTCCTTCACCACCGCGACCCCGTTCACGAAGACGTGCCGCATCCCGACGGAGTAGTGAAACGGATCCTCGAACGTGGCCTTTCCCGCGATGGTCTCGGGATCGAAGACCACGACGTCGGCGAACTGGCCGGGCTTCACCATTCCGCGGTCCTCGATTCCGAGGATCTCCGCCGGCAAGGAGGACAGCTTGCGGATCGCCTCCTCCCAGCTCAGAAGCTTCTCTTCGCGAACGTAGGTCCCGAGAAATCGGGGAGCGGTGCCGAGGTGGCGCGGGTGCACGAGCGGAGGGAGATCCTCCCACTCGAGATCGAGAGCGCCTCCGTCGGTGCCGCCGGCGACGTAGGGCTGAAGCAGCACCTGCCGCAGCGTTTCCTCCTCGTTGTTCCAGTCGATTACGATGCCGCGCCCCTCGGCCTTCAGGACGACGTCCATGAAGACCTCTTCCGGCGGCATCTCGCGAATTTCGGAGACCTCCTCCACCAGCTTTCCGTTCACTTCCGGATCGTCGACGCCGAGGCGGACGTGGTGCCAGCCGATGTTCGCGAGGTAGGGAGGCTCGTCCACGAAGTCCTTCGCGATGCGCTCGCGCTCCTTGGGATCGCGCAGGCGCGCGAGCATCGCTTCCCGTCCCCCCTCCTGGGCCCAGGCGGGGATATAGTCCGAAAGACCGGTGATTCCCCAGGTGTAGGTGTAAGAGTCACCCGTCACCCGGATTCCCCGGTCGCGCGCCTCGTCGATGATGGCGAGAAACTCCGTCGCCCGGGTCGACGAGAGGGAGTTCAGGTGAAAGAAGTGGAGCGGAGCTCCGGATTTTTCGGCGATCTCGATCCCCTCGCGGATGGCGTTCGGGTCGGTGCCGTTCATGGTGCGGGCGTGATTGGCGTAGATCCCTCCCACGGCTGCCGCTTCCTTCACCAGCGCCGCGAGCTCGTCCGTCGACATATAGATGTTGGGGACGTAGCTCATGCCGGCGGAGACGCCGAATGCGCCCTCCTTCATCGCCTGTCGCACCAGCGCTTTCATTTCCTCGAGCTCTTCCTCGGTGGGAGGGCGATCCTCGTAGCCCATGACGTAGGCGCGGATCCCGCCGGAGCCCACGTAGGAAGCGATGTTGATATCGATCCCCTGGCTCTCCATGAAGGTGAGGAACTCGCCGAGCGTCGTCCACTTCCCCTCGAGCGAATCCGGAGTGCCGTCCTCCTGCTTTCCTCCGAGCGGTCCCATCGACGTCGTCTCGCCATAGACCTCGGTGGTAAAGCCCTGGAGGGCGAACGACGGCCCGCGCCCTTCATGGAGGAGACGCCCCTCTTCCGAGTGGCTGTGCATGTCGATGAACCCCGGAGCGACGTAGAGCCCGCTCGCGTCGATCTCGACGGCGCCTTTGCCCGCGAGACGGCCGACGGCGGCGATGCGATCGCCGTCGAAGGCGACGTCTCCTTCGAACGGCAGCCGTCCGGAGCCGTCGAACACCGTGCCGTTGCGGAGGACGACGTCGTAGTCGGGCTCGGGAGCGCAGCCCGCGGCGAGGGTCACGAGAAGAAGAAACTTGCGCATGGTGCGGGAGTTTTGCTCCCCTCGGCCCAGGGAGTCAAGCGTCTACGCGGGCAGGCGCGGGCGCTGCTTCGCGGAGATCGACTTGATGACCAACTTGGCGCGGGCTTTCTTGTCGAGGGGCTTCGGAGCCCGTTCGAGCGCCTGTTTCATGAGAGCCTTGACCGCGGGCCGGTCGAGGGCAGCCGCGTCCTCGAGGACGATGTGACGGACGGCCTTGCCGCCACCCTCGAGGAGCTTCTCGGGGTCCTCGAGCTTCGCCCCCTGGAAGAAGAAGAGACTGACCCAACGGGGATACACGGCGATGGAGAAAATCGCGTCCGAGGCCCGCTCCGTCGGGCCGAAGCCGATGGCCAGAGCGTTGTAGTTGTCGTAGACGAGCTCGACGGCTCCCGGCAGGCGCGAGCGCATCTTCACCAGGACCCGACGAGCGAGCGAGGCGACCTCCGGCGTGTATTTCGCGATGAATCCGGCGAGCTCCTGCCGGGGTGATTTCTTCTTCGCCCGCACGGGGGGTGATTCTAGGAGGCCGTTGATCGCGGATCAAGCTGGTGAAGGCAATCCCTGTTACACTCCTCCGCCACGAAACAAGGAACGCTCTCCAACGAGGAGGGACGGACGCGACGGCAGGGTTCGGCGACAGGACTCCCGGCGGGTTTTGGTATAATCCCGCGTATTTCACAGGCGGAGGGAAATTTGGGAGGAATTACATGAAATCGTCCGCAATCGTTGTTTTCGCAGCGCGATGCACCGTCTTGACGGCGGTCACTGCGTCCCTGGGGCTGGCACAGACCCAGACTCCGTCCCATCAACATTATAAAGAAGACGTGAAGGCGAACCAGCCCGCCCCGACGGGCGAGCTGGCGCCTCGTCTCCAGAACCTCGGGCCGCACACCTTTCCGGTGACGACGCTCTCGAGGGACGCTCAGCTCTTCATGAACCAGGGTCTGAATCTGGCCTACGGGTTCAACCACGCCGAGGCCGGCCGAGCCTTCCGCGAAGCGGCGCGGCTCGATCCCGACCTGGCGATGGCCTATTGGGGGCAGGCCCTGGTCCTCGGTCCCAATATCAACGCGGAGATGGAGGCCGACAACGAGCCCAAGGCCTACGAGCTGATCCAGAAAGCGGTTTTGCTGAAGTCCAAGGCGTCGCCAAGGGAGCAGGCCTATATCGACGCTCTCGCGAAGCGGTACACGGGGAAGGCCGAGGACCGCAAGGCGGCCGACAAGGCTTTTGCCGAGGCGATGCGGGAGGTGGCGAAGAGCTTCCCCGACGACCTCGACGCCCAGAGCCTCTATGCCGAGTCCATGATGGACCTCCGCCCGTGGGGCTACTGGATGCCGGACGGCGAGGCCCACGAAGGGACGGCGGAAATCGTGTCCCTCATCGAAGCGGTGCTCGAGCGCGACTCGCATCACCCCCTGGCACTCCATCTCTATATCCATCTCATCGAGCCCACGGAGACCCCGGAGAAAGCCGAAATCGCCGCCGATCGGCTGCTCACGCTGATGCCCGGGGCGGGGCACATGGTCCACATGCCCTCGCACATTTACCAGCGCATCGGACGGTACGAGGACGCCGCGAGGAGCAACGAGCTCGCGGTCCTCGCGGACGAGGACTACATCACTCAGTGCCGGGCCCAGGGCATGTATCCCATGGGCTACTACCCCCACAACATCCACTTTCTCTGGTTCGCGGCCACCATGGACGGCCGCGGTCAGCTCGCGATCGAGAATGCACGCAAGGTCGCCGCCAAGGTCCCCGACGAAGCGTTGAAGGAAATGCCTCTGGTCGCGGGGTTCCGTGTGGTGCCCTATTACGCGCTTACCCGCTTCGGGCGCTGGGACGAGATGCTGAAAGAGCCGGCGCCTCCGGCAAACCTGTACTTGACGGGTGTCTGGCACTACGCGAGAGGCCAGGCGTTTCTCGGGAAGGGCAAGCTTCTGGAGGCGGAGAAGGAGCTCGCCGAGGTGAAGCGCATCGCCAAGGACCCCGCGCTGGACTTCGCGCTGTTCTCACCCAACAGCGCCGCCACCATTTTCGCAATCGCGCCCGAGGTCCTCGGGGGTGAAATCGAAGCCGCGAAGAAGAACTACGACCAGGCGATTTCGCACCTGGAGCGCGCGGTTCGGCTCGAGGACGGGCTGGTCTATACCGAGCCCAACGAGTGGCACTACCCACCGCGGCACGCTCTGGGAGCGATCCTGCTCGAGGCGGGCCGCGCCCGCGAGGCGGAGACGATCTACTGGGAGGACCTGAGGCGCAACCGCGAGAATGGATGGGCCCTCCAGGGCCTCACGAAAGCGCTCGAGGCTCAGGGCAAGACCGAGCAGGCGGCGCTCACGAAGGCGCGGTTCGAGAAGGCCTGGTCGCGCGCCGACGTCAAGCTCACCGCGTCCCGCATGCGTTGAAGCGTTTCCGGAACCGATGACGCGGCCGTGATATAACGTCGCGGCCGTGTCATCACCCCGGAACGAAGCCCCTCCTGCACCGACCCTGAAGCGCGCTCTCGGGCGGTGGGACCTCACCGCCATCGGGATCAACCAGGTCATCGGCGTCTCGATTTTCCTGCTCCCCTCGGAGCTCATGGCGCTCATCGGGAATTGGAGCCCGATCGCCTTCGTGCTCGCGGGCCTGGCGTCGCTCGCGGTAGCCCTCTCGTTCGCCGAGGTCGGGAGCCGCTTCGAAGGCACGGGCGGGCCCTACCTCTACACCCAGGCCGCGTTCGGGCGCTTCGTCGCGTTCGAAGTGGGATGGATGCAGTGGTTCACCCGGGCCGCAAGCCAGGCCTCGGTCGCGAACGGCATCGCCCTCGCGCTCGCCTTCTACTGGCCGGTGATGAAGGCCGGCCCGGGCAGGGCGCTTCTGATCGCCGCGCTCACTCTGACACTGGCCTTCATCAACACCCGCGGCATCACTCAGAGCGCCTGGCTCGTCAACTCGCTCACCATGGCCAAGCTCGTGCCGCTCGC
>Ga0299906_10000553_pt1 | contig 34192 bp, 29 predicted proteins | sample RVTome_14_FD_200259 | JGI IMG/M metagenome (GOLD analysis project Ga0299906, IMG submission 200259) | Soil microbial communities from uranium-contaminated site in the Upper Colorado River Basin, Wyoming, United States - RVT145D125 (version 2) ... | reverse complement strand
GAGAAGGCCCTCGCCGACGTGGACCAGTACGTGGCACTCGGCTTCGTCGACGACGCGAAGCAGTCGCTGCAGAGGGCCCGGACGGTCTTCCCGGACCATCCCGCGATCGAGCGCAAGATGTCCGAGCTGGGGATCTCGGAGGAGTTGCCCGGCGACATGTCCGGTCTGGGCGGCCTGGTGGAGGAGCCGCCGCCTTTCGAGATCGACGACTCCTCGCCCCTGGCCGCCCTGGGCGACCTCCCCGCTCCGGAGCCCCCCGCGGCCCTGGAGGGCGACGGCCTGATCGACCTCGGGGCCGAGTTCGGCGACATCCTGTCGGCACAGTCGGCCGTGGAGGAGCCGGTCGAGGAGGCGATCTCGACCGATCTCGGCGATCTCGGGCTCACCGAGATCTTCAAGGAGTTCAGGCGGGGCGTGGACAAGCAGCTCGGACAGGAGGACTTCGACACCCGCTACAACCTCGGCATCGCCTACAAGGAGATGGGCCTGGTGGACGAGGCGATCGCCGAGTTCCAGCTCGCGGCCAAGGATCCGGGGAGACAGTTCGAGTGCTCCAGCATGCTCGGCATCTGCTTCATGGAGAAGGGGATGCCGGACCTGGCCGTCAACTGGTTCGAGAAGGGGCTGCGGGCCGAGGGGCGCTCGCCGGACGAGTACAACGGGCTGCGCTACGACCTCGCCGCCGCCTACGAGGCGAACGGCTCCATCGACCGGGCTCTGGACACCTACACTGAGCTCTACGCCCAGGACGCGGGCTTCCGGGACGTGGCCTCGAAGCTCCGCGAGCTCAAGGCGGCGTCGCCCTGAGCGTCGTCCGCTCCACGACGGCGCGTCGTCGCTGCACCCACGGCCGCTGAGCGGCCGGCGCTCGGGGTTCGCGTGGCTGTCCTGCTTTCCGTCGTCAGCTCGCTGGTCGTCGGGGTCGTGCTCGTGGTGATTCCGTGGACGACGCTGTGGGAGTCGAACTACCTGCTCGGGCCGCACCCGCTGGTGCGAGCCTGGGTCCTGAGCGCCTTCACCCGCGGTGCCGTGAGCGGCCTGGGCCTCGTGAACATCCTGCTGGCCTTCGCCGAGGCACACGAGCACCTGGGCGAGAGGGTTGACCGTCTCTGAGGGAGCGGCCGCGGGCGTCCTGCTGACGCTCGTGACCGACGGCGGTCGCTCACCGCGCGATCTGGGGTCGACGGTCGCCGAAGCGGCCGCCGCGGGGCTCGACTACCTCCAGATACGTGAGCCGCAGCTCGGTGATCTCGAGCTGCTCCAGGTCGCCGACGCAGCCGTGAAGGCCGCCCGGGGAAGCCGTCTGCGGATCCTGGTCAGCTCGCGTCCGGACGTGGCGCGGCTCTGCGGCGCCGCCGGGGTCCAGCTACCGGAGCGCGGGCTGCCCGTCTCGGAGGTTCGGCGGGGCTTTCCGGGTTTGCTGATCGGCGCCTCGTGCCACTCGGTCGAGGCGGCCCGCCGCGCCGAGGCCGCCGGAGCCGACTTCGTGCTGTTCGGGGCCGTGTTCGGGTCCCGCGGGAAGCCCGCCGCCGGCGTGGCGGCGCTGGCCGCGGTTGCGCGGGCCGTCTCGGTGCCGGTTCACGCCATCGGTGGCCTCCGCCCTGGCAACGCGGCGCAGGCGGTCGCGGCGGGCGCCCGCGGGCTCGCGGCGATCGGGGCGTTCCTGGACGGCCCGATCGGGCCGATCGCGGCGCGCCTGAGGGAGAGCGCCGGGCGATGAGAAGGCGCGCTGAGGGCGGGGGAGAGGAGGGTCTCTACCGACGCCTGCTGGCCGTGGGGACGGACCGGCCCCGGATCCGCGCGCTGCTCGACGAGGCTCCCTTCGACGACGTCCAGCTGCTGGCGCTGCTCCGGCGAGCCGTGCCCGCGGCGTTCCTGGAAGAGCTGGGGCGCACGCCCCCGTGGTCGGACCACCCGCGGATGATGGGAGCGATCGTGACGAGCCCCCGCTGCCCCGGGGCTCTCGCCCTGAGGCTCGTGCCGTCCCTGTTCTGGAGCGATCTCGTCGTCGTGGCGGGGACGCCCCGGGTCGCCTCCGCGGTGCGCAACCGTGCCGAAGCTCTCCTCTGCGACCTGCTTCCCGAGATGCGGCTCGGCGAGCGCATGACCCTGGCCAAGCGGGCCCCCACCCGCGTGCTGCGGATGCTGCTCGGGGAGGGCGAGGCGCGGGTCCTGGAGGCCGCGCTGATCAACCCCCGCCTGCGGGAGGAGGATCTGCTCGCGGCCATCCGCGACGCGCGAGCCACGCCTGCGCTGTTCGAGGCGATCGCGGCCAGCTTCCGCTGGCGGGAGAGCTACGCGGTGCGCCTGGCCCTGGTGCTCCAGCCGCGGACGCCGCTCGGGATCGCGTTGTCGCAGATCACGTCCCTCGTACCGCGGGACCTGCGGCGGGTCTCGGAGACCCGCGAGCTGCGCCCCCTGCTCCAGGCCGCCGCCCGCCGGGCGGCGGAGCCGCGGTCGGGGGACCGGTCGGGCTGAAGGCCCGGGCCGCAATCCATCCGTCTGGATGTCGGCCTATTTGACAGGCAGAATTGGACTTCGCTAAAATCCGGTACGTTTTTCCGGACGGACGGTCCGACTGCAAAAAGAAGTGAGGAGCGGCTGAGAGCCATGTCTTTCGGCGAATCTCTCCGGAAGGAACGCGAGCTCCGCGGCGTGAGCCTGCGCGAGATCGCCGACGCGACCAAGATCAGCGTGCGCTTCCTCGAAGCCCTGGAGAGCAATCGTCTGTCGGTGCTTCCCGGCGGCATCTTCCGGCGCGCCTTCGTCCGCCAGTACGCGAACCACCTCGGGCTCGACGCGGATCGGCTGGTGGCGGACTTCCTGCACGCTCATCCCTCGGAGCGGCAGCCGGAGCCGCAGCCGCTGCGCGCCGAGCCGAAGGAGCGGCCGCACCCGGGCACCGCACTGCTGCTCACGCTGGTGGCCGCGGGGGTCGTGCTCTCGGTGCTCAAGCTCGGCGGCAACGGCCCGCCGGTGCGGTCCGAGGTTTCGGCGCCGCCCCCGGGGCCGTCCCTCGTCCACGCCGGGGACCCCGTATACCCGCCGCCGTCTTCCCCGCGCCCGACGCCGGTTCCGGCTCCCGACGTGCTGCAGGTCACCGTGAACGCCACCCAGGCCTGCTGGGTGGAGGCGCGGGTGGACGGGCAGATGGTCCTCAACCGGGTGCTGACCCGGGGAGAGTCCCACACGCTGCAGGCGGAGGGCGAGATCCTGCTGTCCGTGGGCAACGCCGGGGGGCTTCGGCTAGGCGTCAACGAACGCGAGAGCCTGCCTCTCGGCGACAGCGGCGAGGTTCGTCGCAACATCCGCATCACGAAGAAGAACCTCCCGTCCCTCCTCGAGGACCCGGCGGCGGTCCTGGCCTCTCAGAGCAGCTGAGGAACGGGCCGAGGGCGCGGGCGGGACTCTAGAAATGGCCGAAGCGCGGGCGCCCAACCCACTCGTCGAGCAGTTCAAGAAGGGCGGTGTTCCCAAGGACGTGCGTCTCGTCGCGGCCCAGGGGACTCTCCCCCTCGGCCCCCTGGATCTCCTCGAGCTGCTGGTCCTGCTCACCGCCGACCGGGACAAGGAGATCCAGGACGCGGCTCACGGCACGCTGAAGGGCCAGCCGGCCGACATGTTGCTGCCCCTTTTCAAGGACCGTGGGACACCCGCGGCGATCCTGGCCTGGGGCGTGAAGTATCGCTCCGAGAGGCAGCTGCGGGAGGCCGCGCTCCAGAACACCACACTGGAGGACGCGGCCATCGAGGATCTCGCCCCGGCGCTGCCGCGGGAGCTCGCGGAGCTCGTCGTGATCAACCAGGTGCGCCTGCTGCGGCGCACCTCCCTGCTGGTCGCCATCGAGGCCAACCCCAACCTCGACAACGACCAGAAGCGTCGTCTGCGCGAGCTACGCGAGGAGTTCATCGACGAGCGCCCCGAGCGCGCCCCGACGCCGCCCCCGCCGCCGCCACCTCCCCCGGAGTCCGAGCCCGAGCCCATCGAGGAGCCCGAGCCCATCACCGACGAAGCCGAGGCGATGGAGCACTACCTCACCACGGACGAGCGCGGCGAGCCGGCCAAGCTGAGCGCGGTGCAGAAGATCGTCAAGATGAACACCGCCGAGAAGATGGTGACGGCGCTGAAGGGCACCCGGGAGGAGCGGACGATACTGATCCGGGATCGCAACCGGCTGGTCTCCACCTCGGTGCTCGGCAGCCCCAAGCTCACCGAGTCGGAGGTCGAGGCCTTCGCGTCGATGAAGAACATCTCCGACCAGGTGCTGCGGGAGATCGGGAGCAATCGCGAGTGGACCCGCAACTACAACGTGGTCGCTGCACTCGTGCGGAATCCTCGCACGCCGCTGGCGACCTCGATAGGCATGGTGTCGCGCCTGAATCCCCGTGACATCAAGGGGCTCGCGATGGATCGCAACGTCTCCGAGGCCCTCCGAAAGCAGGCGCAGCGCTTCATCCGCTCCCAGCAGGAGAGGAAGAACTAGAGGGTGCCCAACTTCTACGAGGTGCTGGGGGTCGCCCAGCAGGCATCCGACGCGGACATCAAGAAGGCCTACGTGCGACTGGCCCGGGAGCGGCACCCCGACCGCTTCACGGACCCGGGGGAGAGGGAGGCGGCGGACCGCTTCTTCAAGGACCTGACCTCCGCCTTCAACACGCTCTCCAACCCGAGCAGTCGCAGGGAGTACGACGAGAGCCTGAAGCAGCCCGAGCGCAAGGCCCCGGAGCAGCTCGCCGAGGACGCCTACGCCAGGGGGCTCGACCTCTACGAGCAGCGCCAGTACCACGACGCCATCGAGAGCTTCAGGGTGGCGGTCCACCACGTGCCGGACAACGCCGCATACCACTTCGGGCTCGGACGCTCCCTGGCGAAGAACCCGAACTGGATGCACGACGCGGTGGGCGAGCTGGAACAGAGCATCCGACTCGCCCCGAAGCGGGCCGAGTACCACGCGGAGCTGGCGGCGCTGTTCATGGGACAGGGTTTGAAGCTCCGGGCTCGCCGCTGCCTGGAGGCGGCCTTGAAGGTGGCTCCCGGGGACGCCCGAATCCAGAAGCTCGCCGCCCAGGTCGGTGTGGGCGGCGGGGAGGACGACACCTCCCGGCCGCCCTCCGGGGGGCTGCGCGGGCTGCTGCGACGCAAGCCGTGAGGGCATTGCCGTCTCCGGCCCACGACAGGCCGCGTTCGCTTTCGTATAGTGGGTAGGGGCGGGCGCGACGCCGCGTCGTCCTGCGAGCTGGCTTCTCGATGAAGATTTCCTACACCGCCGTCACCGATGTCGGCTGCAAGCGCAAGGGGAACGAAGACAGCTACTTCGTGAACCCCGACCAGCGCCTGTTCGTCGTCGCCGACGGGATGGGGGGGCACGCGGCCGGCGAGATCGCCTCCCAGGTGGCCGTCCAGTCGATCAACGAGTTCGTCGCGATGACGGGAGGGGACGAGGAGATCACCTGGCCGTTCGGCGTCGACGAGAGCATGTCCCTGACCGGGAACCGGCTGAAGACCGCCGTCCGCTACGCGAACAACAAGGTCCTCGACCGCATGAAGGAGTCCGCCGAGTACGAGGGGATGGCCACGACCGTGGTTGCGGCCCTCGTGGAGAACTCCACGGCGAACCTCGCCCACGTCGGGGACAGCCGCGCCTACCTGTACCGCCAGAGCCAGCTGAGCCAACTCACCAACGACCATTCCTGGGTCAACGAGCAGATCCAGAGCGGTCTCATCTCCCCGGAGCAGGCCCGCACCCACCCGCTCCGGAACGTCGTCACGAGAGCGCTCGGGGGCCGCCCCGATCTCGAGGTCGACATGCTCGTCCACGAGGCGCAGGAGGGCGACCTGTTGCTGCTTTGCTCCGACGGCCTGACCAGCATGGTTCCCGACGACGAGATCGCGAGGGTCGTCCGGGAGTGCGAGGGCGTCGAGGAGGTCGCGCATCGCTTGGTGGCCGAGGCGAACGCCCGGGGCGGCGAGGACAACATCACCGTGGTGCTGCTCCAGTTCGAGTCGTGAGAGGGGTCGTCCGATGATTCCCGCGAGCGAGGCCGCGGGCCGCGGCGAGCACCGCATCGGCCGGTACCGGATCGTGGGCCGGATCGGACGCGGCGGCATGGGGATGGTCTACCGCGGCGTCGACGAGAGCCTCGACCGGGAGGTCGCCGTCAAGACCATCGCGGCCGAGCTGTACTCCGACGAGGAGTCGCGGGCGCGCTTCGGCATCGAGGCTAGGGCGGCCGCGAAGCTCCAGCATCCGAACATCATCACGGTCTACGAGCTCGGGGAGGATCGCGGCGTCGGGTACATCGCCATGGAGCTCCTCGGGGGGAACGATCTCGAGTCGCTGCTCCGGTCCGGGGAGCAGCTGCTGCTCCAGGAGAAGCTCGAGATCGTCATCCAGGTCTGCCGCGGTCTGGCCTTCGCCCACGAGCACGGGATGGTCCACCGGGACATCAAGCCGGCGAACATCCGCCTCCTGGACGATGGGACCGCGAAGATCCTGGATTTCGGCATCGCGAAGGTCAGCGGCACGGGAGTCACGAAGACCGGCGTCATGATCGGGACGCTCAACTACATGAGCCCCGAGCAGGTCCGGGGAGAGGAACTCGACGGGCGCAGCGACGTCTTCTCCGTCGGCGTGATGCTGTACCAGCTGCTCGCCGGCGCCCGGCCCTTCGAGGGCCAGGGCACCGACGTGCTGTACAAGATCGTCCACGCGCATTCCCCGAGGCTGAGCGTCGATCTCGGCTCCGCGGGGCCGCGCCTCGCCGACATCGTGGCCCGGGCGCTGGAGAAGGAGCCCCAGGGCCGTTTCGCCGGCGCTGCGGCCCTCGGGGCCGCCCTCGAGGCGGTGCTGGAGTGGTACACCGAGTCGGCCGTGCCCCCGGTGCTCGAGGCGGACCAGGCCGTGCTGGCCCAGGCCCGACGCCTGCTCAAGGAGCGCGATCCCGCAGACTGCGCCGAGCTGTTCGCGTCGGTAGTGGAGCGCAACCCTCACTCGGTGGCCGCCCGGCGCGCGCTGCGGGCGGCGAATCGGACGCTGGAGCGGGCGCAGCGCGGGCCGGAGCGCGAGTCGGCGGAGTTCCCGGAGCTGGACGCCACGTTCCTTCGATCCGGGCCGACGCAGAGCCCGGGGGAGACCCTGCGCCAGCCGCAGACCGTCCAGACCCGCGTGCTTCCTCTCGAGAGCCTCTGGACCCGTCCGGCGGTGGGCGCCGTGCTCGGCACCGCGGTCGTGGTGGCCGCGGCCGCCTGGTTCCTGATGTCGCGGCAGGCTCCCGCACCCGAGCCTCCGGCGCCCGTGGAGACACTCGCACCCGTGGTGGCCGCGATCGAGATCCCGGTTCGCTCCGAGCCCCCGGGGGCCGTCGTGTGGCGGGACGGACGCAACACCGGGACCGTGACCCCCGGGACGCTCAGGCTACCCGAGCTCCCCGCCGGGGGGAGCCTCGAGCTGGTGTTTCGCAAGGAGGGCTACCGGGACGCCTCGCGGTCGGTTCCACTCCCCCTGACCCCCGGCGCTGGTCTCGACGTGCAGCTGGCCCCGATCGCGCAGACCCGGAGCGTGAGGCTGGTCAGCGACCCCCCCGGGGCGAACGTCACGCTGGACGGGGGCTCCCTGCCGGGGGCCACCCCGCTGCAGGCGCAGCTGGACCCCGACTCCGCTCACGTGGTCGAGTTCCGGCTGGCCGGGCACCAGCCGCGGCGGGAGCAGATCGCAGCGGGGCAGCTCGGTGACGAGCTGCGCGTGGCTCTCTCCCCGATCGGGCCGCCGGGGGCCGTGGCCGTGAGCTCCGCCTACCCCGTCTCGGTATCGGTCGGAGAGACGGTGCTCGCGCAGGGTCCCTCGCCGCGCCTCGAGCTGGCCGCCGGGCGGCACACCCTCACGCTGCGAGCGCCCGAGGTGTTCTTCGCCCGTACGGTCGAGGTCGAGGTCGTCGGCGGCGAGACGCGTACCCTGGCCACTCCCGGGCTGGGCAAGGTCAGCGTCCGGGCGAACCCGGGGAACTGCCGGGTCCTGATCGACGGGCGCTTCGTCGACTATCCGCCGATCCTCGACCAGCCGATCGCGGAGGGGGCGCACACGGTAACCTTCGAGTGGGCCGACGGCGCGCGCCAGGAGAGGTCGGTCTCGGTCGTGGCCGGGAAGACGGCCTACGCGCAGGGGAGGAAGTGAAGGCCGTGGGGACAGGGAGTGCTCGCTTCGCCGTCGGCATCGTGTTGATCTCCGTACAGAGCGCCCTCGGCCAGGTGGCGCAGCGAACGCCGCAGGAGCAGGCGCGCCGCCTGCTCGAGGACGGGCAGCGCTACCGGGCCGAGCAGAAGTGGAAGCAGGCCGTGGACAACTTCAACACGATCATCAACGGTTTCCCGGACACCGACTCCGTGGACGACGCCCTGCTCGCCCTGGGCCGCTACCAGGCCGAGGTGGAGGGGGATCTCGACAAGGCCCGGGAGAGCTTCCAGAAGGTGACGCAGCAGTTCCCGCAGAGCGACCAGGCACCGGGAGCCTACTACTGGCTCGGGATGCTGACGCTGCGGCAGGCGGCGGGACAGGCCGAGCTGGACGACGCCGTGGCGCAGTTCGACCGGGTGCGCCGCCTCTACCCGGGGAGCAGCTGGGTGCCGGCGGCCCTGTACGGCTCCGGGCTCGCCATGCGCCGCTCCGGCGACGTCGGCGGCGCCGCCGAGCTGCAGCGGCGCGTGTCCATGGAGTACCCCACCGGCGAGGTGGCCGCCCAGGCGCAGTACGAGCTGGGCCACCTGATGGCGCTTCTGGGGGAGCCGCTCCAGGCGATGGAGGACTTCCAGCAGGTCCGGAACCGCTTCCCGGGGAGCCCGCTCGCGGAGCGGGCACGGGAGCGCATCACGGCCCTGTACCGGTTCCGCCGGGGAGCGCCGTCCTTCACACGGGACCCCTCCTTCTCGGTCTCCGGAGGGGACGTGATGCGGGACGTGAGGGCGCTGCTCCTGGACGAGCAGGGGAACCTCTGGATCGCGTCGGACAAGACGGACAGCGCCGTGTCCTTCGACCCCGAGGGCCGGATGGGGAGGAGCTTCCCGGGGAAGGACCTGGGTGACCTGGCCCTCACGCCCGACGGCGCGCCAGTGGTCGCCGCGCGGACGGCGGTCCGGATCGGCGAGCGCGACATCAGGAGCTTCTCGCTTCCGGGTCCGAAGCCCGAGCCGCTGGAGCGGATCCGGGCCGCCGCAGTCCTGCCCGGGGGCGACTTCCTCGTGGCGGACGAGAAGCTGAAGGCCGTCCACCGCTTCGACGCTTCGGGCGGGCACCTGGGCCCGTTTCCCGACTCCGGCGAGCGCCGGATCATCCGCCTCGGTCGCGACGCCGAAGGGGGGATTTACATGCTCGATGAGCGCTCGGGGGTTTCCGTGTTCGACGCGAAGGGCGAGCGGATTCGCAGCCTCCCGCCCCGGGGAGCGGGGTACGAGCTGCGGGAGCCCGTAGACGTAGCGTTCGACGCCGCCCTGAACAGCTACGTCGTGGACAGGAAGTCGGCGGCGGTCTTCGTGTTCTCGCCGGCAGGTCAGCTGCTCGGGACGCTGGGGCGGGACTCCCTCGAGGAGCCCGAGGCGATCGCCCTGGAGCCCTCGGGATCCGTGCTCGTCTACGACAACAAGGCCCGCCAGGTCCTCCGCTTCCATTGAGGCGGGCTGGGCGGATGAGCCGCGGCCCTAGCCGACCCGGAGCGGGCGGCGACGCCGTCATCGCACCGGAGGCGCGACGATGAACCAGCTCTTCAAGGCCCTGACCGCGGCGGTCGTGGCCGCGGCCCTCGCGGCCGGCGTCTCGGCGCGGCAGCTCGGGGAGCCCGGGGAACCGCCGTCGGGGTCCGGCACCGAGGCCGCGCTGCAGGTGGTGCAGGATCTGTTCGTGCGCGCCCTCGACGAGTACAACGGCGATCAGCAGAGCCGTTCGATCCCGATATTCGACGAGGTGATCAGCGAGCTGCAGGCGCTGCACGGCCGGGAAGGAGCGCCGGCGGCGGTCGAGGAGATCCTGGTCCAGGCCCACGACCTCAAGGGACGGGCCTACTTCAACCTCGGCTCCGAGGACGAGGCCCGCGAGAGCTTCCGCTCGCTAATCCGGATCCGGCCCGGGCACTCGCTTCCCGAGGACCAGGTCTCCCCGAAGGTCCTGAGCCTGTTCGAGAATGTCAAGGAGAGCCTCGTGGGCTACCTGGCCGTCTCGTCGCAGCCCGCGGGAGCTCAGGTCTCGATCAACGCCAAGCCCTTCGCGCTGACCGACTTCTTCCCCATGGAGGTGCTGGCCGGGCCGTACCTCGTGGAGGTCAGCCGCGACGGGTACGCTCCCGAGACGCGGTCCGTGACTATCGCCCCCGGTGCCACCGAGACCCTCGAGGTCGAGCTGACCCGGGTCGCGGCCAGCCTGCTCTTCGTGACCGAGCCGAGCGACGTCGAGATCTGGGTGGACGGCGAGCTCCGCGGGCGCACCGCGGGCACTCTGCCCCCCGACCTGGCCGAGGGGGCGCGCCTGGCGGGTCTGGAGCCGAGCCGCGCATCGGCCGTCACCGAGGTGGCGAATCTCCCCCCGGGGACGCACCAGGTCGAGTATCGCAAGCGCTGCTACACGCCCGCCCTGGTAGTCGTGGAGACCCCTGAGGCGATGGACTACCACGCGGATCCGATCCGCCTGGAGCCCTCCCTCGGAACGCTCTCCCTCACCTCCGATCCCCCGGGGGCCCAGATCTTCATCGACGACGAGTTCAAGGGGTTCACCCCCAAGGAGCTCGACAGCATCTGCTCGGGTCGCTTCCGCCTGGAGGTCAAGCACTCGTCGGGCAAGTTCCTTCAGGACGTCGAGCTGGGGAAGAACGAGACTCTCACCCTGGATTGCCCGATCCGTCCCAGCCTCGCGTTCCTGGGCGTCGTGGCGGAGGGACCGTCGGGAGAGCGGGTTCGGGAGGAGGTGGCCGAGGCCGTCATCGAGAACTTCTCCCGGGTCTCCAGCCTCAACTTCCTGCCCACGGCCGCGGACACCGTGGAGCGCCTGCTCGGCGCCGAGGGCCTGACCCTGGCCCGGATGATCCCCGGAGGAGAGACGGCCCCCGACGTGATCAAGCGGGTCGGGGAGCGCGTCGGCACGGCTCTCGACGTGCAGGGCTTCCTCATCGCCTACCTGCCCGAGGAGGAGCTCCAGCGGAGCGCGGTGCTCCACCTCCTGGCCGCGGGCAACGCCGAGTCGGACACGGGCGGGGTCCTGTACGCCGAGTCTCCGTCCTACCTCAGCTTCCTCGCGAAGCTCGACCGGAGGGCCACCGTCTACCGCCCGTGGACCGGGCTGATCACCGTGGACACGCTGATCCACGAGGGCGTGCCGGTGCTGAGAGTGGTCCCCGACGGGCCCGCAGCCCGAGCCGGTGTGGTGGTGGACGAGGTGCTGACCGCCGTCGACGGGCAGGTGGTCGGGAGCACCGCGGACCTGCTTGCTCTTCAGGCCGCCAAGCAGCCCGGTGACACGTTGAGCCTCCAGCTGGACAGCGGGGCGGGCGCGCGCACCGTGCAGCTGGCTCTCGCGGAGGCTCCCGAGGAGGTGCCCCTCCACGACCCCGACCTGCTCTACAACAAGATCATGATGGACCTGCGCCAGCAGGTGGAGGGCTACCCCGGGACCCCCCAGGCCGCCTACGCACGGCTCAACTGGGCGATCGCGGCGATGCACTTCGAGGACTTCGCTCAGGCACACGAGCATCTGCTCAAGGCCCAGGGGGAGCTTCGCCCCGGGCCGGGGATCTCCCAGGGGACCGCGCTCTACTACCTCGGCGTGGTGCTGGAGCGGCTCGGCTACCAGGACGAGGCTACCGACGCGTACCGGCAGGCCGCCGACCACGACGAGGCGACACTGTTCAACAACGACGGCCCCCGTGTCGCGCCCCTGGCGGCGCGGCGAGCGGGAGGAGTGTGAGCGCGCCCGCCTCCCTGCATCGGATCGTCTGGCAGAGGAGCGACGGAGCGGCCGTCGTCTTCGCCCTGACGCAGTCGGTGATGCTCGTCGGAAGGGACTCCGATGCGGACGTGCGCATCGAGGAGCCCCTCGTGTCCAGGGCCCACGCGCGCCTGGAGCGGCGCGGGACGGAGTACGTCCTCATCGACCTCGGCTCCACGAACCTGACCCGGGTCAACGGCGAGCCGGTCCAGGTTCGCTCCCTCCAGGACGGCGACGAGCTTCAGTTCGCACGGGCGGTCTGCGTCTACCAGGTACGGGTGGGCGACGGAGACTCTCCCGAGGGAGTCGCGGGCTGACCAGGGGTCAGGCCGTGCGCGGATCGGGGACGACCTCGGGGCGGGCGAGCAGGTAGCCCTGGCCGTAGTCGACGCCGAGGTCGACGAGCTGCTCGGCCTCCTCCTCCACCTCGATCCCCTCGGCCACGACCTCCGCGCCGATGCCGTGCCCCAGGGAGATGATGGCCTTGACCATCTCGCGGTTGACCGCGCTCTCGTGGACGTTGCGCACGAGAGACATGTCGATCTTCAGGAAGGCCGGCTTGAGCCGGGAGATCGCCTCGAGCCCGGAGTAGCCCGAGCCGACGTCGTCCACGGCGAAGCTCATCCCGAGTTCCGTGTAGTAGGCCATCTCCTCGAGGAAGAGGCCGTAGTTCTCGATCACGAGCTTCTCGGTGATCTCGATGACGAGGCGGCCGGGGGCGAGGAGCGCCTTGTCCAGGAAGTCGATCAGGGGCTTGCCCCGGAACTGGGGATCCCGGATCGAGGCCGGCAGCGTGTTGACGAAGAGCCGCGTGCTGGTGGGCAGCCGGCCGGAGCACAGGAGCGCCCGCGATCGGCACAGGCGATCGAGCTCGACCATGAGGTCGAAGTGCTCGGCGGCCCCGAACAGCAGGTTCGCGGCCTCCATCCCCGTCCCCGGGGCTCCCCGGGAGAGGGCCTCCACCGCCAGGTGGGAACGGTCCGACATGCGCAGGATGGGCTGAAATGCCGTGACGATGCGCCGACCCGCGATGACGTCCTCGAGCCGCTGCCGGGAGTCGGTCTCCGAGAGGGCGCGCTCGTGCTCGGCGATCAGCCGGGCCTGGTCCAGCGCGGTGCGGATGGCCCGCTTCGGCAGTAGCAGCGGGTTGTGGAGCGCCATCCCGTGCCCCACGGGTATCGCCGGCGCGGACTTCAGGTAGGGGAAGGCCGCCTTGCCGAGGCTCTTGCTTAGGCTCTTGCCGAGGCGCTTGCGCGCCGCGAGCAGGTCGGCGTTGACCACGGGGACTTCCCGCCGCCGCTTGCGGTCGAGAAAGATGAGCAGGCCGTAACCCCCGGGCTCGTCGAGGGCGACGATGTCGCCGCTCCTGAAGTCCTTTCCCCGCTGCTCCTCCAGGAGGTTGCGGACGCGGTGGCGGACCTCGGCGTAGGCGGTCGTGCCGTAGTCGAACTCGATGGAGTCCAGAAAACCCAGGTCGAGGTAGAGCAGCCCGATGGCGCCCTGCTCCTCGAGGTGACCCTCGAGCTCGCCGAGCTGCTCGTGGTAGGCGGGGAGCGGGTCCCTCACAGGACGCCTCCTGTCTCGGCCACGGGAGTCGGGCGACCCAGGTGGTGCCCCTGACCCAGCTCCACGCCCATCTCCTGGACGGTCTCGAGCTCCGCGCTCGTCTCGATACCCTCCGCCACGACCCGCGAGCCGATCTTACCCGAGAACTCCAGGAGGGTTTCCAGCAGCCCGCGCTTGATGCGGCTCCGGTGGATGTCGCGAACGAGCGCGATGTCGAACTTCAGGAAGTCCGGGGCGAGCTCCGCGAGGGGCTGGAGGCTGGTGCGTCCGCCGCCCATGTCGTCCAGCGCCACGAGAAAGCCCGCCCCCTTCAGGCGCGCGACCGCCTCCCGCGCGCCGCCGCCGGGGATCTGCGTGAGCCGCTCCGAGACGTCGATGACGACGTCGCCCCGGGACAGGCGCGCCTGGTCCACCTGGGCCGCGAAAGCGGCGTGGGGGAGGTGCTCCCGCAGCGTGACCGCGGTCGTGTTCAGGAAGAGCTTCTGGCCCCGCTCCAGCCGCCGGCCGACCAGCTCGAGGGCCCGGCGCAGGAAGAGCTGCTCGAGCTCCACGAGGCGGCCGCAGCGCTCGGCGAGGGCGAGCAGGCGCAACGGGCTCTCGAAGGGGCTTCCCGTGGGGCCGCGGCTGAAGACCTCGACGCCGACCCGGCCGCGATCGGAAAGGCGCACGACGGGCTGCGACAACGTCTGGATCCTCCCCTCGGCGATGATCTGCCCCAGCTGCACGGTCAGCTCGTTCTCCTCGAGGGCCCGATGCACGAGGGCCATCTGCACGGCCTCGTCCACCGCCCGCAGAATCGAGCGCTCGTGACGCAGCATCGGGTCGCGGCGGAGGAGGGCGAACCCGTGGTGAAAGCCGAGGCGCTGCTCGCCGCCCTGCTCCAGCAGCTTGCCGAGCTGAGTCACGAGCGTTCCGGTGAGCTTCGCCACCCCGTCCCGGTCCAGCGGCTCGCCGCGGCCGGCCGTGAACACGGCGAAGGCCTCGCTCCGAACGCCGAGGGTCGCGATCGGATCCTCCTTCTGCAGGAACCCGTCCCGGCGCAGGACTCGGAGCGCCTCCGCGAAGAACTGCACAGCCGCGTCGTAGGCCTGCCACCCGTTCTGAGCCTCGGCCTCGCTGTCGAGCTCCGCGTAGATCACGGCGACGAGGGGTCTCTCCGCGAGCAGCCGCCGCACGTCCTCCAGGACTGCGGCGAGCGTCGGCAGCGAGGTGTCCGGATCGATGAGCTGCGCCCGGGTCCGCAGCCACTCGGTGCGCAGGCGCGCGTAGCTGTCGTCCCGGTCGGCTGCGGTCAATGGAAGGCGGGTTTCCGCAGGGAGGTCGTCAATCGGTCCGCCCGGTAGCCCCGGCCGCTTCGAAGATCGAGTCGATCTTCCCGAGCAGATCCCGCAGCGCGAAGGGCTTGCAGATGTAGTCGACGGCGCCTTCCTGGAGACCCTGGACCCTGTCCTGGGCCTCGGTACGTGCGGAGAGCATCGCCACAGGCAGGTTGGCGGTCGCCTCGTCGACCCGGAGCAGCTTGAGCACCTCCCAGCCGTCCATGTGAGGCATCATGATGTCGAGGAGGATGAGGTCGGGGCCGTCCGCCTGCGCCCGGGCGAGAGCCTCGTGGCCGTTCGCGGCCGTCGTGACCTCGTAGCCCTTGTCGCCCAGGACCAGCTCGAGGAAATGGAGGATGTCCTCCTCGTCGTCGACGACCAGGATCCTCTTCCCCATGGCGCCCCCATCATAGAGCATCGACCCCCGGGTCCGCCCCGGTCCCCGAGGCTTCCTGGGCGGCGGTCTTCAGCCAGAATCGGAAGCAGCTGCCCTTTCCCGGGACGCTCTCGACCCGCAGCTCGGCGCCGTGAGCGTCGAGGATCCCCTTCACGATGGTCAAGCCCAGCCCGACTCCGCTGAATCGACGGCGGCTCGACGCGTCGGCCTGGTGGAAGCGGTCGAAGACCCGTCCGAGCTGCGAGGCCGGAATCCCGATCCCCGTGTCGCTCACCGACACCTCGACCTGGCCGTTCCCGTCCGGCCGTGCCGAGATCGCCACGGCCCCGCCGTCGGGGGTGAACTTGATCGCGTTCACGACCAGGTTCTCGAGCACCTGGGCCAGCTTCTCCCGATCCGCCACCACCTGGGGAAGTTCCGGGTGCAACTCCGTCGAGACCTCTATGCGCTTGCCCTCCGCGAGGGAGCGGAGGGTCTGCCGAACCTGGTCCACCAGCAGGTCCAGGCTGAACGGTCGGGGCGTGATGGCGACCCGGTTCGCCTCGAGGTGGGAGAAGTCGAGGAGGTCGTCGATGGTCCGGGACAGACGCTCCAGGTTGCGCTGCACGACCTGCAGGCCGCGCTCCTGGCTCGGGGTGATCGCCCCCAGCTTGCGCTCCAGCATGTAGTCGGCGTAGCCCTTGATGGCCGTCAGGGGGGTCCGCAACTCGTGGCTCACGTTGGCGAGGAGGTCGGACTTCGTCTGGTCCAGCTCGGTGAGCCTCCGGTTGACCGCCCCGAGCTGCCGATTGGACTCTTCGAGCTTGCGGATGTTTTCTCGCAGGCGGGCCGCCATCTGGTTGACGCGCTCGACGACCGCGCGCACCTCCTCCAGCTCCCCCGCCTCCAGCTCCCGGTCCAGGCGCCCCTCGGCCAGTGCCTGGGCGCCGTCGGCGAGCCGGCGGAGCGGGAGCGAGACGTATCGAGCGTGGACAGCCGCGAGGGCCACGGCCACACCCAGGCAGAGCACCGCGAGGAGGGCCAGGTCCCGAGGATCGCCCGAGGGGCGGGCGTACAGGCCGTGCGCGAGGAGGATCACCGCGACACCGAGGGCGGCGCTGAGCGCGGCCCGGGCGCGCAGGCTGCGCGGGCGGAGGATCATGGGCCGTCGCATGATAGCCCGGGGAGCGGCCCCCCCGTGATCCCTGGAATGCAGCTACAATGCGAGACTCTGCCGCCCCGACCGGGCGGCACGGGGACCCCCTCGGTCCCGGGACGGAGGACGGCCGGTGCCCATTCTGGCGCGGATCCTCAGGGATCGCGGCATCATCACGGAGCGGCAGCTCGAGGAAGCGATCCAGCACCAGGTGCTCTACGGCGGACGCCTGGGCACGAGCCTGTACGAGCTCGGCTTTCTCACCGAGGAGCGCCTCCACGAGGCGCTGGCCAAGGCCCACGGGGTGGCCACGCTCAAGGTCGACCGCAGCGAGATCAACGCCGACACCCTGAGCCTCGTCTCGAAGGAGATGGCGGCTCGGGACAAGGTCTTCCCGTACCGCGTCAAGGGCAAGACGCTGTTCCTGCTCATGGTGGACCCGAGCGACCACGCGACGGTGGCCCGGATCGGGTTCTCCCGTGGCTACATCATCAAGCCCCTGGTCATCTCCGAGGTCCGGATGATCCAGCTGCTGCGGGACTACTACGACGTGGACGACCGCTGGCGCTTCACAGACACGCACGGGGCCAGCCGCCGGCTCCCGGCCTCGATCAGCGCCGAAGTGGCCTCGGAGCGCATCGAGGCGGCCGAGACCCGCGACGACGTGGTGGAGACGGTGCTGGCCGCGTGCCACAGCCGTTTCAGGAGAGTCATCTTCTTCATCGTCCGTGAGCCCAAGGTGCTGGGTTGGTCGGGACGCGGGGAAGGGGTGGATCCCGAGCTGGCGGCCGGTATCGAGATACCCCTCGACGAGCCCTCGGTGTTCCAGACCGTGACCCGGGATCGGACCGTCTTCATCGGCCGCTTCGGTCCCGAGCCCGCCAACGAGCGCTTCATGAAGCTCATCGCAAAGCGCCCGAACACGAACGCCGCGCTGTTCCCGATCTCGGTCCGCGGCAGAGTGGTCAACCTCGTGTACTGCGACGCCGGAGCGTCGGGGAACGTCAAGGCTGACATCGGCGAGCTGATGATCTTCATCCAGCGGATCCCGGAGGCCTACGTCCGCATCATCCGGCGCCGGATCGCGGAGACGCGGGAGCTGGCCGCACAGCTGGCGGAGGAGAGCGCCGAGGGGAGCCGGGAAAACTGATCGCGGCGCCCGGTGGCGCCGGAGGAGCGAGCATTGAGCGAGAGAAAGAAGGAGCTGCGTCGCCGCCGGAAGCGGAAGCGGGAGGCCCTCAAGGCCAGGAAGCGGGAGGCGGCAAAGGGTCGCTGATCCCGGGAGCCCGCCGTCCCGGGGTCAGCGCCAGAAGAGGGCCAGCGCGAACAGCGCGGCGACCAGCCCGAGGGTGAGCAGGGTCGCCCAGGCGAGCCACGCCGACAGGCGTTCCGTCTGCCGGGCGTCCCAGGGGAGCTGGACGCGGCGGCGCGTCTCCGGCCGCCCCGAGACCTGAACCTCGTAGGCCCGGGTCCGCCCGTCGTCGGAGGCGACGTTGCTGCGAAGCAGCGCGGCACAGTTCTCGCACCTCAGGACTCCGAGCTCGAGGCTTCCCGCCACGGGGGCTCCGCAGCCGGGACAGGAAAAAGCCACGTCGCAGTATACCGATCCCCCGAAACGCGCAGAGGTTGCGGCCTGGGAGGCGCGCCTCCCGCGCTTCGCCTCCGCTCTCGCCATCCCGAGCTTCCGCAGGTTGTGGGCGGGGGCTTTCCTGAGCACCGTCGGTACCTGGACCCAGGACGTGGCCCTCGCGTGGCTGATCCACTCCAGCTTCGACAACCCGTTCTTTCTCGGGCTCCGCTCCTTCGCCGCGGAGGCGCCCCTGCTGGCGCTGATGCTCGTCGGTGGTGCCATGGCAGATCGGGTGGACCGAAGGCGCATCCTCCTCGCGTCTCAATCGATTCAGATGACGCTGGCCGCCGTGCTGCTCGCGCTCTTCCTGACCGGGAACCTGGGGCTGACGGCGATCCTGGCGATCGCGTTCCTGACCGGCCTGACCCAGAGCCAGTCCGCCCCCACCTACCAGGCGGTGCTCACGAGCATCGTCCCGCCGCAGCAGATCTCCCGCGCCGTGGCGCTCAACTCGCTCCAGTTCAACCTGTCCCGCGCGATCGGGCCCGTCATCGCCGGGGTGCTGCTGGCCCGGGGGGGAACGGGCGCCTGCTTCGCCGTCAACGTGGCCTCCTACGTCGCGGTCATCTTCGCCCTGACCCGCATCCAGGTGCCTCCCCCCGAGCCCGGCGCGAGCAGCGTCGGGCTGGGGACCAGCCTGCGAGCGGGCCTCCGCCACGTCGGCGAGCACGACGTGCTGTGGCGCCTCACGCTCCTCGCCGCCTGCAGCAGCTTCCTCGCGTTCCCGCTCACGACCTACCTGCCGGTCTTCGCCGACCAGGTGCAGGGGACCGGCGCCACCGGCTACAGCATGCTGCTGACCGCCTACGGCCTCGGCGCCATCGGCGGGGCGCTGTCCACCGCCCAGCGGGGCAGCGTGCCCGGCCGCGGCCGCTACCTGCTGCGGGCCTTCGCGCTATTCGGGCTCAGCGCCCTGGGAGCGCTGTTCTCGCCGTGGTCGGCGCTCTCCCTGGCGTTCATGCTCGCAGCCGGCTGGAGTCTGGTGACGGCCTACTCCACGCTCATCTCCCTCGTGCAGGAGAACGCCCAGGACGCGCTGCGGGGCCGCATCATGAGCATCTTCGGGCTCTGCTTCAGGAGCGGGATGCCGCTGGGGAGCCTGGCCTTCGGGGCGCTGATCGTACCCCTCGGCGTGAGGGCCGTGATCGGGACGTCGCTGGTCGGCCTCGTCCTGCTGGTGGCGGGCCTGGAGGCGCGCCGCGGGGTGGTCGCCCGCCTTTGAGGCGAGACGCAGCGCCCCGGGGGGGAGAGCGTGGTGCCGGAGGCGGGACTCGAACCCGCATGGGCAATGCCCACACGCCCCTCAAACGTGCGTGTCTGCCAATTCCACCACTCCGGCACGGAGCGAGGAACGCGAGAGGAGAAATTCTAGAGCCGGCCCGGAGATCCGTCAATGCGACCACTCAACGCAGGTCCCGGAGCACCTCCGTGGCAGCGTTGAGGCCCGGGGCTCCGGTGACGCCGCCTCCGGGATGGGTCCCGGCGCTGCACAGGTACAGCCCAGGCAGCGGGCCGCGGTATCTCTGATAGCCCAGCACCGGTCGCGCGACGAAGAGCTGGTCGAGCCCCGGGTCACCGTGGCCGGGGTGCCCCCCCCGGAGCCGGTAGCGCTCTTCGAGGTCGAGTGGGGTCAGGATCTGGACGGCCTCGACGAGCGCCCCCAGTCCCGGGGCCGCGCTCTCGAGGGTCGCGAGGACGACCTTTCCGAGCTCGTCCCGGCGGGCTTCCCAGCCCCCGTCCCGAAGCTCACTGGGCGTGTACTGCACGTAGGCGGACAGGACGTGCCGGCCGGGCGGGGCCAGGTCCGGGTCCGAGAGCGTCGGCAGCGTCGCGTCGATGTAGGGACGTTCCCAGAACCCGCCGTACTTCGCGGCGTCGAAAGCCCGCTCGATCGCGTCGACGTCGGGGCCGACGTGGATGCGCCCCCGCAGCCGGCCCACGTCCTCCGCCCCGGCAAAGCGCGGGAGCGCGCCCAGGGCGACGTTCACCTTGGACGCCATCCCCGTCATGCGCACGCTCTGGAAGCGGCGCCGGTCGTCCGGGTCCAGGAGCGCCGGGTCCAGCAGGTCGACGACGGTACGCTGGGGGTCGGTGGCCGAGACCACCACCCGGGCCCTGATGTCGGTACCGTTCTCCAGGACGACGCCGCTGACGCGGCCGTCGCGGCTCGTGATGCGCGAGACGACCGCTTCCGTGCGCACCTCGACGCCGTTGTCCCGGGCGGCGCGGGCCAGGGACTGGCTCAGGGCCCCGAGACCTCCCCGGACCAGGGCGCACCCACCCGCCCCGTTGCCCCCGTCGTACGCCGCGCCGAGGAGCAGGTTCGCGGTGGTCCCCGGAGACCACGGCCCCGCGAAGGCTCCCCGGATGCCCCGGGCCGCGATCAGCGCCCGAAGCGGCTCGCTCTCGAACCACTCCGCGGCGAAGTCGGCGACGGCCATCGGGGCCCAGCGCAGCAGGCTGACGGCGTCCCGGCGTCCGAGGCGCCGGTAGCCGAGCGCGAGCCGGGCCAGCCCCAGCAGGTCGCGAGCGCCCGGGTCGCCCACGTCGGGGGGCACCGCGTCCACGACCCGGGCGACGAGCCGTGCCACGCGCCCCAGGGAGGTGTGGAAGGCCGCGTAGCGCTGCGCGTCCTTCGGGGAGAACGCGCCGATCGAGCGCGCGCTCTCATCGGGATCCGCGTGAAGGGCGAGCCCCGGCCGCCCGGGGGCGAACGTGCGGACCGGGGGCTCCACGACGTCCAGCTTCAGACCGAGGCGCTGCACCAGGGCTGGGCGCAGAGGGCCGGCGACGTGGGCCAGGGTGGAGGCCCGAAAGCCGGGGTGGAACTCCTCGGTGATCGCGGCGCCCCCAAGCCGCTCGGAGGCCTCCAGGAGCAGGACGTCCAGCCCCCCGCGACCCAGCAGCGCGGCGGCGGCCAGGCCGTTGTGGCCGCCGCCGATCACGATCACGTCGCGCCGCCCGGTCACTCGATCTCCCAGTCGGCGAGCAGCTCCCGGGCCGCGATGCGGCCCGGGGCGCCCATGATCCCGCCCCCGGGGTGGGTCGCCGAGCCGCACATCCAGAGGTCGCGGATCGGCGTCCGGTAGCGGGCCCAGCCGGGCGCGGGCCGCAGGAAGAAGAGCTGCTCCAGGGAGAGCTCCCCCTGGAAGATGTTGCCTTCGCTGAGGCCGAACTCCCGCTCGAGGTCGAGGGGGGTCAGCACCTGGCGGTGCAGGATCCGGTCGGGAAGATTGGGGGCGAACTGGGACAGCGTGGCCACGACCGCGTCGCCGAAGGCCTCGCGGTGCTCGTCCCAGCTCCCCTCCTGCAGGTGGTACGGGGCGTACTGCACGAAGCAGGACATGACGTGCTTGCCGGGTGGCGCCATGGACGGATCGGTCAGGGTCGGGATGACGATGTCGACGTACGGCCGGCGCGAGTAGGTTCCGTACTTGGCCTCGTCGTAGGCCCGCTCCATCCACTCCACGCTCGGGGATATCGAGATCGCCCCGCGCAGATGAGGCCCCGCCCCCGGAAGGCAGGTGAAGTCCGGGAGCGCGTCCAGGGCGAGGTTCACCTTGCCCGACGAGCCCCGGTACTTGTAGCGCCGCAGGTCCTCCCGGAAGCTGTCGCTCAGGACGCCGGGGTCGAGGAGGCGCTCGAAGGTCAGGCGGGGGTCGACGCTGGAGAGGACCCGGGAGGCCTCGATCTCCTCGCCGTCGGCCAGGACGACTCCCACCGCGCGCCGCCGCTTCAGCTCGATCCTGGCCACGGCGGCTCCGGTTCGGATCTCGGCGCCGGCCTCCCGGGCGGCCCCGGCGATGGCCAGGCTGATCGCCCCGGTGCCCCCCCGGGGCAGGCCCCAGGCGCGGAAGGCGCCGTCGATCTCCCCCATGTAGTGGTGCAGGAGCACGTAGGCCGTCCCGGGAGAGCGGATGCCCAGGAACGTCCCGATGATGCCGCTCGCCGACATGGTGGCCTTCAGCACGTCGGTCTCGAACCACTGGTCGAGGAGGTCCACGGCGCTCGAGGTCATGAGCTGCACGAGGTTGCGCTGGTTCTCCAGCGTCAGACCCTGGAAGCGCCGGCCCATCCGGAGGAGCTCCCTGGCGCCGGCCAGGCTCGGGGAGTAGGGGTCCGGGGGCGTCATCTGGAGGATCGGCTTCACGAAACGGGCCATGTCGACCATGGCCCGGCCGTACTCGAAGTAGGCCTCGGCGTCGGTCGGGGAGTAGCGGTAGATGGCCCGCCGGGTCTGGGCCGGGTCGTCGGTGCGCCACAGGTAGCCGCCGTCGAGCATCGGCGTGAAGGTCCCGTCGAGGGGGAGGATCTCCAGCCCGTGGCGCGGCAGGTCCAGCTCGCGGATGATCTCCGGCCGGAGCAGGCTCACGACGTAGGAGCACTCCGAGAAGCGGAAGCCCGGGAAGACCTCCTCGGTCACGGCGGCGCCGCCCAGGACACCGCGGCGCTCCAACACCAGGGTCCGCCTGCCGGCCCGGGCCAGGTACGCCGCCGCCACGAGCCCGTTGTGTCCGCCGCCGATGACGACGGCGTCGTAGCGGCGGGACAATGCCCTAGGCCTCCAGCCCGAGCTCTTCGACGATCGCCTTCACCAGGAGGGGCCAGACGACCGTGGCGTCGGCCATCACCTCGGCGAAGCGCCCACCCTCCCCGCGGGGGATGAACTTTCCCCAGGAGACCCCTTCGCTGTAGGTGCACCCCGACAGCCCGCCCCAGTGAACCGGCTCGGGACAGATGCGGACCGCGTAGCGGTAGCGAGGCGGGTCCACGTTCTCCATGCCCAGGCGCTCGCTCACCACGTCCACGAAGGGGCCCACCTCCTGCGCCCAGTTCCGCGGGACGCCCCCCCCGATCGTGAAGATCCCGAGGCGCTTCGCGTCGCTCGCGAAGCGCGCAAAGCTGTTGAGGTCGAGGAACGGGTTGAACACCGGGAGGCGCTCGAAGCGCCCGGTAGGGTCGTCCAGCCCCGGAGCCTCGCGATGCCGCATCGCCCAGCTCACCAGGTCGAGACCCAGCTCCGAGTCGGTGAACGCCGGCACGTAGACCGGCACGTCCTTCAGGTAGGCGCTCTTCAGGACGCCGACGGCGCCGGGATCCTCGGCCAGGGCCTTGCCGATGGCGCGGTTGATCATCTCACTGGAGAGAACGGGCTGCGTTGCGAGCTGTCCCATGGCCCGGTCCACGAACCGCTCGACGTAGTTCAGGTTGTGCTCCATCTCGAGGGTGTCGTAGACGCGGTTGTAGCCCATTCGGAACAGGTCGTCGTCGGAGAAGCGCGGGTCGTGGCGGTAGTGCACGAGCCCCACCGACTCGGTCAAGCCGTGGGCCATCAGCGCCCCCGTCGAGACGATGGCCTGCACCATCCCCGTCTCCACCATCGTGGAGATCACGCGCCCCATCTTCGCGATCGTCATGGCCCCGGACAGGGTCAGGACCACCTTGCAGTCCGGGTCCCGCACCATCTCGAGGGTGACGTCGAACGCCTCTCCGAGGGCCCGGCCGCCGAACGAGGTCCGGGACATGCCCCGCAGCAGGTCGGGGAACGAGGAGATCTTTGACAGGTCGAGGCTCTCCAGCGGCTGGAGGCCGTCTGCTCGGCCATCGCGGTTCTCCCGATCGAAACCCATCTTCGTGCCACCTCCCGGATGAGCAGGGGTCCGCCCGTGACGCGGACGCCCGGAGTCTAGCAGCGGCCCACCCGACTGTCGGGACCGAGCGGGCGAGAAACCCGCGAGGCGGGAGGCGCTCGCTGCCGACGGTGGCTGTCGGCTGGCGGACCGGGCGGCGCTCCGCGTGCGGTCCTCGCTCGGCACAGGCGGGGCTGCGGTCCTCCGCGGAGTCCTCCCGCCTGGGGACGAGGCGCGGTTCTCTCGGGGGTCAGCAGCGGAAGTGCCCGGTCACAGGCCGCGGGACTTGGCCTCCGCCCAGAGTCCTTCCATCTCCTCGAGGCTGGAGTCGCTCGGACTGCGACCCTGTTCTCGCAAGCGCGTCTCCACGTGTGCGAAGCGACGTCTGAACTTGCGGTTCGCGGCTTTGAGAGCGCTCTCGGGGTCCACCCCTGTCAGGCGGGCGACGTTCACGGCCGCGAAGAGCACGTCGCCGATCTCCTCCGCTGCGCGTCCCCCGGGCTCGCCGCTCGAGAGCGCCCGCAGCTCGCCCAGCTCCTCCCGAAGCTTGTCCACGGCTCCCTCGACACCCGGCCAGTCGAAGCCGACCCGGGAGACCTTGGTGCCCAGCTGAAACGCCTCCATCACCGCCGGCTGCCCGCGAGAGACGGGCTCCAGCATCGACTCGGCCCCGGCGCCGCGCTCGCTGCGCTTGATCTCCTCCCAGCTCTTCAACACCTCCTCGGAGCTCGAGGCGGTCTCGTCGCCGAAGACGTGGGGGTGACGGCGGACCATCTTGCCGGTCACGTGCTCGATGACCGTGTCGATGTCGAAGCGGGAGCCCTCCCGGGCGATCTGGCTGTGAAACACGACCTGCAGGAGCAGGTCACCCAGCTCCCCGGCGAGCTGATCGTCGCTCCCGTCGATCGCCTCGACGACCTCGTAGGCCTCCTCGAGGGTCATCGGCTTGAGGCTGTCGTGGGTCTGCTCGCGGTCCCAGGGGCAGCCCCCCGGACCTCTCAGCCGGGCGATCAGCTCGACGAGGCGCTCGAACCTCGCCCCGGTTCCGTCGCGCTCGCCGGACACCCGACGGACTCTACAGCAGCGGCTCGGGGATGTCGTCTCGAGGGTGTCGCCGGCGTGTCTTAGACTCTCCCGATGAGGATCCCGATCGCCCTCGCGCTGGTCTGCCTCGGCTGTGGCGAGTCCGCGCTGCGCCCGGGTCCCGAGCGGGACCGCTTTCGGGACCACGCGGACCAGGCGCTCGTCGCCCTGGCCGACCGCTTCGGGAGCGTGGAGCTGGAACCGCGTCTCGCCGAGCTGCGACCGCGGCTGACGACCGCTTTCTTCGTCCCTTCCCGGGCTTTCCGCGACGAGACGGTGTGGACCGGCTCCGGCCCCGGGGTGAGGCACCTCGACCTCGCGGGCAGCCGGCAGGGGGACCGCTACCGGCTCGCGCTGGCGCCGCGCCCGGGCGCCCCCCGTCGCCCCGGCGACTACCGGGGCCGCCTCGCCCTGGAACGGCTCGGAGACCACGAGTACGAGTGGCGCTGGCACGACGAGCTGGCCCTGGGGGCCGGATCCCCCGACGCTTTCGCCCTGGCGCTGCAGGCGATCCTGGCGAGCGCCGAGCTGGGCGATCCCGACCCCCGCGGCCGCCTCCTCGCCTCGATGCCGCGAACGGCCGCGAGCCTGGGACGGCTCGTCACGCTGGACTCCCTCGTCACCGCGCCCCTCGGAGACGGCTCCACGGAGCTGTCGCTCGAGGTCACGATCCACCCCGAGGGCGTCTCCGACGAGTTCCCGGCGTACGCGCGCTACCTCGACCAGTACGCCGAGCCCGTGGAGATGCGGCTCCTCGCCCGCGAGAGCGAGTCGGGGAGCTGGTGGGAGCTTCGGCTCCGGCAGCTGCGCTTCTCGTTGCGAGCCCGCGTCCACCGCGGCGCCCTCGCCCCTCTGGCCGGGGAGCCCGCAGGGATGCCGGAGCGCCTCGGTCTCGACGTGGACCTCTCGACGAGGTCGGGGCTGTTCCGCGTTGGCTTCGAGCGGCTGGAGGCGGAGCTGCGGCTGCTGCGCACCGAAGACGAGAAGGCGTTCCGGGCGATCTGGCGTCGGGATCCGGAGTGGCGCATCCCGCTGCTCTTCGAGCCCTTCCTGAAGGGTGCCCTCAACCGCTCCTTCGAGGGGGAGGGTGCCTGGATCGAGGTCTCGCTCTCACGGCAACCCGAGGCGTCCGCGACGACTCTGAGCTCCCAGTTCCACCTGGTCGTGCGCGAGGCCTGGATCATCCGCAGGCTGGGAGGGCTGGTCACCGGGGCCGTCAGCGCGTTCCGCGAGAAGGTGGAGGCCGAGGCGGACCGCTTCCACGGCCAGGTGCTGCGGGCCGTCAGGGACGACGTCCACGAGCTGCTCGACCCGGAGCCCGAGCCCGGGATCGAGTGGGGTGCGCGCCCCGCCACGAGAGGCGCGCACCCAGATGCTTCGCTCCGAACCGCCCGCTAGAACAGGAAGCGCATCGCGAGCTGCATCTGTCGCGGGTCGCCCACGCCCGTCCTGAGGAAGCCGTCGAAGTTCAGGAGCAGGTCCGTCGACAGCGGGTTCACGTTGTTCGCGCTGTTCGTGGTGTTGAACATCTCGATGACGGGTATCAGCTGGTACTGGCTTTCCGATCCGAAGCGGAACGGTACCTGCAGCCGCCAGTCGAGGGAGAAGAACTCGTTGTCCTTGCGGAAGGTGTTGCGCTCCTCGACGATCGGGCCGACCGGCACCACCTGGCCGTCCACGACCTGACCGCTGAACGGCTGCGCCGAGCGGGCCTGGAGCCTGACGGTGAGCTGCACCCGGCCCAGCTCCGCGAACGCGTAGGCGTTGAACTTGTGCCGGATGTCCCGGTCCGAGGCTCCGTAGTCGTGTGCCGGATCGTCGATGTCGAACATCCGATCAGTGAACGGGTCGCGCTCGTTGGAGTCGTCGTCCAGGTCCTTCGCGAGGGTGTAGTTCGCCTCGAGCTGGAAGCCGTCAGAGAAACGCTTCTTGATGCCGATCGTCCCGCCCCGGTAGAGCGACTGCCCCCAGCTCGTGGCCAGGAACACGTCTCCGAGCTGCGGGCCGAACGGGCTCCCCCGGTCGGCCCTGTTGATGTTCGTGAAGCGGGTCAGGTACACCCCCTTGGCCCACGTGAAGTCCACGTAGCCCGACCAGTCCTCGGAGAGCTGCTGCTCGTAGGTGACGTTCCAGCTCGTGATCTTCGGGTTGCTGTAGTCGCCGGCGAACACGCGAACGCCCGTGAACAGCGGGAACTCCCCCGGGGGCAGCGACGGGATCTCGAGGGTGTTCGGCCAGACGGGCATCGGGAGCACGCCGGGCACGAGCCCGGTGAAGAGGCCCCGGACCGCGCCCTGGTTCTGCAGGCCGTTCGCCGTCACCGAGCCCACCTGGGACAGCATGTTCTGCCGGGGGTAGAAGATCCCCGCGTTGCCGCGCAGCACCGACTTCGCGTCGCCGCCTATGTCCCAGGCGAAGCCCACCCGGGGCTGCCACATGGCCTTCTGGTCCGGGATCGTGCCGTCGGATCGGAACTCCGGATCGCCGATGAAGCCCGCGTACACGGTGGTGCTCGGGTCCACGGTCTCCGGCATGATCTGGGCGTCCCAGCGCAGTCCGTAGCTCAGGGTGAGCTTTCTGCTGACGCGCCACTTGTCCTGGATCCAGAGCCCGAGCTCGTCGTTCGTGATCGACGAGGCCCCCGGCGGCGGGACGCCCGGGAAGCCGCTCCCCGCTTCCTGGATGTAGAGCAGCAGCGGCGTTCCTGCGGTTCCGCTGGCGCAGGGGGTGGGGTGGGTGACGTAGCTGCCGTCGGCGCAGCGGACCGTGTTCGGCCCGAAGCCCCCGGGGCCGGCGGGAGAGGCGTAGCGGATGAAGCCCGACGGGCTGTCGAAGATATAGCGCCCCTGGAAGAAGCCGCGGAAGGTCTGCTCGTTCAGCGAGTGGATCCACTCGCCGCCGATCTTGATGGTGTGGTTCCCCGCGACGATCGAGAAGTTGTCGCGGATCTGCGTCCGCCAGAAGATCTCGTCCACGTTCGGCTGCAGGAAGAACGGGTTCCCGAACCGGAACGAGGTCCCGAACCCGGCCCCGGTGTCCGCGGGGATGTTGGAGGGCGTGGCGGAGCGCGGACGGTTCTCCCGGGAGTAAGTGAAGTGGAACTCGTTCAGCTTCGTGGGTGAGACCGCGCTGAACAGGTTGAGGTTCAACACGTGGATCTTCAACCGCCCCTCGGTGCCGTTGGCGGAGTTGCCGAAGGTGGGGACGTCGAAGGTGTCGTTCTCGTTCTCCGAGGTCAGGAAGTTGTACGAGATCGCGAGGTTGTTCGCGTCGTTGAGGGTGAAGTCGAGCTTGCTGAACAGCGACGTGGTCGAGATCGGGTGCTCCACGGGCTGCCCTTCCTCCTGGCCTCGCGAGGCGCGGATGAAGTCGATCAGCGCCAGCCGCTGGCAGTCGACGTTGGAGTCGATCAGCGCCTCGTTCGCGGGGATGCTCGGGCTCGAGACGGGACAGGGCGTGCCGCCGAGCTGGGCGCTCAGGTTCGGCCGGCTGAAGTTGCCGTTGATGTGCTCCCCGGCGAGAAAGAAGAACGCCTTGTCCTTCGCCAGCGGGCCCCCGATGGTGCCGCCGCTCTGCTCGCGGTGGAAGCCTTCGAGCTTCGTGCCGTCGGAGAGGTCGGAGGCGAGCTCCTCGAGGCGCTGGAAGTGGAACAGGCTGCCGTGGACGTCGTTCGTCCCCGACTTCGTGATCACGTTGATCACGCCCCCCGCGGTGCGCCCGAACTCCGCGTTCGCGCCCTGCCCCACCACCTGGAACTCCTGGATCGCGTCCAGGGTGATGTCGATGTTGGCGCGCTGCCCGCCGACCTGCTCCCCGAAGAAGCCGTTGTTGTAGTCGCCGCCGTCCAGAGAGACGTTGTTGTAGGTCCCGCGCTGTCCGAAGAACGTGATCTCGTCGCCGTCGGGGCCCTGGACGATGCTCACACCGGGGGTGAGGGTCAGCAGGTCCTCGAACTTGCGGCCCAGCACGGGCGTCGTCTCGATGGTGATCTCGTTGAGGGTGTTGCTGACCTCGGTGCGGGAGACCTCGATCAGCGGAGTACCGCTGACGGTGATCGTCTCCGCGGTCGCCGCGACCTGCATCTGGGGGCTCAACTCGAGAGCCTGGCCGACGCGCAGGGTGACGCCCTCCTGCACCAGGGTCGCGAACCCGGCGATGCTGAACGTGACCACGTAGTCGCCGGTCGGCAGCTGGAGCAGGGCGTAACGCCCCTGGCCGTCCGTGGTCAGTGTGCGGCTGAAGTTGGTATCGACGTTGCGCGCCTCCACGCTCACTCCCGGCAGCACGGCGCCGGTGGAGTCCTCGACCTGCCCCTGGATGACGCCCGTCGTGATCTGGGCCTGGGCCCACGTCGACGTGGCGACGGCGCATGCGAGGGCGGACAACGCCGCCACCCTGAACGCCGAAGCGGACGGCTTTCTCATTCTCGACCTCCTGAATCGGGTGAACGAGGTGACAGTTGCACAGTCGAGAGCGGGCGCGGCCCCATCACGGTACCCGGGACGAGGTCGCGACCTCGGGGTACGCGCGGGCGCAGGCGCCGGCGAATGGAGCAGCTCTCGGGAACCTCGCGAAGGAACTTATGCACCGATCTTATGCGCGTCGAATCCATACCACAAGGACCCGATCGGCGCGTCACACGGAAGTCACACTGGCGGCGGCAGTTGCTCCCCTTCGGCGTCGCGTGTCGCGGACCGGCCCCGGAGCGCGAGCGCCGCGGCGAACACGCCCCCGAGCAGCAGCACGATGGTGGGGCCGCTGGCCACGTCCAGGTAGTAGGACGCGAGCAGTCCCACCGCGGTCGCCGCCACCTGGAGCGTCACCGCGAGCAGCGAGGCCCGGCTCAGCCTGCCGGTGGCGAGCCGGGCCGTGGCCGCGGGGATGATCACGAAGGCGCTGACGAGGACCACGCCGACGGTCCGTACCGAGGTGACCACCACGGCGGCCGTGAGCGCCAGGAACGCGTACTCCAGCAGGGCGACCGGGACGCCGGAGAGGGCGGCGAGCTCGGGGTCGAAGCTCGCGTAGGCCAGCCGGCTCCAGAGCAGCGCCACGGCCAGCAGGCTCGCGCCCGCGGCGAGGAGCGTCGCGAGCAGGGCCCCGTCGGAGACGGCCAGCAGGCTCCCGAACAGGAGCGCCTCCACGTCGACCGGAGCCGAGTTGCGGGGCCGCAGCTGCAGGAGCAGGGCTCCCAGGGCGAAGGAGACGGAGAACAGGACTCCGATCGCCGCGTCGGGCCGGAGGCCGGAGGAGCGCCTCACCGCGCCGATCGCGAGGGCCACGACGACGGTGAAGGGGAGCGCGATCCAGGCCGATTGCTCCCCGGAGGCGCCCAGGAGCAGCCCGAGCCCGATGCCCCCGAAGGCGGCGTGGGCGAGCCCCTCGCTCAGGAACGAGAGGCCGCGCTGGACGACGAACACCCCGATCAGCGCGCACGCCGCCCCCGCTGCGAGCCCCGCCAGCAGGGCCCGCCGCATGAAGGCGTGGGCGAGGGGGTCGCCGAGGGAGTCGATCAGCTCAGCGGCCAAGGTGGGTGTGGTCCGCGCCGGCGAACGCCGCTGCCTGGAGGACGGGATCCTCGAGCACGGCCCCGGGGGCCCCCGAGGCCCGGATGCGCACGTCGAGGTAGGCGACCCGGTCCGCGATCCGGGTCACGGTCTCCGGCTCGTGGGTCACGATGATGGCGGCGGTCTCGTCCCGGGCGGCCAGCTCGGCGAGGATGGCCAGGAGATCCTCGCGGCCCCGGGTGTCCAGGGCGGCGAGAGGCTCGTCGACCAGGATCAGGGGAGGGTCGTTGACGAGGGCCCGAGCCAGGAACGCCCGCTGCGTCTCTCCGCCGGAGAGGCTCGAGAGGGGGCGGTCGATCAGCGCCTCCCCGCGGACCTGCGCCAGGATGGCCGCCGCCCGCTCGCGCTCGGCGGGTCGCACCCGCCAGGGCCAGCGGGCGCGCTGGGCCGCCACGACCAGCTCGCAGACCGTGGCGGGGAAGTCGTGAGCGAAGCCCTTTCTCTGCGGGAGATAGCCGACGCGCCCGCGGCCGTCGGCGGCGGCGCTCCCGAACAGCTCGATGCTGCCCCGAGACGGAACCAGGCCCAGAACCGCCTTCAGGAGCGTCGTCTTCCCGCCCCCGTTGGGCCCGAGCAGGCACAGGAACTCCCCCGGGCCGACCCCCAGGGAGACGTCCTCGAGGATCCGCCGCCCCCCGCGCGTCACCTCGAGCCCGCGGGCCACCAGCGCCATCGGCGCGGTCATCGCAGCGCGCCTTCCAGGGTGTCGGTCAGGGCCCGCAGCGTCGTCTCGTAGCTCTCGCCCTCCGCCCTGCCGAGGGGGTGGAGGACGCAGAGCGGGACGTCGACCTCTTCGCTGACCGAGCGGGCCATCGAGACGTCGTCCTCCGCCTGCGCCACGATCGCCGCAACTTCCCTCTGGCGGATCGAGTCGAGCAGGCGTCCCCGCGTGCCCGGGGTCAGGCCCCGCCCCGGCTCGGTCTCGATCACCCCCACGATCTCGAGATCGTAGCGCTCCGCGTAGTACGACAGGAAGGGATGCGCCGTCACCAGGGCTCGTCGGGGCCAGCTCCGCGAGCGCAGCGCGATCTCGCGATCCAGCTCGCGCAGGCTGCCGGCCAGGGCGACCGCCCGGTCCGAGAGGTCCGGGGCCCGTTCGGGCAGGACCTCGGAGAGGGCGACGGCGATCAGCTCCGCCGCCCGCGCCATCCGCTCCGGGTCGAGCCAGAGGTGGGGATCGCCGGCGACGGGGTCCAGGGCCGGCCCCAGCCGGAGCGTGTGCGGCGGGGTATCGGAGGCCTGCTCCGCGGCCCGGGTGCTCCAGTCGTCGAGGCCGAGCCCGACCGCGATCGAGAGCGCCGCCCCCTCGAGTCGCGCCACGTCCCGGGGGCTCGGCGAGAACGTGTGCGCCTCGCGGCCCGGACGCAGCACCAGCACGGTGTCGAGGTCCTCCCCGGCGATCCGACTCACGAGGTCCCGGACCGGCTGGATCGACACGACGACCCGGGGCCGCTCCGGAGTCTCCACGGCGGGACCCCTCGGGGCACAGCCCGCGGCCAGCGGGAGCAGGCAGGTCCCGACCCATCGCCTCACCGGGCCATTATGGGGGCATCCCACCGGCGCCCGCGGGCCGTCACGACCGGGGCAGACCGGAGAGCACCGGCTCGGGCACGTCCAGCTCGAGGCGGAGCAGGGCGTTGGAGAGCACCTTGCCCTGGGCGTCGGTCATCAGGCTGACGGTGCCCCCGCCGTCCAGGGCGCCGTGGAGCAGGAAGTTGAGAGCACCCAGGTTGTCGAGCTCGAAGCGCTGCACCGGGCCGCGCACCAGCCCCGCGAGGTGGGCCGCCACCCGCTCCTGGGTGAGTGCCGTCTTCAGGAAGTCGTACACCGCGGGGGTGAACGCGATCACTCCGACGTTCGCGGTGTCTCCCTTGTCCCCCGAGCGGGCGTGGGCCAGTCGCACGAGAGGGGTGCGCGCCATCACGCTGCCCTGACCTCGACCCGGAGCCGGGGCTCCACCTGGTCGCGGTCGATCAGGGCCGGCCAGAAGGCGACGACGTCCTGGACCCGGGGCCGGCCCCCGGCGAAGCCCGTGGCCGAGGGCGGTCCAGTGAGGACCAGGGGCGCCAGCTCCTGGGAGAAGCGCTCCACGGCGTCCCGGCTGTCGGAATGGACGGCCACCCGCAGCACCACCTCCGGCTGATCGGGCCGGGGCGGCCCGGCCAACGGGCCCGCGGTCGCGTTCCACCCCACGATCTCGGTCCGGACGCGGTCCAGCGCGAGCCCGAGCCGCTGCAGGCGGGCTCGCAGGATCTCCCCCGCCCGCTCCGCCTTCTCGACGGCGTCGGGCCAGGCGTAGACGAGGGTCCCCACGGCCTTGAACCCGGCCCGGTAGCTGATCGAGACCTTGAGCTGGTCCGTCCGCGGGCGCCCCCGCACGCCCGAGACGCGGACCCGGTCCGGTCCGTCGTCCTCGAGGCGAATCGTGGTGAAGTCGGCGATCCCGTCCGGCGTGACGTACTCCCGGGGATCGCCCATCTCGTACAGGATCTGCTCCTTCACGATCGGGACGCTGACGCGGCCGCCGGTGCCCTCGTGCTTCGTCAGCACGAAGCTGCCGGCGGGAGTCGCCTCCACGATGGGGTAGCCGACGTCATCGAGGTCGGGAATCTCCCGCCACGCGAACTGGCAGTTGCCGCCGGTGGCCTGCGCACCGCACTCGTTGACGTGGCCGGCGACGATCCCGTGGGCGATCCGGTCCCAGTCGTCGCGCCGCCAGCCGAAGGCGTGCATCATGGGCGCGTAGGTGAGGGCGGTATCGGTCGAGCGGCCCGTCACGACGACGTCGGCGCCCCCCGCGAGGGCCTCGAGCAGAGGCCCGGCGCCGATGTAGGCATTCGCGCTCTCCACCTGGTCCAGGATCTCGGCGAGGGGGCGACCGTCGTCCATGTTGCGGAGCGGGTGTCCGGACTCGATCAGCTCCGGCAGGCGCACCAGGAGGTCGTCGCCGGTCACGGTACCGATCGTGGCCCGGCCCGAGACCCCGGCGGCCCGGGCCGCTTCGATCAATGCGTCCCGGCAGCCCTCCACGTTGACGCCGCCGGCGTTGGTCAGGACACGGATGCCCCGGCGGCACACGTCGGGGAAGATCTCCTCCATCAGTGGGACGAAGTCCCGGGCGAAGCCGGCCCCGGGGTCGCGCCGCCGCTGCTTCTGGAGGATCGACATCGTGACCTCGGCCAGGTAGTCGAGCATCAGGTAGTCCAGTGGACCCCGCCGCACCTGGTCCACGGGCGCCCCGGGGGTGTCCCCCCAGAAACCCTGGCCGCACCCGATCCGGATCACGCCGCTCGAGCCGCGCCCGACCTGCATCCGACGAGTCTAATCCCGTCGGGGGCTTATCATGGGGGGCCGCGGCGCCGCCCTCGCGAGGGGGAGGGCGCCCGGACGGCACTCTCGATCAATCGCGGTCCGTACACACAAGGAGACTCGAATGGCCCAGGTCACCCTCGGCGGCAACCCCGTCAACACCAGCGGCAACCTCCCCGCAGTGGGCGCGACGGCCCCTGCCTTCACCCTCACCAAGACCGACCTCAGCGACGTGTCCCTGGCCGACTACGCCGGCAAGCGGGTGGTGCTGAACATCTTCCCGAGCATCGACACCCCCGTCTGCGCCGCTTCGGTGAGGCGTTTCAACCAGGAGGCAGCCAAGCTGGGGGATGCCGTGGTGCTTTGCGTCTCGGCCGACCTGCCCTTTGCGCACAAGCGCTTCTGCGGCGCCGAGGGGATCGACAAGGTGGAGTCGCTGTCGACGGTGCGCGGGGGCGGCTTCGCCGACGCCTACGGCGTCCGGCTCGTGGACGGCCCCCTGGCGGGAGTCCTGGCCCGGGCCATCGTCGTGGTGGGCGCCGACGGCAAGGTGACCCACTCGCAGCTGGTCCCCGAGATCAAGCAGGAGCCGGACTA
>Ga0299906_10000552_pt1 | contig 34210 bp, 34 predicted proteins | sample RVTome_14_FD_200259 | JGI IMG/M metagenome (GOLD analysis project Ga0299906, IMG submission 200259) | Soil microbial communities from uranium-contaminated site in the Upper Colorado River Basin, Wyoming, United States - RVT145D125 (version 2) ... | reverse complement strand
GGATGGTACGGCGCATTCCCCCATCCATCTTCGCGATACTTCTTGTAAAACGATACCAGCTTACCCTCCCGCTCCATCTCCTCCATCACTTCGGATACAAAGCGAGCAAGACTCCCTTCCGATACCCGCCTGTCCGGCAGGCAGGCCCAATCCATGATCGAAGGGGGCATCAAATACATCTGCTCTTGTGCATACGGCCGAAAATGATAGCCCATAACAACCCTCCATCGGTTGATTATGAAGGTCTATTTTACAGAAAAGCAGCATGACCGCAAAGTGAAAAATAGGGGTTTGTCGGACAGGCACTTCGGGACTTTTTAATGTTCCAAAATTTGGATGACTCTTAAATGGAGAGCAGATGTTATATGGTTTAAAATGTTAAGTGTGAGTCGTGGAAATTTATAGGCAGGGTTCTAAAAAGGGTTTGCTAAGAAAAATTTTTTATGACACATTTGTGACACAATTGCGTGGGTTTTTTTTGACACATTCATTTTTCGAAGGTGTAAATGGGTCGGAAGGACTAATGTAACCTATCAATTTATCTACAGAATTTTGGTGCCCGAGGCCGGACTTGAACCGGCACAGGAGTTTCCCCCCGAGGGATTTTAAGTCCCTTGTGTCTACCAAATTCCACCACTCGGGCCTGATGTGGAAAGGCTATAATTTAAAGCTCTTGAAGTATGCTGTCAAGTATTTAGAAAACCCCAAAAAACCCAATTTCTTCCCCTTGACGAATCACTTCTCTCAAACTTTGTTCAAACCCTTTGTCCGAAACGGTAAAATGTAAAGGACCATAAAGAAGAAGAACTAAATTCTCAAATCCCCCTTTCTCCCCCTTTAGCAAAGGGGGAGAAAGAAGAAGGACTCCCCTTTTTCTAAGGGGGAAGAGTTGGATGGTTTTCCCTTTTCAAAGGGGAAATCTAAGAGGAATAGAAATTTTATCATTCTGGATTCCCGATAAGACCATTCGGGAATGATGGTGAAGGGCTTTTGGAAATAACGGAGGAGGGTTAGGTATTCGAGGAACAAGATAAACCTTCAAATCCCCCTTAATCCCCCTTTTCCAAAGGGGGAAAAGAAAGAGAATCCCATTTTCAAAGGAGGGACCTTCATGGTAACCTCTCAACAAGGTTAGTGAACAAGCTCAAACCAATTGAGACAGCTCTTCGAGTATGCTATCCTTTTGGCATGTATGCTCCAAATCACCAACCGTTAATCCAATTGGCCCAGGATGTCATCAACTGTAACCGCTGCCCCCGGTTGCGCCGTTACTGTGAGGCTGTTTCACTCAAAAAACGGAGGGCATTTCAAGATGAACCCTATTGGGGAAAACCGGTTCCATCCCTTGGGGACCCTGATGCCGCGTTGTTTATTATTGGACTGGCCCCTGCAGCCCATGGCGGAAACCGAACCGGACGGGTTTTCACCGGGGATGATTCTGGAAATTTCCTGGCCAATGCCCTGCACAAAGCTGGCTTTGCAAATCAACCCACCTCTACCCGAAGGCATGATGGCTTATCCCTCAAAAAAGCCTATATCACCGCACTGATTCATTGCGCCCCGCCAAAAAATAAACCTCAACCCATCGAGATCACCCGGTGCCGGCCTTTTCTTATCCAAGAACTGGAATGGTTAAAGCAGGTCAAAGCAGTATTGGTTTTGGGGCAATTGGCATTCACCGGGTATCTTGAAACAATTAAAGAAATAAAAATGGTTTCCATTCAACCCCGCCCGAAATTCGCCCATGGAGCTTCCTATGACCTGGACCCTACGCTCCCCCGCCTTTTTGCCTCATATCATCCCAGCCGCCAAAACACACAAACCCGACGTTTAACAGGGCCCATGTTTCACAGCGTATTCCAAAGTATTATCAAGTACCTTGATGGCGTATAATCCAAAGAGGAACAGTATGAAAAAACCAGGAAAATTTCTTCTAATCAGCACCGGAATCACGCTTCTTGTCCTTTTAATCCTCCTTTTAGTTCTTCCCCATTTCATTTCTATGGAACGATTCAGGGAACCCATTATTCAACAAATGAGCACCCTATTAAACCGGGAGGTCACCATTAAAGAACTTCGCCTCTCCCTCTTTCCCCGAATAGGATTAAACCTTTCCAACTTAAAAGTTTATGAGGAAGATCCCGCCCATGGTGAATTTTTCCATGTGGACTCTTTTCGTTTCCATCTTCAATTCTTTCCGCTTCTTTTAGGCCGCCTCAAAATCGGGGAAATTTACCTTTTCAAACCAACGATTCAAATTATCCGTTTTACCGATGGGCGCTTAAATCTGCCAAAAGTGGGAAACCCAAAAACCGGTAAAACCGACCAATTGGATTTGGCTTTCCTTCCCCAAGGAAAATCAATTTTCCCTGATTTCATTCCCATGGCGAACGCCGCCTCCCCGCTTCCTTCTGTTATTTCAAAACTCCATGTTTCAAGATTAACGGTTTCCCAGGGTAATCTCCATTATCTGGATCAATCCAGTCCTTCTTCCCCTCAAAAGCTAGAAGAAATTGAAATTAGAATTTCAAACCTTTCCCTGACCAAACCCATCCACTATTTCCTTTCCGCTTTGTTTGGAGAAATAACAAAAATACCCATTTCGATGGAGGGTGAAGCCGTTCCCGATCTCTCCAATGAGAGCATCACACTTATTGAAAATAAGATTACTTTTGATGCATTGGAGTTTCTCCTTTCGGGTGTGGTGAACGCATTCCTCACAGAGCCCGATTTAAACCTTAACCTTCAGAGCGCCAAATTTCCCCTGGAAAAGATCAAACCCCTTTGGGCCAATTTGGGGGGTTCTCTTCCCCCGGAGATTCAAGCAAAAGGGCCCGCTGATTTTTCCCTTTCATTAAAGGGTCCAACTCAACAACTGAGTTTAAAAGGAAATATTTCTGCTGACCCAGCCCTATTGGAATATGGAACGCTTTTTAAGAAAAAAGAAGGAGCCCCGGGAAATATCTCCTACAAGGTTTTATTCACACCCACCGTTTTAAACATTGAAAAAATGTCCCTGAACATTGAATCCTCGGACATCAATGTTCAGGGAAAGATCATTCTCAAACCCTCCTTGGATATTCGCTTGAACCTTACCTCAAAACGACTTGAAGGCCAATCCTGGCTTCTCCCCCCAGCTTCCGTGGCGGGCTTGGTCAAAAAAGACAAGATTGCGGAGAAAAAAAACCCTAAACCCGGGCCTCCCAAAAGGGCCCTCCCCACAGTCCGGGTCACTGTTTTTGTAGAAGAAGGTGAGATGAGAGGGATTCGGTTCTCTAAACTGAAGGGGATTTTAACACTAAAGCAAGGAATTCTTAGATTTTCCCCACTATCGGTTCAACTCGCCCAGGGGACCTATGAAGGGCAAATCAATGTGAATCTTAATGAAGACCCCTCCCCTTTTCAGATTTCCTCCCATACGGAAAAAATCCAGGTCAACGACCTCCTATCCACTAAACCTTCTTTAAAGGATATGGTCATTGGGCAGTTATTTTCGGATCTTTCACTAAAAGGAAAAGGATTCTCTTTGCCGTTGATTCAGAAAAATTTAACAGGAAAAGGGTCGGTTCAGTTAAAGGATGGACGCCTTCCCCGCTTCCGGCTTCAGGAAGGCATCGCCGAAATATTAAACCTTTCCCCTGAGGAGTTTAGCTCTCCCGTTGGAACAGCCCTTCGAGAACTCAAAAGTTCATTCGAAGTCGATGAAGGTAAAATTAAAACGGACAATTTAAACCTGGACTTCCAAGAAATGAACCTCAAGGGAAAAGGATATGTCTCTCTGGATAAAAGCCTTTCCTTTCGAATCATTGCCCAGTTGGAACCGCAATTGGCCAATCAGCTTTCATTGAACCGCGGAATCGGAAACCTTTTTCTGAAAGGACCCAAGGGAGAGGTGCTTCTTCCTTTAAAAATTGCCGGCACCGTTACCGCCCCTAAAATTACAGCGGATGGTGAGGCCCTCGCAAAAATGGCAACCCAGAACCTATTGAAGGGGGCGGTGGAAAAAATTCCCTCTGAAAGCGGATTGGGAGATCTGTTTAAGGGGCTGCTCAAGAACCGATGACCTATTGGTTTGAAATAAAAGATTAATTAATCTTAGAATCTGGAGAAGCCTAATGGACCCAAAGGGAAAAACCGCACTGATTACAGGGGGAGCACGCATCGGCCAGACCGTTGCAGAAGAATTGGCCAAGAGAGGATGCAATATCATTCTTGTTTTCCGGACTTCAAAAAAGAAGGCCGAAAAAACACTCCGAAAAGTCAAAATACTTGGAGCGGATGGCTGGCTGATCCAGGCAGATCTACAAAAAAAGGAAGAGATACAAAAAATCGTTCCGGAAATTGAGCGTCAGAAAAAAAATCTGGACATTCTCATTAACATGGCTTCATCTTATGAAAAAACCCCACTTGAGACCCTGAAAGAGAAAAACTGGACGGAAAATTTGGAGACCAACCTTCAAAGCGCTTATACCCTTTCTCTTTCCGCTTCAAAGCTAATGAAAAAACGGGGCCAGGGAAGGATTATTAATTTTTCGGACTGGGTTTCGGCCAGCGGCCGTCCGCGCTACAAAGAATACCTTCCCTATTATGTATCCAAAACCGGGGTTTTGGGATTAACTCAAGGATTGGCACTGGAGTTGGCTCCGGAAATTCTCGTTAATAGCATTGCCCCCGGCCCTATTTTGGCACCGTCTGATATCACTCCTGAAGAGAACAGGGAAGTTCAAATAGCCACCCCGCTCAAACGTTGGGGGGGAAGTCTTGAAATTGCTAAAACTGTTCTTTTCTTAATCGAGACTGATTTCGTAACCGGGGAATGTATCCGGGTAGACGGGGGAAGGCACCTTTATTAAGAATGGTCCGCTAGGACGAAGGAAAAGAATCCTGGATCGTTTCAATGGCCTTTTCCACCTCTTCATCCGGTTCTAAGAATAAATCTCTCACTTGAAGAAAATGGAACAAAGCTTTTTCCTTTTGATTGAGCTTGTCAAAATAGAGAAAACCGAGTGAACGTAGCGCGCTCACCAGTGTCGGGTTGATTTCCAAAGCGTTTAGTAATTCCTTTTCCGCTTTTAAATAATCCCCTCTTATTTTCAAAACAATACCTAGGTTTTGATGAGCTTCCCCGTTATTGGGATCGCTTCGAACCGCTTCCAGAAAGGCACCATAGGCCGCTTCGGTATCATTCAGGCTTTGGAATATAAACCCTAGATTATTATGCGCCTGAGAAAAATCCGGCTTTAATTTTAAAGCCGTCTCCAGTTCAATACGAGCGAGATCAAATTCCTTTTTTTTGATATATACATTTCCAAGTTTATAGTGGACTCTGGCCAAACGGGGATCGAACCGAATCACTTTTTGATATATTTGTTCCGCTTCATCCAGGTTGTCCATCCTCTCATGATCAAAAGCAAGATTGAGAAAAGAGGGAATATATTTTGGGTTTAAAGAAATCGCTTTTTCATAATGGGTAGAAGCTTCTTGAAAATGACCCAAACTGTCCAAAAGGACACCGTAATTAAAATGGGAAAGGTACATATCGGGGGATCTTTTCACTTCCTCTTTCCAAAGGTTTATATCACTCCTCCAATCTTTTGTCCGATCAAAAATAATCCCAACAAACCCAGCCAGAACCAACCCCAATAAAATGAAAAACCAGGATTGTCGCATCCCAGCCCCCTTTACCGTGTTCCGCAGGAAAACCCAAGAAATTGCCCCTCCCGTGAAAAAACAAAATCCAATGGAGGGAATATATGAAAAACGCTCCGTCACCGTTGGATAGGAAATCGGAACAATATTTAAAACAGGCAACAACGTGACAAAAAACCAGGTGACAGAAAAAACCATCAAGGGCTGAGAGGTCCTCCAGCGGACCATCAGATATAAAATGATTAAAAATGCTGTGCCCGGCAAAACCCCATGGAGAATGGGATGTTCGATTATGGAGGGAAGGGAATGAAACAATTGAAGGGGATAAGGAATAATCATGAGCTTCAAATATCCAAACCACAAGACGGGTAAATGAAAAAGTCTATCCAAAAAAGTATCCCATTGAAAATTTAACCCCTCTCCCAGAACCCCTTTCCGAATGATCAAAAAAACCGGCAGGGCAAGAAAAAAAGGAACGTGCTGGAAAACCCTTGATCCCAAGGCTTTCATCGTCTTAAAAACAAAAAGATAGTCATAGACCAAAAGCAACAAAGGCAAGGTAACAGCCATTTCCTTGGTAAACAGGGCTAGAATGAGGAAGATAAGAGAAAAACCATAAGCAATTCCCTTTTGAGCCCCCCCCACATTTCGGAACGACATGAAAAACCAAAAAGACCCCAGCATCCAAAGAGCGGTGGGCGGGTCAGTTCGCGCCGCAATAAAGGCCACCGACTCAACATGAGCGGGATGAAGGGCAAAAATCAGGGAGGAAAAAAACGGCATCCAGAGAAAGGTGGGAGAATCGGTTCTATGCCCTGGCAAGGATTCAACCAGTTTTACGGCGGTTCCATATACACCGAAGACCACTAAAAGATGGAAAATGATATTGATAAGGTGATAGCCTAAGGGGTTTGGACCCCAAAGGAAATAATCAATGAAATAGCTGATAGAGACCAGGGGTCGGTAGAAATCACAGGGTTTTTCTACCTCTTCACAAAACCCCTGCTTGAAAAAAGACCAAACTCCCTGATCACTTTGAAGAGCGGAATTGTTCGTGATGTAAAGATTATCATCCCAGACAAAACCGTTCCATAAGGTAGGTAAAAAAACAAAAAACGAAAGGAACCCTAGAAAAAGAAGGGCCCAAAACCTACGAGGCATTGATTTCCTTCACCCAACGGACCCATTCTTTTTCTAGGGTTTCAACTCCCCCCTTGAAATGGTCTGCTCTTTGGATGACATCCCCCATCTCCTTTCCCGTCCTGAGATCCTGTACCATGCTTCGAACAAAATCCCTTCCCTCTTTCTCTAACAAAAAGGAAAAGACGCTGAGAGATTCTGAATAGAAGGTCATATTGGTTTTACCGGGCTGGGCCAGTTCCTGGGAATGTTGGGTTGCATACTCGGAAATTTGACGATTTAAATCAATCACATTGATCTCTCCCTTGGCCAGCTTCTCATGTAACCTCACCGTTAATTCCACCATGGGATTGGTTTTAACGGGATTTTTCATGGTGAAAAGTTCCCTTAAAGGAATATACTCGCCGAGATGCTCCCGCATCCAATGGTTTCGATTCTCAATAAAAGTTTTTCCCTCGTGAAAACAGGCAACCGCTTCATGAAGCCAGGCATGAGGTTGGTGAAGCCCCTGTGGATTTCCCATCAACTGCAAAAAATAAATGTGGGCAATTTCATGAGAGAGGTCATTGAACCCCTGGCTGGTTAGAACCTCCCCTTCAAAAACCCCCCATGCCATTATCGGTTGGGCCCCTTCAGGCACTACCCTCTCCCCCTGGTCCACCCGGGATCCTGCGGAAGCAGACCCTCCTCCGGATTGAAAAACAACCTTGACGGTTGGGGGCTGAACTCCAAACAGGTCTTGAAATTTATCCCAAGTCTTTTCAAGGAAAAGTTCAATTTCAGAGGGGGAAGGAGACTGAACATTGGTTTCGATATTAAAGTGTTTCATCATTTCTGGTTTCTCCCCCGTACGCCCCCCAGAAGACCCAGCCTGATTTTTATACGCAAATCCATCAAGACTCCATAACAACAAACCGAAGATTACAAAATTCTGAATTAAAGCCTTTACCATGTTTTTGCTTAACCTCACCCAAATGACACAACCTTAAAGATGGGCTCCTCAAAGATTAGTCTGGGGAGGTCATCTTCCATGGGTCCAAAACTTCCTTGACACGCTTGGGATCTAAAATCTTCTCCTCCGAAACCACCTCTTCAATGGTTTTTCCCTGCTGGTAAGCTTTTTTCGCAATTTTTGCAGCGGCTTCATATCCAATTTCCGGAGCCAATGGTGTCGCCATAGCCAGGCTCTCTCGAACCAGAGACTCACATTTTTTTTGATCCGCCTCAAGGCCTACCAAACACTGATCCACCAAATTTTGAATGGCCCGGCTCAACAGATGGATACCACTTAAAAGATGATAGCCCATAATGGGAAGCATGGTATTGAGTTCAAAATGCCCCCATTGTCCCCCAAGGGTTAAGGTTAACTCCAGCCCCATCACATGGACAGCCACCTGGGCCACGGATTCCGCTATCACTGGATTGACCTTTCCGGGCATGATCGAAGACCCTGGCTGTACCTCGGGAATGTGCAGTTCCCCGATTCCGCAACGGGGACCGGAACCCATCAAACGCAAATCATGGGCAATCTTCATCAAGGCCACAGACAATGTTTTCAGTGCGCTGCCCGCACGGACCACAGACTCCTGTCCCCCTTGTGCCGCAAAATGATTCGGTGTTTCTTTAAAATCGATATCGGTTTCCCGGGAAATAATGGCTATTGTGCGCCGTGAAAATTCCGGATGGGTGTTAATACCTGTTCCCACTGCTGTTCCCCCTAAAGCTAACTCCGACAATACCGAAGAGGCCTCCTTAAGAAAACTCAAACACCGTTCCACCTGATAGGAATACCCGGAGAATTCCTGTCCCAAACGAATGGGGGTTGCATCTTGAAGGTGGGTCCTTCCGATCTTTAATACGTTATGAAAAGCTCTTCCTTTTTCCGAAAGCACTTCTTTGAGTCTTTCAACCTGAGGAATGAGATCCCGCTCCAAACCGATCCGTCCAGAAATATGAATGGTGCTGGGGATAACATCATTACTGGACTGACCTCGGTTCACATGGTCATTTGGATGAACGGGCGCATTTGAACCTCTCGGCTTTCCTTTTAATTCATTGGCCCGATTGGCAATCACTTCATTTGCATTCATATTGGTGGAGGTACCGGAGCCGGTTTGAAAAATATCCACCACAAACTCATTGTCGAATCTTCCCTCCATCACCTCCTGGGCCGCTTGCTGTATGGCTTGGCTGTGAGGCCCATCTAAAATTTTCAAAGCTTCGTTCGTTTGGGCCGCCGCCCTCTTAATCAGGGCAATGGAGTAGATAAAATTTCTTGGAAAACGCCATCCACTAATAGGAAAATTCTCAACGGCTCTTTGCGTTTGGGCTCCATAATAGGCATTTTTAGGGACATTCATTTCTCCCATAGAGTCCCGTTCTATTCGAAAAGATGGATCAGTCATTCTCAATTCCTCCTTATATCAAAGATCGTTATTTGATCTAAATTGTACAATTTCAGACATTTTTTTAGGAAAATAACCCCCCGATCGTACCAAAAGAATACCGTATAGCGCAATAACTTGATAAAAGGGGGGGGATGGAATAAAATGACCGGTTAAACGGTTTATTTTATTACAACCCGGAAAAAGGAAATCCATGGAAAACAGATTTTTGGAACAAACCAACGGCCACCGCGCAAAGATTGCGTATTTTTCAATGGAGGTGGGGATCACACAAGAAATTCCGACCTATAGTGGGGGTTTAGGAATATTGGCCGGAGACACGCTCAAATCCTGTGCAGACCTGCAGCTACCTGTGATCGGCATCACCCTCTTCCACGAAAAAGGCTATTTTTTCCAAACTCTGGATGAGAAAGGAAACCAAAATGAAAAACCGGTCAAATGGGATCCCACCTCCCATCAATTAGAACTTCTTCCCTTTAAAGTTTCTGTTACCATAGACCAACGGGAGGTCACAATTCAAGCCTGGCGGTATACCCTCAACGGGTTAAGCGGCTCCCAGGTTCCTATCTATTTTTTAGATACGGGACTTCCCGAAAATGAGCCACCCGATCAGGGAATCACCGCCCACCTGTATGGGGGTGACACGGAATACCGGTTGAAACAGGAAATTATTTTGGGCATCGGCGGTATTCGGATGTTGAGGGAAATAGGATACAAAGATCTTCATACCTTTCATATGAATGAAGGACATGCCAGTCTTCTGACCCTCGAACTTTTAAGGGAAGGGAGAAAGCGAGCAGAGGAAGTTTGGATTGAGGAAGCCCAGTGGGATATCCACCAAGTAAAAGATCTTTGCGTGTTTACAACCCACACTCCTGTCCCTGCAGGTCATGACCGGTTCTCTTATGATCTGGTCAAAAAATTATTGGGACGGAAAAGCGAGGACAGGCTTTCGGACTCAGAAGAATACTGGTGGATCAATGACCTTCCGATTAAAATGGTCCAAAAATTGGCAGGGGAGGAAGATTTTCACATGACCCTGCTCGCGCTTAATTTAAGCCGTTATGCCAATGGGGTTGCTAAAAAACATGGAGAGACCTCTAAACGTCTTTTTCCGACTCATAAAATTGACTCCATTACCAACGGCGTTCACACCTTTACATGGACCTCCGCCCCGTTTAAAAAACTGTTTGATAATTTTATCCCCGGTTGGACCAACGATCCTTTTCTTCTTCGCCACACCATCAGCATTCCCCCCCATGCCATTTGGGAAGCCCATCAGGAATGCAAGAAAAGACTTTGTGACATTGTTAAGCAAAAGACTGAGGTCCAATTGGATCCCAACCGGTTTACCATCGGTTTTGCACGAAGAGCAACTGCTTATAAACGGGCAGACCTTTTGTTTCACGATATTGAGCGATTAAGAGAAATCTCAAAAAAAGGCGGGGGAATACAACTGGTCTTTGCGGGTAAAGCCCATCCGAAGGATGAACCGGGAAAAGATCTCATCCGTACAATATTTCACCACATCGAATCCCTTAAAGAAGATATTTCCGCCGTCTATCTGAAAAACTATGATATCTACCTGGGGGGTCTCCTTACCTCCGGTGTCGATGTATGGCTCAATACCCCCCTACGGCCCCATGAAGCCTCTGGAACCAGCGGTATGAAATCAGCACTAAACGGTGTTCTCAATTTCAGTATTTTAGATGGGTGGTGGATTGAAGGACATCGCGAAGGAATTACCGGATGGTCTATTGGGACCCCCCCCACGGAGGAAACGCTCCAAGAGGACACCCGGGAAGGGGATGCCGCAGATTTATACTATAAACTGGAAGAGATTATACTACCCAAATATTATTCGGATCAAAACGGTTGGATCGAAATGATGAAAAATGCACTGAGTCTAAACAGCTCCTTTTTTTCCACCCACAGGATGATGCTTCAATACGTCACCAGTGCCTATCTCAAAAAGATAACCTAGTGTGAAGTCCCGGAAATTCTTTGAATAAATTAATGTCGTCATTTTCTCGGAAGCGGTAATCCAAAAGTCAAAAAAACTGGATTCCTGCTCGTACCTGCAGACGCGGCTTTGGCCGGAATGACATCGCCAAAAATCAGGTTATTTAGGGAAACGGTGAAAAAATATTTCAATTGAGAAAAACTTCGTTGGGAAGTGTCTACCACATGGAGGGTTGGCCCTCTCTTTTAACCGGGGTCATTCCAAAGTGACGGTAGGCGGTTTCTGTGGCAACGCGGCCTCTCGGGGTCCGTTCAAGGAAACCCCTTTGGAGTAAAAACGGCTCATAGACATCTTCCAGAGTTCCCTTCTCTTCACTCAAGGCCGCGGAAAGAGTTTCCAAACCAACGGGACCTCCTCCAAACTTTTCGATGAGGGTTAAAAGGAGTTTTCGGTCCATCAGGTCAAAACCCTGCTGATCAATCTCCATCATGGAAAGAGCCTGACGGGCCATTTCTTGAGTGATCACCCCATCTCCCTTGACCTGGGCAAAATCCCTCACCCTTTTGAGAATTCGGTTCACCAAACGGGGGGTCCCCCGTGCCCTTCTTGCGATTTCGATAGCCCCTCCATTTTCAATGGGAATGCGCAAAATGTTTGCGGACCGACGCACAATTTCTTCGAGCTCCTCAGGGGTATAGAATTCCAAACGGCTCACGACACCGAAACGCTCGCGAAGGGGAGAAGTTAAAAGGCCTTCCCGAGTAGTTGCCCCCACCAGGGTAAATGGAGGAAGATCTAACTTGATGCTTCGGGCGGAGGGGCCCTGCCCGATAATAATATCCAATTGAAAATCCTCCATGGCAGGATAAAGGATCTCCTCCACCGATGGGCTCAAACGGTGGATCTCATCAATAAAAAAAACATCCCGAGGGTTTAAATTGCTTAATATGGCAGCAAGATCTCCGGGGTGCTCCAAAGCGGGGCCCGAGGAGGTTTTCAAATTGACCGAAAGTTCACGAGAGATAATATGGGCCAGAGTGGTTTTTCCCAGTCCGGGAGGACCGTAAAAAATCACATGGTCCAGCACATCTCCCCGCTGACGTGCGGCTTCAATATAGACTTTTAGATTTTCCTTTAGGCGTTCCTGCCCCACATACTCTTCAAACCTTAAGGGTCGAAGTGATGCCTCGTAGACCTTTTCTTCCTCCCGGGGTAGTGAGGTAACCAGCCGATCCTCCATAATGAAACTCCTCCTAATAATCTGGATGATATGACAATCAAAGGAAAAGGAAAATGAGTCTAGGGATCCGAGCAATCCCGCATAAAGCCACAATTCCGGCAGATTAATTTACAATGAACCTCCACCAACGGGTGGCCACAGCAATCGCAGGATTGAACGGGAATCTGAAGTCGAAAATTTAAATTTCTTTCTTTTTTCAAATACATAGGGTCTTCTTGACAAAGCCAGAATGCGCAATATAATTACCACATAGGAAGTTAAAAGACAACTAAATAGTCACATTTATCCACCGATAAGAGCAACCTTTACCGAAAGGTAAAGGGCGCAAAATCCTTGACCTACACCTCAGATTTTTTTTGGGGATGGTTTGAAGGATTGCCGAAAGGATAAACATCATGAAGAATCCTTTTTTAGAGCCCATTTTCCTTGTCGGGAAGATGGGCTTTGTTATTTTAAGCCTGCTTTTCACCCAACCTGGAACAGCCCAAGCCACCGGGGCCAGTGATCTCGCCCAAATTGGATTAGCCTTTATCACCAGCGTAGCCGTCCATGAGTCCGGCCATGCTTTTGTTGCGGATCAAGTGGGAAATGCAGATGATGTGAACATGCAGTTTTTCACGAAAAGAAACAACAGCTTTGCTTTCGGGGTCACTGAGGCTAAAAACTTGGACCAAAAATCAAAGGTACCCTTCATTATGGGAGGAGAAATTGCAAACAGCTACAATTTCGAATATTCCTTGTTGAGTTATCGTCAACAGCCCACGACCTATAACCGGGCTCTCATGTTCTTTAGCGGGACCGATTTCCTATGGTACACCGTGTACAGCCTGTACTTAAGCCAAGGAGCGTCCTATCACGATCCCGTTGGCCTCAAAAGAGAAACGGGTTTAAGCGACGAAGCCATTCTGAGCATCGCTTTGACACAATCCCTATTGAACTTTTATCGAGTGACCTCCGGAAAAGACACCATCGTGCCTTACTTTACCTTCGATCACTCTTCCGTGAACTTTATGGTGAGGATGTCAACCTGGTAAGAAAGTCAAAACCATTTGATTAAGGTTTAAGACAAAGATTCTTTCGGATCTGATTTCAAGGAAATTAAATTCGATCGGTCTTATTCCAAAAGGCTGGAATTATCCCGGAAAGTTAAAATGCATACCCTAGGCTTACCTGAAAAGGTGAGCCAAATGGTTTATTGAGTGATGACACGGTTCCGGCCTTCCTGCTCAACCGTTTATCAGCCTTCGCGATCCAATTCTCCAGCGTTTTATCATCTTCTTCCAGGTTTTCCAGCTGTGCCACCCCAATACTGACCGTAATTTTCATAGAATTCTCTTCCAAGGGAATGGACATCGCTTCAATCTGCTGCCGAACCCTTTCAGCAACGTAAAATGCTTTCTCCTGATTGGTTTCGGGTAAAAGGACCATAAACTCTTCCCCACCAAATCGCCCGATGATGTCGCAAGGTCTAAGAATTGAAGCCAATACCTTAACAAAGGACTGCAACGTTTTATCCCCTGCTTGATGGCCATTTCTGTCGTTAATTTCTTTAAGGGTCTTCGTGTAATCGAGTGGGTAAAAATTGTTAAAAAGTGTTTAAGGTCCATACAGGGCAAGGGTCAAGTCAAAGTCATTCTGTGGTTGAAGCCTTTGAAGTATTAGAGGTTCCTGCAAAATCCAGTTCGTCATTCCCGAATGGTTTTATCGGGCCCGCCTGCCGGCAGGCAGGAATCCAGGATTCAAAAAATCAACATCTTCTGGATTCCGGCTCCCCGATAAAGTCATTCGAGGACAGGTTTCGCGGGAATGACGGGAAGGGCCTGGATTTCCGCTTTCCCCTGCCTGCAAGTGCCCGCCGGACAGGCGGGTAATGACAAAATTTACCCACTCACTTCCACGATGAGCCTTCTTTAAAATGATCGAGATCCAATGACAATATAGAAATCTTGGTTTTTGAACGCCTGGCTCGGGAAAGCTCGATTCTGGTTTTAACCATAAATTCACGCCTATTGTTGACACCCGTTAAAGGGTCGATAGAGGCAAGTCTTTCCAAGGTCTGGTTTGCTTTTCTTAACTGATCCATGAGTTCCGTTTGGCTGTATACGGTGACAAACGATTGGGTCGTGCGAAATGCTTGGACCACACCATAACTCAAAAGCAGAAAACCACTTGCAAAAATAGCATGGGCAAACCACCATAAATGATTCCAGGGAGAACCGAGGGTGAAAGCCATTGAGGATTGGGCAAAAAATCCGATGGATATGGCAAAAATAGTCATCAGTGGGGATCGGATCTTCCGCTTGACCATAACCATAATGGTGCTTATTCCTAAACCTGCCCCCACACCTTCAAGCGATATCCGAAGGGTTAAATTTTTGGCCAATGGATATTGGGAAAAAACAAATATCAATAGATCAAGAAGGAGGAAACCAGCAACCCATCCTGCCCAATAATTTATCCGCACACGGCTTTTAACAGGATCCACGGGTTTGCCGTGTCGCAACATGGCCAAAAGAAAACAACCCGCCATGAAAACACGTGAAACCGGGCCATAAAGGAGAAACAGCCAAAGATTAGAATCCGCGAATCGGGTAAAAAATCCATGTGGAGCATAAACCAATGTAAAACCCAAAAGGCCTAGGGTTATCCATCGAAGAAGGGGCTCCCCTGAGGATTGATAACTTTTCCAGGTTACGAAGGTGACAAACCCGCCGGCCATAATGGCAGAGGCAATGGCTAATTCATGGAAATGAAAATCCTTAAAGAAAAGGGCCTGATCCTGAAACAGATAAAGGTAAGCCGTTCCAAAAAAAGGGAGCAAGGAGCAGACAATTAGTAAACTCAGGGCATAACACCGGGCTAACCAAAATAAAAAACGACCGGTTTCTTTTTCGTTGGAAATTGAAAAATCCCAAGCTGGTGTCTTAATAGAATTAGCCATTATTGAAATAGGACCTTTTCAAAAACAGAGGTTTTTAAAATAAGAGGAATGGGGAGGAAAATATTTTGTTGGAATGGAAAGCATACGATGAATGGAGAAAAATAATTTAAGAACTATCACCCAAAAATCCCCTTTAATTTGAACTTCTTTTTATATTTTATTCTACCTGGTTTCCCATATTTTTGAAGGGGAGAGGGCTTATTTTAAAATATCAATAAAAACAAATCGGTAAGACCTATGGGCAATGGCTCAGCCCCCGCTTTAAAAATTTTCAATCAAAGCAAAAACCCTTCCCATGAAGATTCAACTTTAATTTTTTCCAATAGTGACCTTTTAAAAGCTAAACCAGGTTTCTTGAATTATTCACTACATTGATGTTAGGCTAACTTTTCGTCTTCGTTTTTTAACAGGATTTAACAAGGATAATTGATTAAAAATACCGAATCAATCCATTGGAAAGAGTGGGGAGAAGAGGCTTTTCAGGAAGCTAAAGAGACCAATAAGCCCGTTTTCCTTTCTATTTCGGCCTCCTGGTGCCATTGGTGCCACGTGATGGATTATGAGAGCTTTTCTAAACCCGAGGTCACCCGCAGGATCACCTCAGATTTTATCCCCATCCGCATAGACAGTGACAAACGCCCGGATATCAATAACCGCTACAATATGGGTGGCTGGCCAACAGTAGCCATTTTAAACGGCAGAGGAAAGATGATTGATGGGGCCACTTACCTCCCCACTCCCCAGCTTCTTCATATGCTGGAGTCTAATCTCGAACGGATCAAAAGTTCAAAACCATCTTCTGAAACCCCACAGCAAAAACCGGAGCCCCCAAACCAACATCCCAATGAAGAGATGGTTCAAGCGGTTGCAAAGTCTTTAGAAAGAGCCTTTGATCGGACATTCGGTGGTTTTGGGGGACCCCCTAAATTTCCCCAGCCCTGGGCCTTAGAGTTTGCCCTCTTTTTAAATTCAAAACCCGGTAACCCGATCTGGAAGGAGATCATTCAACTCACCCTCGAAAATATGCGAGGTGGGATTTACGACCATGTAGATGGAGGTTTTTTCCGGTACGCTACCAGGGGAGACTGGGACAAACCCCACTTTGAAAAGCTCCTGGACTTAAATACCCGAATGCTTTCACTTTATTTAAAGGCCTATCAAATAACAGGGGAGGCAACCTATCGTTCAACCGCCCAGGGGATTTTGGATTATCTGTTTACCACGTTGGCGCTGGAAGGAAAACCGTGGTTATGCGGGAGCCAAAACGCAGATACCCATTATTATCAATTATCCGATGAAGACCGGATGTGGGCCCCGCCTCCTCAGATCGATCAAACCATCTTTGCCGACCATAATGCACAAGCCGCTTCCTCCCTTCTTCTTACTTACCAGGCCTTTCAAAAAACAGAATACAAAGAAAAAGGATTACATTTAATCAATCAACTTTGGAACCATTTTTTTGACCCTCAAAAAGGAATGTTTCACTATGACGATGGGAAATTATCTCTTGGGGGTTACCTTTCGGATCAAGTCCAAATGATTCATGCCTTATTGGATGGGTTTGAGACCACCGGCAATCGTGAATATTTCAACCGGTCGGAAAAACTGTTTTCCTTGATGGATGATTTTTTGTGGGATGAGAAAAGCGGGGGCTATTGGGATCTTCCTGACCATCAAAAAATTGGAGATTCCGTTCACATTCGAATTAAACCCTTTTCTGAGAATTCCATTGCGGCGATGGCATTGATCCGTTTGTTTCATTTTACGAAGGATAAAAAATACCTCCACCGGGCGGAAGCAACCCTTTCTTATCTCTCCACCGAATTTGAGCATTACAAACATCATGCAGCCCCTTTTGCACTTGCCCTCTGCTACTTTCTCCACCCGCCCCATCATATGACCATCATCGGTAACAAAAAAGACCCAAAATGGCAAGAGCTTGTTTCATCGGCTCATCAAATTAAATCCCCCTGGAAAGTAATTCTTCCCCTGGATTCTAAAACGGATACTAAGATCATCGAGCAGTTCGGTTACAAGCCTAACCCAACTCCCCAGGCCTACATATGTGTTGGAGAAAAGTGTCTGCCACCGGTTTCAGGATCAGATGATCTTTTTCAAGCTTTCAAAGATCTCGCCTGATCCAGTAATCGGGGTGAAAAGTTTTTTCAGGCTTCCACAGGGGTTAAAATTTTAGAAGAGACTCTCCCTTTAGAAGAGGAAACGTTTGGGTGGGGGTTCAAACCCTTCTTTTTTGGTGTTTTTCCCTTATTTTCCTGGCCCGTTCCGCTGCTTCACTGGCTTTTTCTATTTCTTTCCGCTTATGGTATAAAACCGATAAATTTTCGAGAATGCTTGCCAGCATAATGTGGTCAGGGCTTAGTGATTTCTCGGCATTGGTGAGAGCCCGCTCATAAAGCCTTTCGGCCCTCCCCGTCTGTCCCTGCGTTTTGTAAAGTTCAGCCATGTTGATTAATATAAATACCCCCGAGCCATTTTCCAATCCTTTTGTTTTTTCCCAAACCGTCAGCGCTTCATGATACAAGGGCTCTGCTTTGGCATACTGGCTTTGATTATAATAAAGGAGACCCAGCTCCAATTTGGCCAGGGCAATTTTTTCTTTCTTGGAAGGTTTGGAATTCTCTAAAATTCCCAAGCCCTTTTCCAAAACAGCCTCGGCCTGCTTATAACGTCCCTGTTCTTTATAAAGCCCCGCAAGATGATTTAAAGTCTCCAACAAGGCAGGGTTCTCCAACCCTTTTTTCCCCTCCAAAATTTCCAAGGCTTTTTGAAGCAAAGGTTCAGATTTACCATACTCCTTCTGAGATTGGTAACTCAACGCCAACTGAGTAAGGGATTGGGAAACCCGAGGGTCGTCCTCCCCAAAATTTCCCTGTGCAAAATTCAAGGCCTTTTTTGCAACTTCCTCAGCCTCTGAAAACCTGTTTTGCTCCATGAGCGCTTCTGCCTTTTTATTTAAGACCTTCCACTCTTTAATCTCCGGATTGCATCCACCCAATAAAATCAAAACCCCCATAAAAGGAAAAATGCTTTGAGAAATTTTAAAAGAAAAAATCATTGCTGCCCCGCACAATATTTGAAAATTTTGGCCCGATATTCCTCTCTTTTCAAGATAACACCTTTTAAGGGAGTGTCAATTCAACCTGAGGATAAAAAGGAAAAGAGGAATCAGTCCGGAAAAGGGAAAACCGTTCCGGGTGAAAAGGTCCTTCCAGAATTTAAACCTTACAAGTACACCCTTTTTTTGGAGAAGTTTTTTTTGGCGGGCCGGGGTATCAATCGTAAATTGGGGTTTAATTTTTCCCCCTGCTTTTTCTTTATCCAGTGGGGAATGATGCCGGTAACCTCTGCGCTCAAACTCCTTTACCAGAAACCGCTGCCTCTGATAAAGACCGTTTAAAGCTCCCACCCAACGGAGGGTCTCCGGATGGTTCCGATATCCCTTTTTACCATTGATGAGAATCGACCAAATGGCATGGAGCTCGCGGTGCTCCCCTAAAAGGTGCTGCCGGCACAGGCTAATAGGAGGAATATCCCAAATCCGCATTTCAACTCTCACACATGGTTACGGAGCATGAGTTCTTTTGGGTGGGGCTGCAAATAAACCTGCTCCATGAGGTAGTCAATCTGATATTTTCGAACATAATGCACAATTAACGTTATGGGCACCACCAACGGAACGAACCCCTTTCGAAAATCCTCTATCACCTCCACTAATTCCATACGTTCCAGTGAAGTGAGGCGGTCGGAAAAATAACCCAGCATATGCTGAAGCACATTAATATGCTTTCGGATGGTGGCAGGAATCGATAAGGCCTCCATAAAAAAATATCCGTATTCCTGGTAAACCTCACTTAACTTTAGGCTTTTACTCCTCCACAGCAAACGCCCCAGCCGCCTCAGGTGAGGGTCGCTGTGAGCGGAATTTAAACTTGCTATTCCCCGTAGCTCGCTACGGGGTGACCGCTTAGGTTCCCCCTTTAGAAAAGGGGGATAAAGGGGGATTTGAGGATTTAGCTTTTCCTCTGAATACCCCGCAGTCTTGCTGCGGGGATTTTTATTTGTGAAATAAAATAATGGCATGCGGTGACTTTTTCTCCTTTGCCAGAGCGTGCCATCGTTGATAAGCAAATATCCGTTCAATAAAGTTTTCTCTGACCTTAGGATCATTCAGCCGCCCCTCCTCCTCAGCCGGCAATAGAGGCAAGTGGAATAACAGAGCTGCTGCAAAGATCCCCCGGCCATTTAAGGAAGGAATTTCCTTCTTTCCATAGACTTTTACCCGCTCCAAACCGCAGCTTGGAGATTTCTTTTTGAGCACATACCCACTCAAATTAAACCCTTTGAGCTGTTTTACCCTCCGCTGGGAAAATTGCTGCATCGGCTTTGTCCAGTCCCGGCCGGATTTCTCTCCGATTAACCGTGGATTCTTTAAAGCACCAACCAACCGGACAGATTCCATGGGAACACCCATTCCTGCTTCCATTTCGGGGCACACAGGAACCCACTCAACAAACCATCCAAGAGTCTCAACCAAAAAGACATCTCTTTTATGCTGGCCGTCAAATCGGACCTTTTCTCCCAATAAACAACTGCTAATGCCCATTCGAGGTTTCAACCTTTTACAGCCTTTTTTTTTAATTCGTTACTTAACAAAAATAAATGATCTTTTTATCGTCAAAAGGAAAGAAACATTTCAATATTTTATTTGTTCAAGGTAAATATATCTGTAATACTAGTGTTTGTCTAATGTTAAGTAGCTTTAACTATTGATATAGTGGACATATTCTTGTTAAATAAAATAAGACATTAAACAAACTTAGGTCGAAGAGGTCTCTCAAAGAGAAAGGAGGCCACAATGAAAAAGGATTTTAAGGTTCAAAAAAGCCAACCCAATAGGAAAAAATCAATCCAAAATTATAAGAAAGGAAAAAAATCGGAACTAAAAATGATAGAAAAAACCCGGTTGCGGCTTTTTAGACCCCTCCCTGGAACAGAGATCTGTCCCAGGTGCAGCGGACTCATGGTGAAAGAATATTGCTTCGATTACCGTGATGATAGCGGTAAATTAGCTTTTTTAGCCTTTCGATGCATTTTGTGCGGGGAGAGGATTGATCCCATTATTATTAAAAACCGTCATCACCGCCCAATCAGAAGACAAATTCAAAGGGAGGATTCGGTCACCTTTCTTAAAAGAACCTCAAAAAAACAAAAAGATCCCCAAAAGAATTAACTGAATTTTATGATTCTCCTCCCAATTGGGAAGGAGGTTATTACTTTTTGGATTTGCCAAAGGAAAAAAAAGGCTTTTATTTTGGTTGGTTTTCGGGATGATGGCACTTTAATGGAACCGTTCAACCTGTTCCCATAATAAATAAGCGACTTTTTTAAGGTCAAACGGCCAGGCATACCAAAATTTGACTGAGGGATATGTTGAGCGCAAATCCTTCATAATCTCTGGGACCTCAAGTTCAGAATGGGATCCTCCGGGAGTAAGCATTGAAGGAATCACTGTAATTTCTTCTACTCCCGAGGACACAAACTGCGAAACGGCCTCCTCTAACGTTGGGGCACAAAACTCATTAAAGGCTACTTTAAATTGGGCCTCACCCAGGAGAGGTTTTAATTGGGCCCCCAAGGATTCTAAACCCGCCTTATAAGGATCGGTTTCCGACGTTCGAGGCCAATTCCGGATCTTGCTATCCAATTCCATTTCCTCAGGAGTAGGTTTTAACCCTGAGGAAGAGCGTTGCATTTCAAGGCGTTTGAGTTTAGCAATCAACTCATAAGGAAAATCTTTCGGAACTCCCCCATGGCCTACTAAAATAACCCCTTTTTTACTTTTATTCCTTTTTTTTTTCATTTCTTTTTTCCTTATATTTTTTCTTCCTTCATTTTTTTCTATGACCGCTGGGCCAGTTTTTTATACCAACTAAAAAGTTTTTTCTCCAGCATCTCTAAATCCGCGAGAACGGGAATATGATGGGCTTCTAATAGATGTTTCACCTGCTGGGCACCCGCACCTCCCACCCAAATTGGACAAAGAGGTAAAATCTCTTCGGAAAGATCTTTGATAATGGACTCCCATGGATTTTCTGAGTTTGCTACTGTAATGGATAGAAGAACAAGGTCTGAGTGAACTTTTTTACAAAGCCCGGCTAAGGAGGAAATAGGAACATCACCCCCCAAATAATAGACACGGCAGCCCCTTATTCTGCAAAAATAAGCAACGGATTGCGCCCCAATCTCATGGTTCTCTCCAGGAGGACAACCCACAATAATACTAGGTCCTTCCTCTTTTATCCTAAATTGATTCATAGCGGTAAATATTTTTTGTTGGACCTGTTTGGTCACGTAATGCTCAATTGAAATATCCATTTGCCCTTCATGCCAAAGCTGCCCAACGCGCTTCTGCAAGGGAAGCAAAATGGCAAACATGGCATCCTCAAAAGGAATTACTGCAACGGCGCCATTTAATTTCCGTTCAAAATTAACGAGATCCAGGGGCTTTAAACAGTCCATGAGATCATCCAAAAGCTTTTCCATGGGGGATTCCGAAACCGCAGGTAGAACCGAAGATTCCCTCATCTGTCGAATCAACTCTTCCCTGCCGTTTTCAGCCAAGGACCCAATGCTAGCCCCCTTATCCATCTCTCTTTTCAAATACCGAAGCAGTGCCACATCTTCATCAGTGTATAGGCGGTAACGGTTAGGACCTCGCCTCGGTTTTAGGATTTCATAACGCTTTTCCCATACCCGAATCACATCCTTTGAAAGCCCTGTTAATTTTGCAACTCTCTGAATTCTATGGGTATTCATAATGACCGGTTGGATATTATAAGGATTTGTCTAACTTATGTCAAATAAAATCTACAAATTTATTGACAAACATATGACGCAAAGCTTATTATCCATTAAACATTAGATATTGTATAGACAAAATAAGGAAATTAAAAAAACTAAAGAAAAGAACCCTTATATTCAGTTTTTTGAAGAACCAATGAAATCCAAAAGGCAATTCTTTGTCTGCTTTTTAATTTCATTCTCTAAACAAAAAACCAACTAGGGATTAAAGTCACTTTAAACTCGAAAGGAAAAAAAATGAAAATGAGATATTCATTGGCAACATTAACTACAATTTTTTCTTTATTGTTCGGTCTGGCGGGTCTGGGATCAACTCAAGAGAATCATCAGGAGATGGTCTTGATCCCTTTTGGTGAATTTACCATGGGCGGGCATGGCCACTCTGATGATGGAGCACCAAGTGGTTTTAAGTCCGTTTTTTATTGATAAATACGAAGTCTCCAATAAACGGTATAAAACATTTATGGATGCAACGGGCCACCCAGCTCCCGCCTATTGGGATGATCGCCGTTTTAATAAGCCAAATCATCCTGTGGTGGGAGCGAATTGGTATGATGCCAAGTCTTTCTGTGAATTTGAAGGAAAACGTCTTCACACAGAGGCAGAATGGGAAAAAGCCGCCCGGGGACCTGATGGAAGACAATTTCCCTGGGGAAATTCAAAACCTACCCCGGAGCATGCAAACTTTGCAATCGATTGGAAAGGCATTAAAAGCCTCCGGCCCGCAGGGTCCACACCCAAAGGAAAATCCTATTATGGGATTGAAGATATGGCGGGAAATGCCCGGGAATGGGTCCAGGATTGGTATCATCCCCAATCTTATCTAAGAGGCCCCCTGCGAAATCCAAAAGGACCTGAAAATGGAATTCTCAAAGTGGTTCGAGGCGGTTCTTGGCACAATGGCGTGAATGATATCCGGGTACCTTCCCGGGGAAAAGGGGGATTTGCCCTTAAGACCGACGGCATCGGTTTTCGATGCGCAAAGGACATGGAATAAAGAAAACAAAAAAAACTATGATCCATTTAAAAAAGGGATAACAGTATGGACACAAAACCTCTCGCTTTGATTATCATCGCAACTGAAAAAACGGTCCCGAAAGGATTAGGACAACGATTAAAGAGTTTACAGCCCTATTCCATCACCTTCAAGACAACCAATCCAACAAGGGAACTTAAAAAACTAAACGAACTAAATCCCTCCTTATTTGTTGTGGAAAATAAACAAATTAAAGGTGAAACCACAACTTTTTTGGTCAAACTAAAACTTTTTTATCCTGATTCAAAGGTATTGGTTATTACTGAAGTGTCTTCTTTGGGAGAATGGTTGGAATTTCTAAAGATAGGAGTAAGGGGAATTCTGCAAACCGGTTTCGAGGGTTCGTTATTACTTAAAGCTTCTCAAGTGGTACAGGAGGGGGGTATTTTTCTTGATTCTAAATATGTTGGAACCTTTATTACCCAATGCGAGGGAAAAGTAAAAAAATTAGGAAAAAAACCGGAGGGAATTTTAACCGATCAGGAAAAGATTGTTCTTAAATTAATTGCAGTAGGCTACACCTCCAAAAAAACAGCTTCTATTCTTAAGTTGAGTTCTAAAACAGTGGATACCCATACCGCCAACTTAATGCGAAAAACACACATTCACCACCGGACTGATTTAATTAAGTATGCCCTACGGAACGGAATCATTTCCCTTGAGGGTTAAAATTTTTTTAAAGGATGAGAAAATAAAGAGGATGACTTCCTAGAAAATATTTTTTAAATTACCGAAGGGTTTCGATAGCACCGATTTCAAGGTCAAAACTTCGGTTGCATTGAGTGCACCGGGCACCCACATGATCCCGCACAACATCCATCGCACTCACGCGCAAAGAGGAGGAATGGCCGGTAATACAATTGGTCAGGTGTTCAAAAGCATTTTCAATGGCTTGAGGCAAGGTACTGGAAAATTGAAGAACCGATAATCGATGCTCCATTTCACATGAGGAACAATCCATAATCACTTCAGCGGGAGGTCCTATTTTACGGAAAAATAAGGTCTCTCGGTGGGCAGAAAAACACTGTTGGGCAAAAGCCCCGCTTTTATAGATGGAAGACATTACAGCTCCTTTTTCTCTTTCGTAAAGGGAGGAGGCATTAAAAGCCGTTCCACTATTTCTCCCTTAATGAGGTGTTTTTGAATAATTTCTAAAACATCTTCCCGTGTGGGAACAGAATACCATGTTCCTTCCGGATAAATCACCACGCTGGGCCCATATTGACAGGCATCTAAACACCCCGCTTGATTGGCCCGAACTTTCCCTTTTAATCCCAGGCGTTTCACTTCGGTTTTAAATAATTCCCGAATCTTCTCCGACCCTCTCGCACTACAACACCCCCGGGGATCGTCAGGCCCCCTTTTATTTTCACAAATAAAAACATGATGGGTAAACCGGGACATGGTCTATTGAAGCTCCAATGGAACTTGCTCTTCAGCGTGGTATGAACTCCTCACTAAGGGACCCGATTCCACATGGTGAAAACCCATTTTCAAACCCTCTTCCTTAAACCGTTGAAACTCATCCGGGTGATAAAATCTCACCACCGGAAGGTGCTGCACGGTGGGCTGGAGGTATTGTCCTAACGTTAAGATATCGCATTGGATTTCACATAGGTCCCGCATAACCCTTTGAACCTCATCATATTGCTCCCCTAATCCTAACATCAACCCTGTTTTGGTCACAACCCCAAAATCCTTAGACCGTTTTAAAAGCTCAATAGATCGTCGGTACTTCGCTTGAGGGCGAACCAGCGAATAAAGGCGGGGAACGGTTTCCATATTGTGGTTTAAAATATCGGGTTGGGCATTCAGCACCAAATCCAAAGCCCCCCACACCCCTCTAAAATCAGGTATCAATACCTCTATGGTTGATGAAGGGGATGCCACTCGGATTTGTTCAATGGTTTTCGCAAAGACAGAAGCCCCACCGTCATCCAATTCATCCCGATTGACCGAAGTCACCACCACATGCCGAAGCCCAAGACGTCCCACAGCATCGGCGACACGATAGGGTTCTTCCAGATCCAGTTCCGTAGGCCTTCCACTCTGAACCGAGCAAAAACCGCAACTGCGTGTGCAGATATCCCCCAAAATCATAAAGGTGGCCGTTCCCTGATTCCAGCATTCCCATTGATTCGGACATTGGGCCTCCTCACACACAGTGTGCAGGTTCAATTGGTTTAAAGTTTCCTTTAAATGCCGGAACCTGGGCCCGGTGTTGAGTTTAACCTTAAACCAAGGGGGAAGACGTCTTCTTCCTTTAACAAACTCGGGTTGTTTCATCTTTTCACTTCAAATGTGAATGGCCTCATTATAAACCGCACCCCCGGCTTCCATCACCGCTTCGGAAAGGGTGGGGTGAGGATGAATGGAGGTTTTCATATCAAAAGAGGTGGCCTCTACCATCCGGGCCAAAACCGCTTCTCCAATCAGTTCAGTCACTTCAGAACCTATCATATGAACCCCTAGGATTTCACCATATTTGGCATCTGCAATTATTTTCACAAAACCTTCTGTTTCCCCCAATGCCAATGCTTTCCCATTTGCTTTAAATGGAAATTTTCCGATACGGATTTTCCGGCCGGCCTTTTTGGCCTCCTCCTCCGTCAACCCCACGCTGGCCACTTGAGGCTGGCAATACACACAGCTGGGAACATTTTGATAATTGATTTGAGTTGGTTTTTTTCCGGCGATCTTCTCTACCACGAAAACACCTTCTGCCATGGCACTGTGAGCCAAAAGGGCTTTGCCCGCCACATCCCCGATGGCAAAAATCCCTGAGCTGGTGGTTTGAAGGTCGGAATCGGTTTTGATATACCCCGTCTCCACTTTTACGCCTCCCTCCTCCAAACCTAAACCTTCACTATTGGCCTGACGCCCGGCGGCCACCAAAATTTTCTCCACCTCTAGGGTTTCGGCCTTCTTTCCGTGGGTTAAGGAAACCCCCAGAGCCTGCCCAATTTTTTTAACGTTTTCCACCCGGGTTTCCGTTAGAACCCGAACGCCTAACTTTTCAAGAGCCCCTCTTAGGTGCTCTGAAACCTCCCGGTCTTCATTGGGTAAAAGAAAGGGCGTGATCTCTACCAAGGTCACCCGAACACCATAAACAGAAAATACGTAAGCAAACTCAATTCCCGTGGCTCCCCCTCCAATAATTAAGAGAGATTGGGGAAGTTTTTTCATTAAAAGGGCTTCATCGCTGGTGACAATATCACGACGGTCAATTTCCACACCTGGCAATGGCCGGACCCGCGTGCCTGTGGCAAGGATGATTTGGTTTGCTTTCAGGTCCTTTTCTTGTCCATTGCTTTCCTTGACACTGACATGGCCCGCCCCAAGTAATTTTCCCGTTCCCTTGATTAAATCCACTTTATTTTTCTTAAATAAAAACTCAACCCCCTTGGTTAAACGTCTGACCGCTTTCTGGCTCCGATCCACCGCCACCCCGAAATCGGCTTTGAGGTTATCAAAGGAAATTCCGAACTCGGCACCCCGCTTAAATAGCGATAAAACCTCCGCATTACGGATTAATGCCTTGGATGGAATGCACCCCTCATTCAAGCACACCCCTCCCACATTTTTTCGCTCGATCACCCCCACACGGAGGCCCAGTTGGGCGGCCCGAATGGCAGCAACATATCCGCCGGGACCTGCCCCAATCACAAGAAGATCATATTGGGCGGTGGGCATCTTGATGCTCCCTTATACAGTAAGAAGAACGGGATGTTCTAAGATTTTCTTGCATTCTTTGAGAAATTGCGCGGCCTGTAGACCATCGATCACCCGATGATCACAGGAAAGGGTGGCTTTCATCCGAGAAGCAACTTCGATCTTTCCGTTTTTAACAGTTGGAACCTCACGGATACTCCCGAGGGCTAAAGCGGCGGATTCCGGCGGTGTTATAATGGCAACAAATTGTTCCACATCGACCATTCCTAAATTGGAAATGCTGAAAGTGGCCCCGGTATATTCCTCAGGGTTTAATTTTCGAGTACGGGCCCGTTCAATTAAGGTCTTGGATTCTAATGCAATTTGCCGGAGGCCATTCTGCTCACAATGTCGAAGAACCGGGACAATAAGCCCATCCTCCAATCCCACTGCGATCCCAATATCCACCGACCCGTGGAATCGGATCTTGTCCCCCAAAAACGAAGCGTTGACTTGAGGAAACTTTTTCATGGCAATAGCCGTCGCGCGAACCCAAAAATCGGTTATTCCGATCTGGATTTCCTCCCCAAGGGTTTCTAAAGATCCCTTCATGGCCAGGCATTCTCCCATATCGATTTCGGAGGTAACATAAAAATGGGGAACCGGCCCTTTGCTTTGAACCATCTTGCTGGAAATGGATTTCCGCATCATGCTCAGGGAGTGATCCTGAAATCCTTTTTCCATGGGTGGGGAAACTATCCGTGGTGGTTTCATGGTGGACCCTTTTAAAAAGGATTCAATATCTTTTTTAACAATCCTTCCTCCTGGCCCGGTTCCTTCAATAAGATTTAATTCAATGCCTTTTTCCCTGGCCATACTGCGCGCCAGGGGCGAGACAATCACCTTTTCATTTACGTTGATTGAAACGTTCTCCTGGCCATTAGGGGGTCCTTTCCCACGAATGGGAGAAGGTTCTTTTATTCCTAAGCTTTTGGCCTGTTTTTCCGGTTTTTCTTTTGATACGCTTTTTAATACATCCGGGGAAACTTCTTCATCCTCATTGGCAATGACCGCAATCAATTCCCCTGCGGGTACAACGGCTTTTTCTTCAACCAGAACTTTTTTAAGTATTCCCGAGGCGTAGGCTTCCAGATCCATTACCGCTTTATCGGTTTCTATCTCCGCCAACACATCCCCGCTCTCCACACGGTCCCCTTCGTGTTTATACCATTTGAGGAGAACCCCTTCCTCCATGGTGTCGCTCAGTTTTGGCATCACCACACGGCTGGACATCTATCTTTTCCTCTTGATTGGATTACTATACCCTGGACGATTTTAAAAAGGAAGGCCATTTAGGGCCTTTTAATCTTCCTTATTAAGATAAAGGACTTTTTTAACCGCCTCTTTAATTCGCTCCGGAGTGGGAATGGCGATCCGTTCCAGATTCTTGGCATAAGGCATCGGGATATCAAACCCGGTCACCCGTTCAATGGGCGCATCCAGGAAATCAAAGCATTTACCGTAAAGAATAGAAGCCACTTCAGCTCCAACCCCGGCGAAACGCCATCCTTCCTCCACAATCACCACCCGGCCGGTTTTTTTCACGGAGGAAACCAGGGTATCAACATCCAAGGGCTTCAAAGTCCTGGGATCCACCACCTCACAGGAAATCCCTTCTTTTTCGAGTTCCTTCGCCACCTGAAGAACCATTAAAAGGATTTTGGACCAGGCGATCAAGGTCACATCACTTCCGGTGCGTTTGACTTCCGCTTTCCCGATGGGAATCAGATATTCCTCTTCCGGAACCTCCCCTTTACTGCCGTAAAGCTCTTGCCCTTCAATGAAGACTAGGGGGTTATCCTGTCGAATCGCACTTTTCAGCAAACCTTTAGCATCATAGGGTGTGGAAGGGGCAATCACTTTTAAACCTGCCACATGACAAAACCACGCCTCCAGACTTTGTGAATGCTGTGCACCCAATTGCCGGGAAGGTCCACCGGGGCCACGAATCACAAGGGGAACTTTGAACTGGCCCCCGGACATATACCGGATCTTCACGGCATTATTGACGATCTGATCCAGGGCCAAAATTGAAAAATTAAACGTCATCATTTCGATGATGGGCCGGAGCCCCACCATCGCCGCTCCGATTCCCGCAGCGGTAAATCCGGCCTCGGTGATGGGGGTATCCACCACCCGCATGGGTCCGAATTCATCCAATAACCCTTTGCTGACTTTAAAGGCCCCGTTGTAAAACCCCACCTCTTCCCCCATGAGGAATATTCTCTCGTCCCGCTGCATTTCCTCTCGGAGGGCTTGATTGAGTGCTTCACGATAAAGAATAACCGGCATAGGATCTCCGATTTAAGAAAACACGTCTTCTTCCAGTGAACTCTCCGGAGGGAAAGCACTCTTCTCAGAAAAATTCACGGATTCCGTCACCTCTGTTTGAACCTCTTTTTCAATCTGTTTGAATTGGGAAGGGTCTACGATTTTGTCTCTGATTAGTTTCTTTTGAAGAAGAAGGATGGGGTCCCGTTTTTTCTGCTCATCGATCTCCTCTTTGGTCCGGTAATGCCCATGGGAAGGATCGGACATAGAATGTCCCATAAAACGGTAGGTCCGCGCTTCTAGAAATGTAGGAAGATGCTTGTCTCTTGCAACGTCAACGGCTTTTTTGACATGGTCCCGGATTTCTAATACGTCCATTCCGTCCACTTGGTCCCTTTTCATCTCATACGCACAAGCCGTTTGAGAAATATCATATAAGGAAGACGCCCTTTCTACTGGGGTTCCCATTCCATAACGGTTATTTTCGCAAATAAAAATCACCGGAAGTTTCCACAAAGCGGCCATATTTAAGGCCTCGTGAAACATTCCGGAATTCACCGCACCTTCTCCAAAAAAACATAAAACCACTTGATCGTGTTTCTGGTAATTAATCGCAAACCCCACTCCAACGGCAAGGCCGATATGTCCCCCAACAATGGCATACCCTCCAAGAAAATTTCTTTTCACATCAAACAGGTGCATGGAGCCGCCTTTTCCTTTAGACACCCCCGTTTCTTTTCCAAAAAGCTCCGCCATGATGGCTTTCGGATCAGACCCCTTTGCAAGGGCATGGCCATGATCACGATAAGCGGTCAGAACATAATCATCCTCTCTGATGGCCGCCATGGCACCCACCGCCACCGCCTCCTGCCCGATATATAAATGGCAAAACCCCCCGATCTTTCCCAAGGCATACATCTCAGCCGACTTTTCCTCAAACCGTCGAATGAGAAGCATATCCCGGTACATTTTGATCAGCTCTTCTTTAGGAAATTTTTGAAGATGCTGGGCCATAACATGCCTCAAGGGGAAAAAAAACCTTCGATGAAATTTTATAAAAAGGTCTAAAAACCTAAAAAACCAAACCGGGTTCGCGAACCGTATGTGGGAGGGAACATGGTGCCCCTAAAGATACACAAGTGATTGACATTTATATATTTACCATTTGGAAGGGAACATTTATAATCTTGCTCCAAACGCCAAATTTTGTCAATAATTGAAGAATTCACATTCAACATGTTATATTAAATTAAATTTATTTATCCAAGGGATATGGACTCAGACGAAAAGAAAAAAGAAAGACTGATCGCCAAAAAAGAAGAATGGGCCAGGGAGAAAAGGGGATTGTCCCAGCAGGCCCGTGAAGAAGGGGTTTGGGTCCGGCAAAATCCTTTGGGAAGGCCAACGGTCAAATCCAAACTTCCCCCCGGCCAGCACTTGGTTCAAGGCTTTCCTGTTCTGGACTTGGGAACACACCCCGAGATTCCCTTGGAAAGCTGGCAACTCACCATCACAGGTTTAGTCAACCGCCCTGTGACCTGGACCTGGAAAGATTTTGAAGCACTCCCAAAAACTCAGGACACCTCTGACTTTCATTGTGTGACCACCTGGAGCACTTTCGACAACCGCTGGGAAGGGGTTTCTTTCCGGCATCTGATGGAAACGGTTCAACCCCTTCCCGAAGCCGTCTTTGTCTATTCACCAGTTATGATGGGTATACCACTAACCTTCCTCTGAGTGTCTGTAATGATGAAGATGTAATGCTGGCTTACCAATGGAACGGTCAGCGCCTAACCAAAGAATACGGGGGCCCGGTCCGGATGCTGGTTCCCAAAAAATTTGGCTGGAAAAGTGCAAAATGGGTAAAGGAAATTGAATTTTTAATCCGGGACCGTTTGGGATTCTGGGAGGTTCGGGGTTATTCCAATACCGCGGACCCTTGGACTGAGGATCGGTACTCATAAAAGTCATATAAAACAAATTAATTTCAAACCATCTTCTTACTTTTCACTTCAATCAATTCCACTTCATAACGGTCAGGGGCATCGATAAAAGCAAAGCGGTTTCCTGACGAGGTAACGGTTGGACCATCGGTAATCTCCACCCCTTTCCTCTTTAAATCGGCAATGCTCTCATCCAGATTTTCAACCTGAAAAGCCAGATGAACCAAATCTTCCTGAACCTGTACCGGACCGCTGGAGGGGAAAGAACACAACTCAATCTGCTCATCACTTCCCGGCACCTCCAGAAAAGCCAATTTGGAACCACGGGGAGACTGATGCCGTTCCACCACTTTTAATCCTAAAACCTCTGTATAAAATTTAATGGTTTCTTCCAGATTGCTCACCCGCATTCTGGTATGTAAAAGTTTTTTAATCATTTTTCTTATTTCCCCTTGTTCGATGAACCTTTTGTTTTAACAGAGGACTGCATGAGTCCGTCCGCCTGCTCCGGAACAAACCCTTCATATTGGTTTCGTTCGGTCAGCTCCAACACCGAATAGGCCTCTCCCTTTCGAACCTCAGAGGCGGAAAAAATCTGCCGGAGCCTTGTCCCCCGGGGACCCACAATATCCCCCGAAAATTCAACCCCTGCTTCTTCCATTACCTTAATGGCTTCTTCAATATCCTGAACGATGATGGCAATATGATGAAGGACATTGTCTCCAAAAACAGAAACCCAATGGGGAAGAAGGCTTTTTTTCCCACGCTCATCGGTATACGCCTGATCGATAAAAATGGATGGAAACCCGGGCTTCCTGTAAACCTTGGCCCACCAACCTTGATCGGAATATTCAATATGCTCAGCGCAGTATTCAAACCCGTTTTGAAGAAATTCCTTCGCCCGTTCCTCAACATCCATACATCGAAAAGTAATATGATCGATAATAACAGGCCATCCTTTTCGTCCGGCTTGCTCCACAAAAATCCGGGCGGCCTCGTTGGATTCAAAATATTCCCTTAAAAGTCCTTGAAGGATCGGGTCCTGAATACTTGTTATGATTTTTTCAACTCTCTGGTCCATAACCATCTCCTCCATTGCACTCAATTGAAGTTACTTAGTTTCCATTAATTTCATTATATGCCGTTCCACCGATTCGGCAAGCGCATGAAGGTCATACCCTCCTTCCAGACAGGAAACGATTCTTCCCTCACATAAGGAGTTGGCCACCCCAACAACCGATTGGGTAAATCGTCCAAACCCATTGGAGGAAACATTCATTCCCGCCAAAGGATCACCCCGGTGGGCATCAAAACCCGCTGAAATAAGAATAAATTGGGGACGAAACGTTTCCAGTTTGGGTAAAATGATCCGGTCAAAAACCGTTTCATATTCTTTATCCCCAAGGCCCGCTTCCATTGGACAATTTAAAGTAAAACCTTTCCCCTCCCCTAATCCTTCCTCTTCCTCCCGTCCGGTCCCCGGATAGAGAGGAAACTGATGGGTACTGATATATAAAACCGTGGGATCATCATAGAAAATATATTGGGTTCCATTCCCATGATGAACATCCCAGTCAATTATGGCGACCCTTTCCAGTTCATATTGTTTTTGAATATAACGAGCGGCCACAGCCACATTATTAAACAGGCAAAACCCCATGGCCCGCTGGGATTCCGCATGATGTCCCGGAGGGCGAACCGCACAAAAGGCATTTCGGTATTGGCCTTTCATGACGCCATCCACCGCGCCGAGGAGTCCTCCTGCGGCTACCAAGGCTGCGTTAAAAGAATTGGGAGATACCGGTGTATCCGGATCCATATAGTGGATCCCTTTCCCCGAAGCAGACACACGGATAAGATTGACATGCTGTGGGGTATGAACCTCTTCGACCCATTTCAAAGAAGCCGGTTCGGGGTTGACCTGAATGAGATGTTTCAGGACCCCATTTTTTTCCAAACGAGAAAGGATGGCTTTCAAACGGTCTGGTCTCTCAGGGTGGGAGAAACCCGTATCGTGCTGTAAATAAATGGGGTGTGTAATGAACCCTGTTTGGGTTTTTTCCCCTTTTATTTTTTCAACCATGTGATTTCCTTCCTGATTTAGACCCATACTCGGTTTGATCCACCTGATTCAGGTAAGCAAAACCTTTTATCCTCTCGGCGCATTTGTTGCAATCTCCGCAATGGTAACCGTCCACTGGAGAAATACAGGAAAAGGTAAGATGCAATGGCAAATCCCCCCCCCGCTCCAATACCCCCTCTTTGGAAAGCGTTGAAAAAGGAGCGATCACCTCCAAAGAAAAATTAAGCCCTGTGGATAATATCTCCCCAAACCTCTTTAGGAAAGGGAGGGACCCATCGGGAAAAGGGTTTCCTTTCAATACCCCAATGGCCATGGTCCCAATATGATTCATACTGCAGAAAACAGCGGCTTTGGATAGAAGAATAATATTCCTTCCGGGAAGATAGACCGATTCATCGGGTGATTGACCATCGGGAATATTCTGCCCATTGATCCCCCAATGAGAGCCATAGACATCCGCCATGGGCAAATCCAAAACCGAAAGAGGAGCAACCGCAGCCTGTGCCGTTGCTTCCAAAAAACGCCTCAGCCAGGAAAGCTCGGTGTCTTCCCATAGGAGGCCGGTTCGAATATACAATGGGTGGACCTTCGCATAGGCTTTTCTCAGTTGCTCAACAAGAATACAGCTATCCAAACCACCGCTGATTAAAACACAGACCTGATTCCCTTGCGGGGTTGATCTAGATTCGTTTTCCATCAGAATGCGATCTTAACAACCGTCCTCTATGAATGTCAACACATTGAAATTTAATAAGAATTTGGAGGAGGAGCAGACAAATGAACTAGGAGAAGAACCCCATTTGCTTCGGTTGAGGATTTGGGTACTGTCAAGTATTTTGTGTGAATTTAGTGAACCAGTGTAATCTATGATTCACCCTGCCCACCGGCGTTTTCCTCCAAGCCAGCTCCATCTTTAATGCAATAAAAGCCAGAAGTCTGTAACAAG
>Ga0299906_10000551_pt1 | contig 34236 bp, 25 predicted proteins | sample RVTome_14_FD_200259 | JGI IMG/M metagenome (GOLD analysis project Ga0299906, IMG submission 200259) | Soil microbial communities from uranium-contaminated site in the Upper Colorado River Basin, Wyoming, United States - RVT145D125 (version 2) ... | reverse complement strand
TCCCCGCCTCAGGTCAGCAGGCCAACCCGTGTACAGCGCACAGATGGCGCTTGAGCACTTGCAACGCTACCCACATCCAGAACAGCAGGAAGAAGGCGACGATGGGCACGTGCCGATCGACGATCACTCTGGGCGTCACGGCGCGCGTCAGGCGCACCACCGGGCTGGCCAGCAAGCGGAATAGCCGGTAGACGGGATTCTGCTCCCGGCTGCTCCCCGCCAACAGGTAGAGCACCCCCTGCCCCAGCAGGAACCAGCCGGCCACCTCCACCAGCGCGCGCGCGATGCTGGCCAGCGCAATCTCGATCGGCATGGCGCGCGCTGGGGGCGAGGGGCGATCGGCGGATCAGGTTGCCTGCGTGTCGATGTCGCCCCGCAGGTGCGGATAGCGCACGTGCTCCACCAGCTCCTGCAGCTCCCGGCGCGGCTGCGGCGTCAGCAGGCTGACCACGATGATGACCGCGAAGCCGACGGGAACCCCGAAGGTCGCGGAGGAGATCGGGTCGATTTCCCAGATCTTGGGCGCGTTGATCCCGAAGAATGGGTAGCGCGTGACCATGTACCACAGGCACACGCCCAGGCCCGCGACCATCCCAGCCACCGCCCCCCACTTGGTCGCACGCTTCCAGAAGATGCCCAGCACCAGCGCCGGGAAGAACGCAGCCGCCGCGATGGAGAACGCCGCTCCCACCAGGAACAGGATGTTCCCGGGCTTGAGCGAGGTGACATAGGCCGCGATCGCCGCCACCACCAGCAACAGGATCTTGGAGATGGTGACGCGACGCTGCGTCGAAGCGTTCGGATCCAGCATCTTGTAGTACACATCGTGGGACAGAGCGTTGGCGATAGTCAGCAACAGCCCATCCGCGGTGGATAGCGCCGCGGCCAGGCCCCCGGCTGCGACCAGGCCGGAGATCACGTACGGCAGCCCCGCGATCTCGGGGGTGGCCAGCACGACGATGTCCTGGCCCAGCGTCAGCTCGGGCAGCTGCAGGATATCGTCGCCGTTGATGTCCGTGATCGACAGCAAGGTCTTGTCCACCGACGCCCACGACTGCACCCAGCTGGGCAAGTCCGCGATGTGCGAGCCGACCAGGTTGGTGTAGATCTCGAACTTCACCAGCACGGCGAGCGCGGGCGCGGTGAAGTACAGCAGGAAGATGAAGAACAGCGACCAGAACACCGACTTGCGCGCCTCGCTCACGCTGGGCGTGGTGTAGTAGCGCATCAGGATATGCGGCAGCGCCGCCGTCCCGATCATCAGGCAGAACACCAGGGCCAGGAAGTTCCTGCGCGCCGCGTCGCGTGCCTTCTCGTCCTTGCCCGGGAACGGCGTGGCGTGCGGCCTGGGGGGCGCGGCCTTGCCTGCGGCGGCGCCCTGGTCCGCAGCGAGCTTGGCCTTGTAGGCGTCAATGGTCGTCGGGAACTCGTCCACGGCCTTGCGCGCCGCCTGGATCTGGTCCTCCGGCGCCGCAGCAGCTTCGAGCGATTCGCGCTTCTGCATCAGGGCGGCCTTGTCCGCCTCGTACGCGGCGGTCAAGTCTTTGAGCTTGGCGTCGATCGCCTCCGCCTTTTGCTTGAACAGCTCCCGCACCGCCTGCTCGGTCGGGTCCGCGGCGATCTGCTTCTCGCGCTCGGTGACCTTCTGCAGCACGCCGCCGTACACCGCCTGCGGCACCGGCACGCCGGTGAACTTCACCGACAGCATCACCACCGGGATCATGTAGGCGATGATGAGAATGATGTACTGCGCAACCTGCGTCCAGGTGACCGCGCGCATGCCGCCGAGGAACGAGCACACCAGGATGCCGGCCAGCCCGACGAACACGCCGATGCCGAACTCGAGCCCGGTGAAACGGCTGGTGATCAGGCCGACGCCGTAGATCTGCGCCACCACATAGACGAAGGACGCCAGGATCGCCGCAATCACGCCGACCATGCGCGGGAAGTTGCCGTCGTAGCGCGCGCCGAGAAAGTCGGGGATGGTGAACTGTCCGAACTTTCTCAGGTAGGGCGCCAGCAGCAGCGCCACCAGGCAGTACCCCCCGGTCCAGCCCATGATGAAGGCAAGCCCGTCGAAGCCCTGCAGATACAGGCCGCCCGCCATGCCGATAAAGGAGGCGGCGCTCATCCAGTCGGCGCCGGTGGCCATGCCGTTGAAGAAGGCCGGCACGCGGCGACCGGCGACGTAGTACTCGGTCACGTCGGCGGTGCGGCTCATCACGCCAATGCCCGCGTACAGGCCGATGGTCGCCAGCAGGAAGACATAGCCGATGTAACGGCGCGGCAGCCCCATCTGCTCGGCGATGGCGAGCAGAATCACGAACAGGATGAACCCGCCGGTGTAGAACGCGTAGTACTTGGTGAGCTGCTGCGTGAAGGTCTTCTGTACAGTGGCCATTTCAGTCGCCCTCCGCCACGTTGTATTCGCGGTCGAGCCGATCCATGCGGCGCGCGTAGTACCAGATGATCAGCACGTAGACGATGAGCGAGCCCTGCGCCGCCATGTAAAAGCTCAGCGGCCAGCCGAATACCGTGATCTCCGCCAGCGGAATCGCGAAATAACCCATCACGAAGGTCACCACGAACCAGACCAGCAGCAGCACGGCGGTGATGATCAGGTTGCGACGCCAATACTCCCGATGCTTCTCGGTGAGCTGCATTGCCCTCCTCCCATGTCGTTATCGCCACCTGGCAGCGGCGTATTTGTGGCCTGACGGTCCGGGGGCGGTCCCGCGGCTGGGCCAGTATACCGGCGCACGCGTGCTCCGGGGAGGGGCCTCGTTCGACGCCGCGCTCGAGGCGGACGGGCGTGGCCGGGTATGACCGCCGCCCGGCTCAGTGCCGCGCCAGCCGGGTGAGGTGGAGTTGCTGCTTCTGCAGGCGCACGAGGTCGCCCAGGGAGCGCAAACCCCGGGCGCGCGCCTTCTGCAGCGCGATGAGGAACAGCTCACCGCTCGCGATCGCATCGGCCAGCGCGTGGTGGCGCGCGAACGCCCGCAGCCCGTACAGCGCCAGCCACTGATCGAGCTGCCATCCGCCGGCTCCCTTTGCGTCAAGGGCGGGCAGCAGCAATGCCAGGTCCAGGCGGGCGGGCCGGTACGCGATCCCCAGTGCGCTGCGCACCGCGCGCTGCAGCACCCTCAGGTCGAACAGGGTGTGATAGCCAACCAGGGCGGCGCGGCGCGCGAAGCGCAAGTACGCGGCCAACGCCTGCTCGGGCGCCTCGCCAGCGGCCTGCGCGCCGTGCCCGATGCCGTGGATGAGGACGTTATCCGCGGTGCTGGGCTGCTCCTGGTGCAGCAGGGCAGAGAAGGTTTCGCCGATGCGAATGCCGCCCGCGTCGACGGCGCAGGCGCCGATCGAGATGAGCCGGTCGCGCTCAGGGTCCAACCCGCTGGTCTCGGTGTCCACGCCGATGAAGCGCAGCGTGTCGAGGGATGCGCCGCGCGAAGGATAGGTCAGTTGGTCCCATTCGCGGCGGGCGGCGACGGCGACGTCCGATTCCGGCAGCCGCCTCAGCCAGCGCGCGAACAGGCTCACAGCCGGAAATCCCAGTTCACAGCCAGAAATCCGAGGTTAGAGCCGAAAATCCAGCCGCAACCGCTCCTGCAGCTTGCGCGACTGGCGGAAGGCCTCCTTGAGGATGCGGCGCTCCAGATCGTTCAGCCGGTCGGGCTGCAGGAAGTTGTCCGGCGCATGGCCGGACGCGGCCTGCTGCTGCTGGTGCCGCAGGCGCAGCATCTGGATGAAGTGGAAGGCGTCCACCCAGGCGTCCACCTCCGCGGTGTCGAGCCGGCGAAGACTCACCAGTGCGCGCAGGCGCTCCACCGTGCCGGTGTGCTGGTCGCCCGCGGCCAGACTCAGGATACGCGCCGCGTCGACGAACGGAGCCACGCCGTTCAGCTTCAGATCGAGCGAATCCTGCGCATCGGCGTGCCGCTCCACGGCGAAGTCTCGCAGCACGCCCAGCGGCGGGGCGTTGCGCAGGGCGTTCTCCGCCATCAGGCGCAGGAACAGCGAGCGGTCGGGAACGTTGCGCGCGAGCCACGTGCGCAGCGCATCGGCGAGGTCGCTGCGCCCCCACAGCCCGCGGAAGTCGAAGAAGATGGTGGCATTGAGCAGCGCCTGGCCATCCGGGCCGTCCATCCAGTCGGCGAAGGTGAGCTTCCATTCCGACAGGCTCAGGCACCAGCGTGGATGGCTGGCCATCACCTCGCCCTTGCACAGGGGAAAACCGCAGGCCGCCAGACCCTGGTTGATGCGCCTGGCGAGCGGCAGCAGCCGGGCACGCTGCGCCTCGCTGTCGCCGTCGGCGGGATCCGGAAACAGAATGCCGTTGTCCTGATCAGTGGCCAGCGTCTGCTCGTGCCGCCCCTCGGACCCGAACGCCATCCAGCACAGCTCACCGGCGCCGATGCCGGCAGCGCTGCACTCCAGCTCGATGAGCCGGGCCGTGATCAGGTCATTGAGGGTGGACACGATGCGCGTGAGCTGTTCCGCGGCCACGCCCTGCGCCACCAGGCTCTCGGCGAGCGTGCGCACATCGGCCGCCGCGCGCACCAGCTCGGCGAGCGAACCGGCGGCACGGATCGCCTCGCTCACCCCCGTCATGCCCAGACGGCGCAGCGCGAACAGGTCGCTCTCGGATACCACCCCGGCCACCTTGCCCGCCTGGGTGATGACGATGTGATGGAAGGCGTGGCGCGCCATGAGCAGCGCCGCCTCAAGCGCCAGCGCCTCCGCCGGCAGGCTGACCGGGTTATGCGTCATCACCTCGCGCATCGGCCGCTCGCGTCCGACCTCTGCCCCCGCCACGCGATCGCGCAAGTCGCGCAGGGTGAAGATGCCGGCAGCAGTGCCGTCGTCGCGGGTCACGACGATCGATCCCACCCGCGCATCGCGCATCCGGGCCAGCGCAGTGGCCAGGCTCTCGCTTTCCGTGCAGACGACGGGGGGCCGCAGCAGTCCCGCCAGCGGCTGGCTGAGCGGATCGCGCGCGGCGCTCGCAGCGTATTCGGATTGCAGCTGCCTGCGTGAGGTCTCCAGCAAGCTCGCCACGCGGCGCGTGCAGGCCTCGTGGAACGGCGGGCTGCGCGAGAGCAGCGTTTCGAAGTCAGCCGCGGACAGGCGCCAGCAGAAAGTGTCCGCTTCGGCGCGGTACCGGCTGGTCACGGCACGCCCGGCCAGCAAAGCGCCGAGGGGGAAGACCTCGCCTGCGGTGAGCCGCCAGCGCGGCGTGACGTCATCGGGATCCAGCCCCGCGATGCTGCCCTGGCGGACGATGAAGAAATGCTGCGGCACGCCGGCCTCCGGTGCCAGTATGACGGCCTGCGGAGCGAAATAGACGAGCGACAGCCGGGAGACCATCCACAGCAGATCCTTGCGCCCGATGCGGTCGAAGGGCGCGTGACGGCGCAGCGCTTCGACGGTCGCTTCGATGAGGGCGGTGTCGATGGAGCGGGCGGCGGGTTGCATGGAAGGGAAGGTACACCATCCGGAAGGCGTCAACAGCAGCCGGTTTCCGGGATTCCGCTGCGCTTGCATCCGGGCTGCGGACTACGAACAGAAAGGGCCCCACCCTGGGGTGGAGCCCTCTATCGAACTACGGACCCTTCGCGGACCGTGCGACACGCAGTTCGTGGCGCTGCGATGCGCGGGGGTATCGCACCGCGTGCGCGGTGCGATGACCCTACATTTCCATATCGCCCATCCCGCCCATGCCGCCGGGGCCGCCATGGCTGTGCTTCTCGTCCTTCGGCAGCTCGGCCACCATGGCATCGGTGGTAAGGATCAACCCGGCCACCGACGCGGCGTTCTGCAACGCGGTGCGCACGACCTTGGTCGGATCGAGCACGCCCATCTCCATCATGTCACCGAAGGTCTCGTTGGCGGCGTTGAAACCGTGGTTGCCCTTGCCCTCGGTCACCTTGTTGAGCACGACGGAGGGCTCGGCGCCGGCGTTGGCCACGATCTGGCGCAGCGGCTCTTCCAGCGCGCGCACCACGATCTTGATGCCGGCATCCTGGTCGTGGTTGGCGCCCTTGAGCGAAGCGATAGCCGAGCGCGAACGGATCAGCGCGACGCCGCCGCCGGCCACGATGCCCTCCTCGACCGCGGCACGGGTGGCGTGCAGCGCGTCTTCCACGCGCGCCTTCTTCTCCTTCATTTCGACTTCGGTCGCGGCGCCGACCTTGATCAGCGCCACGCCGCCGGCCAGCTTGGCCACGCGCTCCTGCAGCTTCTCGCGGTCGTAGTCGCTGGTGGCCTCCTCGATCTGGTTGCGGATGTTCTTGACGCGGCCCTCGATGGCGCCGGGGTCGCCGGCGCCGTCGATGATGGTGGTCTCCTCCTTGCCCACCTCGATGCGCTTGGCCTGGCCCAGGTCGTTCAAAGCGGCCTTCTCCAGCGTCAGGCCGACCTCCTCGGAGATCACCGTGCCGCCGGTGAGCACCGCGATGTCCTCGAGCATGGCCTTGCGGCGGTCGCCGAAGCCCGGCGCCTTGACCGCGCAGGTCTTCAGGATGCCGCGGATGTTGTTCACCACCAGGGTGGCGAGCGCCTCGCCCTCGACTTCCTCGGCGATGATCAGCAGCGGGCGGCCAGCCTTGGCCACCTGCTCCAGCACCGGCAGCAGCTCGCGGATGTTGGAGATCTTCTTGTCGTGCAGCAGGATGAACGGGTTCTCCAGCACCGCCATCTGCTTCTCGGCGCTGTTGATGAAGTAAGGCGAGAGATAGCCGCGATCGAACTGCATGCCCTCGACGACTTCCAGCTCGTTGTTCAGGCCCGAGCCGTCCTCGACGGTGATGACGCCTTCCTTGCCGACCTTCTCCATCGCGTCGGCGATGATCTTGCCGATCTGCTCGTCGGCGTTGGCGGAGATGGCGCCGACCTGGGCGATTTCCTTGCTGGTGGTGCAGGGCTTGGAGAGCTTCTTGAGCTCCTCCACGATGCTGTCCACCGCCTTGTCGATACCGCGCTTGAGGTCCATCGGGTTCATGCCGGCGGCCACGTATTTCATGCCTTCCTGCACGATCGACTGGGCCAGCACGGTGGCGGTGGTGGTGCCGTCACCGGCCACGTCGGAAGTCTTGCTGGCGACTTCCTTCACCATCTGGGCGCCCATGTTCTCGAACTTGTCCTTCAGCTCGATCTCCTTGGCGACCGATACGCCGTCCTTGGTGATGGTGGGCGCGCCGAAGGAGCGCTCCAGCACCACGTTGCGGCCCTTGGGGCCGAGGGTCACCTTGACCGCGTCGGCCAGAACGTTCACGCCTGCGATGATGCGATGACGGGCGGAATCGTGGAACTTGACTTCTTTTGCTGCCATGTGCGGGACTCCTGAATGTGTTCGCTGGGGTGTGTCGTCGAGGGCAGCGCGGCTTACTCGATCACGCCCATGATGTCTTCTTCACGCACGACCAGGTATTCCTGGCCTTCGATCTTGACGGTCTGGCCGGAGTACTTGCCGAACAGGATCTTGTCACCCGCCTTCACGTCCAGCGGGCGCACTTTGCCGTCTTCCAGCAGCTTGCCGGTGCCCACCGCGATCACTTCGCCGGTGTCGGGCTTCTCGGCCGCGGTGTCGGGGATGACGATGCCGGAGGCGGTCTTCCGCTCCTCTTCCAGCCGCTTGACGATCACCCGGTCGTGCAGGGGGCGGATTTTCATTGCGCGATCTCCTTATCCAAGTAATTGAACCAATGGCATTCCTTTCTGCTAGCACTCGCTCGCAGTGAGTGCCAATGATAGAGAAGGGCAACGCCGTTTTCAAGCCGGGCGGAGGCGTGGAGCGGGCCGCAGCGTGCCTGCAGCGGGGGGAAGAACCTTGGGGAGGGCGAGGTCCTCTCGGACCCGGATGGCACTGCTTGCGCGCCCGAATACGCGCTACGTCGGGCCGAGCACCGAGCGCTGGTGTCTGAGTCGCGCCTTAAGGGCGCACCGGCGCCTAGCTTGCCAAGCGTTCGGAGACGCCGAAGCGATACACCGTGCGGTGGGCCCGATTCCCGCGCGGGGGCACGGGCGCAAGCGGGCAGGGCGGCTCGCGCGTGCCGTCGGGCAACAGGGTGGCGTCGTCCGCGAACTCCTTCCAGATGCCGCCATGCACGGGGCGGAACAGCCACATGAGGTAGCCGCGGCGCGCGGCGACGCTCACCAGCTCGTCGGCGTCCGGCGCGTCGGAAACCAGCACCTGATCGGCCTGTGCGCCGAAGGGAAAGGCGCCGAAGGCCTTCAGGCAATCCAGCGCCTCCGACGAGTCCGCGCCCGGGCGCGCGCACGACGGGCGCTCGGCGCGCGCCACGTCCCACGCCCCAAGCTCCCAGGCCGCCTCCAGCGCTGCGCGATCGACGGCGAGCAGATCTTCCCAGCGACTGTTGAGCTGCAGGGCCGAGCTCGGCACCGAACGGTAGGACACCGGCTGCGCGCCTTCCACCTCGGCCAGCATCTCGCGCAGGAAGCCGTGCCAATGCAGCGTCAGGATCACCGGCGTGTCGGGACATGGCACAGCGGCCAACGTGATTGCGAACAGCGGCAACCGCGTCGACTCCATCTGCTCTTCAATGCGCTCCAACAACTCCATGCGGCCAGTCCTCCTCGACGGCATACGAGAGACATACGGAGCCGTGCACCGGCTCGCGATGCTCCACGAGGCCGATGTTCCCCGAGCGTCTCAGCATATTTGGTGCCAACGTGGCGCTCGGAGTTCCCACCCCCCGATGACGGCGCGGCGTTAGCACTCGCGTGAGCTTGCTGCCATCGCAGCAGCGACCCACGCGCAAAACAAGCCTACGACAATCCGACCTGCAGCGCAGCCCCGCCGTGCCGTTACATTGCCACGGCGTGCCGTTACATTACAATCTGGCGGCCCATGCGCATCACTTTCCTCGGAGCCGCCCGCGAAGTCACGGGCTCCTGTTATCTGGTCGAGACGCAGCGCGTTTCATTTCTGGTGGACTGCGGCATGTTCCAGGGCGCAGACGCCGGCGAGCGCAACCGCAGCGCGCTCCCCAGCGACCTGTCGCGCGTCGCGTTCGTGCTGCTGACGCACGCCCACATCGACCACTCGGGGCTGCTGCCCGCCGCCGGCGCGACGATGGAGCTGTGACATGCCGCGATCGCCGTACGCCCTGCTCCTCGCCGCAGCGCTGGCGCTGCCGGGCGCGGCGCTGGCGGCCAATGGGCGCTGGCCCGCCCTGCTCCACGCTGCGCTGGCCGAAAGCGGAGTGCCGCGCGAGGCGGTGGCCGTGTACGTGCAGGAAGTGGGCGCGCGCGAGCCGATTCTCACCTGGAATGCGGACCGGGCGATGAATCCCGCTTCCACCATGAAGCTCGTCACCACGCTCGCCGCGCTGGAAGTGCTCGGACCCACCTATACCTGGCGTACCGAGGCCTACGCACAGGGACCGGTCCTCGGCGACGTGTTGCACGGCGATCTGGTGCTCAAGGGCTACGGCGACCCCAAACTCACCCTGGAGAATTTCTGGCTGCTGTTGCGGGATCTGCGCTCGCGCGGCCTGCGCGAGATCCGCGGCGAGCTGGTGCTCGACCGCAGTTTCTTCGCGCCGCAGAACCGGGATCCTGCGCGCTTCGACAACGAGCCCACGCGCCCCTACAACGTGCCGCCGGATGCGTTGCTGCTCAACTTCAAGTCGGTGCGGCTGCAGTTCGTACCGCAGGAAGCGAGCGACACGGTGAAGATCGTCTCCACGCCGCACCTGCCGCAGATCGAGATCGTCAATCAGCTCGCGCTGGGAGCCGGCCATTGCGACTTCTGGCCCGAGCGCCCGCAGGCGCCGCCCGAGCAGGCGCGCCTGGTGTTCACCGGCGTGTTCCCCAGCGGGTGCGGCGAGAAATCGCGCAATTTCGCGCTGCTCAGCCCGAACGAATACGCATTGACCCTATTCCAGCAGCTATGGCGCGAGCTGGGCGGCCTGTTCGCGGGCGGCGTGCGCGACGGCACCGTCGCGCCGGAGGCCACGCTGCTCGCCACCTGGGAATCGCCGCCCCTGTCGGAGGTGATTCGCGACATCAACAAGTTCAGCAACAACGTGATGGCGCGCCAGGTGTTCCTTACCCTGTCGCTGGCCGTGGAGGCGCCGCCGGTATCGACCGACAAGTCGGTCCGGGCGGTGCGTGAATGGGCACGACGCGCGAACCTGGAGCTTTCCGAACTGGTGATCGAGAACGGCTCCGGGCTGTCGCGCATCGAGCGCATCAGCGCGCGCGGCCTCGCCCAGGTGCTGCTGCGCGGCGTCAGCGGACCCCTGATGCCGGAGTACCTCGCATCGCTGCCCATCCCCGGCATCGACGGCACGCTGCGCCGGCGGCTCAACAGCTCTCCGGCATCCGGCCGGGCGCATATCAAGACCGGCTACCTGGAGGGCGTGCGCGCGATCGCCGGCTACGTGCTCGACCAGCAGGGACGCTGGCTGGTGGTGGTGGCCGTCATCAACCATCCGTCCGCGATCAATGCCCAGGGCTTCCAGGATGCGGTCATCGAGTGGGCCTACGGCGGGGACAAGTCTTACCGCTGCTGCGCACGATGATGCGCGCGCCGCGCACGCGACTTGCTGCCGGGCGCTGGCTAGATCAGGACCGCCGAACCGTGTGCCATAATCCGAACACCTTGATGCCATGTACCCGGGGCGGGGCGGACTCACCTCGCCGCCCGATCCCATGACCCCTCCGAGCGTCGTCATCCTCGCGGCCGGCAAGGGCAGGCGCATGCTGTCCGCGCGGCCGAAAGTGCTGCATCCCCTGGCCGGCAAACCGCTGCTGGGCCATGTGCTCGACGCGGCGCAAGCCCTGTCCGCCACCCGCGTCATCGTCGTCTACGGCCATGGCGGCGAGGCCGTTCCCGCGGCCTTCGCCCAGTCGGGTGCCACCTTCGTCTTGCAGGAACCGCAGCTCGGCACCGGTCACGCGCTGATGCAGGCGCTCCCGCATCTGCCCGCCGACGGCACCACCCTGGTGCTCTACGGCGACGTGCCGCTGACGCGCACGCAGACGCTGACGCAGGTGCTGTCCCATCCCGGGGCGCTGTGCCTGCTGACCGCGATGCTGGACGACCCCACCGGCTACGGACGCATTCTGCGCGACGCCGCCGGCCGAGTGACCCGCATCGTGGAGGAGAAGGACGCGACCGCCGCGGACAAGCGCGTGCGCGAGATCAACACCGGGATCGTCGCCGCCCCGACTGCCGCGCTGCGCGACTGGCTGTCGCGCCTGACCAATCGCAACGCGCAGGGCGAGTACTATCTGACCGACGTCGTGCCGCTGGCGCTGGCCGGCGGCATCCCGGTGGTCACCGAGACCGTGCAGCAGGAGTGGGAAGTGCAGGGCGTCAATAGCCGCGAGCAGCTCGCACGGCTCGAGCGGCTCCACCAGATGGAAGTTGCGCGCCGGCTGATGGCCGGCGGTGTAACGCTTGCAGACCCCGCGCGCCTGGACGTGCGCGGCGAGTTGATCTGCGCCCAGGATGTGAGCATCGACGTGGGCTGCGTCTTCGAAGGCCGGGTGCGGCTGGGGAGCAACGTGGCGATCGGCCCACATTGCGTCATCAAGGACAGCGACATCGCGCCCGGTACCATCGTCGCCGCCTTCAGCCACCTCGACGGCGCCACGGTCGGGCCGGACTGCCGCGTCGGGCCCTACGCGCGGCTGCGCCGCGGCGCAGTCCTGGCGGCGCATGCGCGCGTCGGCAACTTCGTGGAAATGAAGAACTCGGAGCTGGGCGAAGGCTCGAAAGCCAACCACCTGACCTATCTCGGGGACGCCGTGGTGGGACGCGATGTGAACATCGGCGCGGGCACCATCACCTGCAACTACGACGGCGCCAACAAGCATCGCACCGTCATCGAGGACGGCGCCTTCATCGGCTCGGACACCGCGCTGGTCGCCCCGGTTACGGTGGGGCGCGGCGCCACGATCGGCGCCGGCAGCGTCATCACCGAGGACGCGCCCGCGGGCGAGCTGTCGGTGGCCCGGGGGCGGCAGGTGACGGTCAAGGGCTGGAAACGGCCAAGCAAAGCGAAAAAGGCGCCTTGAGAGTGCTGCATGCCATGCCGGTCCTTTCACGTTTCACCTTTCACGGTTCACTGAACATATGTGCGGCATCGTCGGCGCAATCGCGCAACGTGACGTAGTCCCGGTCCTGCTGGAAGGGCTGCGCAAGCTGGAGTACCGCGGCTACGACTCGGCCGGGCTGGCGGTGGTCAACGGCGAGCTGCGGCGGTTGCGCAGCGTCGGCCGGGTCGCGTCGCTCGCGCAGCTCGCTGCCCAGTCGGCGCTGGCCGGACGCGTCGGCATCGCGCATACGCGCTGGGCCACCCATGGCGCGCCGACCGAGCGCAATGCCCATCCGCACGTCAGCGACGACGGCCTGGCGGTGGTGCACAACGGCATCATCGAGAACCACGAGGCCATGCGCGCACGCCTGGTGGAGCTCGGCTACCGCTTCGTGTCCGACACCGACACCGAAGTGCTGGCGCACCTGGTGCACTATTACTTCAAACAGACAGGGGATCTGTTCACGGCGACTCACCGTGCCATCAGCGAGCTCACCGGTGCGTACGCCATCGCCGTGGTCTCGCAGACGGACCCCGACCGCTTCGTGGCGGCGCGCAAGGGCGCACCGCTGCTGCTGGGACTGGGGGAAGGGGAGAACTTCTGCGCCTCAGATGCGTCCGCCCTGCTGCAGGTCACCCGCCGCATCGTCTACCTCGAGGAAGGCGACGTGGTGGAGCTCAGCTGCCACGGCTATCGCATTCGCGATTCCGCGGGCGGCGAAGCGGTACGCCCCGTGCACGAGAGCAAGCTCTCGGCGGATGCCGTGGAGCTGGGGCCCTACCGCCACTACATGCAGAAGGAGATCTTCGAGCAACCGGGCGCGGTGGCGGCGACGCTGGAGATGGTCACCGGCGCGAGCGCCATCGCGCCGGAGCTGTTCGGCGTGGAAGCGCGCAGCACGCTGGACAAGGTCGAAGCGGTGAGCGTGCTGGCGTGCGGCACCAGCTATCACGCCGGGCTGGTGGCGCGCTACTGGTTCGAGTCCATCGCCGGGCTGCCCTGCAGCGTGGAGGTCGCCAGCGAGTACCGCTACCGCACCAGCGTGCCGAATCCCAACGCGCTGATCGTCACCATCTCGCAGTCCGGTGAGACGGCAGACACGATCGCGGCGCTCCAGCACGCCAAGCAGCTCGGGCAGGAGCGCACGCTCGCCATCTGCAACGTTGCGGAGAGCGCACTGGTGCGCAACACGGCGCTGTGCTTCCTCACGCGCGCAGGCCCCGAGATCGGGGTGGCTTCCACCAAGGCCTTCACCACCCAGCTCGCCGCGCTGTTCCTGCTGATTCTGGTGCTGGCCAAGCTGCGCGGCCGTCTGCCGGCCGACACCGAGCAGGCCCACCTCAAGGCTCTGCGCCATCTGCCCGCGGCGCTGGCCAGCGTACTGGAGCTGGAGCCCGCCATCGCCCGCTGGGCCGAGCACTTCGCCACCAAACAGCACGCGCTGTTCCTCGGCCGCGGCGTGCACTACCCGATCGCCCTCGAGGGCGCGCTGAAGCTCAAGGAGATTTCCTATATCCACGCCGAGGCCTACCCGGCCGGCGAGCTGAAGCACGGCCCGCTGGCGCTGGTGGACCGCGACATGCCGGTGGTGGCGATCGCGCCCAACGACGCGCTGCTGGAGAAGCTCAAGTCCAACCTGCAGGAAGTGCGGGCGCGCGGCGGCGTGCTGTACGTGTTCGCCGACGCCGACAGCCAGGTGTCCGAGTCGGAAGGCGTGCACATCCTGCGCCTCACCGAGAACCGGGGACACTTGAGCCCCATCCTGCACGTGGTGCCGCTGCAGCTGCTCGCCTATCACGCCGCATTGGTCCGCGGCACCGATGTCGACAAACCGAGAAACCTTGCGAAGTCGGTCACAGTGGAGTAACCGCAGGCATTGACAGCCGGCCCGCGGGCGGGCACCTTCTTCTGCTCGGCAGACGGAGGAACACCATGAGACGCATCAAGACCCTGCTCCTCGCGCTGGCGCTGGCGGCTACGCCCGCTTGGGCCAACCTGGGCGAAGAGGAGGGCAGCGAGAGCAGCAACCTCGACTGGATCGAGGGCAAGAAGGCGGTCGAAGCGCAGGACTGGAAGCGCGCCGTGCCGTTGCTCTCCAAGGCGGCCGAAGCGGAGCCCGAGAATGCTGATATCCGCAACTGGCTCGGCTTCGCCAACCGCAAGCTCGGCAACATGGACGCGGCCTTCGCCGCGTACAACGAGGCGCTCAAGCTCAATCCGCGCCACAAGCATGCGCACGAATACATCGGCGAGGCCTACCTGATTACGAACAACGTCGCCAAGGCCGAGCAGCACCTCGCCGAGCTGCAGAAGCTGTGCACGCCCATCCCCTGCGAGGCGTACAAAGACCTCAAGCGGGCGGTGGACGAGTACAAGAAAAACAAGAAATAGAGATGCCGAACCCGGCCATCCGCGCCGTCATCTGGGACTTCGGCGGGGTGCTCACCGAAAGCCCGTTCGAAGCCTTCGACCGTTACGAGCGCGAGCACGGATTGCCGCCCGGTTTCATCCGCCGGCTCAATACCGTCAACCCCGACCGCAATGCCTGGGCGCGACTCGAGCGAGGCGAAGTCAGCCTCGCGGAGTTCGACCGGGCTTTCGCGGAGGAAGCGCGCGCCGCCGGCCAGACGGTGTCCGGTTCGGAAGTCGTTGCGCTGCTGTACGGGGCGGTGCGGCCCGCGATGGTGGAGGCGCTGCGCCGCTGTGGCGAGCACTACATGACCGCCTGCCTGACGAACAACATCAACACCGGCACCGGCCACGGCCTGCCGGCAAGCGACGAGCGCGCGGCCGAGGTGGAGCGCATTCTGCAACTGTTCGATCTGGTGATCGAATCCAGCAAAGTGGGCGTGCGCAAGCCCGAGCCGGGCTTCTACCGGATGGCCCTGGATGCGCTGAAAATCGAAGCGCCGCAAGCCGTGTATCTGGATGACCTCGGCATCAATCTGAAGCCGGCTCGCGCGATGGGAATGACGACCATCAAGGTCGCAAGCACCGAGCAGGCCCTGGCCGAGCTGCAGGAGGCGCTCGGACTCGCCCTGCGCGATGAATGAGCCCGCAGGCCCCCGCGCCCGGCAGGCCACGAAAGCCGGCGACGCTGGCGATGCCCGCCAGCGTGCCCCGGCGGGCGGCGCGCATGGCCGGCAGAAATGGTTGAAAGGTGTTGAACAGCCCCACCACCACCCGCAGCGCGCTCATCCGCGCGAGGCCCGCTCCCGCCTGGCCAGGACGATCAGATCCTCCACCACGCGCATGAGCTCGCCCACGCCGCCCGTCATGCCGCTGCTGGTGAGGTAGCGCCCGTCCACCACCACCGACGGCGTGGTCTCGATCTCGTAGGCGTAGGTTGCCTCGCGCGCGGCCTGCACCTGGGCCATCACTGCGTCGGAGCCGAGCAGCTTCTCCAGCGGCTTGAGCTCCACGCCTTGCTTGAGCGCCCAGGCGGTAAGCACCACCTCGTCCTCGAGGTTCACTTCCTCGCGATGGTAGGCGCGGTAGATGCGGCCGTGCAGCTTCGGCTGCACACCCAGCGCTTGAAAAGCGTAGAACGCCTTGGTGAGCACCAGCCAACGCGTGTTGCGGATGGCAGGCTGGTAGCGGAAGGCGACGTCCGCCGGCTTGCGCCTGAGCCAATCGTCGAGATGCGGCTCGAACTCGTTGCACCAGCGGCAGCCGTAATAGAAAAACTCGACCACCTCGATGCGCGCCGGATCGGCGAGCGGCTGTTGCGCGATGACGCGGTAGTCGAGCTCTTCCAGCAGATCGACGGCGGCGCCCATCGGTTCGACAGCAGCACCGGGACGCGCCGCGAGCGCCGCCCCGCCCAGCAGCAGCGCGCGCAGCAGGCGCCGGCGCGAGCCGTGCATGCGCGCCTCCTAGCTCTTCTTCTTCGTGCTGCCGGCCGCCGCCGGCTTGCCGCGCTCCATGGCGACCAGCCGGTCCACCACCTCGAAGAAGCGCGGGATGTCGAGCCCGCCGTTGGGGCTCATCACCATGGACGGGCCGGTCCAGTACTTGCCGTTCACCGCCACCGACGGCGTGAACTGCACGCCGTATGTCCGGCCCATGGCGGCGGCGCGCTGCACCTTGGTGTCGATGCCGAAGGACTGATAGATCTGCTCGAACTTGGTCTTGTCGATGCCCTGCTTCACCGCCCAGTCGGTCACCGCCTGATCGGTGAACAGCTGCTGGTTCTGCCTGTGAATGGCGTCGTACACTTTCATGTGGTAGCGCTCCACCAGGCCCATCTGCTCGAGCGTGTAGAACAGCTTGGCAAGCGGTTTCCAGTTCTCGCGGAACACCATCGGCACCATGCGGTACTGCACGTCCTTCGGCTTGCGCTTGAGCCAGTCCTGCAGGAAGGGCTCGAAGTCGGCGCAATGCGGGCAGGCGTAGGAGAAGAACTCGATCACCTCGATCTTCTTGCCGGTGTCGGTCCTCTGCGGGGGATTGATCAGCTTGTACTCCTTGTCCGCAACCGGCTGCTGGGCAAGGGCGCTGGCCGCCAGCGCCACGGCAGCGAACAGCAGGGACGACCAGTCAAACAGTCTGGGGAAGCGCATGGGTACTCCTGTGCGGTGAGGATTTATTGCCCGACTCGTTACCTGGTGTCGCGCTCGGCGACCTTGATGATGCTCGGCTCGATCTTGTTGTCGCGCAGGACGCTGCGCGCCTGGGTCATCGCGTCCGGATGCTTGAAGGGCCCCAGGCGCACCCGGTGCCACACCGTCTTGTCCGGCAGCGTGGCGGTCTGGATCTGCGCCTCCAGCCCGGCCAGCGCCAGGCGCGCCTTGAGGTTGTCGGCATCCGAGGACTTCTGAAACGCCCCGGCTTGCAGGTAATACACCTCGCGCGCCGCGCCTGGCGGCTGGCTGCGCTTGAGGTCCTTCTCGGTAACCGCCTCTTCGGTCCCCGGCAAGATTTTGTAGAAGTCGAAGCGCTTCGCGTCGGCCTGGCGCGCGTCCTGTGGCCGAGCCGGTTGCGCCTGCGGGCGTGCCGGGGCCGGCATACCCGCGGGCGGGGCAGGCTTCGACGTCTCCGCGCGCGGCTCGGGCTTGTCTGCGGGCTTGGAACGCGCTACGAACGGGTTGGACTTGTTCAGGTACAGCGCCACCGCCAGCGCCAGGCACAGCCCGATCAGCAGGCCGATGAACATGCCGGTGAGCATCGGGTGGCCGACGGCCCCGCTCGATCTTCCGACCGTGTTGCGTCGTGCGTGTCCCATGGATGAGGCCTACATCTTTTCCGGTGCGCTGACGCCCAGCAAGCGCAGGCCGTTGCGGATGACCTGACCGATCGCGCTGATCAGCGCCACGCGTGCATCGCGCACGAAAGCCTCGTCCACCAGGAACGGCACGGACTGGTAGTAGCTCTGGAAGGCGCCGGCGAGATCCTTCAAGTAAAAAGCCACCAGGTGCGGCGACAGCTCGCGCGCCGCGTCCTCGATCGCCTGCGGGTACTCCATCACTTGGCGCAGCAGCCTCAGCTCCTGCGCGCTTTCCAGAGGCGCCAAATCCGCCGTGCGCAGGTCCGGCACGTAGCCGCCCCACTTGTCGAGCACGCTGCAGATGCGCGCATGCGCATACTGCACGTAGTACACCGGGTTGTCGGTGCTCTGCGACTTGGCCAGATCCAGGTCGAAGTCCAGGTGCTGGTCGCTCTTGCGCAGCACGTAGAAGAAGCGCGCGGCGTCGTTGCCCACCTCGGCGCGCAGCTGGCGCAGCGTGACGTAGTCCCCCGCGCGGGTGGACATCGCCACCTTCTTGCCTTCGCGATACAGCACGGCGAACTGCACCAGCGCCACGGTGAGCCGGTCGGGATCGAGGCCCAGTGCCTGCAGCGCACCCTTCACGCGCGGGATGAAGCCGTGATGGTCGGCGCCCCACACGTCGATCGCCAGGTCGAAACCGCGTTCGAACTTATTCAGGTGATAGGCGATGTCGGACGCGAAGTAGGTGTACTCGCCGTTGCCCCGCTGCACCACGCGGTCCTTCTCGTCGCCGAAAGCGCTGGAGCGGAACCAGGTGGCGCCATCCTGCTGGTACAGATACCCGGCCCGCTGCAGGCGCTCGAGCGCCTGTTCGACGTGACCGGCCTCGAACAGCGAGCGCTCCGAGAACCAGTGATCGAAGGTGACGCCGAACTCGAGCAGGTCGTTGCGGCAATCGCCCAGCTGCTCGGTAAGCGCGTAGTCGTGCACGTAGGCGTAGTCGCCGCCCAGCGCCTTCTTCGCGTTGGCGATGAGCGCATCCAAGTGCGCCTCCGCGCCGTCCTCGAGTGGCGGCACCTTGTCCATCACCTGCTCGGCGGCGCGCACGTAGCGCTTGCCGTGGGCCGCGGCGATGCCCGCGGCCATGTCGCGCACGTAGCTGCCCTGGTAGGCGTTGGGAGGAAACGGCACCACCACCGCCTGCAACTCGAGGTAACGCAGCCAGGTGGACAGCGCCAGGATGTCCATCTGCCGGCCGGCGTCGTTCACATAGTACTCGCGCTGGACGTCGAAGCCCGCGGCCGCGAGCACGTTGGAGAGGCTCGCGCCGTAGGCGGCGCCGCGCCCGTGCCCCACGTGCAGCGGCCCGGTGGGATTGGCCGATACGAATTCTACTTGCACTCTCTTGCCCCCTCCGACACCGATCCTGCCGTAGGCATCCCCCTGTTCGAGCACCTGCTGCACCACGGCACGCTTGGCGGCGGGCCGCAGGAACAGGTTGATGAAGCCGGCGCCGGCGACCTCCATACGATCGATAACGGGCGAGGGCGGGAGCGCGCTGACAAGCGCTTGGGCGATCTCGCGCGGGTTGCGCTTCAAGGGCTTGGCGAGCTGCAGCGCCAGGTTGCAGGCGAAATCGCCGTGCTCCGCCGCCTTCGGCCGCTCCACCGTCACCGAGAAGCCGGCGGCATCCGGGGCGACGTCTTGGAGCGCGCGCGCGAACAGGGAAGCGAGGTGAGCCTTGAGGTCGTGGATGGCCGGGGACGCCATGGCAGGCCCGCGGACAAAAGGGGGGATTATAGCGTCCCGGGTCGCAGCTGCAGGAGCCGCGCTGGTCACAGCTCCAGCGGGTCCACGTCCAGCGACCAGCGCACGGCGCGCGAGGCCTTGTCGGCGAGGTGCGGGTACCAGGCGTGCAGGAAACGCTGCAGCTCGCTGCGCGACCGCGACTGGACCAGGAGTTGCCCCCGCTCGCGGCCGCCGACACGCGCAATAGGAGGGGGCACGGGGTCGTAGACCTCGACCGCCAAGCCCAGCGCCATGCCTGCCGCGGCTGCGCGCGCCAGATAGTCGTCGACCACCTGGCGGCGTGTGGCCTCCGCGCGCACCAGCGCCTGGTACGCGTGCGGCGGGAAGCCGGCCTGGCGGCGCTCGTCCAGCGCAGCGCGGGCGAAGCCGGCGTAATCCTGCCGGCATACGGCGTCGTAGAGCGGATGGTCGGGAAAGTCGGTCTGGATCAGCACCTCGCCCGGCAGGTCGCTGCGGCCCGCACGGCCGGCAACCTGCGTGAGCTGCGCGTACAGCCGCTCGGAGGCGCGGAAATCGCCGCTGTACAGCGCACTGTCGGCGTTCACCACGCCGACCAGGGTGAGCCGCGGGAAGTCGTGCCCCTTTGCCAACATCTGCGTGCCGACCAGGATGTCCACCTCCTGGCCATGAATCTGGCGTTGCATCGCCTCGAAGCTGTGGCGCCGGCGCGTGGTGTCGCGGTCCACGCGCAGCACGCGCGCGCCTGGCACCGCCTCCTGGAGGGCTGCTTCCAGGCGCTGGGTGCCATGGCCCGCCGGCGTCAGGTCCTGATTGCCGCAGCTCGGACAGACCGCGGTGATCGGCTCCTCGTGGCCGCAGTAGTGGCAACGCAGCCTGCCATCCGTGAGATGCAGCACCAGCTTCGCGGAGCAGCGCGTACACGGCGCGACCCAAGCGCAAGCCGAGCACACGAGCGCCGGTGCGTAGCCGCGACGGTTGACGAACACGAGGCTCTGCTCGCCGCGCGCAACGCGCCCCCGCAACGCGTCCACCAGCGGCTGCGACAGGCCGTGCGCGAGCCGCTTGCCGCGCGTGTCGATGCAGCGGATGAGCGGCGCCGCCGCACCGGGCCGCTCGGGCAGCTCGAGCAGCGTATGGCGGCCGGCCACGGCATTGGCATAGCTCTCCAGCGAGGGAGTGGCCGAGCCCAGCAGCACCGGGATACCGCGCAGCTTGGCACGCAGCAGCGCGAGATCACGTGCCGAGTAGCGCAGCCCCTCCTGCTGCTTGAAGGAGGCATCGTGCTCCTCGTCCACGACGATGACGCCGAGCTGCGGCAGCGGCGTGAACACCGCGAGCCGGGTGCCGATCACGACACCGACCTCGCCGCGCTCCGCCGCGCGCCAGGCGCGCAGGCGCTCACCCTCCGCCAGGTTGCTGTGCAGGGCCGCCAGCGGCACGCCCGCGAAGCGTGCGCGGAAGCGCTCGGTGAGCTGCGGGGTCAGGTTGATCTCCGGCACCAGCACCAGCGCCTGCCGCCCGCGTCGCAGCAACCGCGCCACGATCTGCAGGTAGACCTCGGTCTTGCCGCTGCCGGTCACCCCGCGCAGCAGGAAGGGTGCGAAGACATCGGCGCGCGCAAGCACCGCTTGCACTGCAGCGGCTTGATGCGCGGACAGGTTCGGTCCAGCCTCAGGAGTGGACAGCGCCTCGCCCGGGGCGCTGTGTCTGGGAGCGGGCGCCGCGCGGCTGCGCTGCACCAGCCCCAGGCGCTCCAGCTCGAGCAGCACCCGGCCCGCATTCGGCGACACGGCGCGCAGCGCGGCGGCCTCGACCAGCCCGCGCTCGCGCAGCATGCCGAGCAGGCGCCGTCTCGTCACCGCGCGCGCCGGCGCCTCGGCCGGATCGCACTGGGCGCCCTGCACGGTGAGCGCGAACACCTCCACGCCTTCCTCGACGCCGCCGACCTGGCGCAGGCGCTTGGGCAACACGCTCAGCGCCACCTGACCGAGAGGATGGTGGTAGTAGTCGGCGGCGAAACGCAGCAGCTCGAGCACGTCGGGCGCGAGCGGCGGCTCGTCGCGAAACACGCGGGCGAGAGGCTTGATGCGCGCCAGCGGCACGGCGGGTTCGACGCCGCTCTCCAGCACCACGCCGATGCGGCGGCCGCGCCCGAAGGGCACCACCACGCGCCGGCCGAGCAGGTCACCGGAATCGCCGACCGCAGCGGGCACCGCATAGTCGAACAGCGTCGGCAGCGGAACATCGAGGGCGACGCGCGCGACCTTCATGGACGCGGACGCCTCCCGATCACGCCGCGTGGTAGGGCGGGCTCAGGCGGTGCACGGCGTCGACCAGCACGGCGACATGCTCCGGCGGGGTGAACTGGGACACGCCGTGTCCCAGGTTGAAGACGTGGCCGCTGCCGGAGCCGAAGGCGGAGAGCACGTGTCCGGCCTCGCGTTCGATCGCCTCCGGCGGCGCGAACAGCACCGCGGGGTCCAGGTTGCCCTGCAGCGCCACACGCTCGCCGATGCGGCGGCGCGCATGGCCGATGTCGACGGTCCAATCCAAGCCCAGCGCGTCGGCGCCGATGCCCGCAAGGCTCTCCAGCCACAGTCCGCCGCCCTTGGTGAAGACGATGCGGGGAACGATCTGGCCGGCGTTGCTGCGCACGACTTCGCTCATCACGCGCGCGAGATAGCGCAGCGAGAATTCATGGTAAGCAGCGTGCGACAGCGCGCCGCCCCAGGTGTCGAACACCATCACCGCCTGCGCTCCGGCCTCGATCTGGGCGTTCAGATAGGCGGCCACCGCCTGTGCGTTCACCTCGAGGATCCGGTGCAGCAGATCGGGACGCGCATACAGCATGCGCTTGGTCAGCTCGAAATCGGTCTTGCCGCGCCCCTCGATCATGTAGCAGGCGAGCGTGAAGGGACTGCCGGAAAACCCGATCAGCGGCACCTCGTTGTTCAGCGCGCGGCGGATCTCCGCCACCGCATCCAGCACGTAGCGCAGCTCGTTGTGCGGGTCGGGCGCGGTGAGATCGCGCACCTCCCACTCGTCGCGCAGCGGACGCTCGAAGCGCGGGCCCTCGCCCTCGGCGAAGTACAGACCCAGCCCCATGGCGTCGGGAATGGTGAGGATGTCGGAAAACAGGATCGCCGCGTCCAGCGCGAAGCGCGCCAGCGGCTGCAGCGTCACCTCGGTGGCGAGGCTGGGGGTCCTGCACAGCTCCAGGAAGCTGCCGGCGCGCGTGCGCGTCTGGTTGTACTCCGGCAGGTAGCGCCCCGCCTGGCGCATCAGCCAGATCGGGGTGTAGGGCGTAGGCTCGCGCAGCAGCGCGCGCAGGAAGGTGTCGTTCTTCGGGCGGGTCATGTTCACCACAGAGACACACAGGCACAGACAGACCCCGAGCCGACCCGCCGCGCGGCCTCACTGCTTCTGCGTGTCTCTGTGCCTCTGTGGTTCAACCTAGCGCGGCAGATCGGAACGGCCCATCAGGAACTCGTCCACCGCGCGCGCGCACTGGCGGCCCTCACGGATCGCCCACACCACCAGCGACTGGCCGCGGCGCATGTCGCCGGCGGCGAATACCTTGGCCACCGAGGTTTGATAGCAACCCTGGCCGTCGGTAGTGGCCTTGACGTTGCCGCGCGCATCGTAGGCGACGCCGGCTTCGTCCAGCATGCCCTCGTGCATGGGATTGACGAAGCCCATCGCGAGCAGCACCAGGTCAGCCGGGATCTCGAACTCGCTGCCCGGCAGCTCGACCATCTTCATCTGGCCGCTCGCCGGGTCCTTCTGCCATTCCACGCGCACCGCCACCAGACTCTTCACCTTGCCGTTCTCGCCCTTGAACATCTTGGTGGCCACGGACCAGTCGCGCTGCGCGCCCTCCTGGTGCGAAGACGACGTGCGCAGCTTGGCCGGCCAGTAGGGCCACACCGGGTTGCCGTGCTCGATCTGCGGCGGCATGGCGAGCAGCTCGAACTGGGTGACCGACTTCGCGCCATGGCGGTTCGAGGTGCCCACGCAGTCCGAACCGGTGTCACCCCCGCCGATCACCACCACGTGCTTGTCCTTGGCCCACAAGTCGCGCACGCCCTTGTCTCCGGCCACGCGCTTGTTTTGCAGCGGCAGGAACTCCATCGCGAAGTAGATGCCCTCCAGCTCCCGTCCCGGAACGGGCAGATCGCGCGGATACTCCGATCCGCCGGACAGCGCCAGCGCGTCGAACTCCTGCATCAGCCTGGCGACCGCAACCAACTCGGTCGCATCGCTGGTGACGCCTTTCGGCATCGCCCGCGGCTGGCCGACGCACACCCGCGTGCGGAACTCCACGCCCTCGGCGCGCATCTGCTCCAGGCGCCGGTCGATCAGCCACTTCTCCATCTTGAAGTCGGGAATGCCGTAGCGCAGCAGCCCCCCGATACGATCGCTCTTCTCGAACACCACCACGTCGTGGCCGGCACGCGCGAGTTGCTGGGCGCAGGCCAACCCCGCCGGGCCGGAGCCGACCACCGCCACGCGCTTGCCGGTCTTGTGGGCCGGCGGCTGGGGCGTCACCCAGCCCATCTCCCAACCCTTGTCGATGATGGCGTGCTCGATGGACTTGATGCCCACCGGGTCGTTGTTGATGTTGAGCGTGCACGCCTCCTCGCACGGCGCCGGGCAGACGCGGCCGGTGAACTCGGGAAAGTTGTTGGTCGAGTGCAGCGTGTCGAGCGCCTGCCGCCAGTTGTGCTTGTAGACCAGGTCGTTCCAGTCGGGAATGATGTTGTTGACCGGACAGCCGCTCATGCAGAACGGGATGCCGCAGTCCATGCAGCGCGCGCCCTCGACCGCCGCCTCCTCGTCCTTGAGGTGCAGCACGAACTCGCGGTAGTGCTTGACCCGCCGCTCGGTCGGCTCCGCCGCCTCCTGCAGGCGCTGATACTCCAGAAATCCCGTTACCTTGCCCATCGTATCGGATCTCGATCTAACCACGGAGACACAGAGGACCCCGAACGGCCTTGTTCCTCTGTGGCTGTGTGCCGGTGATGCAGCGGCTGTTACGCAGCCAGCTTGCGCTGCTTCGCGGCCAGCTCGCCCAGCGCGCGACGGTACTCCTTCGGAAACACCTTGACGAACTTGGCGCGGTAGCTGACCCAGTTGTCGAGGATCTCCCGCGCGCGTGCGCTGCCGGTGTAGCGCGCGTGCTTCTCCACCAGCCGCTTGAGAATGGCCTCGTCGGACGCGCCGTTGTGCCACAGGTCGCGGGACAGCTTGGCCTCCTGCTCGGCCTCCGGCAGCAGCGGCTCCAGATCGACCATGCTGGTGTTGCAGCGCTTGACGAACTGGCCATCGATGTCCAGCACGTAAGCGATGCCGCCCGACATCCCGGCGGCGAAGTTGCGCCCGGTGGTACCGAGCACCGCCACCGTGCCGCCGGTCATGTACTCGCAGCCGTGGTCGCCCACGCCTTCGATCGCCGCCTGCGCGCCGGAGTTGCGCACGCAGAAGCGCTCGCCTGCAACCCCGCGGAAGTAGGCCTCGCCGGCGATGGCGCCGTAGAGCACCACGTTGCCGGTGATCATGTTCGCGGTCGGCTCGCCGCGGAACTTCGGCGAAGGCTGCACGGTGATGCGCCCGCCCGACAGGCCCTTGCCGCAGTAGTCGTTGGTCTCGCCGATCAGGTCGAGCGTGATGCCGCGCGCGAGGAACGCGCCGAAGCTCTGCCCGGCGGAGCCGGCCAGGCGCACGTGAATGGTGTCGTCGGGGAGGCCGTCGTGACCGTAGCGCTTGGCCACCTCGCCGGACAGCATCGTGCCCACCGTGCGGTTGATGTTACGGATCGGCATGTCGATGGTGACCCGCTCGCCGCGCTCGAGCGCGGCGCCGGCCAGCTCGATCAAGCGCAGGTCGAGGGCTTTCTCCAGGCCGTGGTCCTGGCGCTCGCGTTTATAGAGAGCGACCTCGGCCGGCATGCGCGGCATGTAGAAGATGCGGCTGAAGTCCAGCCCGCGCGCCTTCCAGTGCTCGATGCCGTGCTTCATGTCGAGCAATTCGGTATGGCCAATCAGGTCGTCGAACTTGCGGATGCCGAGCCGGGCCATCAACTCGCGCACTTCCTCGGCCACGAAGAAGAAGTAGTTGATCACGTAATCGGGATGGCCGCGGAACCTGCGCCGCAGCACCGGGTCCTGGGTCGCCACGCCCACCGGACAGGTGTTCAGATGGCACTTGCGCATCATGATGCAGCCGCTCACCACCAGCGGCGCGGTGGCGAAGCCGAACTCGTCGGCGCCCAGCATCGCCCCGATCACCACGTCGCGGCCGGTCTTGATCTGCCCGTCCACCTGCACGCCGATGCGCCCGCGCAGGCGGTTCAGCACCAGGGTCTGCTGCGTCTCGGCGAGCCCCAGCTCCCAGGGCGTGCCGGCATGCTTGATCGACGACCACGGCGAGGCGCCGGTGCCGCCGTCGTGGCCGGCGATGGTGACGTGGTCGGCCTTGGCCTTGGACACGCCCGCCGCGACCGTGCCCACACCCACCTCGGACACCAGCTTGACGCTGATGGAGGCGGCTGGGTTGGCGTTCTTGAGGTCGTGGATGAGTTGCGCCAGGTCCTCGATGGAGTAGATGTCGTGGTGCGGCGGCGGCGAGATCAGCTCGACGCCGGGCGTAGAGTAGCGCAGCTCGGCGATATATTCGGACACCTTCTTGCCCGGCAACTGGCCGCCCTCACCCGGCTTGGCGCCCTGCGCGATCTTGATCTGCAGCTGCTCGGCCGAAGCGAGGTACTCCGCGGTCGCCCCGAAGCGGCCCGAGGCCACCTGCTTGATCTTGGACTTGAGCGAGTCGCCCTCCTTCAGTTCGAGGTCGCGTTCGACGCGGTCGCGGCCCAGGCGTGTGGCCAGCGTTTCGCCGGCCTTCACCGGCGCGTAGCGACGATGGTCTTCGCCGCCCTCGCCGGTGTTGGACTTGCCGCCGATGCGGTTCATGGCGATGGCCAGCGTGGTGTGCGCCTCGGTCGAGATGGAGCCGAGCGACATGGCGCCCGTCGAAAAGCGCTTCACGATCTGCGCGGCGGGCTCGACCTCCTCGATCGACACCGGCGTGCGGCTGTCGAAGCGGAACTCGAACAGCCCGCGGAAGGTCATGTGCCGCTTGCTCTGATCGTTGATGATCTGCGCGTATTCCTTGTACGTCGCGAAGTTCGCGTTGCGCGTGGAATGCTGCAGCTTGGCGATGGCGTCGGGCGTCCACATGTGCTCCTCGCCGCGCACGCGGAACGCGTACTCCCCGCCGGCGTCGAGTGCGCCTTCCAGCACCGGATCGTCGCCGAAGGCGGCCTTATGGATGCGGATGGCCTCCTCAGCCACCTCGAACACGCCGATGCCCTCCACGTTGGAGGTGGTGCCGGTGAAGTACTTGTCCGCCAGCGCGTGCGACAGGCCCACCGCCTCGAAGATCTGCGCGCCGGTGTAGGACATGTAGGTCGAGATGCCCATCTTGGACATGACCTTGCGCAGTCCCTTGCCGATCGCCTTGACGTAGTTCTTGCACGCCTTCTTGGCGTCGGTGTTCGCCAGCGCGCCGGCGTCGGCCAGCTCGATCAAGGTCTCGAAGGCGAGATAGGGATGCACCGCCTCGGCGCCGTAGCCGCCGAGCAGCGCGAAATGATGCACCTCGCGCGCAGAGCCCGTTTCCACCACCAGGCCGGTGCTGGTGCGCAAGCCCTTGTTCACCAGGTGCTGGTGCACCGCGGACAGCGCGAGCAGCGCTGGGATGGCGACGTGCTCGCGGTCCATCTTGCGGTCGGAGAGGATCAGGATGGTGTAGCCCGAGCGCACCCCATCCTCGGCCTGCGCGCACAGGCTCGCCAGCCGCGCCTCGATCGCCTGCTTGCTCCAGGCCACGGGGTAGGTGATGTCCAGCTCGCAGGAGCTGAACTTGCCGTCGGTGTACTTGGCGATGTGCCGGATGGTCTCCATCTGGTCGGAGTCCAGCACCGGCTGACTCACCTCCAGGCGCAGCGGCGGGTTCATCTCGTCGATGCCCAGCAGGTTGGGCTTGGGGCCGATGAACGACACCAGCGACATCACCAGCTCCTCGCGGATCGGGTCGATCGGCGGGTTGGTGACCTGCGCGAACAGCTGCTTGAAGTAGTGGTACAGCGTCTTGTTGCGGCTCGACAGCACGGCCAGCGGCGAGTCGTTGCCCATCGAGCCCACCGGCTCCTCGCCGTTCACGGCGATCGGCGTGAGGATGAACTTGATGTCCTCCTGCGTGTAGGCGAAGGCCTGTTGCCGGTCGAGCACCGCTGCGCGCGCGGCCTCGCGCTGCTCGTCTGGCATGGGCAGATCGTCGAGCTTGATGCGGATGCGCTCGATCCACTCCCGGTATGGCTTGGCCCGGGCCAGGTTGTCCTTGAGCTCCTGGTCGTCCACGATGCGGCCCGCTTCCAGGTCCACCAGGAACATCTTGCCCGGCTGCAGGCGCCACTTCTTGACGATCCTGTCCTCGGGGATCGGCAGCACGCCGGTTTCCGAGGCCATCACCACCAGGTCGTCGTCGGTCGCCACGTAGCGGGCGGGACGCAGGCCATTGCGGTCCAGCGTCGCGCCGATCTGGCGCCCGTCGGTGAATGCGATCGCGGCCGGGCCGTCCCATGGCTCCATCATCGCCGCGTGATACTCGTAGAACGCGCGGCGGGTGGGGTCCATCAGGGTATGGCCTTCCCACGCTTCCGGAATCAGCATCATCATGGCGTGGGCGACGGAGTAGCCGGCCATCGCCAGCATCTCCAGCGCGTTGTCGAATGAGGCCGAGTCCGACTGGCCGTCGTAGATGAGCGGCCAGATCTTGGACAGGTCCTCGCCCAAAACCGGGCTGGAGATCGCGCCCTGGCGCGCGCGGATCCAGTTGACGTTGCCGCGCAGGGTATTGATCTCGCCGTTGTGGGCGATCATGCGGAACGGATGCGCCAGGTCCCAGGTCGGAAAGGTGTTGGTCGAGAACCGCTGGTGCACGAGCGCCAGCGCGGACATCACGCGTGCGTCCTGCAAGTCCTTGTAGTAGGTGCCCACCTGTCCAGCCAGCAGCATGCCCTTGTACACGACGGTGCGTGCCGACATGGAGGGGACATAGAACTCCTTGCCATGGGCCAGCCGGAGCGCCTGGATGGCGTGGCCCGAGGACTTGCGGATGATGTAGAGCTTGCGCTCCAGGGCGTCGGTGACGGTGACCTCCGCCCCGCGGCCGATGAAGACCTGCCGGATCACGGGCTCGATGCGCTTGACCGATTCACCCAGGCCGGTGTTGTCGCGCGGCACGTCGCGCCAGCCCAGCAGCACTTGGCCCTCGTCCTTGATAGCGCGCTCGATCTCGTACTCGCAGGCGAGGCGCGAGGCGGGCTCCTGGGGCAGGAACACCATGCCGACGCCATACTCGCCCAGCGGCGGCAGCGCCACGCCCTGCGCGGCCATCTCCTCGCGGAAGAATTGGTCCGGGATCTGGATCAGGATGCCGGCCCCATCGCCGGCCAGCGGGTCGGCGCCAACGGCGCCGCGGTGAGTCAGGTTGCGCAGGATCTGCAGCCCGTGCTCGATGATGGTGTGACTCTTCCTGCCCTTGATATGGGCGATGAAGCCGACGCCGCAGGCGTCGTGCTCCCGGGCCGGGTCGTACAGCCCTTGGCGCGGCGGCAAGCCGCCCCCGGGCCAGGCGGGAAATCCACTGGAAGCTAGCGCACGCGTCATGTTGTTTTCCTCCTGCCCGGATCCAGCACCGAAAGGCGGTCCCAAAGTGCGCTCGGCCCCGGTGACGGGGTTCCCGTCCGGGGCCGTGAAATCCAGGCTCAAACGCTTTAGTCTACATCCGGCCCCGCGCTTGTTCAACCGCCTTTGGAGCAGTGCAGCAATCGCTGCCGCCGGGCACCCGCGGGGCCGGTCAAGCCTCGTCGATGCTGAACAGCCGGCGGTACTCGCGGATGGCGTAACGGTCGGTCATCCCCGCGATGTAGTCGGCCACCGCCCGGGCACCGTCCCGGCGGGCGCGCTCCTGGAACTCGGGCGGGAGCAGGCGCGGGTCGCCGGAGAACGCCTCGAACAGTTCCTCCACGATGCGCCGCGCCTTGCTCATCATGCGGTTTACCTGGAAGTGACGGTACAGGTGCGCGCGCAAGAAGTCCTTCAGCGCCTGCTGCTCCTGGGCGATCGCTGCGCTGAAGGCGATCAGCGGGGGGGCGCGCCGCGCCTCATCGGCCGAACCGGGTGCGGCTGCGGCAATGCTGTCCCGGCTGTGGCCGATGAGGTCGGTGACCAGCGTGTTCATCATGCGCCGCACAGTTTCGTGCACCACCCGGCGCTGATCGAGCGCCGGGTAGCGCGCTGCGACCTCCGCGCGGTGGCGGGCGAACAGTTCCACCCCGGCGAGTTGCTCGAGACTCAGGAGGCCCGAGCGCAGCCCATCGTCCACATCATGGTTGTTGTACGCGATCTCGTCGGCCAGGTTCGCTACCTGGGCCTCGAGCGACGGTCGCGAGTGCGTGAGGAAGCGCTCACCTACGTCCCCCAGCCCGCGAGCCTTGACCGCCGAGCAGTGCTTGAGGATGCCCTCGCGCGCCTCGAACGTGAGGTTGAGGCCGTCGAAGGCGGCATAGCGCTGCTCCAGCACGTCCACCACGCGCAGCGACTGCAGGTTGTGCTCGAACCCGCCGTGGGCGCGCATGCATTCGTTGAGCGCATCCTGCCCGGCATGGCCGAAGGGCGTGTGACCGAGGTCGTGAGCGAGTGCGATCGCCTCCACCAGGTCTTCGTTCAGACCCAGGTTGCGGGCGATGGAGCGGGCGATCTGGGCCACCTCCAGGCTGTGGGTGAGGCGCGTGCGAAAGTGATCGCCCTCGTGATTGACGAAGACCTGAGTCTTGTACTCGAGGCGGCGGAATGCGGTGGAATGGACGATGCGGTCGCGGTCGCGCTGGAACTCGCTGCGCCCCTGCGGCGCCGGCTCTGGGAAGCACCGGCCGCGGGAGCGGTCGGGGTGGACGGCGTAGGGTTGCATGATGCGGAAAGGCGTGACCGATACTGCGTGACCGAGAGGCGTGACCGAGAAGCGTAACTCGCAACCGTGGCCTGGGAGCGTCACCTATTCTACGAGCCGCACAGGGACTGCGAACGGACAGCCTGTGGTTGATCAGGTCTCGAGAGCTCGCCAGTGGCGTTTTTCGTCACGCTTTTCGGTCACGCCTCTCGGTCACGCCCTTCGGTCACGCCGTTTCGCTAAGCACCGCCCGTAACTTCGACTCCGGAAACTGGGAGGTCACGAACGCCTCGCCGATACCTCTGAGCAGGATCAGCCGCAGCCTGCCGCCTTCGACTTTCTTGTCCAGCCCCATCAGATCGAGGTAGCGCTCGACACCCAGCGCAGGGGCACGCACCGGCAGGCCGGCGCGCGACATCAGGGATTCGATGCGGCCAACGTCCGGCAGCGGCAGCAGGCCCATGCGTTGCGACAGGCGCGCGGCCATCACGGTGCCGACCGCCACCGCCTCGCCGTGCAGCCAGGTGCCGTACGACAATCCGGCCTCGATGGCATGGCCGAAGGTGTGGCCCAGGTTGAGCAGCGCTCGCGCTCCGGACTCGCGCTCGTCGCCGGCCACGACCGCGGCCTTGATCTCGCAGGAGCGACGGATGGCGTAGGCCAGGGCCTGGGGATCGCGTGCGCCCAGCCGCGCGATGTTCGCTTCCAGCCAGTCGAAGAAAGCGGCATCGAGAATCAGGCCGTACTTGATCACCTCGGCCAGGCCCGCGGCGAGCTCGCGCTCGGGCAGAGTGTTCAGCGTGGCGGTGTCGGCCAGCACCAGCTTTGGCTGGTGGAAGGCGCCGATCATGTTCTTGCCGAGCGGATGGTTGATGCCGGTCTTGCCGCCCACGGACGAATCCACCTGCGCGAGCAGGGTGGTGGGCACCTGGATGAAGGGCACGCCGCGCAGATAGATGGCGGCGGCGAAACCGGTCAGATCGCCGATGACGCCGCCACCCAGCGCGATCAGCGTGGTCTTGCGCTCGCATCGCTCCTGCAGCAGCCTGTCGAGGATGTGGTTGAGCGTGGCCCAGTTCTTGTGGGCCTCGCCGTCGGGGACGGTGATCGGGAGCACCGCCACATCGGCGCCGGCGAGGCTGCGCTGCAGGCGCTCGAGGTAGAGCGGGCCGACCACATCGTTGGTGACGATCGCCACGCGCGGCTGCGGCAGATGCGGCAGCAGCAACTCGGGCCGGCCGAGCAGTTCGGCACCGATGTGAATCGGATAGCTGCGCTCCTCGAGCGCGACATTCACCGTCTGCATGGCCCGCCTCTCACGTCGCACCGGCGCCCTGCGCCGGCTCGGGCGCCGCGCCGCCGGGCAGCTGGGCCAGCTTGGCGCGCAGCTTGAGCACCAGTGCGCGCAGGCTCTGGCTGCCGCTGTCGATCACCACGTGCGCCGCTTCCCGGTACAAGGGGTCGCGTTGCGTGTACAGCTCGGTGAACCGGGCGAATGGGTCGGCGGTCTGCAGCAGCGGGCGGTTGCGATCGTGGCGGGTACGGTGCCACAGCTCGTTCACCGACGCGCGCAGATACACGACCACGCCGTGCGCGCGCAACAGCCGGCGGTTGGCCTCGCTCAGCACCGCCCCGCCGCCGGTCGCCAGCACGATGCCATGCAGCGCCGTGAGCTCCTCGATGGCGCTGGCCTCGCGTGCCCGGAAGCCGGTTTCGCCCTCGAGCTCGAAGATCACCGGGATCTTGACTCCGGTGCGGGCCTCGATGTAATGGTCGGAATCGTAGAACTGCTTGCCCAGGTCGCGCGCCAGCATCCGCCCCACGGAGGTCTTGCCCGCGCCCATCATGCCGACCAGGAAAATGTTGTCCGGCGCGCTCCGGCCCGAGTCGTGCGCTGCGTCTTCCATGCCCCGATTGTAGCCGCAAAAGCGCCGAGCGCTCCCGAAGGAGCGCTCGCCTGTCTGCAAGGCCGGTAACCCGCTGATGCCGACTAGCGCCCGATACAGCGCCGCTGCGTGTGTGCGCGACGCGAGTCGGCTTGTTCAGCGCCGCACTAGCGCACGCTCAGATTATCGCGCAGGATCTTGGGCGTGACGAAGATCAGCAGCTCGCGCCGGTCGTTCTTGTTGACCTCGTTCTTGAACAGCGCGCCGAACAACGGCACATCGCCCAGCAGCGGTACTTTGGTGATCTCGCGGCTTTCCTCCTGGGTGAAGATGCCGCCGATACTGACGGTGCCGCCGTTCTCGACCAGCACCTCGGTGTTGACCTGCTTGGTGTCGATGGACGGACCGGCGATGGTGTTCGACCCGACGCTGTCCTTGTGCACCTCGAGCTTCATGATCACGTTGTCGTCCGGAGTGATCTGCGGCTTGACCTTCAGGCTCAGGGTGGCCTTGCGAAAGGAGATGCTGGTGGCGCCGCTGCTGGTGGCCTGCTGGTACGGAATCTCGGTGCCCTGCTCGATGATCGCCTCGACGTTGTCGGCGGTGATCACGCGCGGGCTGGAGATGATCTTGCCCTTGCCGTCGGCCTGCAGCGCCGAGATCTCCAGGTTTACGAAGCGCGTCAGCGAGGGGTTGAGCAGCGTGATCGCGAACTGGCCGGGCGAGCGGCCGCCGATCCCGTCGGCCGGCAGGTTGACGCTGAAGGAGTCGGGGAAGAAGCTCTCCGGATAGTCCTCCGCCTGGGTGGTGATCACGCCGTTGCTGCGCACGTTGCCGCCGATGTAGGTGCGCACCTTGCCCCCGCCCAGCCCGGGCGCCTCGCCGGTCTTCAGTCCGGTCAGGTCGGTGAACCCGAGCCGCGCACCGAGGTTCTTGCTGAACGTGTCGGAGGCCTCGACGATGCGCGACTCGATCAGCACCTGCCGCACCGGCACGTCGATCTGCTTGATCAGCGCGCGCACCTCCTCCAGCTTGCTCGGCGTGTCCTGCACGAACAGCGTGTTGGTGCGCGGGTCGACCACCGCGCTGCCGCGCTTGGACAGCACCTTCTGCGACGAGTCGGAAATCAGCTTCTGCAGCGACTCGGCCTTCTGGTAGTTGAGCTGGAAGCTTTCGGTGCGCAGCGGCTCCAGCTCCTGGATCTGCTGCTGCGCCTCGAGCGCCAGCTTCTCCTTGGTGGCCAGCTCGTCGCGCGGCGCGATCCACACCACGTTGCCGGTCTTGCGCATGTCCAGGCCCTTGGCCTGCAGGATGATGTCCAGCGCCTGGTCCCAGGGCACGTCCTTCAGCCGCAGGGTCAGATTGCCGGCCACGGTGTCGCTGGTGATGATGTTCAGGCTGGTGAAGTCGGCGATCACCTGCAGCACGGCGCGCACTTCCACGTTCTGGAAGTTGAGCGACAGCTTCTCGCCGGTGTAGCCGAACTTCTGCTTCACCTTCTCCTGCTCCACCATCGGCTTGACCTCGACGATGAAGCGGTTGTCGGTCTGATAGGCGGCCTGCTCCCAGCGGCCGCGCGCCTGGATGGTCACGCGCGCGTTCTCGCCTTGCGAAGTGACTTCCATGAAGTCCACCGGCGTGCCGAAGTCGGTGACGTCGAAGCGGCGCTCGAGCGCGATGGGAAGCTCGGTCTCGAGCAGTTCGACGACGATGTTGCGGCCCGACTGCTTGAGGTCGATGCCGGTGCCCGGGTCGGACAGGTCGATGATCACCTGACCCTCGCCGTTGCGCCCGCGCTTGAAGTCGATGGTGCGCACGGCGTGCGGCTGCTGCGCCGGCTTGGCCTCGGCGAAGTGGGTGGGCTCGACGTTCGCGGCCTGCGCCACGCCCGATTGCAGTGTGATGACGACGTTCGGACCTTCGAGCGCGGTGTTGAAGCGCACCGACTTGTCCAGGTTCAGCACCACCCGCGTGCGGGTCGGGCTCTGGCCGATGCGCACGCTGCGCAGCTCGCCCTCCTTGAAGTCCTGGCTGTTCCTGCCCAACGCGTTGACCGTATTGGGCAGGTCGAAGGCGATGCGCGGCGGGTTGCTCAGCGAAAAGCCGGCCGGCGGGTTGGCGAGCGGCTCCTTGAGCTTGAGCTTGAGCGTGACCTTGCCGGCCTCGCTGCTCACCTCCAGGCCCTCGATGGCGTTCTGGCCGGCGCCGTTGCCGTTGGTTTCCCCGGCGCCGTATGCGGCTGCGGCGAAGAGGGCGGTCGCGGCGGCGACCGCGAGCGCGCGCGCCAGGAAC
>Ga0299906_10000550_pt1 | contig 34281 bp, 33 predicted proteins | sample RVTome_14_FD_200259 | JGI IMG/M metagenome (GOLD analysis project Ga0299906, IMG submission 200259) | Soil microbial communities from uranium-contaminated site in the Upper Colorado River Basin, Wyoming, United States - RVT145D125 (version 2) ... | reverse complement strand
ACGTGGCGCTGGTCTACCAGCGCCTGATCGACAACGGTGTCGTCGGTCCGAAGGACGAGCTGCCGCTGGTGGTCCCGATCGTGCTGTATAATGGTGATCCGGCCTGGGAAGCTCCCGAGGAGCTCGAAGAGCTGGTCGTGGATCTTCCCGGGCTCGAGCGGTATCGGCCGCGTTTCCGCTACTTGGCTCTCGACGTGAAGCGATACGACGTCTCGGAGCTGGAGCGGATGCCGAACCGTGCCGCGGCGCTGTTCCAGTTGGAGCAGAGCCGGGGACCTGAGGAGATCCTCCGTGGGCTCGAGCGGCTGCGGGAGATCCTCTCGGACCGCGGCGACCGGCTCTACGGCGTCTACTCGCGGTGGTTGACGGAGGTCTTCCTCGCGTCGCAGGCGCCGCCGGACGTGGTCAGAAGGGTAAAAACGCTGGAGGACTTCGCGATGCTGGTGGACAACATCCTGGAATGGAAGAACACCGTCCGCCTCGAAGGACGCGCGGAAGGAGAGCAGGTTGGCCTCCGCAAGGGCGAGCTCGCGGTGCTTCTCCGTCAGCTCACGAGCAAGTTCGGACCGCTGCCCGCAGAGGTCGTCGACCGCCTGGAACGGGCTGACGTCGATCAGCTCCTCGGATGGGGTGTCCGCGTCCTCACGGCGAAGAGCCTCGACGAGGTCTTCGCCCCTTAAGGGGGCCCCCCGATCTTTCTCCGCGGTTGTGGTGCAGGCGTCCCGCCTGCATCCGGAGCAGGTCTACCAGCGCCTGATCGACAACGGTGTCGTCGGTCCGAAGGACGAGCTGCCGTTGGTGGTGCCGATCGTGCTGTATAATGGGGATCCGGCCTGGGAAGCTCCCGAGGAGCTCGAGGAGCTGGTCGTCGATCTTCCCGGGCTCGAGCGGTATCGGCCGCGTTTCCGCTACCTGGCGCTCGACGTGAAGTGGTCGCAAGAGTACGAACGCTGGAGGACTTCGCGATGCTGGTGGACAACATCCTGGAATGGAAGAAGAGCGTCCACCTTGAAGGACGCGCGGAGGGACGCGCGGAGGGAGAGGAGGTCGGCCTCCGCAAGGGCGAACAGGTCGGTCTCCAGAAGGGCGAACAGGTCGGTCTCCGGAAGGGTGAGCTCGCTCTGCTTCTCCGTCAGCTCACGAGCAAGTTCGGCCCGCTGCCTGCAGAGGTCGTTGACCGCCTGGAACGAGCCAATGTCGATCAGCTCCTCGGATGGGGCGTCCGCGTCCTCAAGGCGAAGAATCTCGACGAGGTCTTTGCTGGCTGAAGCTCAGTCGTCGCCGTAGACGACTTCCATGTTGCGCGCCCGCCACCCGGCGGCGAGGATGACCAGGCCGGTGAAGACGATCAGTCCCAGGACCGACGCCCAGGCCGCCGGCGGCTCGGCGAGCACTCTGAAGAGCTCGAACAGCCAGCCCGAGGCGCTCTCGGGGGGCGGCACCGGGTAGAAGGACTGCAGGTAGAAGACCACGCTCACCTTCTTCAAGGTGGCGGGCAGCAGCGGGTTGATGAGCTCCCACCCCCAGATCACGAGTCCGGGGATCACCGGGTTCTTGAAGTACTGACCCACGAGCATGAACACCGCGCCGTATCCGGCTACCGCGAGGAGCGCGGTGACCACGTAGGCCGTGAGGTTGCCGAGACCCGGCCCGCGGAAGAGGTAGCGGCCGAGCTCGCCCAGACCCCAGGGCACGCACGAGAGAAGATAGAGCGCCACCGTGCCGATGAAGAAGGCGATCCAGGCCGAGAAGAGCGCGGCGAGATACTTCCCCGCCACCAGGACCTCGCGCCGTACAGGCGTGAGGAAGTAGTAGTGGAGGCTGCGCTCGAGCAGCTCGTTGCGGAAGAGGCTCATGAACATCAGGAGCGCGCTGAGATAGATCGAGAACCGCAGGTAGAACTGGAACAAGATGGCGATCTGGTTCGCCGTCTGGGCCGGTCCCTCGTAGAGCTTCTGCGGCAGAGGCGTCGCCGCCCACAGGGCGATCAGCAAGACCGGCGCGAAGGCCAGGAAGTAAAGGCCCAAAGCGCGGCGGCCCAGGAGGCTCCTGCGCAGCTCGAGCCGCAAGATGCCGGCGAGCTGCCGCTTGAAGAGTCCCTCGGGGGCCGGGCGGGAAGCCACCGGCCGGGCTCCGCCGGCTGTGTCGCTCATCGCCGGGCTCATCGCGGTTCTCCTTCGCTGCCGATCAGGTATTGATAGACGGCCCGCACGTTGGCGTCGGCGACCGAGACGCTCTCGATCGTCACGTCGTCCCCGAGCACCACGTCGTTCAAGAGGAGGTAGAACTTCTCGGGGTCACGGGTGCGGGTGAGGAGGCCGCCCAGGTCCTCGCTGAGGCCGACCTCCACCGCGGCGCCCGCGGCGAACAGCCGGGTCGCCACCAATCCGGGCTTGTCGCAGCGCACCAGCACCTGGATCGGCTTGTTCTCCTCGATGTCGGTGCGCACGCCGGTGACGTCGCCCTCGGCCACCACGTAGCCGCCGCTCAGGAAGACCACCTGGTCGGAGAACATGTCCACCTCGTGCAGGATGTGGCTCGAGATGATCACGTGGCAGCCCTGGCCGGCGAGCTGTTCGAAGACGCGCGACACCTCGGCGCGGGCCATCGGGTCGAGGCCGTTCAAGGGCTCGTCGAGCACCAGGATGCGGGGCTCGTGGCTGATCGCCTGGGCCACCCGTACCCGCTGGCGCATGCCCTTGCTGTAGCCGTCGAGGCGGCGGTGGGCGGCCTCGGTCATGTTGACCCGTTCGAGCGCTTTCCAGGTCAGCCGCTCGGCCTCGCCGTGGGCGTAGCCGTGGACGCGCAGGAACGAGTAGATGAACTGGTAGCCGGACATGCCGCGAGGGAACGCGTCGTACTGGGTGCAATATCCGATCTCGGAGAAAAGGAGCTCGGGCCGGTCCGGCGGCAGGTCGAGCACCCGGATGGAACCTTCGGAGGGCTTGAGCAGCCCGGTGACCAGGTTCATCAGCGTGGTCTTGCCCGAGCCGTTGGGCCCTACGAGCCCGGTGATTCCAGGAGCCAGCACGAGATGGACCCGGTTGACGCCCAGCACCTCGCCGTAGAACTTGGAGACGTTGTCGAAGACGATGGTCTCGGCCGTCGGTTCGCTCATCAGGTCACCACCTCGTAGGCGCGCAGCTTGCGGTTGAGCACCCAGAGCAGGAACGCCGTCATCGCCGCGAGCGCGATCCAGGCCAGCGCCACCGGCGGGCCGTCGGGAGGTTCGGTGCCCAAGAGGCCCGACCACACGATGACGATCAGGCGGCCGGGATCGACCAGGTAGCCCCAGGCCCGCTCCCGGGCTCCGCCGAAGAAGAGCAGGTTGAGGATCAGCGCGAAGAACGAGCCGCTGGCGAAGATCATGAACATCAGGAAAGCGGCGACCGGTCGCCATTTGACCCAGGCCGAGAGCGCCAGGGCGATGACGGCGAGCAGGAGGATCCACACCCAGGAGCCGAGCGTCATCCCCGCCGCCACGCGCAGGTGACGCGTCATCCAGTCTCCCTTGTCGAGCGCGCTCTGGAGGGCGAAGAGCATGAGCCCGGGCACCCAGGTGATGCCCGAGAGCAGGATGAAGATCACCGAGAGCTTGCCGAGCACGTATTGGGCGCGCGAGATCGGACGGCTCAGATAGAGCGGCAGTCCGTTGTTGGCGAGATCGCGCGAGATCAGCCGGGGACCGATCACCACCGTCAGGAAGAACGCGAGAAACCCTTGAGAATAAAGGAAGCCCGCGAACGTTCCCGCGTCGACCTGAAACTGCTCCAGGGCCTCTTGCGGCAGGATCTGTCCCAGACGGTCGAGGTTGTTGCGCAGGTAGATGCTCACGCCCAGGACGAGGGGATAAACGAAGCAGAGCGCGTAGAAGAAGACCAGGAGCTTCGACTTGAAGACGTCCTTCAAGACGTAGTGCGACACCACCAGGAATCGCCACGTCTGCGAGGTGACGGGTCCCTGGTAGCGCCGGTAGGTGCGGTCGTAGACGGCCATCGATCGTCCCTCACTGGGCGGCGGGCGCGGGTTTCTCTTCCATCGCCTTCAAGAAGATGTCCTGCAGCGAGTCTTTCTTGTAGTCGAGGTGGCGGATCTCGATGCGCCGCTCGGCCGCCAGGCGGTAGAGCTCGCGGATCTCGACCTCGGGGGGCAGCACCATCTTGAGCCGGCGCTTGCGGTAGGGCACGCACTCCACGCCCAGGGCGCGGATCGCCTCCACGTAGCCGTCGACGTCGCCGCGCGCCTCGAGCTCCAGGAACTTGCGGTTGGCGCGCCGCTCCTCCTCGAGGTTGCAGTGGTAGGCGATCTCGCCGCGGTTCAGGATCAGCACCTCCTCGCAGCACTCCTCGACGTCGCGCAGCAGGTGCGAGGAGAGCACCACGTGGACCTCGCCGGTGTCGCGGATCGCCTTGATGAGCCGGATCATGCGCTCGCGCGCCGGCGGGTCGAGGCCGTTGGTGGGCTCGTCGAGGAAGAGCAGGCGCGGCCCGTGAACCAGGGCCTGGGCCAGCTTGGCGCGCTGCTTCATGCCCTGGGAGTACTCCTCGAGGTTGCGGTAGCGCGACTCGCCGAGGCCGACGAAGAAGAGGGCCTCGTGGGCGCGCTCGAGCGCGTGCGCCGCCGGGATGCCCGAGAGCTCCGCCATCATGCGCACGAAACGCACCGCCGACATGCCGGCGATGAAGCTGTCGCGCTCCGGCATGTAGCCGATCAGCGCCCGCGCCGCCTTGTCCTGGTGGAGGATGTCGTTGCCGAAGACGCGGGCGGTGCCGGCCGACGGCCGGTGGAAGCCCAGCAGGGTGTGGATGAGGGTGGTCTTGCCGGCGCCGTTGGGGCCGAGCAGCCCCAGGGAACGGGCCGTGTAGGAGCCGGTGAGGCTCTTCAAGGCCTGCAGCCGGCCGAAGTGGACCGAGAGACCGTCGAGCTCGATGATCGATTCCATGGCGATCTGAATACGGTACGGATCGATTTGAGATTCTGACGCCCGGTATCTTGGCAGGCGGGCGGCCGGAAAGCAAAGCCGGCGCTCGGAGGGTTACTACGAGAAGGCGACGCGGCAGGTTACAGCGGGGAACCCTCACCCCCGGCCCCTCTCCCAGGGGGAGAGGGGAGAAGGGATCCGGAAGCCCCCTCTCCTCCTGGGAGAGGGGGTTGGGGGTGAGGGTTCTTCACAGGTCGCCGAGCGGCAGCTCGCCCAGGATCGACGCGAAGCCGAGCGGGTTCTCGAGCCCCAGCATCCGCTGGACGAGCGCGCTCATCACGTCGGTCTCGCTCATCGCGGCCCCCACGATCCGCCTCTCCTCGGCGTAGGCGTAGCCCAGGGTGGGCTGGGCCTGGGCGGTGAATTCGCCGAGGGCCGCGCGCTGCTCGGGCGTGAGCGACTCGCCGAAGAACTCGGCGGCCTCCTGCAACACGCCCGAGAGGTCCTGGTAGACCAGGGCCGAGAAGTTGTTGCGCCCGTCGACCGGCAAGAGGCTGGCGAAGCGCGACGACTCGGTGATCGTGTAGCCGGAGTCGCGGTAACGGATCGCGCGGTCGAGCAGCGCGCGGCTCGGTGCCGCCAACAGGTAGCCCTCGACGTAGGTGTAGTGCACCTCCACGGCCTTGATCGGCAGCTTGTAGTAGGTGCGGCCGCCGACCTCTTCCGCGGTCAGCTCGAGCGGCGGGTAGCCGGCCTCGGCCAGCCTCAGGTTGGCCTCGACCAGCCCCTGCTCGAGGATCCACTGGAACCGCGCCGGGTCGTAGACCTCGAGGATCAGTTTCCACGACGGCGTGGGCAGCAGCGGACCGTCGACGGCGAAGGCGAGCTCGCCGCCGAGCACGTCCACGAAGTCGTCGAGCTCGAGGCCGAAGACTTCGCGGAACTCCCGGAAGACCTGGTCGGTCTCGGCCGCGCCGCTGAAGCTCATCGCGTCCTCGAGCATCGCTTGCGGATCCTTGAGCACGAAGGCGCCCACCAGCCGCGCCTCCGCCGACACGAAATCGAGGGCCCCCATGGGAGCCGGCTCGGCGAGCCAGGAGGCGAGACCGCTGCGCGGCTTGCCGAAGGTGAGCACCGCGCGGTGCTCGACGTTGCCGGCGTGGCGCTGCTGCACCATGAGGTGCTGGGCGTCGAGCATGCCGAGGCGGGCGAAAACCTCGGCCTGGCCGGGCTCGGCGTTCTCGACGGCGGCGGCGATCACGCCCTCGAGGTCCACCGCCACCAGGATCTCGACGCCGTCGGCGTAGAGCTCGGCGATACGCTGGTGGAAGTCGTCGCCGACGAACGGGTTGGCGGTGCCCTGGAGGACGAACGAGGCCACCTGCCGCACCCGGCCCAGGTGCGGCGAGCCCACCGCCAGGTCGTCGTGCACCCAGATGTAGACCTCTGCTTGGGGCGCGCCGGAGGCGAAGGGATCGTCGAGGAAGGCGACCTCGCCGTCGACGCCGTGCTCGTCGAGCTGCTGCTCGATGAAGGCACGCAGCCCGGCGCCGTCGACCACGAGTGCCAGCACCAGCGGTCCCGAGAAGTCCTCGAGCTCGCCGGAGCCGCTCTGGGCGCCGACCACCATCTCTTCGCCGAGGTAGGCGCCGAACTCGGAGAACTTGCCGACCACCTCGTCCATCATGTGCTCGAACGGCAGGGCGTGCTGGCGCTGCTGCTGCCACCACTTGCTGAGCACCGGGCTGGTCGCGATCTGCTGCTGGATGACCTGGTGGGTCTTGGCCACGGTCTCGGAGAGGTTGGGCAGGGCGGCGTAGAGCACCGTGCCCTCCGGCATCAGGTCGAGGAGCCGGGTGTCGAAGCGCAGGCCCGGCGGCGGCACCTGCGACTTGAGCTCGCGGCGCAGGTCCTGGTACTCGCGCAGCAGCTCGACGTACTCGTCGACGTTGCGGCTCCAGGCGATCTCGTCCTCCACCGGCACGGCGCCGAGGCGGGCGTGGGTGGCGATCTGCTCGCCGGGATGGAGCACGGTCTCTTCGCCGCCGTGGGCCACGTAGACCTCGCCCTCGACGACCGACACGCGCGACCCCTTGGTGCCGTGGTTGACCGAGAAGATGGTGCCGGTCACCGAGACCAGGCAGTCGTCGGTCTCCACGTAGAGGTGGCGGCGGCGCTGCGCGGCGGCCTCGACGATCACGTTGCCGCGCTCGAGCTCGACGGTGGTGCCGCGATGGCCGTCGGAGAGCGAGAGCTCGGAGCGCTCGCGGACCTCGATCCGCGAGCCGTCCGCGAGCCGCAGCACGGCGTCGCCGGCGCGGCCGGTGCGCAGCACCTCGCCGCGGCGGACGTCGTCGCCCGCGGCCACCGGCAGGTGGGCGGTCTCGGTCACCCGGAAGAGCTGGCCGTCGACGGTCTCTACGGTGGCGGCGACGCCGCCGTAGAGCAGCATCCCGGACAGCACGTAGAGCGCCGCGCCGACGCCCACGGCGAGCACCGCCGCGGCGGCCCAGCGCAGGACGGCGGGCGGGAAGGGGAACGCCACCACCTTGCCGGCGCGCCGCGGCGCCGGCGGCGCCGGCGGCTTGCCCTCGCGGGCCTGTTTGAGCGCGCGGCGGCAGGGCACGCACTCGCGGGAGTGGTCTTCGAGCAGCAGGCGGCGGGCCTCCGGCAGGCTGCCCGCCAGGTAGGCCGGGATCAGCGCCTGGTAGTCCTCGCAGCCGCGGATCTCCTCGATCTCGGCGGCGCCGGCCGCGGTGGCGGCCGAGGCGCTCGTCAGCCGCGCCCATACGCGGTCCGCGGCTTCCCGGACGCGCTGCGGATCCGGCTCGGCGGCGCGGATTTGCGCCGTCGCCTGATCGAGCAGCGTTTCGACTTCGCGGTGGTTCTTCATGATGCGTCACCTCTTACGATGGAGTGGAGCTCTTTCTTGACCTGGTTGCGGGCGCGGTGCAGGGCCACGCCCACCGCGGTCTGCGACATCCCCAGGGCCAGGGCGATCTCCCGGTTGGGGAGGTCTTGGAGGAACCTGAGGGCGAAGATTTCGGCGCTCTTGGGCGGGAGCTGGGTCATCGCCTGGCGCAAGGCGCCGCGCATCTCGCGGTCCTCCTGCCGGCGCTGCGGGCTGGTGGCCGGATGGCCGTTGGCCAGCGGCACGTCGATCTCGTCGAGCGCGACCTGCCGCGCCCGGCTGCGGGCGCGCATCAGGTCGAGGGCCGCGTTGACCGCGGCGCGGTGGAGGTAGCTCACCGGGCTCGGCGAGAGGTCGAGCTCGGCGCGGCGGCGCAAGAGCCGGAGAAAGACGGTCTGGAGCACGTCCTCGGCGTCCTGGGCGCTGCCCGTCATGCGGTACGCCGTGGCGAAGACCTGGGAGTGATGGCGCTGGAAGATGCCCTCCAGGTCGCTCGGCGAGGCGCGGGGCGGGTCGCTGGCGTTGACGGCTGCTAGCACATCGGTTCCTCCTCGGTTCGAATCGTCCTCATACACCACAACGCTCGGCGCGGCCGATTCTTACATCGGCGTCGTCCTGGATCGTCTGGCGGCCGCGTGCGGGACGCACCAGCGTCCTCAGAGCTCGCCGGGCCAGCGTCGCTCGCTCTTGATTCGCTCTCGAAGCCTTCTCGAGGCCTGCCAGCTCGGCAGTTCCGAGCGCCTTGTGGCGCTCGTCCGTCATCTCGATGCCGAGGCAGCTCGCAGAGGTCGGCCAGGCTCCGGCGCAACTCCTCGATCCGGCGGGTGGCCGAGGTGGTGGTCACCGTCGACGGGGTCCCCGCGGCCACCGCCAAGGGCGGCGACTTCTGCTACTTCGCCTTCGCCGACAGCGACCTCCTGGCGCTGGCCACCGGCGAGGTGCTCGCCGAGGTCGGGCGGGTGATCGAGGCCGACACCGGCTGGCGGCTGCCGGTCACCGACCCGGCGTTCGAGCCGGCGAACGCCTGTTCGCGCTCTCGGAGTGCGCGATCAGAGCTCGCCAGGCCAACGTCGCTCCTGCCTGATGCGGTCCCACAGCTTCTCGAGACGGGCCAGGTTGGCGGTAGTGAGCACCTCTCGGTGCTCGTCCGCTATTTCGATACCAAGCAACTCGCAGAGCTCGGCCAGGCGACGACGGAGCTCCTTGACCCGGCCTCTCGCCTCGCCTTCCTCCTTGGCCTTTTCGAGAGCGCCGCGGGCGTCCTGCTCCGCCATCTTGGCCCGCTCGTAAGCCTCGTACTCCGCGTCGCTCATGCCCGCCATCCGCGCCACCTCCAGTGCCTCCCGGAAAGGGGCCTCGTCGAGCTCCGGCGGAATCACGTCCAGGTTCTCCGCCTCGCGGAAGAAGTAGGTCCATTTGTCCAGGAAGCTCTGCGGATGGGGACCGGCCTGGTACTTCCGCAGCTCCAGGAAAACGTACTGCACCTGTCCGAGACCGTTGGCTCCAGTGTGCTGCTCTTGCATACGCCAGCGCGAGAGCATCGGGACCGTGGGAGCGCCCGGCTCGAACGGCTTGGGCCAGAGCTCGAAGTCGCAGATCGTCACGCCCACGACGTCCGCGAGGCCAGGGTAGTCCTCCGAGCTTCGCAGTTGCATGACGAACGCCTTGGAGGCGTTGTAGACCACGCGTTCCTCGAAGCCCTGGACGTTGAAGAGCTGCATCTCGACGACGTATTCCGTGCCCCTCTGGTCCACGCACTTGACGTCGACGATGGAGAGCTTCATCTCGGGCAAGGGCACCATCTGCTCGGCAGGCAGGTAGGTGAGGTCGCGGATGCGCCGGTCGCCCTCGAGCTCGAGCAGGGTGTTCAAGAGCTCGATGAGCAGGTGCTTGTGGGGCTCGGAGCCGAAGATCCGCTTGAAGATGAAGTCGGTCTTGGGATCGGCGAAGACGGGCCGCATACCCACACGTTAGCACGGATCCTCGACGAGGAGCGGCGACCTCAGCCCTCGATGACGTCCGAGCTCTCGTCGATCCCCTCGAACAGGAACGTCGACAGATACCGCTCCGCCGTGTCCGGTAGCATCGCCAGGATCACCGCTCCGGCCGCCGCCTCCACGGCCACCTTCAGCGCCGCGGCCACGGTGCCGCCCGCCGAGACGCCGCAGAAGATCCCCTCCTTGGACGCCAGCGCCCGCGCCGTGTCGCGGGCCTCGACGTCGCTCACCGGCACGATGCGGTCGTAGACCTCGCGGTCGAGCACCGCGGGGACGAAGCCCGGGGTCCAGCCCTGGATCTGGTGCGGCTTCCATTCCTTGCCGGCGAGGATCTGCGCCCCCTCCGGCTCCGTCATGATCACCGTGACGTCGGGCCGCGCCGCCTTCAAAATCTGCCCGCGCCGGTGATCGTGCCGCCGGTGCCCTTGCCGCTGACGAAGTAGTCGAGCCGGCGGTCGCGGAGGAGATTCATCAGCTTGCGGCGCTCGATCGAGAAGCTCTCCGCCATCACCGAGTCCCGGGAACGAAGATCTAACCGGCCCAGCCTCTGAACCGGTTAAGCGTCAATTTCGCAAGTAGCGGTGCAGGACTTGCTTCGCCACTTTGTCAATTGAGAGAATAGCATTGCAGGTTCGTTGCGCGCTTCCGGAAACTCCGGGAACACGACAGCAAGCCTCGCTGCGCCACTCTGCTGAGGAAGGAAGAGCATTCCCGGGTCTGCGGCGCCGTTCGGAAAACTCCGTCTAACCGGAACAGACCCAGAGCCGGTTAAACGAAACACTCGGGAACAGCCAACGGACCCCAACGTCCTGGCGCTCTGGCCGCCAAGTGTTGAGAACAGGGGACTTGCCAACGAGCGATCGATTCGAGATGACCCCATCTCATATCGCGAGCTCTCCCTCGCCCCCTCCGCCGTAGGGGCGGACCCCCGTGTCCGCCCAGGACGCTTCAGCGTCCTTTCGACCAGGACGCCGGAGTTTCCGCCGACGGGGGTCAGGCCGCGCAATAGTCTTCCAGACTTTCCGGAGGAGGGGGGCAGCGGCTCGCCCCCCTCTCCGGAAAACTCCGGAAGTGGGGGGCAGAGCCTGACCCCCTCCTCGGAAAGTGTCCGGAGTGCCATTGTGGCACTTGCCCCCCACCTCGGGAAATTCCGGAACAGGGGGGCAAGCCCTTGCCCCCCTGCTCGGGAAACTCCGGAAGTCCATTGCGGCGCTTGCCCCCTGTTCGGGAAATTCCGGAGCAGGGGGGCAGGCGCTGCAAAAAACGCGGCCACTGACTGAAAACAAACGACTTAGCCCTGAACGTCTCTTACTCCCCTCTCCCCCTGGGAGAGGGGCCGGGGGTGAGGGTTCCGGCCCCCTGGGAGCGGGGGCCGGGTGAGGGTTCCGCACCAGGATCTTGCCGGCCAGCTCCAGCGCCGCCGCGCCGGCCGCCTCCAGGAAGCTGGCGATCGACGCCGGCGAACGCGCCAGGCCGTCGGCGAGGTTCAGCGCCTCCATGAGCTCCGGATCGTCGGCCTTGCGCGACGTCTGGCTCACGGCTATTCTCGGGGAGGCCGGGGCGACCCACGCCCGCCAAGCTCCCTTCTCAGGAGGCGCCGCCATGTTGACGGTCGAGACCCTTGCAGACATCTCCGAAGACGGAACACTGACGGCCAGGACGCCCGCCTACAGGGTCCACGGTAAGCGGCGCGTCGTGATCGTCATTGACGACGCTCGACAGGACACCGACGACGTCAAGGCTCGGCGCCTGCCGGATCTCTCCGAGTTCCGCGCCCGCCTTCAGTGCAAGCCCTATCCGGGGAATTCGGTCGTCGATTTCCGGAACGAAGAGCGTTGATCACCTACTTCGATACCTCGGTCCTCGTGGCCTACTACACCGTCGAAGACCGTTCCGAGGAGGCCAACTCGATCGTGGCGGCGGAGCTGCCGGTGATCAGCGACCTCGGTATTGCCGAGCTCAACATCACCATCGCACGCAAGCAGCGTGAAGGCTACCTCACTGCCGCCGCGGCATCGGCGGTCTACGCTCTCTTCGACCAACATCTGAGGGACGTTTTCGTCCGTGTCGCTATCGACGGCAAGCATGCCGAAGCAACGCGCGGATTGCCGGATCGCCTGGGGGTGCCGCTTCGGACGCTCGACGCACTACATCTCGTCATCGCCCTCGACGCGGAGGGTGCCCTCGCGACGTTCGACGAGCGTCTGCGGCAGGCAGCGAGCGCCAGCGGCCTGAACGTCCTCCCCTCGCCCTCACGGCGAAGAGTGACTCAGCCAGCCCAACCCGAAGCGCCAGCGAGGAGTCCCCTTCCCCCCTTTGACAATGGGGGGACCGAGGGGGGATTCCCGGACGGCTGACGCCGTCCGGGCCGGGGCTGAGGGTTCCGCGTTAGCTCTGCCGCACCAGGATCTTGCCGGCCAGCTCCAGCGCCGCCGCGCCCGCCGCCTCCAGGAAGCTGGCGATCGACGCCGGCGAGCGCGCCAGGCCGTCGGCCAGGTTGAGCGCCTCCGTCAGCTCCGGATTGCCGTGGCGGATCCGGCCGACGGCGCGGCCGTCACGGTAGAGCACAGGACCGCCGGCGTCCTCCGGGTCGACGGAGAAGTTGCGCGCTCGGTCGACGAGCGGCAGGAAGGCGGCGGCGAGCAGGGCCGTGTCGCGGTCGGTGAGGACGCCGAAGGGCTCGTCGCCGTCCTCCGGGCTCTCCCAGAGCCGGAAGAGGCCATAGCGCTCGTCATCGAGCGGGACGACGCGCCAGAAGCCGCCAGTCACCGCCTCGCCGGCGGTCACGGGATCGTCATGCTGGGCAAGCTGGTCGAGGTAGGCGGGGTCGAAGGCGTTGGCGGGGGTAGGATACTCGTGATCGGGCATTGGGCTATTTCCTTTGCCTGGTCAGGTCCGGGCGAGGCGTCAACTCGCTCGGGCCATCTTGTTTGGGTGGTTGTCGTCGTCTTGCAGGCTCGAGGGATCCCCCTCGGGCGTCCTCTTGAGGCCATGGGAGCCTCGCTGGAGTTGGTCGCCAGGAGTACCGAGTCGTTGCACCTCCTCTCGGAGCATGGATGGTCGCTCGCGTTTCGTTACCGCCAAGTATAGACGAGCCCGAGCTTTCCGTCAATCTCATAGAGCTGATCGCGGAGGATCGCGAGGTCCCTGATGGCCTGTCCGGCTATTGCCGCCAGGGGCAGCCAGCCGAGGCGCCCGAGGCGGAGCAGGTCTTCGGGCTCCTGAGGGTGTCAGGCTCACCGAGAAGATCAGGGCTCAGGAGGTAACGTTGGGCTGTGGCCTGCGCCACGAGCTCGACACAACCGCGCCGCCGCCGCCGCTCGACGAGCCTGACGAGACCGACTTTCTCCAGCTCACGGATGTGGTGGCTCAAGCGTTGACGCGACAGGCCCAGGCGTTGGGCCAGCGCGCTGGCGGAGGCCGGTTGCCGAAATGCGGCCAGGATGGCAGGACGCGGCGGCTTCAGAGCGGCAGCGGCGGTAGCGGCGGTAGCGGCGGATGATCTCGACGAGTGGCGGGGCGGCCTCTTCGTGCTCGGGCGCGGTGCCTTCCATTTGACAGCGCTTCTTGTCAATTCAGCGAATCCTGTCAAATGGGAGGGCCGCCTCGGTGATGGCCAGAACGCCGCACGATCTGATGCGGTTGGCGGCTAAGTGCTTCTGAATCAACTGTTTAGAGTCTCGCTTCCATGACCCAGGCCCTTCCGTGTCCGCTAGAGTAGAGGGCTGACCAAGAAGCACCAAGAAGCGTCCGTCACCTTATCCTCGGGGGGCAGCGCTTGCCCCCCTGTTCGGGAAATTCCGGAAGAGGGGGGCAGGCGCTGCAAAAAACGCGGCCACTGACTGAAAACAAACGACTTAGCCCTGAACGCCTCTTACTCCCCTCTCCCTCTGGGAAAGGGGCCGGGGGTGAGGGTTCTGCCGCACCAGGATCTTGCCGGCCAGCTCCAGCGCCGCCTCCAGGAAGCCGGCGATCGACGCCGGCGAGCGCGCCAGCCCGTCGGCGAGGTTCAACGCCTCCATGAGCTCCGGATTGCCGTAGCGGATCCCGCCTACGGCGCGGCATGACCAGGGTAGAATGTCCCGAGAGGACGCCATGCCGACGGTATCGAAGACCCAGTTCAAAGCCCAGGCGCTCCAGTACTTCCGGCAAGTGGAACAGACCGGCCAGGAAGTCGTCATCACGGATCGAGGGCGGCCGGTGGTAGACAAGTACCTGAAATTGCGCGAGAATGACGGTGAGCGCCTTTGCGGTCGACCTGGAGTTCGACGAAACCAACAGGGAGGCCCGAGCCGTGGTGCTCACCTGGGTGTAGAGCAGAGCCAGGGGACTGGCTGAAGGCGGAGACGGGGAGGTTGGTCCAGAGGAAGGATCTCGGCTTGCCGGGCGGAGGATTCGTGATGAACAGAACATACCACCTGATCTTGTTTTGCTTAGTTTTTATTCCTGCCCTCGCTTGCGACGACGCCAGAAGACATGCATCTGGCCCTGCTGCAAGGAGTTCTCGAGAATCCCCGGATCTGCTCGACTTCAAACACCTTGCCGGGGTGGAAGCGTCAATTAATCTGGAATCAGAGAAACTCGGAGGAAGGGCGATGTACATTACACTAAACACTCTCTCCAATCTCAGCAGTCATCCAATAAGAAACTTACTCAGTTCAGATCTTGCCAGATCGGTCGCAATCGATCAGTCGGACCACTCTGGTAGAGTAACTTTTTCCGGCGTCAGCGCAGAAGAATTGGATACATATCCTGACACGTTGATCCAATTCGGGTTCCTATTGGGGGAGATCGAAGGAAGACCTTCCCTAGGCCAGGGTGAGCCGCGCCTCAGATTCATAGTCGCAATAAAGCCTTCAGTATCATCTGAGCCAAATGCTGTTTCGTCTCTCATCTTCCGCGATTGGCTGAATGTGTTTTACCCTGTGCTGGTTGAGCCATACGGCATCCCCAAAGCGGCTGAGTCATATGAAATCGGGTGGTTGGAAGGAGAGGGCCGGATCCTCGCCAAGGCTGTCGTACGAGATATCGGTACAGCAGACTTCGAAGCCTTGGAATTGCACTTTTCACCTCAAGGACAGCCGGCCTTCTCTTGCCGCAGCACCTTTTCGCTCATCACTGGACTAAAGCTCTATGAAACAAGCCCTACTGGGAAGAAAAATGCCGAATATTTCCCTTTCTGGCCAACAAGCAAATTGCCACGTATTGGCTTCACTCCGGATTCCAAAGGCGGCCGATCTGACCCCAATGAGGGAGGAGGTGATCCTAGCGACGAGCGTTCCAGCAGCATCCGCCCAGACGGATCGTCGATAGAATTGACGAAAGTAGGTATACCTGTTGGGTGGATGCATCATTACTCAATCGATCTCGAAGAATTGAATGAGCTAGAGTGCGACTACGAGGCAGGCTGTTTCCGCTTCAAGTATAGGGCTGGTCATGGCTGGGCTGGCGTCTACTGGTGGCCGCCTGCCTGTGGTACTTTTGGGTCAGATGAAGTTTGGAATGAAGTACGATCTGGAAAATGTGGCATAGACATTGCGCGGGTTGGCAATATGAGGAGTGTTGATTCGATAACATTCTCTGCCCGAGGGGAGCGTGGCGGTGAATCCATCATGTTTGGTATAGGCGGCCATGACCTGCCGCCCCGAAGGAAATCAGAAACCTTCACCCTGACGGCGTCGTGGGTACCCTACAAAATTGAAGTCCAAGATCTTGATCTAAGGAACGCTACGGGACTATTCTTTTGGATAGCTACTGATCAGAATGAGTCCGGGGCAATCTTTTATCTAAGCGACGTGCGATTCATAGGAAAAGGATTCTGAAGGGATGAAGAGGGAATCGAGATAACCGTGAAACGTCGTCCTTCTCCCTTCCGGGGCCGAATCTCGCCGTCGCCGATCCGCGTACGACGCCGCCATCGTCAGCTCCGGGTTCGTTGGCTGGATCCCGGCGAGCGCCGAAGGTGTCTGGGCGGCGAGGACCCTTGTACACGTGCTCACGATCAACGTTCTACCGCCTCCCATGGCTTCAGCTCCATGACCTCTTCAGGTCTCTGAAGCTGTGCAATCTTTAGGGCTTCCAGAAAGGCCGGTGCGTCAATCAATTCGATTGGATATCCTCGATCTGCACTCCTTCGTGCCACAGCGCGAGTGGCGGCTCGAAGCTCCACCAAGACTCGCTCCGCGGCCATCGGTCTGTCGTAACGGATCTCCTCGTAGATATCGATGAGGTCTGCCTTGGCGGCAGGAGTCATACGGAAGCGCTTCCGCTTCATATCGCATCGAGCGCGATGCCGAAACGTCCCTCGATCTCTTGGAAGACCGCCTCACCATCGAGAAGCTCACCTCTATCGGCCTGCTGGAGGCCGACTGCGATTCTCTCTCGAGCCTCTTCGGGAGACAGGTCGAGGAACGATTCCCGCTCCTTGAGGAGCCAAAGCGCTTCCTGGACGACCTCGTTAACGGAATGATAGAGACCTGAGGCCACGATCGATCGTACGAAACGCTCGAGGTCCGGCGCGAGATCGATGGTGTAGGGGTTCCTCGCAGCCATGCCACCACTCTAGCGTGTTGACCATGAGACGTCAAGGCGTCCCAGCCCGTCCCTCGCGGGATTGAGGCGTACAACGCGGCGACCTCAGCCCTCGATGACGTCCGAGCTCTCGTCGATCCCCTCGAACAGGAACGTCGACAGATACCGCTCCGCCGTGTCCGGGAGCATCGCCAGGATCACCGCTCCGGCCGCCGCCTCCGCGGCCACCTTCAGCGCCGCGGCCACGGTGCCGCCCGCCGAGACGCCGCAGAAGATGCCCTCCTTGGACGCCAGGGCGCGCGCGGTGTCGCGGGCCTCGACGTCGCTCACCGGCACGATGCGGTCGTAGATCTCGCGGTCGAGGACCTCGGGGACGAAGTCCGGGGTCCAGCCCTGGATCTGGTGCGGCTTCCATTCCTTGCCGGCGAGGATCTGCGCTCCCGCCGGCTCCGTCATGATCACCGTGACGTCGGGACGCGCCGCCTTCAAGATCTGCCCGGCGCCGGTGATCGTGCCGCCGGTGCCCATGCCGCTGACGAAGTAGTCGAGCCGGCGGTCGCGGAAGTCGAGGAGGATCTCCGGCGCCGTGGTGTTGCGGTGATAGGCGGGATTGGCGGGGTTGGAGAACTGGTCCGGCAGGTACCAGCCGTGGGTCCTCGCCAGCTCCTGGGCCTTCTCCACCATCCCGGTGCCCTTCTTCTCCTTCGGGGTCAGCACCACCTTGGCGCCCAGGAGCTTCATCAGCTTGCGGCGCTCGATCGAAAAGCTCTCCGCCATCACCGCGACGAAGGGGTAGCCCTTGGCCGCGCACACCATGGCCAGCGCGATGCCGGTGTTGCCCGAGGTCGGCTCGACCACCGTCATGCCCGGCTTCAAGACCCCGCGGCGCTCGGCGTCCTGGATCATGGCGATGGCCAGACGGTCCTTGACCGAGGCTCCCGGGTTGAAGAACTCGCACTTGACGTACATCTCCACGTGGTCCGGAGGGACCCGGTGGAGGCGGACGATCGGGGTGTTGCCGATGGTGCCGAGGATCGTGTCGTGGATCAATGGAAGCTCCTTTTCTCGAACGGATTGAGAGTTTCGACGTCAAGAAGCACGAAGTCACGGACATTGCGGGTCACCACCGCCAGTTGATGCACGATCGCCGTGGCGGCGATCAGGGCATCAACGAGCAAGTCGTCCGAACGACGGTGCATCAGCTTCGCCCAGGTCCGAAAAATCTGTTCATCAATGGGCAAGACGTTCCATGTGAGCGCCACTTGGTCGATCCATGTCTCGATCTCCGCTGCTTTGTCCGCGTCTCGCTCGCGGGTGATCTCGACTCCAGCCTGGAGCTCGCCGAGGGTCACGGCGGAAAGGTGGAGATCCTCGTCGTCGACGCCTTGAAGCCACGCCACCACGGCTCCGTGTGGCCGATTTCGTCTCAGCTCGGAAATGACGTTGGTGTCGAGGAGATACACGGGCCGCTACTCGAGCCCCTCGGGTGGCCTTCGGCGCCACCGCCGGCGCGACGGCACCGGGATCTCAGCTCGCGGTGTGTCGGCCAGCAGCAGCTCTTTGAGGGTCGGTCGCGCCGTCTCCTGGAGCCGGCGCCATTCCTCCACCGGGACCAGCACGACAGCTTCCTTGCCGCGTCGGGTTACGATCTGTGGACCCTCCGTGAGGCTCGCCGCCAAAAGCTCGCCGAAGCGCGCTTTCGCGTCCCGGATCGGCCATCGCCTTGTGGACGTCTTCGTTTCCATAGGAGCTCCGCGGATATCCGACTCAGACAGTCTATCTGCCTATCCGGCGCCTGGCAATGCCATCGGCGGAGGAGTCCGTGGTGCCACGGGGACGCCGGAGGCCCGATCTCAAAGCGGCACGACGCCCCCGTAGTGTACCCCCGTCAGGTAGGCCACGTCGCGTTTCCAGGTGGTCAGGTCGTGCTTGCGGAACTGGCTCAAGTGGGTGTGTCCGCAGGCCCGGGCGAGCACCTGCATCAGCTCCGCCGACGCCGCGAAGAAGCGCTGCAGGCGCCGGGCCGCCAGCTCGATGGGCAACCGCGCGCGCAGGTGCGGCTTCTGGGTGGCGATGCCCACCGGGCAGTTGTTGGTGTGGCAGGCGCGCATGCCCAGGCAGCCGATGGCCTGGATCGCCGAGTTCGCCACCGCCACGCCGTCCGCCCCCAGGGCCAGGGCCTTGGCGAAGTCGGCCGGAGTGCGCAGGCCGCCGGTGACGATGAGCGTCACGCCCTTGCAGCCGCGCTCGTCGAGGTGCTTGCGGGCGCGCGCCAGGGCCGGCAGCGTGGGCACCGAGATGTTGTCGCGGAAGATCAGGGGCGAGGCGCCGGTGCCGCCGCCGCGGCCGTCGAGGATCACGTAGTCGACGCCGATGCGCAAGGCCGCGTCGAGGTCCTCCTCGACGTGCTGGGCCGAGAGCTTGAAGCCGATCGGGATGCCGCCCGTCTCCTCGCGCACCTGCTCGGCGAAGCGGCGGTAGTCGTCCTCGTGGGTCCAGTCGGGAAAACGCGCCGGCGACACCGCGGGCTCGCCCTCGGGGAGGCCGCGGACCTCGGCGATCCGTCCCCGCACCTTGGCCCCCGGCAGGTGGCCGCCGGTGCCCGTCTTGGCGCCCTGGCCGCCCTTGAAGTGGAAGGCGCCAGCTCGAGGACGGCGGGCATGTCGAAGCGGGCGCCGTGGCCGACGATGATCACCGGCCGCCGCGAGCGGGCGAGCAAGGCCACGGCGTCGTCGACGGCCTTGCGCGGCGGCGCGATGGCGCGCTCGGTCAGGCGTCCCGCGGGGCCGCCCGGACGCGCGCCGGCCTTCGCCGGCAGCTTCTGCACCTCGTCGGGGAAGATCAGGTGGGAGACGCCGCGGTTCAGGATCGCGCTCTTGCACGCCAGGTTCACCAGCTCGGCGTGCTTCGAGGTGTGCAGCACCGGCTGGCTCCACTGCGCCACCTTGCCGAACGCCGCCATGAGGTCGACCTCCTGGAAGGCGCCGGGCCCCAGCACCTGGGTGTCGACCTGGCCGGTCATGGCGACGACCGGCGCGCGGTCGACGTTGGCGTCCCACAGGCCGGTGAGCAGGTTGGTGGCGCCGGGGCCGGCGATCGACAGGCAGGCCGCCGGGCGTCCGGTGAGCTTGCCGTAGGCCGAGCAGGCGAACGACGCCGCGCCTTCGTGGCGGATGCCGTAGTAGGTGAGCTTGCCTTGCGCCTCCTGGAGACGCAGGGCGTCGGCGAGGCCGAGGTTGGAGTGGCCGACCATGCCGAAGACGTGCCGGACGCCCCAGTTGACGAGCGTCTCGGCCATCACGTCCGACACCGTGCGCGCGTGCGGCGCCTCGTCCGCCAGCGCCACGTAGACGCCGTCGTCGCGGATCTCCACGGGAAAGGTGGCGACGCCGTCGTCGAAGCCGCCGGGCGGCTTGCCGGTCAGCGGGTCGAAGTCCCAGCCGTGCCAGGGGCAACGCAGCAGGCCGTTCTCGATCGAGCCCTCGCCGAGCGGACCGCCCTGGTGCGGGCACTTGTTGTCGAGCGCCGCGTAGCGGCCGTCGAAGTGCGTGAGGCACAGCGTCCGCACGCCGCAGGTCACGGGCTTGACGCGTCCTTCCGGAAGCTCGTCCGGCGTCAGAGCCCTGTACCAGGTGACGTTGCCGTCGGCCGTCGGCGGGGAATCCGCGTGTCCGGTCATCTCGGTCTCCCTTCGGCGTCGTCTTTGCCATTGACGGCTGGTGAGTTACAAAGACTATCCAATCTCGGAGGGATCGTGACCCACCGGCGTCGCCGGGGAATTCTCACCACCCGACGTCCGGCGTCCGATCGACTCGCACGCCATTCCGCCGTTGCCCACCCCTATCCTCGTCCGCGTCGCACCCGCCGGCGCTCGTAGGCCGGCGTGGACGGGCCGAGGGCCCCGAATACCGGACCAGGTGTTTTCACCGCCGGAAAGTTTCTTTCCTACGGATTCGCATTACGGGGCTCCGAAGCCCGCCCGTATCCTCGGTCCCGTCGCCATCACCGGCGCCATGACCCGGACCGCGAGCCCGGAGAAAGGAGGACGGATACCGACGTGATCCACGAATGAGCCTAGACCGGGCGACGCCGTGTGGGCGCCGCCCGGACCGAGATTCCCCCCGGCCAAGGTTGGCCCTGGCGCCGGGGGGCCGAAACCGAACCGATAGGAGCAGCCTACCGTGAGAACCCAAGAGACGTTTGGTCTCCTGCAGTCCGCCAAGGAGATCCGCGTCGCCATCGACAGCGACGGCGACCGGGTCGGCGGGCTGCTCAACGAGCAGCACCCGCTGCCGGTAGAAGAGGGCGAGCCCGCCTTCGACTACCGCAAGCACATGCAGCACCTCAAGCACCAGTTGAACCTGGCGGCCGACGACGTGGCCGCCTCCGAGGACGACCTCGTCGCCGAGCAGATCCGGATCTCCCGGCTGCAAAGCGATCGCGACGACCTCGTCACCGTCAACTACGACAACCTCGTCGCCGCCCGTCAGGGGCTCGAGAGCCTCTACAAGCGTGGGGGCTTCGAGCTCGCCCACGTCGCGGGGAAGACCCCCGAGGTTCCCGACCAACTGGTCGAGCAACTGGGCCAGACCGTCAAGCTGTTTCGGCAGCCCGCGGTCGAGCCGCGGAGCCTCAAGGTCGAGGGCTTCAGCGTCGATCTCGGCGCGGTGGCCGACGGTCTCGAGACCGGGGCGGTCGAGCTCCGGGGCGTGCTCGACGGGCTCGAAGGGGCGCGCAAGACCGCCGAGGGCCTGCTGGTGATCAAGCGGAAGAAGATCGAGGTGCTCCGCCGCACCATCCTCTGGGTCGGCCGCACCACCGAAGGTCTCTTCCATCTCGCCGGCGAGGACGATCTCGCCGACCGCATCCGGACGTCGACCCGGCGTCCCTTGCGTCCCTCCGAGGAGCCGGCGGACGAGCCGCCCCCTCAGCTCCCGGCGTCCGAGACGTCCACGGCGTCCTGACGCTCTTCTCTCCGCCTGGGCGGCCGTCGGGCTGCCGCGGCCACGGCCGCCCAGGCCTTCTTCCCTCGCCTTTCGACGTCCCCAACGAGCGCGCACCCGGCTCTGCCGACCCCGGACGTCGACCCATCCCGCCTACGTCCCGTGCTTCGGGATTCCCTGCTGACCAAAGTCCCTGCCAACCCGGTCATCGGGCATTTGTCGGCCGACAATCACGAGCCGACCGGCTCCGCTCATGATTGTCGGCCGACATCTGGCGGATGACCGGGTGTTGAGGCGTTTGTCGGTCGACATCTGGCCGTTGACCCGGTCCTGAGGCGGTCGTCGGCTGACATCTGGCGGATGACCGGGTATTGAGGCGTTTGTCGACCGACATTCGGCCCACCACCCGATTTCAGCGAATTGGAAGCGCCTTCTGATCACCGAGCGGGTTCGTGAGGTCGACCTGGCCGAGCGCGACGTCGCGGATGACGTCGACGGCGCAGCCCAGGAGGAAGCCGACCTCGGGCCGCTCCGCTTCGATCTCGGTAGGACGCGCTGCGGTGTCGCGCCACAGCGCAAGACTGCGACCACTGGAGCACTCGCCGGGGCAAGGCGTCACGATTCTCGCGTGTCACATGCCAGAGCTCGGCGCCTCGAAGTCCGCGAACTTCGGCGATGAAGCCGCCGCCGCGCTCGGCCACGGTGACGACCTGCGGGATCGAGGAGCTCAGGAGCCGGCGCATTGCGGCAACGAACGACGCCGAGTGGCACTCCATCTTGCCGACCTCATCGATCAGGAAGAGCGCATCGTCGGCAGACGCGGAAAGCGACCGCTCGACCAACGCGTCGATCGCCGCCACATCCACCCCGTAGCGACCCACCCTCGCCGGGCCAGGATGGTCGACGTCGGCGATGATCCGCGTCCAGCCGTCGAAGGTCACGGCGCGGAAGCCCCGGCGTCGACCGTGCTCGCGCACCTCCTCGGTGTAGAAGCCCGCCAGGCTTTCCCGGGGAAGAGCGTCGGCCACTTTGCGGATGACGGTGGTCTTGCCCACCCCCGGTCGGCCGGCGACGAGAAGCACGGTGCCCGCCTTCATCGCTGTAGCCGAGCCTATCCCAGGTACCGTGGCTCTCGTTTGCTTTCTCGCTCCCTACGCTCTGGCCGGCGTGCCGGACGTTTCGGTGCCCGGCGCCGGGTGACGAGCCCGGCGTCTTGGAGCTTGCGCCCCAGCTCGTCGTCGGCAGCCAGCTTTGCGAGATCCTGTTCGAGACGAAGCGCCTGGAGCACTCGGGCATAAATGCCGAGGGACACCCCGGGCGCCTTGACGTCGTCGCCGGTCAGCCGCCAGGCCCTCGCGTCCGAGCTCGCCGGACCGACTGTCCGTGGTAGATCTACCCGACGCGTGATACGATGGCCGGCATGATGCAGAAAGACGAAGTCCTTGCGGCCGCTCTCGAGCTGCCCGAGTCCAGCCGGGCCGACATTGCCGACAGGCTCCTCCGGAGTCTCGACCCCGCCGACCAGCGGGACGTCGATGCCCTGTGGGCCGAGGAGGCGGAAGCTCGCATCGACGCGTTCGAGCGGGGCGAGATCGAGGCGATTCCGGGTCCCGAGTTGTTCGCCGCCATCAGGACGCGTCGGCGGGCATGAGCTACCGCTTCCTTCTTCCAGCTCGTGACGAGCTGGAAGAGGCGATCGACTTCTATAACCAGCGCCGGCGAGGTCTGGGCTACGAGTTGCCGAGGAGGTCGAGAGCACGATCTCGCGGATCCTCGCCTTCCCCCGCGCCTGGCCTGAGGTGTCTCCACGGGCTCGTCGTTGCCGGACTCGTCGTTTCCCTTATGGTGTGATCTACCAGATCCGCGAGGATGAGATCCTGGTCGTCGCGGTCATTCACCTCGCCGGTCAGCCCGAGGTCCTCGTAGATCGCTTCGGTGACGGCTTTGAAGCGCTCGGTGTGCCGCGGCTCGCCCGGATTGCCGTTGACCACCAGTGCCACCGCCAGGCCGTGCTCCGGGTCGGCGAAGCCGGTGGACGACTGGAAGCCGCTGTGGCCGAAGGTGCGGCGCGAGGCGTGGCGGCCGTAGCCGTAAGGGATCAGCTCCTCGCCGTAGTGCTTGGAGTCGCAGATGACGAGCGACGTACATCTCCACGTGGTCCGGAGGGACCCGGTGGAGGCGGACGATGGGGGTGTTGCCGACGGTGCCGAGGATCGTGTCGTGGATCAATGGAAGCTCCTTCGCCCGTCTGGGGACTTCGTGTCAAAGCGGCACGACGCCCCCGTAGCGTACCCCCGTCAGGTAGGCCACGTCGCGTTTCCAGGTCGTCAGGTCGTGCTTGCGGAACTGGCTCAAGTGGGTGTGTCCGCAGGCCCGGGCGAGCACCTGCATCAGCTCCGCCGACGCCGCGAAGAAGCGCTGCAGGCGCCTTGCCGCCAGCTCGATGGGCAGCCGCGCGCGCAGGTGCGGCTTCTGGGTGGCGATGCCCACCGGACAGTTGTTGGTGTGGCAGGCGCGCATGCCCAGGCAGCCGATGGCCTGGATCGCCGAGTTCGCCACCGCCACGCCGTCCGCCCCCAGGGCCAGGGCCTTGGCGAAGTCCGCCGGGGTGCGCAGGCCGCCGGTGACGATCAGCGTCACGCCCTTGCAGCCGCGCTCGTCGAGGTGCTTGCGGGCGCGCGCCAGGGCCGGCAGCGTGGGCACCGAGATGTTGTCGCGGAAGATCAGGGGCGAGGCGCCGGTGCCGCCGCCGCGGCCGTCGAGGATCACGTAGTCGACGCCGATGCGCAAGGCCGCGTCGAGGTCCTCCTCGACGTGCTGGGCCGAGAGCTTGAAGCCGATCGGGATGCCGCCCGTCTCCTCGCGCACCTGCTCGGCGAAGCGGCGGTAGTCGTCCTCGTGGGTCCAGTCGGGGAAGCGCGCCGGCGACACCGCGGGCTGCCCCTCGGGGAGGCCGCGGACCTCGGCGATCCGTCCCCGCACCTTGGCTCCCGGCAGGTGGCCGCCGGTGCCCGTCTTGGCGCCCTGGCCGCCCTTGAAGTGGAAGGCCTGGCAACGCTTCACCTTGTCCATCGAATAGCCGAAGCGGGCCGACGCCAGCTCGTAGAAATAGCGGCTGTTGGCCTCCTGCTCGTCCGGCAGCATGCCGCCCTCGCCCGAGCAGATCCCCGTGCCCGCGAGCTCCGCGCCCTTGGCGAGCGCCACCTTGGCCTCGAACGACAGGGCGCCGAAGCTCATGTCGGAGACGAAGATCGGGATCTCGAGGACGAGGGGCCTGTCCGCCTTGGGGCCGATCATCAGCTCGGTGCCCACGGGGACGTCGTCGAGCCGCGGCAGGGTGGCGAGCTGGCCGGTGACGAACTGGAGGTCGTCCCACGTCGGCAGCTCCTGGCGCGGCACCCCCATCGCCGCCACCGCGCCGTGGTGCCCCACCTTCTCGAGGCCGTGCTCGGCGAGCTCGCGGATGGCGTGTACGTGCGGCTCTTCGGGGGTGCCGTGGGGGTCCTGGTAGAGGCCCTGGTAGGCGTCGCGGTCGAAGGGCTGCGGGTGCTCCTTCTCCCAGGCCGCGACCTCGTCCTCGTCGACCCACACGCCGCCGTCCTCGATCCAGGCGGAGAATTTCTGCAGGACGTCGTCGTTCTTGTACGAGCTGATCCCGGTGCGGAAGCGGTAGTCCCACTCGTGGACGCCGCAGATCAGGTCCTCGCCGCGGACGAAGCCGTCGGCCAGCAGGGCGCCACGGTGGAGGCAGCGGCCGTAGAGCACGGAGACCTCGTCGTCGTAGCGGATGACGACGAGGTCGACGCCGCCGACGAGCGCGTGGGCGGGCTGGCGGTCGGCGAGGGCGTCCCAGTCGGCGATTTTCAGTTTGGTCATGTTACCTATCTCCGTTCCTGCTTCCGGCTGCCTCGGGAGAAATCCTCCCCCCAGCCCCCTCCTTTCTCAAAGGAGGGGGAGCCCGGAGTCCGAATTCCGGTTCCCCCCTTTAAGAAAGGGGGGTTAGGGGGGATTTCTCCCGCGGAGTTTCATATCAGCTCCGGGTCCGACATCACCTCCACGAGGCTGAATCCCGGGTGCGCGAGGGCCCGCGCGAGCGCGTCGTCCAGCTCGTCTTTCTTCGTCACGCGGATTCCGAGCCCGCCGCAGTCCGCGGCGAAGCGGGCGAAACTCGGGTTGTGCAGCGACGTCTGCCACACGTGCCAGTTGCCCGCCCGCTGCTCTTTCGAGATCTTGCCGAGCTGGGCGTTGTTCAAGAGCACGTGGGTGATCGGCATGCCGTACTTGACGGCGGTGGTGACCTCGGCGAGGTACTGGCCGAAGCCGCCGTCGCCGGAGACCGAGACCACCTTGCGGCCGTGGAAGCGCGGGTCGTCCTCGCGGGTGGCGGCCCAGGCCCCGAGCGCCGCCGGCAGCGCGAAGCCGATCGAGCCGAGGTAGCCCGACATCAGCACCGCCTGGCGCGAGCACTCGAAGTAGCGGCCGAACGAGTAGGTGTTGTTGCCCACGTCGACGGCGAGGATCGCGTCCTCGGGGACCTGGCGGGTCATGGCGGCGAAGATCGCCGAGGAGGAGACGCCCTGGCCGCGGTCGTCGGCCAGGCGCCGCTCCTTCTCCGCCCGCCAGATCCGCCAGCGCTCCGCCACCTGCCCACGCTGGTCCTCCGTCTCCACCTTGCCGGAGAGCGCCGCCTTGAGGACCTCCACGGTCACCGCGATCTCCCCCCACACCGGCACGTCGACCTGGTGGAACTTACCGAGCGCCATGGGGTCGAAGTCGACCTGGACGGTGGGCTTCTTCGGGGTGATGCCGGTGTGGTTCGAGAAGCTGGCGCCGAGGACCAGGAGCACGTCCGACTCGTTCATGAACCAGCTCGCGATCGGCGTGCCGCTGCGGCCCAAGACGCCGCAGCCCAGCGGGTGGTGGTCGGAGACCAGGCCCTTGCCCTTGAAGGTGGTGACCACCGGGGCGTTGAGCATCCGCGCCAGCTCGAGGACGGCGGGCATGTCGAAGCGGGCGCCGTGGCCGACGATGATCACCGGGCGCCGCGAGCGGGCGAGCAAGGCCACGGCGTCGTCGACGGCTTTCTTCGGCGGGGCGATGGCGCGCTCGGTCAGGCGTCCCGCGGGGCCGCCCGGACGCGCGCCGGCCTTCGCCGGCAGCTTCTGCACCTCGTCGGGGAAGATCAGGTGGGAGACGCCGCGGTTCAGGATCGCGCTCTTGCACGCCAGGTTCACCAGCTCGGCGTGCTTCGAGGTGTGCAGCACCGGCTGGCTCCACTGCGCCACCTTGCCGAACGCCGCCATGAGGTCGACCTCCTGGAAGGCGCCGGGCCCCAGCACCTGGGTGTCGACCTGGCCGGTCATGGCGACGACCGGCGCGCGGTCGACGTTGGCGTCCCACAGGCCGGTGAGCAGGTTGGTGGCGCCGGGGCCGGCGATCGACAGGCAGGCCGCCGGGCGTCCGGTGAGCTTGCCGTAGGCCGAGCAGGCGAACGACGCCGCGCCTTCGTGGCGGATGCCGTAGTAGGTGAGCTTGCCTTGCGCCTCCTGGAGACGCAGGGCGTCGGCGAGGCCGAGGTTGGAGTGGCCGACCATGCCGAAGACGTGCCGGACGCCCCAATTCACCAGCGTCTCGGCCATCACGTCCGACACCGTGCGCGCGTGCGGCGCCTCGTCCGCCAGCGCCACGTAGACGCCGTCGTCGCGGATCTCCACGGGGAAGGTGGCGACGCCGTCGTCGAAGCCGCCGGGCGGCTTGCCGGTCAGCGGGTCGAAGTCCCAGCCGTGCCAGGGGCAGCGCAGGAGGCCGTTCTCGATCGAGCCCTCGCCGAGCGGTCCGCCCTGGTGCGGGCACCTGTTGTCGAGCGCCGCGTAGCGGCCGTCATGGTGCGTCAGGCACAGCGTCCGCACGCCGCAGGTCACGGGCTTGACGCGTCCTTCCGGCAGCTCGTCCGGCGTCAAGGCTCTGTACCAGGTGACGTTGCCGTCGGCCGTCGGCGGGGAATCCGCGTGTCCGGTCATCTCGATCTCCCTTCGGCGTCGCTCTTGCCATTGGCCGCTGGTGAGTTACGAGACTATCCAATCTCGGCGGGATCGTGACCTCCTATCCTCGGTCGCGTCATCCCGGCCGCGAGAGGTTGGAATCGCCGGCCACGTACCAGCGCCAGGGGCGCTCGGCGCCGGCCGCCAGGCCGATGCGCGGACCGCGCCGGGGGCGCGCCGGCGGTGCGGTGCCGTCGTCGAAGAGGCGCACGCCGGCGTGCCCGCCGACCAGGTCGGCGCCGTCGTGGCTGCCGTCGATCGCCAGGGCCTGGCACAGCCGCGCCGGTCCCGAGCACAGGTCGCGCTCGCGCCGCGCCCTGGCGCGGCGGCGCCGCATCGCGTCGACGCCGTGCGTCGGCGCCAGCGCCCTCACCAGCACGGCGCCCGGCACGCCCTCGGCGCCGCACACCACGTTGGCGCACCAGTGGACGCCGTAGATGAAGTAGACGTAGAGATGGCCCGGCGGCCCGAACATCGAGGCGTTGCGCCGCGTGCGTCCGCGAAAGGCGTGGCTGCCCGGATCGTCGGCGCCGCCGTAGGCTTCCACCTCCACGATCCGTCCGCCCACGCCGTCGCACAGCAGGAGCTTGCCCAAGAGCTCGCGGGCGAGACCACCGGCGTCGCGGCCATAGAAGTCCCGTTCCAAGGCCCTCACGGTGCTCAAGATCATATCTCAAGCGCTTCGAATCGAGCGGCCGGAGCGAGCAGCCGCCGCGCGGCTCGCGGAGTTTCTCCAGCCGCGACTGGCTGGACGCAAGCCACGACCGTTGACGTTTTCCGGCCAGAGCAGTAAGGTCAGAAGGATGAGCCCTCTGCCCGAGCCCGTGCCGGACGAGAGCCTCGAAGCCGGCGAAGACCCCTACCGCTACGGCTGGCGGGAACGCCGGGAGATCGCTCCCGACGGCGCCGAGAAGCTGTGCTGGGATCCGCTGACCTACCAGGACCTGCTCGATCCCCAGGAAGGCGACGTCGTCGCCGAGGACTCGGTCCACCGCTCGGTGACCGACGACATGGCGCGGATCCTCAAGCGGCGCCACGAGCACGACCCCGGCGTGGCGGTCTGGTGCAGCCTCAAGATCCTCTTCACGATCCCGGGCGTGACCACGGGTCCGGGTCCGGACGTCTGCCTGGTCGAGGGCGTGCGCGACCGCGACCTGCGGCGCACCAGCTTCCGTTACGGCCAGGAGCCGGGCAAGGTGCGTCTGGTGGTCGAGGTGGTGTCGAAGAGCTCGGTGCGGAAGGACTACCAGGACCTGCTGGCGATCTACGGTCCTCTCGGAGTGGAGGAGTACGTCGCGATCCGTCCGGTGGGCTTCTATCCGGACGGCCCCTTCAAGCTGCGAGGTTGGCGCCGCGACCCCACGTCCGGACGGCTGCGGCCCATCCGCCCCCGTCCGGACAAACGCCTGCACTCACACGTGACCGGCCTGCTCTTCGGCACCGGCGAGGACGGGTACGGTCTCGAGCTCTGGGACGCCGCGACGGGGGAGCGCCTGCGGACGTCGGAAGACGAGCTCGCCTGGCACGCCGAGCAGACGGTGCAGGCCAGGGCCGAGACGCTGCGGGAGGCCGATCGAGCCGACGAGGCCGAGGAGCGGGCTGAGAGGGCCGAGGCCCGGGCCCGGCGTGACGCGGCGCGGGCCGAGCGGCGCATCCGGGAGCTTCTGGCCGAGAACGAGCAGCTCAAGGCTCGACTGAAGAAGTAGGCAGGCTCACTCGCCGCGCGCGAGGACCGGGAGGGCGTCGAGCCGCTCTACGAGACCGGCGAGCACCGCCTCGCCTTCGTGGCCCGCGCCGAGGACGCCGACCGCCTGCTCTTCACCCGCGAGAGCTACGACGAGTTCCCCGACCTGTGGACGGCGGACCTGCGTCCCGCCGTGCCGCACCTCAGCGAGCCGGTCAGGCTCAGCGACGCCAACCCCCAGATCGACGAGCTCGCCTAGCTAGTCTACAATGCTATCGACTCAGAACGCGACGGAGGAACGACGATGCCGGTCTTCACGAATCCCTCCCAGGGCACCCAAGAAGAAACAGACGCCTACGTCCAGGCGTTGCTCGGCCTCCTCGGCGACCAGGACCCCCTGGCCGTGCTCGAGCGCTTCCCACAGGACGTCCGGCGGACGGCTGCCGGCCTTTCCGACGCGCAACTGCGGACTCCGGAAGCGCCCGGCAAGTGGTCGATCGTCGAGGTGCTCCAGCACCTCGCCGACGCCGAGCTCGTGTGGTCCGTGCGCGTCCGCATGGCCCTCGGCGAGGACGCTCCGCCGCTGACCGGGTACGACCAGGACGCCTGGGCCACCCGCCTGCGCTACCGCGACGCCTCGCCCGAGGACGCGCTCGCCCTGCTCGAGGTCCTGAGGGCGTTCAATCTGCGGCTGCTGCGGTCCCTGACCCCGGAGGAGTGGCGCCGCGTGGCGGTCCACGAAGAGCGCGGCGAGGAGTCGGTCGAGCACATGGCGCGCCTCTACGCCGGACACGACCTGGTCCATCTCCGGCAGCTCCGGCGGATCAGGGACGCGGCGTTCTAGCCTGATCGTCTAGGATCTCTTCGGCGCAGGTGACGACCGAGGCCCTCTTCAGCCAGCACCGGAGCAGGTCGAGATCGGTCGTCGCGAGGATGCGTCGGCGCAGGTTCTCGGGCAAGTTCAGCTCCCGAGCTTCGAGCACAGCTAGAACGGCTTCCGCGCGGTCCTTCCGGCGGATCCCTTCGATCACGGGGTTGCGGCGGGCGATGAGGCCTCGAGCCACCGCATCGTCCGTCGCCGCGTTCGGTACCCTCGGGAGCGGTTCGGCCGTCATCTCTTGTAACGGTGCTGCGGAAGCGGCCCGCCTGACCGTTTTCGGCATCGCCAGGCTGCCGAGTGGCTGCGCGCGCGCCGCCGGAACCTCGTCCGGTTGGGCTTTCCTACCAAGCTTCGTTACGTAGATTGTCTGTCCGTCCGAGGTTCGTAACATCCAGACGTGAGCCAGAGTCGTCTTTGAAAGTGGCTTCGGGCTGACCGAGTCCACCACCTCAGCTCGCCTCTTCCCGTCCAGGTCGAGATCTCTTGAATGTCCCTCGGCAAGTGTGGATCGTAGCCCATCCAGTTCCTTCCGGCCGATCGTCCGCAGATTTGAGGGCCGGTCCTGAGCTGCCGACGGACCTCTCGCCAACTCGTTGGACATTCGCCGTAAGTACGTGTAGTCCTGCAACTCAGTCCACTCGCGCGGCAGCCAGTCCTTCCCGGCAAGACATCCCACCAAGCCACCGCTCATGGCCGCTATCGTGTCCGTATCTGCCCGCTTGGCGAAGCCAGCCCTGAGCACCGCTTGGACAGGTTGGGCCGCGTATCGGGCACACAGATAGACCGCAGCGGCTGCGCTCACCGTTCCAGCCCCCTTGGCTTTGCCGAAGCATCCGAGATCTCGCAGAACTTCGTCGTCGTCAGCGAGGGCTCCTGCCTCGAGCGCACCTTGGACGCGGTCCAGCAGCTTCCCCATTTCATCGACTACCGTCGACCATAGATTCTCGTAGCCGTTCGTCGTGCTGCGATTAGCCGCATCGAGCCATCCGTTCCTGGCGTTGCTACTGGCGGGAAGCTCTCCCCAGACTCCGGCGCTCTCTCGCAAGACTTCGACCAATTCTCCGAACCGGATGGTGCGGTTCGATCGCAGGAGCCACCACGCGGCGAAGGCATATGCGGCCGCCCCCACCAGCGCCCGAGGATGTCCGTGAGTTGCGACTCCGTCCAATACGACGTCTCGCACGAGGAGTGTCGGATCAGCCTGGCTGGCATAGAAAATCGAGTGCGGTAGTATGCGCATGCTTACGCCGTTTCCGCCGGCGTCGAAGTATCGTCGAATAGCGAGGAGATCGTTCGCCTTCCATGGTGGTGTCTTCTTGATCCACATCTCGGCGGCCCACTTCGTCGCGCCACCCCCGCCGCGTTCGTAGAGAGTCCAGAGGGGTAGCTCCGTGCGTGTCAAGACGCGCCACCAACTCTTATCGCCATACATGCGGCAGCGCGCTACAGCAAGCGCGAGCTGCGTATCATCGCTGTACTCGCCGGCCTGGATGTGCTCCTCGTAAGGGTAGAATCGACCACCGCCACGGCGCACCCAGGGTCGAAATGCCGTCGTGACCGGTTGTTCCGTACGGCCGAGCACCTTGTTCGGAAACTCCTGCGGCCAGCCAAGGGCATCGCCCGCTGCAAGGGCAATGAACGCGCCCTCGGCCTTGGTCCGCGAACAGCCCTGCGGCGGGCTTGTCGCCTGCGGATCTTTGACCTTAGCCATTTTCGTCTCCAGCGAAGTAGAGGTGTTCTTTCGGCAACCTTCCGACTTGGAACGCGGCACTCTGAGAATTTGGGGCGAAAAAGTCCGGTGCGATGGTCACCTGCGGAACACGTTCGTTCAGCATTCGCAATCGGGTGATCTCTCTCTTCGCCTGTGACTCGTCGCGCACGGCAATACCGAGAATATCTTGCCGCTCGACTCGATCTCGAATGAGAACCTCGGCCTGCTCATCCGTCGTCAAGAATGGCGGTCGATGAAGTTGCCGCTCGAACGTCTTCCCATATGCTCCTCGTACAGAAGGTGCGAACAGGGCCTCGAATGCCTCCTTGCCTTCTCGAACATCACGCCCGCCACCGGCAGAAGCGTTTCTCGGACAGAACTTCGTACCTGGCAACCAGAGGTGACGGGGTTCGACGAGAAGCACGACCCAGTCACGGAAAAGCCGATCTTTCGCGCGAGCTTTTCTAAAATACCAGGCATTCGGGTACTGAATCGAGCAGCAGATATGATCTCGATGGCCATCTATCCGCTCAAGGTCAGTGGGATTGAATACCGCCTTCTCGGTCGACGTCAGGTGTGACGTGGCGAGGACGCCTAGCGGGTCGGTAGCGATATGGACGAGGTTTCTCGATGGCGTAAAGTGGCATAACCGAGTGATGCCCCGCTCCAAGGCGCTTGTACGGATGCCCTCGTTCATCGGCTGGTCCTTTTGTAGAGATCGGTGCCGGTGGGGAGCAGACCGGTCGGATCTCCGGAATGCGTCAATATGAGCGTGGACTTCGACCGCGTTACTGCGACGTAGAGGAGCCGCGAATCACGCGCTGCGGCCTCTTGCTGGCCCAACGCCGTCACGTCTGGGGGATGGGGGAGTCGGGCCTGCGACATGCGCGGGAGAATAACCGCATCGAACTCAAGCCCCTTCGCTGAATGATAAGTACCATGGAAGATGCCTGTGGGCGATGTCGGCCAACGGTCCAGTTCGCCGTGGAGCCTGGTGGCACGGTCCGGTAGGAGGGAATTCCATGCCTTTTCCTGTTCACGATCTCGAAAAAGGACAGCAACGGTTCCCGTTTTGCTGAGGCGTACTGCCTGCTGCACCACAAAGTGAGCTTCTTTCTCTTCTGTATCGAACGAAACTAGCGCAGGAAGAGGGCCATCCGCGGTGGGCGACTTTGGCTCCACGAGATCCGCGTCGTCTGTGAAGTTCGGCATCTCGGCCATCGCCAAGGCAAGTTGAGCGACCTGTCTTGTGTTGCGGTAGTTCTCCTCGAACTCCCAGACGTCTTTAACACTCAGACCTGCACTCCGCCACGACATGCGATTCCCATAGATCTGCTGTGCCATGTCGCCAAATAAAGTGAGGCTTCCGTCCGGCGGAATCGCCGCAGCCAAGGAACGCAGCATCATTGGCGAGAAATCCTGGCCCTCATCGATCACAACGTGTCGATACTTACGCTCACCATCGTCGACGCCGAATTCGTCAAGGACCGTGTGCGACAGATCTTGCCAGTCGTAAGACTTACCGCGGGCACGGCGAAGTTCCAGGTATCGCTGATAGACGCCGAAGACGGCTGGCCGATCTCCTCGAACGATCCGGGTTCCAGCTCGGCCAATGCGCTCACCTTCGACGTACTCGGCCTCGGTCTTGATGCCGTGCTGCGCCAACCAATCAAATTCCTGTACCAGCAAGTCGATCGGCCGGCTCAGAACCGCGGGCGGAGCGTCACCGGTCGTCGCCTCGGTCACTGCCCGCTGGCAGAGTTGCCGTTGGAGGTCCGGGCCGCAAATGCAGTATGGGCGCATCTTACCGCGATGACTGAGGTAGCCACGAGCGAAGCGGTGGTAGTTCTCAACCACGACCATGCTCGAAATAGGACGAGCCAAAGCCCGGAGGTGCGAGACAAGGCACCGATTGAAGGTCACTAGCAGGGTTCGGCCATGGTGGTCGGTATCCGGATGTGCCAGGTAGAGGGCGCGGTGAATCGCCAGGGTCGTCTTCCCGCTGCCAGCTGTGCCTAGGACGACTGCATGGCCCTGCGGAGGTAGGACAAGTACCTCCTTTTGACGGCCAACGGGTGGCGGTAGGCTGGGGCTCATTGCACTGTCCCACATCGCGATTGCGCTCGCCTGGTCCAGCGAGGCCCCTCCTGTCGGTCAGGGATGGGCCACCGGATTGGGCACCACGTCCGCGCCTACCATACCATCGCGCGCGGTCGACGAGCGGCAGGAAGGCGGCGGCGAGCAGGGCCGTGTCGCGGTCGGTCAGGGTGCGAAGGGCTTCGGACATCGGATCGGCGTGTGCGCGGCGGCGATCAGAGCTCCTCTGGCCAACCGCGCTGCTGCTTGATCCGATTCCTGAGCTCCTCCAGGCCAGCCAAGTCGGAAGTGTTGACGAGCTCCCGGCGCTGGTCCGTCATCTCGATTCCCACCAGCTCGCAGAGATCGGCCAGGCTCCGGCGGAGCTCCTCGACCCGGCCCAAGCCGGCAGCCCGGCCTTTCCAAGCCGGCAGCCCGGCCTTTGGCCACGCCCTTCTCCTCTAACGAGGCTCCGCCTCAGACCGACGAGCGTGTACGCTTTTCACTTCGGAGTGAGCTGGAAGAAGCGCAACAAGCTCCAAGAGAGCACGGATGCCGAAGCACTTCGCCCGTTCACCAAAGACAG
>Ga0299906_10000549_pt1 | contig 34309 bp, 31 predicted proteins | sample RVTome_14_FD_200259 | JGI IMG/M metagenome (GOLD analysis project Ga0299906, IMG submission 200259) | Soil microbial communities from uranium-contaminated site in the Upper Colorado River Basin, Wyoming, United States - RVT145D125 (version 2) ... | reverse complement strand
GCTCAGATAGTGGCCGCCCGTCGAGATACCCAGGTGCACGCGGTTGCCGTCGCGGACGATCGTGTGCATGCAGAGGCCGCCGTTCCCGGGCTGCCACTTGCGTGCGTGCTCGTGGTCGCTGATGCCGGGCATCATCTCCCACGAGTCGCCCCGGTCCGTGCTCCGGAAGAGCGCAGCCGGCTCGACACCGCACCACAGCTCCTTCTTGTCGGGCCCGGCCTCGATCGACCAGATGTTGGCGAGCGCTCGCCCGTCGCCTCCGGCGAAGGCCGGCGCGGACGTCGTCTCCTCGAAGCTCTTGCCCAGGTTCGTCGAGCGCAGCACCTTCATGCCGAAGAACGGGTTGCAGCTCGAGGCGTACACGCGCGGCGTGCCCCGCGTGTCGACGAACGTCGCGTACACCGGCACGCCGGGACCGTGCGGCCCGCGCAGCTTGAAGCGCTGGCGGGCCCTGGCCGCCTCGGCGACGAACACGCCCTTCTTGGTGCCAACGGTCAACACGATCCGATCAGCCACGTCACCCTCCCGATACTGCCGGCAGCACGGTGACCACGTCGCCGGGCGCCAACGCCGTGTCGACGCCCTCGAGGTCGCGCACGTTGTCCGAGTTCACGAAGACGTTCAGATGCCGGCGCACCGTGCCGGTCTCGTCACAGATATTGCGGTAGAGCGCCGTCTGGCTCCGCTCGAGGTCCTCGAGCGCGGCACGCACGGTGGCCGCCGTGACCGAGAGCTGCTCGGCGCCGTCGCAGTAGGTCCTGAGCTGACCGAGGACGTGAAACGTGACGGTGGGCGAAGACATCGACAGCCCTTCGGAGCGTACTGCCGCCGATTCGCGACGGTCAAGCGCAGCCGGCGTTACACCTCAGTCGTTCGGGTCGGGCGCCGGCCAGTTGTGGAGGCCGGCTGGGTACCCGTTGATCGCCAGGCGCGTGGCCATCCCCACACCGCCGTAGGTCGCCCGATGGTAGCGCCCCTTCGGCACGTAGACGACGTCCCCCTGATGCGCGGAGAGGAGGGGCACGCCCTCGATGAGGTAGTCGATCTGGCCTTCGAGGATGAACCAGAACTCCCCGTAGTCCAGGTGGAAGTGACCGATGTCGGAATCCGGCGGCGGCGGCGCCCCACGTCCGCGGATGATGTTGGCAAACCCTCGATCGTCGCTCACGAACGCGCCGCCGCGCCGCGTGCCGCCCACCACCTCGCCCAGGAAGTCGAGGGACGGCTGGTTGCGCTCGTCGTACGAGCCCCGACCCGACAGCCTCACCGGCACGAACGTCACGCCGTCCACCGCGTCGGGCGTGTGGCCCCCGTCGGCCGGATACAGCAGACTGGCGCCGGCCACGGTGACCTCGAAGCGCAGCGACGGCGTGTCACCCACCGTCTCCATGCGGAACGGCACGCGATACGGCACCTGCACGAGGTACCCCTTCGTGGCGACGAACGGCTCCTGGCCGTCGATCTCGAACCGGATCCGCCCGTCCTGCACGACCCACCACACCCGGTTGTCGGCGTAGAACGCGGTCGGCGTGCTCTCGCCGGGCGCCATCGAGATGTACTGCGCCCGGAGGAGCTCGTCCTCGACGACCGTCTGGCGCCAGCTCTGCTGCCCCGCGTGCTGGTCGAGAATCTCCTGCAGCTTCCAGTGGGGTCTGTGCGGGGCGACGTAGGGGGTCAGCTCGGCGGGCTTCGGTGCCAGCGCGACGATCTGGCGGCCCTGACCGGTGAGGGTCGCAGTGCCGAACGACGCGGTGGCGAGAACGGGGATGACGATGACGACTCGGCTCAGCAGTTTCACCGGGATCCTCCTCGAGGGACCGACGATGGCGTCACTGTACATCAGACACCGGCGGCCGTGGCGGGTATAGCAGCCTACACCTTCCGGTATATGGACGGACGCCGGCTCAGGACGTACGCTCCTGGTGAGCCTGCACTCGCGGGGCGGGTCACTCCCTGGAGGGGCTGCGATGGACGGGGCCGTCGACCATCGTCATACGTGGACCGTGGTCCTCGGCGGCGCGCTCGAGCCCGAAGGGTCGTGGCCGGGGGACATCAGCTCGCCGCTCAGCCAGACGCTCGACCTGGCGATGTCGATCTCGGACGCCAGGCGGGTCGTCGTGCCACTCCCCGCACGCGAGCCGTGGGCCGCGCTCCCGGGAGGTCCTTCGCACCCGGTGCTCGACCAGGGACGGGTGCTGCGCGAGCCATCCGACCGCGGCACCGCCTGTTCGCTGTTCCTGGCCCTCTGCCTGGTCCAGGCCGTCGATCCCGAAGCCCTGATCGTCGTGCTGCCAGCCGATCACTTCGTGCACCCGGCGCACGCGCTCGGCATCAGGGTCACGGCGGCGCTCGACACCGCCCGTCGGATCGATCGCACCGTCGTGCTGGGGGTCGCACCGACGTCACTCGAGGCCAGGCACGGCTGGATTCTGCCCGGCTCTCCCGTCGCCCGTGTCAGCCAGCTCGAGGTCCGCCGCGTCGAGACCTTCATCGAACGGCCCAGCCACGACCTCGCGGCGCTGATCAGGGATACCGGGGGCCTCTGGAGCACCATGATGCTCGCGGCGCCTCTCGAACGCCTCTGGGCCTCGGGCCTGCGCAGCCTCCCCGAGCTCCTGACCCCGCTCGATCCGTTTCCTGCGGTGGCCGGGACGCCGCTCGAGCGACCCTGGCTCGACGCGACGTACGCCCGACTCCCCCGTCGATCGATCGCGTCGGACTTCCTGCACCGTCTCGGCGAAGAGCTCGCCGTCGCCGAGCTGAACGAAGTGTCCTGGTGCGACTGGGAGAGCTCACGCCGGATCCTCGACGTCCTGCACGACCTCGGCGGGCGACCCGAGAACATCGGGGCGCCCTGACGCGGCGTCGGCGCTCTCCGCAGGAGACGGATCGAGCGATCCGAGCTGTTCGCCGATCCGCCTGAGCACCTCGGACGGCAGGGCGCTCGTGAACCGGTAGTCGCCGGCCTCCTGCCCCGGGACGTACGCAGTGACGACGCCGAAGTAGCGGTCCCCGGCGAAGAAGGCGAACGTCGCCGTGCGGTTCACGGGCCTCGACTCGAGCAGGCGACCGCCCGCGCCGAAGACGCGAAAGCGGTTGTCGCCGGTGCCGGTCTTGCCGCCGATGACGAGCGGTGAGCCTTCGGCACCGAACAGAGCGCCCCGCGCGCGACGGGCCGTGCCGCGATCCACGACATCGATCAACGCCCGACGAACCACGGCGGCAACAGCCGGAGGCATCACCGTCTCGCCACCCGCCGCCTGTCGTGCCAGTCTGGTCTCGAACGGCGTCTGCCCGGCGAAGTCCAGCGCGTCCACCCGCACGACCCGGTGACGGACGCCACCGTTGAGGACGATGCCCACGAGCTCTGCCAGGGCCATCGGACGGTCGCCGGAGCTGCCGATCGCCGTGCCGAACGACGGCACGAGGTTGTCGAACGGGTACCCGACCCGCTGCCAGGCCGCGAGGATCTCCTGGAACGCCTCGATCTCCAGCATGCCCCGGATGCGCGCGTCCTGGGCGTTGCGCCGGCTCGTGCGAAAGAGCCACGCGTAGACGTCCTGCCGCACGGTGCGGCTCGCCTCGAGCATCTCGGCCAGGCTCGCGTCGGGATGCTCGAGGCGATGGCGCACGACCCAGAGCTCCAGCGGGTGGATTCGCGCGAGGTACCCGAGATCGTTGAGGGGCCGGCCAGTCGGGTCGCTGGTGCGGTACAGCTCCTCGACGGCCGCACGCGACAGCGGGTCGTCGGCCAGCAGCTCTGCCAGCACGCCGGCGAACCGGTCGGGGCCGGCCTCCGGCAGTACCGCGCGCACGGCCCAGGCGGTCCGCTGCGGCCCGAGCCGGCGGTTGCCCGTCAGCGCCGTCAGCAGCGCCGATCTGCTCACGTCCTGGTACTTGCGGCGGAACTGCCGGATGAACTCGCTGCCCTCGCGGTCCGCGAACCGCGAGAGATAGTCCCGCCGCGCCGGGTCGTCGACGTCCTCCAGCACGCGCGCGGTCGTTTCCGGCGAACGGAACATGTAGTGGTTCACGACGTCGCGCATGATGCGGATGAACGGCAGGTTCGCCGAGTAGCGCCGCGCCATCGCCGCGTCGAGGACCGACTCGAGCGTGGCGTCGGGCTCGGCCAGAAGGGAATCCCGCACCCACCGCGTCAGGACGTCCCGGGGCGCGATCGGCGTCGCCTGCAGCGCCTCGGACGTCTGCCCGGCGAGGCGCCGGTGCGCCTCGGCGATGACCTCCAAATAGGTCACCAGGGCGCGAAGCTTCGCCGTCGAACCGAGCTCGACACGACTGGCCTGCGCGAAGCTCAGGGGGCCGTCGTAGTTGTCCGTCTGCACCCGGACCACGTTGCCGAGCGGCGTGGTCTCCATGAGCGTGAACGAGTAGATGACCTTCGACGGGTCGCCGCGATCGAGCAGGTTCGCGCCGTCGACGCCCAGCTCGCGCACGTGCTCGGGACGCTCGAGCCGCTCGATGAACCCGGCCACGGCACCCTGCCAGCCGACGTCGAGCGTGGTGGAAACGGTCAGGTCGACACGATCGAGGTCGTACAGGCCCGCCACGCCCAGCAAGGTGAGCAGGTGCGTCCGCACCTGGTTGGCGGCCTTCTGCCGGACGAACGACGCCGCCGGGCGCTCCGGTGCCCGCGGCAGGATGGTGGCGCTGGCCTGCCGGGCCGCGGTGGCCAGCGCGGCGGGCACCGCGCCTTCCCGTCCGAGCAGGTCGAGATAGGCCTCGGTCAGCGCGCGCAGCGCCGCCGTCTCCATCTGCACGAGCTTCTCGCGTACCGACCCCGTGCGGCCTTCAGGCGCGTGCCGGAACGTCTCGAGCTGGGTGGCGATGGTGCTGCCGCCGGGCACGTTCCGATCAGCGCCGAGGGCCTGCAGCCCGAGCTCCGCGGAGCTCCGCACGAGGCGGTCCCATTCGACGCCCGGGTTGCGATACGGAAGGTCCTCGTCGAGAAACCCCTGGCTCTCGATGAAGCGGAGCGTGCGCCACGCGACCTCGGGAACCGCGTCGAACGACGGGTAGACCTCGCGCGGTGTCGGCGTCGCGTAGAACGGCCTGCCGTTCCGGTCGAGCAGGGTGAGGCCTCCCTGCAGCTTCTCCCGGTACAGGGGAAAGACGCCCCGGTCCACGAGCCCGGCGAAGCGGGAAGACACCTCGGCCTGCCGCTCGACTTCGAACCCGCGGGGCTTCGAGCGTCTCGATCAAGGCCGGCAGCCTCCGGTACCCGAGGCGCTCGTCGATCGGCCCGGTCGTGGGGAACCGCGTCCGCGCGGCAGGTCCGTCGACGACGGCATACCCGACGCCCCGGGCCTCGCGCGTGAAGTATCAGGCCTGGACCGTGGAGGTCCGGGCCTCCCAGACCGCGGCGGCCGCCAGGGCGACGAGGGCACCCGCGCCGAGGAGCCGGACGAGGCCGCGGGCGCCCAACGGCGGCGGCCAGCCCGACAGACGGATCCGCACCCTCATCGCGATGGCCATCGTATCGGCGGCTGCCGCCCGATGGATGACGGGCGGCGCCCTCCTCCTCCGCGGCCCGCCCGCCGGGCGTCTCGTGGGCGCTCAGCGCGCCGGCTGCTGCTCGGCCAGCATCGCCTGGAAGCGTGCCTCCTGCGCGGCGACGTGGGCCAGGTAGCCGTCCCGATCGACGAAGGGATTCGGATCCCCGGGTCCGCGGCGCTGCAGCCGCTCGTACTTCGCCTCCAGCCCATAGAAGGAGCCGTGCGAGCCGAGAAACACGTCCACCGGCAGCTCGCGCGCCCGCGCGAACGTTCGACGATAGTCGTCCGCGATCGCCGGGTAGTTCGGGTTGTCGACCAGCACGTAGCCAGCATTGACGCCGAAGCTGCAGACGACCAGGACGTGGTACGAGCGGCCGCCCTCCTCCACCTCGAGGCCCCAGCTCGTGCACCCCTCGGTGTGCCCTCCGGTGCGGTACGCCGTCAGCGTCTCACCGCCGATCTCGACCTGCTCGCCGTCGGTCAGCATCCGGTCGACCGGATGCTCCTTGCCGCCCGGGCGCATGGCCCGGAGCCCCGGCACGTCCTGCTCCATGGCCATCACCGTCGCGCCGGTCAGCTCCTTGACGAGCGCGTCGCCCTCCATGTGGTCGCCATGCGCGTGGCTGCCCACGATGACGGCGATGTCGTCGAACCGGAAGCCGAGCGCCTCGACGTTCTTCTGGAGGATTGGCACCGTGGACTCGAAGTCGCTGTTGATGAGGACGTGCCCCTCCGGCGTCGTGACGAGGAACGAGGCCAGCGCGCGCGTGCCCACGTAGTAGACGTTGTCGATGATCCGGTGCGGCGGGAACGGCGCGTTCCAGTCCGTTTGGGCGACGGATGCGCGCGGTGCGACGAGCAGGACTGCCAAGGCGAACAGGACGGCAAGAGCGGCAACAGACTTTCTCATGGCCACAAGCGTAACGCCGTCGCGTGCCTGCTGCAATCGACTCGCCGTCCTCGGCGCGCTGCCGCGGGCGACTCTGCGCCGATTGCTTGCGGGACTGGAGCAGGCAGGTCCCCAGGAACTGCGCGCACCGGGCCACTACCCGAGCGCAGCAGACGGGCGGCGAGTCGGGAGCCTCCTGCCGGAGTCGGTGTCTGACCCGGCATGACCCGGCAACTGGCAGTCTGGGGCCTCGCCCTGGCTGCGTCGGCATCCCTGGTCCGCGGGCAGGCGGCGCCGAAGACCGCTGCCTTTGATGTTGCATCTGTCAAGCGCCTCTCCGGCGACGTCCGGAGCAGCGGATCCATCAGCGTCCGGCCGGGCGGGAGGCTTCTGGCACCCTCCGCAACGGTCCGTGAACTTGCCGCTGCTGCGCATGGCCTGCCGGCCTCCCGGATCGTTGGCGGGCCGGAGTGGCTCGGTCGCGACCGATTCGAAGTCATTGCCACCACAAGGCCGGATGTCACCGAGACCGCGGCCCGGGAGATGCTGAGGACAGTGCTTACGGAACGATTCCGCTTTGCGGCTCATGTCGAGACACGAGAGTTGCCCGTGTACGTACTCGTCTCGACACGGGATGATCGAACGCTCGGCCCACAGTTGCGCGCGTCGGGGCCCGAGTGCGGGCCGACGTCTGGCCCTCCACCTGGAGTCTTCGCTCCGGCGTTCGTGCCGGCACCACCCCCACCACCGGCCGAAGACGGCCCCCTCGTTCTCGATGCCGTTTCGCTCCGATGCCCATCGGTGATGGTACGAATGAACGGAACAGGGCACTGGTCGATCCGTGCAATGACGCTGGCCACTCTCGCGCAACGCCTCACCATGGAGCTCGATCGACCCGTCATCGATCGCACCGGACTTGCCGGATCGTACGATCTGGATCTGACCTTCGCGTCGGACGCCGCAGTGCTCGCGGCCCCGGACAGGGACGTCCCCGCTCTCGGAACCGCCCTCCGCGACCAACTTGCGCTTCGGCTCGACTCCTCACGGGCGCCTGTCGACGTGCTCGTGATCGATCGAGCAGAAGCGCCGACGGAAAACTGAGCTCGCGGACGGGTCGCGCGCACTACTGGGGTTTAGGCTCCACCCTCCCTATAGCTATCCCCCGCAATCGACGGGCTCGTGTTTCGCGCGTCCCGGAGCCCACGCGGTGTAGTCTTCAGTGTGGTCGTGACGTTTCCGCGGGAACGTACAGGACGTCGAGGGCCAGCCCAGGTCGAAGCGCTCGCCGTCGGAGCGCGGTGTCGTCGTGTGCGCATTGATCGCGATGCCGCGTCCCGCCACCCGCGCAGCCGTCGGTGTCAGTGGTCCGCCCCCGTCCCGTCCGAACTCGGGAAGCGCCGGCGCGAGGGGGATCGGCACGCCGTTCGGCCGGCAGAACGTCAGGGCGCCATGGCCGCCTCGGGATACCGTGAATCCTTCCTCATGGACGGCGCGGTGATGCCGGCGACACAGGAGCACCAGGTTGTCCAGCTTCGTCGCACCGCCATCGGCCCAGTGCCGAATGTGGTGGGCATCGCAGTGCTTCGCTGAACACCCCGGGAACTGGCACTGGTGGTCCCGCGCGGCCAAGGCCCTGCGGATCGCCGGCGGGATCGTCCGCGTCTTCCGGCCCACATCGAGCACCGAGCCGTCCGGGGCGTAATGCATCGCGACGAGCGACGCGTTGCACGCCAGTCGCTGCGACGTCTCCGCGGAAACGTACCGGCCGCCGGCATCCTCCAGCACGGCCTGCCCTGCGACCCCATCCGCCTGCAGGCTGTCCCCGTCCACGTGCAGTACCACCTGGTACCGGTCCCCGGCCGCGCCCCGGTCCAGCTCGTGCGCCAGGGCGCTTTCGGCCAGCAGTCCCAGCGCGTCGGCCTGCCGCTGCGCCGTCGTCACCTCCTGGGCCAGGGCATGCGCGTCCCTGGCCGTCGACGACTCTTCTCGCAGTTGGCGAGTGGACGCCTCGAGGGCCCGCTGCACGACGGCGCCGACCTCGGGTGTCAGCCGGCCCCGCAGCACGACCATCCCGTCGTGATCCACCCAGATGTCGAGGTGCCGATGGAGATGGCGCTGCGCGGTCTCCTCGGCCGCAATCGCGCGGTCGACCCGCCGCCACGCGCGCGCGAACCGCTCGGTCTGCGCCGCCGTGGCACTCAGCGCGAGATCCAGGAGGCGTCCTTCGTTGGCCGGCGTGGCCACGCGCGTGAGGGCCCGGACCTTCGAGTACGACAGCGCGCCCCGCTGCATCGCCGCGCTGACCAGCGGCAGCGCCGCCAGGGCATGGGCAACGCGGACCTTCTCGCGGGCCGCGCCCAGGCCGAGGCCCACTCGCCAGTTGAGCCAATGCGCGCAGGAGAGCGCCCCGGCGTCGCTCCAGCCCCCGCAGGCATCGAACTGCCGGATCAGGACGAGCAGCTCGTAGGTGGCGGCGTGCAGCCGGGCGGCGAGATCGGCAATCGCGTCGCCGAGCTGTTCGGGACTGGGCGACGGGCTACGAGACGCGGTGGCGCGCGTGAGCGGTAACGCAGTCGGTGCACCTGGAGGCGAGGAGGCAGACGAAACAGCGTGGGCGGATGTCATGTCGCATCGTAACCCCGTGTTTTCGGACGCCGCAGGAGCCTGCCACCGCGACGAACGACACGCGAGACGACGTCGGTGGTCCCCCTGCGAGCGAACGTTCGCCACCCGCCGACGTCGCGCGTGCACGCATGGGTCCACAGCCGATCCGCGATCGCGCGCCGCCGACCACAAACAAGCCTGTCAAGCGAAATGATCGTGCCAACTGCCTGCGATAGAGGACGGTGCATCTCCAGAGCACTCACGATCAGCACCGATGAGGGGCCGTGCTGCGCCGGGCGAGCTTTCCGGCGAGCTCCCCTATTCGGCTCGCAGCACGGAGACCGGATCGATGCGGCCGGCCCGGCGAGCCTGCAACCACGCGGCCACGACGGCGGGAACGAGGGCAATGGCCACGGTCAGCAGAAGGGTGCCCGCGCCCGGCGCCTCGAGCGCGAAGAACTGGGACTCGGCCAGGCCGCCAAGCGCCGGTGTGGCAAGGAGGCCCAGCGCAATCCCCGCCAGCACGGGCAGCAGCGTCTGGCGGATCGTCAGCGCGGTCAGGGCCCGCGCGCGACAGCCGAGCGCCAGCCGGATGCCCATCTCGCGGCTCCGCGCCGCCACGAGAAACGCGGCCACGCCGGCCACGCCAAGCCCGGTCAGCGCGAGCGCCAGGCCGGCGAAGCCGACGAGCACGAACGCCTGGAAGCGAGGATTCCGAAACGCCGCCTCGGCGTGAACGCGATCCTCCCACCATTCGGCCGTTACCGGCCAGGCGCCGGCAATCCGCTGGACCTCCCGCTCCACGCTGCGGAGGACGGCCGCCGAGTGTGTGCGGGTCCGGACGACGAGCCGGAAGTACCTCGCCGTCTGGTCCGGAACGACGTACGCCCAGGGATAGCCGAAGAAGCCGCGCGAATCGAGCGTCCGGACGATATCCGGTACGACACCGACCACTCGGAAGCTCGCCTGCTCGTCTCCGTACGTGCGGCCGATCGGGTCCTCGGCGCCGAACAGCGCGCGTGAGGCAGACTCGCTGAGCACCGACACCGTCTCGCCGCCCGCCAGATCCGCGCCATTCGGAAAGCGGCCGGCGACCAGCGGGATTCGCGCCGTCTCGAAGTAGCCGGGCGTCACGTGGTTGAGCCCGACGAGCGGGCTTCCGTCCGGGTTGGCGATGCCCTCGACGGCGGCTTCACCCGAGAACGGCAGCGAGGCGACGGCGCCGGCCGACACCACGTCGGCGTGTCTGGCGATCTCCTCCACAGCACGCACGTAGAACTGCCGGAGAGCCGTGCCCTCGAGGCCCCGCGGGAGCACGCTCGCCACGACGACGTTGCCGGCGTCGAAGCCGAGCGGTGTCCGGAGCACGGAGAGGAGCGCCCGGACCGAGACGATCGAGCCGAAGACCAGCACGATCGAGAGCGCCACCTGGACCGCCACCATCGGACCGCCGAGGCGCGACCGGCCACCGCTCCGCCGTCGTTGGATGACCGCGAGCGGATCCAGCCGCGCGGCACGCCACGCCGGCAACACGCCGAACAGCAACCCGGCCGTGACACCCATCGCGAGACCAAAGATGGCCACGCGCAGACTCATGCCGACAGGAGCCGTGCGATACACTCCCGGCGGCACATACGGGAGCAGGAGGTCGAAGGCGAGCCAGGTCACCACGACCGCCGCCAGCGCGGCGCCCAGGCCAAGGAGGATGGCCTCGAAGACCAGCGGGCGCACGACACGGATCCGCCCTGCTCCAAGGGCGGCACGCACGCCGGTCTCTCCCACCCGCGCGAGACTCCGCGCGAGGAGCATGTTCGTGATTTGGGCGCAACCAGCGAGCAGCACGAGCACGGCGCACGCCAGGAGCAGTCGCAGGAGCGGCTCACGCGTGGGGTAGATCAGGTCGCGCACAGGCATGAGGCCGGGGCCGAGCGATTCCCGACTGAGCGCAACGGCCGCGAGCGGCGCCGTGAGCGCGTCGATCCGCGCCTGCGCCCGCTCCGGAGTCACGTCGGGCTCCAGACGCACGATCGGATGGAAACCGCTCTGTGCTGGGTCCCCGAGCACGACGAGGTCGGGGTCGGTGGCGTACATCAGCGCGGGCAGAAAGAACCCCCGTGGGAGCACGCCAACGACATCGACGGACTGCTCGCCGATCGTGACGGTGTCGCCCACCACCGTCTCGTCAGCACCGAACCGCGACCGCCAGGTCGCGTGTGACAGAAGCGCTGCCCGACCGGCGATGTCGCCGTCGGCGAACAGACGTCCGCGCTCCGGTCGGATTCCCAGCACCTCGAAGTACCCGGGGGCCGCAGCCACGACCGACATGCCAGGGATGGCCTCCTGAGCGTACTGAAGGCTGCCTGCCCTGCTCAGCCCTTCGTGGTAACGGTTCAGGATCTCGACGAGCTCACCCGACACGTTGTCGGTGGCGCGTTCGCCCGTCGTGCGATCGACGATCGACAGCATGAAGACGCGTTCGGGCTCCGGATACGGAAACGGCCTGAAGAACACGGCATCGGCGATGCCAAGAATGGCCGTGTTCACGCCGATCGCCAGCGCCAGGATGACGACCACCGCCAGCGTGAAGCCCGCGTCCTTCCGGAGTCGCCGCACCGCGTGCACGAGGTCTAGGGCCACGTTCTCGATCGACGCGAATCGCCAGGCGTCGCGCGAGGCTTCCTTGATCCGGACCGGGCTCCCGAGCGGCACCGGGTTGCCGGCCCTCTCCGCCATCTCGCGGTGGAAGGCCAGCTCGTCCTCGAGCTCCTTCTCGAGCCGCGTCCGGCGCCGGAGCTTCAGCAGCAGGCGCCTCATGTCACCTCACGTCGCGAGCACGCGGTTGACCGCCGCGTGCAGGCGATCCCAGGTTTCGTGTTTCGCGGCCAGCGCCCGCCGGCCCTTCCGGGTAAGGCCGTAGTACTTGGCCCGGCGGTTGTTCTCCGAGGCGCCCCAGCTCGCCTCGATCAGCCCCTCGACCTCCAGCCGGTGCAGCGCGGGATAGAGCGAGCCCTCCTCGACCGTCAGCACCGCGTCCGACAGGAGATGAATGGTCTGCGCGACGGCGTAACCGTGCATCGCCTCGCCGCGCCCGAGCGCGTGGAGCACGAGCAGGTCGAGCGTGCCCTGCAGGAGGTTGGGGTCCGGGAATCGCGGCATGCTCCCCCGTGACGGTCTAGGGGAGAGAGTTGACCACATCTCCCAGAGACCGTCAAGGGAACGGCGGCACGCACTCTTTGACAATCCAAGGACCGGCATGCTGGACTCTGCCATACCTGTGAGATGAACCTCTTCCCCCGGGCCTGGCAGCGACTGCGTGCGCTGTTCGTGCGCGACGCGATCGAGGCCGAGATGGACGTGCGCGGCGCCGGCGTGCTCGACGACTGGCTGGCGGACCTGAAGTACTCCAGTCGGAGCCTGTCTCGGCGCCCCGGTCCCACCGCGACCGCCGTCGTCACGCTGGCGCTCGCGATCGGTGGCAACGCCGCCGTCTTCACAGTCGTTCACAGCGTGCTGCTGCGCTGGCCGTATCCGGATGCCGCTCGTCTCGTCCGCATGTCCTCGAATCGCGTCATCGGGGGGCGGCTGCCAGCAGCGGTTCCAGACTTCGACGACTGGAAAGCGTCGTCGTCGACGTTCGACGCGATCGCGGCGTCCAGAGGACAGACGGTGCCGCTCGATGGTGATCTCGAGCGATGGTTTCGCGTTCTCCTGGCCACCGCAGGCTTGACGGATCTGGTCGGGATGTGCCCGGCGCTCGGCCGACTGCTGCAGGACGGCGATTTCCGCCCCGACGCGGCTCCGGTCGTGGTGCTGGCGCACCAGACCTGGACGAGTCGCTTCGGCGCCGATCCGGAAGTGCTCGGACGCACAATCCGTCTGGGTGATGCCCTCCATACCGTCGTCGGTGTCGCGGAGCCCGTGTCCGGTCCTCTGTTCGCGACGGTCGACGGCATCGCCGCCTGGAGCGAGGGGCCGCGATTCGACGGCGCCGCGTTCCCGTCCCTGCTGGGCCATCTCAAGGAGGGAACAACACTCGCGCAGGCCCAGCAGGAGCTTGACGCGATCGGCCACCCATCGGAGCCGGTGGCAGTCTTCCTGATCGACGCGTTCGTGGCGCCGGTGCGCCCGACGCTGATGGTCCTGCTCGGTGCGACCGGGCTGATTCTCCTGATCGCCATCAGCAACACCGCGAACCTTGTGGTCGCGCGGGCGAGCGCCCGACACGACGAGCTGTCGGTTCGCGCGGCCCTCGGGGCCGGCCGCGGCCGGCTCGCGCGACTGCTGCTGACCGAGTCGTTGCTGATCGCCTTCGCGGGGGGCGCCACCGGTCTCGTGCTGGCCTGGGCGATCGTCGGCGCCCTGCGGTCGATGGAGCCCACCTGGATCCCCAGGCTCGCGGAGATCGCGATCGGTGGCGCGGCGGTCGCGACGACCCTGGCCGTCACGATCGTCTGCGGACTGCTGATCGGGCTGGCGTCGCTGGTCGTGCTGCGCAGGGTGCTGGCCGGTGAGCGGAAGGCCTCGTGGCGCGCCACGCCTCACGACTCGTGGCTGCGTTCGGGACTGGTCGTGACGCAGGTGAGCCTCTCGCTCGTCCTCCTGGCCGGGTCGGCCCTCACCGTCCGGAGCTACGCGGCGTTGCTGGACGTCCCTCTCGGCTTCGACTATCGCAACATCGTGACCTTCTGGCTCGGCGACGGCGGAGGATTCTCCATGGGGCCAGCCCGTCCGGAGCAGGCCGTTCGTTTGCAGCAGTCCCGCGACGTCCTGGAGCGCATCCGGGCGCTGCCGGGCGTTCAGGCAGCGACGCTCACCGGCCTGACGCCGCTGAGCGGCAGTTCGGGCTCGACCGAGGTCGAACTGCTCACCGGATCCGCGCGCGGTACGATGCCATCCGTGCAACTGGTCGCCGTGATCGAGGACTTCTTCGAGTTCGTCGGCAGCCGCGCGGTTTCACCTGCTGGGCCGGTCCGGCGGCGGCATGTTCGGAGAGACGTTCCTGGTCCGCCACGACGGGCGCGAGCATGCGCTGCTCGACGTCCTCGAAGCTCGCGTGCAGGAAGTGGACGGATCGCTGCGCCTGTCGTCCGAGCAGTCGCTGTCGGCGCTGTACGACCGGTACCTGCGCGAGCCGCGCTTCTACATGCTCTTGCTGGGCGCACTGGGCCTGCTCGCGCTGACGTCGCCACCGTCGGCATCTTCGGCGTCGTCAGCTACCTCGTCGCGCGCAGGACCGGCGAGCTCGGGATCCGCATGGCGCTTGGTGCGCGCTGGCCGGCGATCGTCTCGCTGTTCTGCCGGCAGACGCTGCTGCTGGTCGCCTTGGGCATCGGCGGCGGCCTCGCCGGCGCGGTCTGGCTCACGCGCTACATCGAGAATCTGCTCTTTGGTATCGAGCCCACCGGACCCGATCGCCCTCGTCGCCGTGGCGGCGCTGCTGACGACGATCGCCATCGCGGCGACGCTGTTCCCCATGCGCCGCGCGCTGCGCGTCGACCCCGCCACGACGCTGCGGTCCGAGTAACGGAATCCCTACGGCGCCGGCTCGAGACGCAGCAGCGCCCCGTCGTCCTCGTCGGTCAGCACGTACAGCAGCCCGTCGGGGCCCTGTCGCACATCGCGGATGCGCAGGTGCAGGTCGGTGAGCAGCGTCTCGCGCCGCAGCTCCTCGAGCTTCTCGTTGAGCACGACCCGCTCCAGACCCCCCGTGCCCGGAATCTCGCCGCGGCGCGCGCTGCCGACGAAGAGGTTGCCCTGCCAGGCCGGAAACCGGTCGCCCGTGTAGAACGCGAGTCCGGTTGGCGCGATCGACGGCAGCCAGAGGATCAGCGGCTGCTCGACGCCCGGCCCGAGCGGCGTCTCCGAGATGCGCGGCCCCTCGTAGTCGCGCCCGAAGCTGAACGTCGGCCAGCCGTAGTTGCGCCCCGGCAGGATCCGGTTGACCTCGTCGCCGCCGTTGGGACCGTGCTCGGCGTTGAGCACCGCACCGGTGGCCGCGTGCACCGTCAGGCCGAGCTGATCGCGATGGCCGAGCGAGAAGACCTCGGGCCGCGCGCCGTCGCGTCCGACGAACGGGTTGTCCGGCGGCGCCGTCCCGTCGTCGCGGATGCGCAGCACCTTGCCGTACACCGAGCCCGGATCCTGCGCGGCCTCGTCGAAGGGCGCGCCCGTCGTCATGTACAACAGCCCGTCGGGACCGAACGCCAGGCGCGATCCACTCGACTGCCCGTAGAACGCGCCGGTCAGCAACTCCTCGACGCCGGTCAGCGCACGCCCGTCGAACCTGGCGCGAACCAGTGTGACAGCCCCCTGCCGTCTCGGCCCGTCACCGGCCGGACCCGCCTTGTTGTAGGTCAGGTAAACCAGGCTGTTGCTCGCGAAGTCCGGGTGCAGGACGACGTCCTGCACGCCCCCGCCGCGATACGCCTCGGTCGTCGGCGCGCCCGGCACCGGCTCGGCCTCGAGCCGCGGACTGCCGCCGGTGGCGCCCCGCACGAGACGCAGGCGCGCGCCGCGCTCGGTGACGAGGGCATCGCCGCCTGGCAGCAGCGCCACCGAAAACGGGTGCGACAGCCCGCGCGCCACGACCACGACGCGCAGGCGGTGCTGCTCGGCCGTGTCGAAGACGTACGGCTCGGCGCGGAGCGTCACCGGCGCGAAGCCGAGGTCCAGCTGCTGCCCCGCCACGCCCGGGCGGGAGACGGCAGCCGCGGCACACACGGAGACGGCGACGAGCAGCGCGCGCACGTGAGGTCGGGCCATCGGCGCCTACCGCGGCTGCGGGACGATCCGGATGTAGGGTAGCGGCGACTTCCAGCCGTCCGGATACGTCTTGCGGGCCTCGTCGTCGGAAACGGCCGGCAGGATGATGACGTCCTCGCCCTGCTTCCAGTTGACGGGCGTGGCCACCTTCTTGGCCGCCGTGAGCTGGCACGAATCGAGCAGCCGGAGGATCTCGTCGAAGTTGCGCCCCGTGCTCATCGGGTAGGTCAGCATCGCCTTGATCTTCTTGTCCGGCCCGATGACGAACACCGACCGCACCGTCTGGTTGTCGGCCGCCGTCCGTCCCGTGCTCGTGTCACCCGCGTCATCCGGCAGCATGTCGAAGAGCTTGACGATCTTCAGCTCGGGATCGCCGACGAGCGGATAGTTGACCGCGTGTCCCTGTGAGGACTCGATGTCCTTCGACCACTTCTTGTGGTCGCTCACCCCGTCCACGCTGATCCCCAGGACCTTGCAGTTCCGCTTCTCGAATTCCGGCTTGAGCCCGGCCATGTAGCCGAGCTCGGTGGTGCACACCGGCGTGAAGTCCTTGGGGTGCGAGAAGAGCACCGCCCACCCGTCGCCGACCCACGAATGGAACTGGATCGGGCCCTCCGTGGTGTCGGCGCTGAAGTCGGGAACCTGACTGCCTATTCTGAGTGCCATCGAAGAATCCTCCAGGATCAGTTGGTCGCGAAGCAGTAGAAGTAGCCGGCTCCGCCCGTTGCCACGAGATTCTCCTGGGAGCACCCACGGGAGGGGTGTGACGAGTTCCACGAGCTGCCCGCCGCTCCGCGCCCGACGCGATCGATGTGCCCGAGCTGGCCGGACCCGTCCGCGGCGGTGCTCGTCCAGTTGCCGCACGTCGTATCTCCATCCCCGGGCTGCAGCGTGCCGTCGGCCTGCGACCCCGTCAGGACGTCGTGCTGGTTCGGCGTGTCACCGACGCCGTTGACCATCCCGCCCTTCTCGGTGAGGGCTGTCTCCTTCGTGAGCTTGTTGTTGTCCGAGTGCAGGTCGGCCACGCTCGTCGCGATCACCTCGCCCTTGACGTTCCGCCAGGGTCCGCTGCCGATGCGGTCCCGCGCGTTGACCGCGGGCTGCCCGTCGCGCGCGGCGGCGCTCAGGTACGCGCGCCAGGTGCGGTTGCCGGCCCCGGCGGCCGCCGCCAGCGTCTGGCACTGTTTGTCGGCCCCCGCGAGGCCGCCCAGGTTGGCGCCGTTGCCCGAGCCGACGCTCGTGACGAAGAAGCTCATCTGGTTCTGTTGCGCCGACACGCCGAACGGAGCCGTCACCACCAGCGCCATCACGACGGCAGCCGCCGCCATCCACGTAAGCTTGACCATCTGTCCCCTCCAGACCTGGGCATCATTGCGCGCAGCCGTGCCCGCAGCAGCCGATCTTAGCGCAGCGAACCGCCGTCAGCTTCCCGCCGGCTCCAGCCGCACGATCGACGTGGGCGCGCCGCCGCGATCCTCGAGCGCCACGTAGATGAAGCCGTCCGGCCCCTGCCGGATGTCGCGCACGCGGCCGACGCCCTGCATCAGCGTCTCCTCGCGCACGACCCGCTGACCGTCGAGCGTCAGACGCGCGATCTGCTCGCCTGCCATGCCGCCCGCCAGGAGACTGCCGCGCCACTCGGGAAACTGCTCGCCGGTATAGAAGGCCAGGCCGGAGGTGGCGATCGACGGCACCCAGAAGTGCGCGGGCGGCTCCATGCCCTCCCGGTGCGTCCCCTCGTGAATGGCCAGCCCCGTCCTGTAGTTCACGCCGTAGCCGACGACCGGCCACCCGTAGTTGAGCCCTGGCCGCACCAGGTTCAGCTCGTCACCGCCCTGGGGCCCGTGCTCGGTCACCCACACGTCACCCGTCTGCGGGTGGATGGCCAGCCCCTGCGGGTTGCGATGGCCGTAGCTCCAGATCTCGGGCAGCGCGCCCTGGCGCCCGACGAACGGGTTGTCGGCGGGCACCCGCCCGTCGTCGTGCAGGCGCACGACGACGCCGTGATGGTTCGACAGGTCCTGCGCCGGATGGGCCTCCAGGTCGCCTTCCGACGGGACCTGCCGCTCGCCGACCGTGATGAAGAGATACCCGTCGCGGTCGAACGCGAGCCTCGATCCGTAGTGCCCGCGGCCTCGGGTGGACGCCTCGAAGATCTCCTGCACTCCGGTGAGCCGATCGTTCTCGAACCGCCCGCGAACCACCGCCGTGGTGGACTCGCCACCGTCGAGCGGCTTCGAGTAGCTCAGGTAGACCAGCCGGTTGGACACGAAGTCGGGGTGCGGCACGACGTCGAGCAGCCCGCCCTGTCCCTGGGCGAACACGCCCGGCACGCCCGGCACCGGGTCTGGCCGCAGCCGCCCGCCGCGCACGATGCGGAGTCGGCCTGGCCGCTCGGTCAGCAGCATGTCGCCGTTCGGCAGAAACGCCATCGACCACGGGTTGACGAGCCCCTCGGCTACCGTCACGAGTCGGAAGTCGTGGTACGCCGAGCGCTGCCGGGCGTCCTGGGCCACAACGACCACCGCGGCCAGCATCGCTCCGGCAGCAGTCAGGGACACAGCGTTTCGGGTCATGACATCTCCTCCAGCCCCTCACTATAGCCCGGGCGCTCTCGAGGGCGAGGGCGGCGCGGGTCAGAAGCGCATCCGGAGGCCCGCAAGCGCGCCACGCGGGGCACCGGGCGTGACGAAGCGCGGATCGCTCGCCCCGGGCACCTCGTCGAGGTCGACCTCGAGCTCGGCGAGCGCCCCGAACGTCTCGTAGCGTGCGTCGAACAGATTGTCCACGCGGAGGAACAGCTCCAAGCCGCGCTCGAAGCGATACGCGGTCCGCAGGTTGACGAGGCCGTGCCCGCCGAGCGCGGGCTGGTCGTTCCCCTCGTCGCCGACGAACACGCGGCTCGAGGCGGCGACGGCCTCGATGGCGACGTCCCATGCAGAGGTGAGAGGCTGCCGCACACCGGCCTTCAGGCTGTGGCGCGGAATCCCGGGGAGACGGTCGCCCGGCTCGACGACGATCCGGCCCTCCTCGTCGGCGGCGTCGTTCACCTCGTCGTTCCCCGGCAGATCGAGCGCCGACTCGAACGTCGCGCGCACCATTCCGTAGCTGGCGTACCACGCCGTACCGCCGACCCGGCCGCTCAGGTCCAGGTCCACGCCCGTGCGCTGCGTGTCGCCCGCGTTCTGGAAGTAGCCTGTCCCGAGCAGCGCAGGGGAGGCCACGAACAGGATGTCGTCGCGGCTGCGCGTGCGGAAAACCGAGGCCGACCACTCGAGCGCGGCCCCCGCGAATGCGCCGCGGCCTCGGACGCCGCCCTCGACCGAGCGGGCCACGGCTTGCTCGAGCGGCGGATCCGACACGAACGCGTTGGGCACGCGGCACGGCTCGGCCGGGTCGGCGCAGCTCAGCTCGGCTGCCGTCGGCGCGCGATTCGACTCCGCGTAGCGCCCGAAGGCCGTGACCTGCTCGCCCGCCTGGTATGCGAGCCCGATGCCCGGATTGAACCGCGAGAAGCTGTGATCCCCGTCGATCGAGCTGCCGAGCTGGTCGGCCAGCTCGATCCGGACGTGGTTGAATCGGCCCGACATGGTGAGGTGCGTCCGGGCGTGGAGAGAGAACGTGTCGGTGAAGTACAGGCCGACGGCGCTGCTGTCGGTCAGCAGGCTCGTGTTGAAGCGATCGTCGGGCGCCTCGCCGAAGATCCCGGTCAGGAGGCCCGAGCCGGCCACCGTACGGTCGGGCGTGAGCGAGCCCACCTCGCTGTTCGAGCTGAAGGCGACATCGGCCAGATCGAGCGAGACGCCCAGCACCAGCACGTTGTCGCGGTCGCCCAGAGGAGCAGCACGCGTGGCCTGGAGCGTGGCGCCGTACCCCTGTGCCTGGGTGCGCGTACGATTGAACGCGCCGTTGCCGGTTGCGTCGTGGCCGGTGATGAAGCGCCCGGTCGCCACGTCCACGAGCGGCTCGCCCTCTTCTTCCCCTTCCTCCCCGCCTGCCTCCTCGCCTCCGGCACAGAGCGTGTTGGCGGGCGCGCCGGCCGGCAACACGTCGTCGCTGCAGAGCGAGAACTCCGCCTCGTCGCCATTGAGCGTGCGGCGATCGAGATCGCGGAGGTAGCCAGTCACCTGCGCCGACCAGGCCGGTGACACCGCAACGTCGAGCCGGCCCTGCACGAGCGCCAGCCGATTCTCCGTCGTGTCGGGATACGTGAACACGGCGGAGCGGTCGACCGCGAGCAGCTCGACCGGCGCGGAGCCGTTGCCGTTCAGGCGAGTGTCGGCGTAGACGACGCTCACGCCGGCATCCGCGCGGCCGCTGCGATACCCCACGTCGGCCACTGCCTGCGAGACCTGCGAGGGGGACTGCACGCGCCACCCGCCCTCGTCGAACCGCGAGGCCCCCAGGTAGAGCCCCCACGGGCCGCGCGACAGGCCGAGCTCCGCCGTGCCGGCCACGCGCTCGAACGAGCCGCCGGCGATCTCCCCGCGGAAGCCGCGATGCTCGAAGCCGTTCTTCAAGCGCAGGGCCAGCGCACCCCCGAGCGCGTTGAGCCCGTAGGTCGGGTCGGCGCCCGCGCTGAGCTGCGCCGAATCCACGGCGAACTGCGGCAGCAGGTCGAACTGCACGGTGTCGCCGAAGGGCTCGTTCACCCGCACGCCGTTCTGGTACACCGCGATGCCCTGCGGCAGACCGAGCAGCGGCGAGGCCGTGAAGCCACGGAAGCGCAGCGTCGGTTGCCAGGCGTTTGCCGTGGCGCCCTCGATGGTGACCGTGCCGAGCCGCTCGTGCAGGCCGTCGGACAACGACGGCGCGGCGCGGCCGCCCAGCCAGTCCGAGTCGAGGATCGACACGGCCGCCGGCACGCGATCGCGCGGCACGCGGGCGCCCGGTGCCGGCGCCACGGCCACCACGTCCACCGTCTCGGACACGCGGATGAGGCGGAGCGCGGCTTCGAGCGTCCTCCGTTCCCCGGCGTCCAGCGTGACCGAGTCCCGATACCCGGCGAAGCCGCTCAGGACGAACGTTACCGTGTAGACCCCGGCTGGCAGCGACGCGATGACGTACGCACCGGTCTCATCGCTCACGGTCGTGACCGGACTCGCGAGCGCCGGCGAGGCCGCGGTCACGACGGCACCCGCGAGCCCCTCCCCCCTGGCGTCGAGCACGCGTCCGGCCAGGGTCGCCGACTGGGCCGAGACCGACCCGGCGATGGCGAGCCAGGCAACCGCCAGCGCCGACGAGCGGACGAGGCTGAAGCCCACCATCCTTCCGCATCGTCCCACACTCCCGGCACGCCTCGCCTGGCCCCGAACCGGGGAGACCACCACGCGGCCGTCGGATACGATCGCCCCGGAGATGTCGACCCCGTCCACGATCGCCTCCTCCCCCAGGGCCGGCTGGAGGCGCGCCGTCTGATGCCGGGCGCGTCGGCGCGGCACCGCTCGCCAACGCCGGCCCTGCTGCTCGGGCTGGTGATCACCCTGGCCACCGTGGTCGCCTACTCCTGGTACATCTCGCGCGAGATCGCGGGCCTCCAGCGCCTGCAGACGGACCTGACCGACCGGAGCCGCCGCTCCTCGCTGCAGCTCCTGCGCATCCAGAACGAGCTGAACGAGCTGGGCCTCGCCATGGGCGACATGCTCGACACCGACCAGGAGTACGCCATCACGGCCTGGCAGACACCGTTCGGCGACATCCGTCGAAACCTGGAGGACGCGCTCGGCAGGCTCGACGAGCTCGAGCTGACGCAGCAGACGCCCGAGCAGCGGCAGTACCTCGCCACGTCGTTCGAGCAGTTCTGGAACGCGGCCGATCGCATCTTTGCCCTGGCCGCCACCGACGAGGCGGAGGCGCGGGTGCAGATCCAGCTCTCGCTGCAGGAACGGCGGGCGGCCCTCGCCAACGCCGTGGCACGCGCCCTGGTACAGAACAACGAGAGCGAGGAGCAGATCTCGAGCCAGGTCCAGGGCATCTACGACGACGTGCAGCGGCAGGTCTACTGGTTCCTGGCGGCCACGCTGGGCGCGATCGTCGTCACGAGCCTGTACCTCACGCGCGCCAACCGGCGCCTCTTTGCCCGGCTGGCCACGCTCTCCGACGATCGGCGCCAGCTCGCGCAGACGCTCATCGCCACGCGCGAGTCCACGCTGCGGGACCTCGCGCGGGAGCTGCACGACGAGCTCGGGCAGCTCCTGACCGCCATCGGCTCGATGCTCGGGCGGGCGCACCGGCAGGCGCCGGAGGGCTCTGCGATCCGGCACGACCTGCGGGAAGTCGGCGAAGTGGCCCAGACGGCGCTCGACAGCGTCCGCGGCCTGTCGCAGACGCTGCATCCTTCGATCCTCGAGGAGCTGGGGCTGGAGGCCACGATCGACTGGTACGTCTCGACGGCCGGGCGGCAGCTCGGCCTGACGGTCGCACTCGAGACGACCGGGACCAGCGCGGAGGTCGACGCCACGACCGGCATCCACGTCTACCGCATCCTGCAGGAGGCACTCGGCAACGTGGCGCGCCATGCCGGCGTGGATCGGGCCACCGTACGCCTGCGGGCCGAGGCCGCTACACTGGAGCTCGTCGTGGAGGACCACGGGCGGGGCCTGGCCGCCGACACCGGGCGCCGGGGTCTCGGGCTCGTCACCATGCGGGAGCGGGCGGAGATCCTGGGCGGCTCGCTGGCCTTCGAACGTCCACCGGAGGGCGGAACGCGGGTGCGGCTGCGTGTTCCCCTCGCCTGAGGACCGGGTCCCGATGACCGAGACGATACGTGTGCTGCTCGTGGACGACCACACGCTCGTACGGCAGGGCTTCCGGCGCATCCTCGAGGACGACCCGGCGATCGCGGTGGTCGGCGAGGCGGGCACCGGCGAGGATGCCGTGCGGCTGTTCGCCGAGCTCGCGCCCGATGTCGTCGTCATGGACGCGGCCATGCCCGGGATGAACGGGCTCGAGGCGACGCGCGCCATTCGCGCCGCCGCGCCGGAGGCCGCCATCCTGATGCTGAGTATGCATTCCGAGGCGACGCTCGTGAGGCAGGCGATGACGGCCGGCGCGCGCGGCTACGTCCTCAAGAGCGCGCTGGATCTGGACCTGGCCGCCGCCGTACGACGGACGGCCGCCGGCGAGGCGGTGATCGACCCCGCCCTGGCCGCTCCCGATCCCCTGCCCGGGGAACGGGCCCGCCGCCTGACGCCGAGGGAATCCGAGGTGCTGCAGCTCATCTGCAACGGGCTGTCGAACCGCCAGATCGCGGCAAAGCTCGACCTGAGCGTGAACACCGTGGCGGTGCACCGCGCCAACATCATGAACACGCTGGGCGTTCACAAGACCGCCGAGCTGGTCGTCTACGCCCTGCAGAACGGCCTGGTGAATCCCCTTGAAACGCCGTGACTTCCTCTGGACGCTGGGCGCCGGCTCGGCTGCCACGGCCTGGCCGGTGCCGCTGCTCGGCCAGCAGGGCCCGCCGGGCTTCCGGCTCGTGGACGTGACCGCCACCGCGGGCATCACCTTCGAGCACAACAGCGGCGCGTACGGCGGCAAGCTCCTGCCCGAGACGATGGGCTCGGGATGCGCCTTCCTCGACTATGACGCGGACGGATGGCAGGACATCCTGCTGGTCAACGGCATGGACTGGCCCGAGCGCCGTCGCCGCCGGACGACCCTCCGGCTCTACCGCAACAACCGCGACGGCACCTTCACCGACGTCACGCGCGAAGCCGGCCTCGACGTGGAGCTCTACGGCATGGGCGCGGCCGTGGGCGACTTCGACAACGACGGCTTCCCCGACCTGTTCGTCACCTGCGTCGGGCAGAGCCGCCTGTTCCGCAACACGGGGCGCGGCACCTTCGTGGACGCGACCGAGGCCAGCGGCCTCGGGGGGCGTGAAGCGTTCAGCACCTCCGCGATGTGGGTGGACGTGGACCGCGACGGCCTGCTGGACCTGTTCGTCTGCAACTACGTGCGGTGGTCGGCCGAGCACGACGTGTTCTGCAGCCTCGACGGCCGCGAGAAGTCCTATTGCACGCCCGAGGCCTACCGCGGCGAGACGTCGTGGCTTTTCCGCAACCGCGGCGATGGCACGTTCGAGGACGTCACCGCCACGTGCGGCATCTTCAACTCGAGCTCCAAGGCGCTCGGGGTGGCGCTCGTCGATCACGACGGAGACGGCTGGCCGGACATCTTCGTGGCCAACGACACGCGGCCCAACCGGCTCTACGTCAACCAGCGCGACGGCCGCTTCCGCGACGTGGCACTCGAGGCGGGCGTGGCGCTCAGCGAGGACGGCAAGGCGCGGGCCGGCATGGGCGTGGACGCGGGCGACTTCACCGGCTCCGGCCGCTATGGCCTGGCCGTGACCAACTTCGACAACGAGATGGTGGGGCTCTACCGGTCCGACACCCGCGGCGTCTACGAGGACGTGGCCACCCGCGCCGGGGTCGGCCTCCCGTCGCTCGGCGCGCTCGGCTTCGGATGCCTCTTCGCCGACCTCGATCTCGACGGGGCGCTGGATCTCGTGGTGGCCAACGGCCACATCGACGACACGGTCCGCAACATCGAGGGCAATGTCGGCTACGCGCAGCCGGCGCTGCTGTTCCGCAATCAGGGTGACGGCACCTTCCGGGACATCGCCGCGGACGTGGGTCCGGCCTTCGCCCGCCCCCGCGTGGGGCGGGGACTGGCCTGCGCCGACTTCGACCGCGACGGCGACCTCGACCTGCTCATGACAACGAACCAGGGGCCAGCGGTGCTGTTCCGCAACGACCAGACGTCGGGCAACCGCAGCCTGCGGCTGCGCCTGAGGGGCACGCGCTCGAACCGGGACGCCATCGGCGCGCGGGTGCGCGTCGAACACGGCGGCACAGCGCAGTCACGCCTCGTCAAGAGCGGGTCGAGCTACCTGTCGCAGTCCGAGCTGCCGGTGACCTTCGGCGTGGGTCGGCGCGACCGCGTGGATCGCGTGATCGTGACCTGGCCGAACGGCGACACGCAGGAGTTCACCGGCGTGACGGCCGGGCGCGAGTACGACTGCGTGGAAGGAGCAAGGCTGACGGCGCGCACGCGCTGACGCTGTCGAGTTCCTGGACGGCTTGCTCGTTGGCGAGGCCGACCTGGGGGAAACCTCGAATCCGGCTGGCATCAATTCGTCACACCTGCGCCGCCCCGACGACACGTCCATCACGTCAAATGGGAAGAGACGGAGGACAGCATGACCCTCGACGATTTCCTGCGCGCGACGGTGGCGGTACCGGAGCCCGACCTGCGCCGGGCCATCGTGCTGGCGCTGGCCGTGGAGCCGGCACGCACACCCGAGGCCCGAGCGCGGTTCTACGAGCGCGCTATCGGCCTGCTCATGACGCCGACGCGAACGATGCCTGTGGCTCCAGCCGCGTCGGACTACGCCACTGTCCTCGGAACACCCCGGCGACCCGGCTCGCAGTCGAGCGAGGCCCGGTCCCACCCGGCGAGGTTGGCAGCGGCGTCGTAGGTCGAGACCAGGAACCGGCGGAGCGTGGCCTCCGGGTCGGCGGCGGTCCGCACGACGTCGTACGGCAACAGGAACTCCCCCGCCTCCTTGGCGTAATAGGCGCCCTCGGGATCGATGGCCGCGTCGGCCAGTCCGGGCGGCGCCGGATACGCGTAGCAGTAGAAGGCCGGCGCGTCGATCGGTCCCCCGCCCGGCCAGAACCCGGCCGAGATCACCTCGTGCGAGTAGGCCTCGCGCGTGACGGCATCGGGCAGGGCCGGGAATCCGCCGGGATGCACTGGTGCGGATCGGCCGGAGAAGCGCGTGACGGCCAGGTCGAGGCTCCCCCAGAACAGGTGCACTGGACTGACCTTACCGAGGAAGCTCGTCCTGAAGTCCTCGAACACCGCGTCGCAGGCCGCGAGCGCCCGCCAGAAGTCCTGGGCTGCAGCAGGGTCGTAAGCGCCCGCCGCGGTCTGCTCGCGAAACGCCACGGGATCGGGCACCTCGTTCGGCGCGTGATGCATGCGCGTGGGCGCGCCGAGCCGCGCGAGCACAGCCAGAAAGCGCTCGTGGAACGCGGCCACCGGCATGGGCTCGAGCGCGAACTGCTCCTCGGCACCCTCCGTGGTCGTGACGCGCAGGGCGTGGTCGAGGAAGTCGAAGACGACCTCGTAGCCGGCGTCCCGTCCCGGGACGAGCGACGTCGTCAGCCCGCGGCCCGTCACGTAGACCGTGGCGTGCCAGGAGTGGTTCACCCAGGCCGTGTTGGCGAGCCGGAACTTGCCGACGATCTGCAGCCACATGTGGAGGCTGGCGCCGGTCGGCTTCCAGCGCGCTAAGGGTATGTCTGGCCAGTGCATGCCGACGAGCATGCTGCCGGAAACTGCACGGCAGCCGTGCCCGGTCTCCGTGGGAGTGTATACTGGAGTGGCATTCCGTTCCTGCTTTCCTGAGCTCCGTGACCGCCCTCACCTCAGAGGCCCGGGTCCCGAGCCCTCACCAAAGCTCCAACGCAGTGTGTCGCGCCGCGGGTCGGCCGTTCGGCAGGTACCCGTCACGGTCGCGACCCTTGACCCCTGGAGAAGGCAGGATTCCCATGTTCCATCCACATACCGCCCGGTCGTCGATCGCCACGGCATGGCTCGTCGCCCTCATTGCGGCCCTGTGGGCCGTGGCCGGGTCCGCGTCGATCGTCGTGCTGTCGGCCGTGGCCATCATCGGCGTGGTGCCGCCACTGGTCGTCCTGGCCCTCGCACGGCGCCCCGAGCCCACCATGTCAGAGGCCATCCGGGCCGTCTGCGCCCGACGGGGAGAGTGAGCGTGCGGCCCGTGCAGGCAGCGGAAGAGTCGTCCCTCCGCCCGGAGGCCTGTCCGTTCTGCGGTTCGAAGGCCGTGGGTACACTGGCCAAGGTCGTCAGCGCCGCCACGTACTGGCGGTGCGCAGCCTGCGGCGAAGGGTGGAACCCGCAGCGTCTGGCGGCCTCCCGCCGCACGCGTGGCAGGTCGTCGTGGTAAGGCCCCCGCGCGGCATGAATGCGTACGAGTTCGTCGTGATGTCGTCGCTGCGAGCGCAGCAGTTGATGCAGGGGTGCGTGTCCCTGGTCGAGGGCGACCACAAGGCCACGGTTCTGGCTCAGATGGAGGTCTCGACCGGCAGAATCGTGCGCGCGGCGGCGCCCGATCCGCCGCTGCCCGCCACCAACGACGCGGCCGGCGCCGAAGCGCAGACCTAGTCCTTCGGCGCCACGTAGTCCTTGCGGGCACGCGCCTCGAGCCCCCGCCCCGACACGCGTACGTCGATGTCGTGCTTCTTGCCGTCGCGCTCCGGCGGCTCGAAGGCGATGAGGTACTGGCTGTGCAGCTCGTCGGCCACGGCCGCGAACGCCGCGCCCAGGTCCTGGCCGAGGCCGATCTCGATGTAGCCGCCGCCGGTCTCCTCGGCCACGCGCGCGAGCCCGGGGTCGGGCTGGTCCGCGCGAAGCGCCGCCTGCAGGCCCGCGGCGCCGAAGCCGGGGACCGGCCGGCGCGAGCTGCGGCTCTCCATGCCTACGCCGTAGATCATCACGTCGTCCCCCCGGGCACGATCGATCACCTCAGCCTGACTGACGAACCGCGTACGGAAGCCGGTCGGGCCGCTGTCGTAACCGTCGCTGAGCACCAGGACGACGGGCCGCATCGGGCGCTCGTCGCCGAAGGCCTCCATCGCGTCGTCGAGCCCGCGCCAGAGGGGCGTCGAGGCCTCCGGATCGATCGTCTCGGGCAGCGCCGCGCGCAGGACGAGGCGATCGGACGTGAACTCCGGACTGATCGCGACCTCGTTGCCGAACGTGCCCAGACGCACGACATCGTCCGGCAGCAGCCGAGCGAAGAGCTGGTCGGACGCCGCCCGCAGCAGCGGCAGGTTGCCCTCCATGCTGCCGGAGACGTCCAGCATCACGACGAGACGGATGGGCTGCGGCGTGTTGTCGAAGAGCGTGATCGGCTGCGGATCGCCCTCGTCGCGAATCTCGAACGCCTCCTGCGGAAGGTCCGTCACCAGACGCCCGTCACGGTCGGTCACCGTGACATAGACGTGCACGGCCTCTCCGGTGCCGCGAAAGATGGGCTGCTGCCCCGCCGCGCCGAGCACCATGAGCGCACACGCCACGACGAGTCCACCGGTCAGGAGGCGAGTCATCAGCAGTACTCCTTTGGTCCGCAGGCGAGGCATGCCTCAGTCATACCACGAGGCGGGCACCGAGGCGAGCGACCGCCCGACCCGCTACATGAAGTTCCGTGTGTGCAACGCCGACAGCTCCGCCGCCTCGGCGGGAGCGTAGCCGAGCCGGCGCAACTGCGCCTGGCGCCCCTCGTCCATGTCGCGCAGGAGCTGCGCCACGAGATGGCTGCCCCGACGCAAGGCCGAGAGCTCCCAGGAGCCGGCGGCCAGCAGCACGAGGGCATCGAACACCTCCGCGTTCAGGCCGACCGACTGCCGCAGCGCCTCGTGCCGCCGGTGTACAGACTGCGCGAGCCGGGTCTTCAGTCCCGGATCTCCGGTCAACTGCCGGCGGAGGTGGGCGACGCCGAACGCCACGTGGCGAGCCTCGTCCTGTGCCGCGAGCCGGGTGACGGCTCCGGTGATCGGATCGGGCGCGTGGCGCTCCAGGAACCGCAGCAGCGTCAGGAACGTGCCTTCACCGAGGACCGACAGGAGGAACGAGGCGATCGCGAAGTCCGGCTCGTCGACGAGCGTCTTGAGCGACTGCTGTCCGCCGACGGTGGACAGGCCCAGCTCCGTCCGCGTGAGGGTGGCGCGACGGGTGAAGACCTCCACGTGCCGGGCCTCGTCGGCCGCCTGGATGGCCAGCAACTGCATCACCTCGCGGAAGTGCGGGTGGAGCTGCGCGATGAACCGGCTCGGCACGACGAGCGCCGCGGTCTCATTCTCGACGAGGTAGGTCATCACCTGCACCACGGCGTCCTCCACGTCGTCGGGCAGATCGACCGGCGCATCCCACGGCACCGCGGTATTCGGATCCCACTGCGCGGCCACCGCCTGCGCGTAGAGTCGGACGGCATCGTCGGCCCAGACCTCGTTCTTCGAGACCAGGCCGAAGCCGAAGTCGGGCGCGCCGGCTTCCACCGTGGCGCCCCGGGCGGCCAGCCCCCAGCGCTGCGGGGGCGACTCGACGACGGCGCCGGGTTCGCGCGGATCGGGCCCTCCGGCGCGCTCCGCGCCGGACCAGCGTGCGGTCTCGGCGTCCCCCCGGGTGAGCACCGCGAGGGGACGGCCATCGCGCTCGACCCACTGGAGACCGTGCCCTTCCGCGCGCGCCCACGCCGTCAGGTGGACGTCGAGCGCGGGCGCCTGTCCCGTGACCTCGAGCGTGCCGCCCTCCGGGATCCGCCGGAGCGCCCGCTTGACGAGGATCTGCCCCCCTTCGTCGAAGCCCAGGTCGTCGAGCGCTAGACGCATCGGGCTCCGAGCTGCTCGACGAACGCGTCGACGGTGCCGAACGCCGCGATCGCCGCCTGCAGTTGCCGGTAGCCGCTCGTGCGGCCCGGCTGCCAGGCCTTGAGCCCCTCGAGGTCCAGCAACGGCCGGACGGCCGGGTCGGCGTAGGACATCCCGAGCAACAGCTCCCGGAATCGCTCGACCAGCTCCGGCTTCACGCCATCGAGGACCGTGAAGTTGCAGTGGTCGTACGGTGGCGTACGCGCCAGCACCGTCGTGGAGCCTGGCCGCAGAGTCCCTTCCTGCGCGAAGGCCAGGAGGTTGCTGTCGATCAGGCACGCGGCCTCCACCTCCCCGCGCAGCAGGGCCTGTACCGCGTCGCGCTCGCCGCCCACGTGATCGCCGTGCTTGCCGGGCATGACGTCGAAGGGCACCACCTCGACGTCCTGGTCTGGCCGCAGCCCGGCCTCGGCCAGGAGCCCCAGCGGAATCAACGTCGCCTGCGGCGAATCGCGGGCGCCGACGCCCACGCGTGTGCCGCGCAGGTCCTCGAGCCGCCGCGGTGGGGCATCGGCGCGGGTGACGATGACGGAGGTCAGGTCGCGATCGGTGTCGCGCATGCAGAGGGCCCGTGCCTCACGCCCCATCAGCCGGGCGAGGCGCTCGGTCTCCAGCCACGCGAGCGGCGAGTTCCAGGCCACGTCGACGTACCCGAGGACGTGCGCCGCCACCTGGCGCTCGTAGTTGGAGTAGAGCACGTAATCGAACTCCAGCCCGCGCCGCTCGAAGTAGTCGCGGAATCCGTCCCAGATGGCCACGACCTTCGGGTCATAGGCCACCGCCCCCATGATGAGCGCACCGTCGGTGTACCAGACCGCCATCGCTAGAAGAGCTCCATGCCGCACGCGGCCTTGCCGACGAAGTCGTACAGCACGTCGGTCGTGGGCCCCATCACGCTCGCGGCGCGCGCATCGCGGAAGTACCGCTCCACCGCGACGTCCCTGCGAAACGCCGCCCCGCCACACACGCGCATGGCGGTATCGAGGACCTGCGTGGCGGCCTCGCCCGCGGCGGCCTTGCACTCCAGCACGCGGAGGGGGGCGTCGGGCCGTCCAGTCTCGAGCGCGCCGAGCGTGTCGTCGAGCAGCGCGCGGGCCGCGTCGGCGTTGACCCGCATGCGCCCGACGTAGTTCCGGACGGTCGGCAGATCGGCCAGCGCCGAGCCGACGTGCTCGTGACGCGTCCGGACGGCGTGATCGGCCGTCCTGGCCACGGCCGCTTCCATGAGACCCACCGAGCAGGCGGCCGAGAGCACGTTGAAGAGCGGCAGCACGGTCTGCAGCATGATGTCGAAGCCCTTGCCGTCGGCACCGAGCATGGCCGAAGCCGGGACCTCGACACCTTCCGCGGTGACCGGCGAGGAATCATTGCCGCGCAGTCCGAGGCCGTCGAAGCCGGACGGCATGCTCAGGCCGGGAGCGCCGGCCGGCACGAGCCACAGCGTGCTGAGGCCCTCCGCCTCGACCGGCCGCGACGACCAGACGTAGGCGGTCGCCTTCGAGGCGGACGTGACCCAGCTCTTGCGACCGTCGAGCACCACGTCGCTCCCGCGCCTGGTGGCGGTGCCGAGCGGGGCCCAGAACTGGCTGCGCGAGCCTGCCTCGCTGAAGGCCAGCGTGCTCACATGGGCGCCGGATGCGGCGGCCCGCCGCACGGCCGCCGGGGCATGCGCCTCGAGGACCGCCGCGCCGGAGAAATGCATGCAGGCGACCATCGCCGTCGAGCCGCAGTCTCTGGCCAGCCGCTCGACGACCCTTGCCGCGCCGCGGGGTCCGAGGCCCAGACCGCCGACGTCCACAGCGCTGACGGCCCCGAGGAGCCCCGCGCGCGCGAGCGCCGCGATCGAGTCGGCTGGAAACGCGCCGTCCCGGTCCACGCCGGCCGCCGCCGGCGCGACCACCGTGGCGCAGATCTCTTCCAGAGCTTCTCTGTACGCGTCGGTTGAAGCGATCACCCCTGTATCCTCCGTTCCAGGCGCCGCCGGCGCCGGCGGAGGAGGAGGCCTAGGCGAATCCCCTGACGGCGTGCCCGACGGCGCAGCCCGGCTCGATCACGTCGAGCCCGCGGCCGTGTCAGCGATAACGCGAGCGGTGCACGGTCATGGATTCCTCGTCAGGTGGACGGTCGACGATAGCAGAATCGCCGGAGGCGCGTCACCTCCGCTCACTGACGGTAGAATCGCCACGTCGGAAGGACAGGAGGCTTGGCCATGAAGTCGATGACGTTTCTCCTTGCCGGCCTCGCAGCCGGTGTCCTCGTGACCTGGTCGCTGCTTCCCGCGGCCGGGGCCTCGGGCACCGGCAGCGACGGTGTGCCCAGGACGTTCGACACCTTCGACATCCCGTTCGACCAGCTCCCGGGCGGCCGGGTCGATGCCGGGGGCAACCTCGATCCGACCTCGTCGCCCGAGGACGCGCACGCCGGCGCCTTCGTCGTCGCCGAGCGGCTGGGACTGTTCGGCAACTTCGAGTGGCTTCACTGGATCCCCACGGCACCCTCCGAGCAGAATCGCGACACCGGGGAGTGGTCTGGCGGCGACCTCGACGGCTTCCCCACCGGATGGGGCTCCACCGGGCTCGGCATCGCCCGGAACTGCCTCTACTGGGGGCGCAGCAACTCCACGAACACCACGGGCCCCGGCGTCACCCGTGACGTGAAGATCTTCCGGATCCAGCCGGATCCCGAGCGCAATCCGCCGGTCGAGATCGGCACGATGCCGCAACTGGTCACCGGGGACGGCACGACCGTCCGGGACCGCGAGCTGCGTCTCTACGACTACACCTCCTCCGACGGTGTCGACCGCATGCTCATGGTGCGTGCCGCCGCCACGGGCACGGGCGGCGACGTGATCACCTACACCGTGGACCCGGAAACCTGCCTGCCGCTCGACGACGGCGCCACCGCGGCAGGCGTCCTCGCCCACGAGTTCTACCTCTGGCACGACCCCGACAACGCCAACCGCTTCGTCGTGATCTCGCAGACCTACGGGTCGCAGGAAGAGGACCTCGTCTTCACCGCCATCACCGACGAGCACACGGGGGAGGTGCTGCAGGAGCCGCTGCTGCTGGCCTCGTTCACGCTGGAGGACGTGGGCGGACCGACGCGCGACGAGGTGCCGGGTGAGCACGGCCTGTATCCCGATGGGCGATTTCCCGACTACAGCCACCTGACCGACGCCTGGGGCCGCCCCGGGGCGTCTCAGCGCTCGGAGGGGAACGACCTGCATTCGGGCACGCTGTCCGACGACGGTGAGCGCTTCTACGCCGCGGGCGGGACGGCCGGGATGTACATCCTGAACACGGAGGCGATCGCCAGCAACACGAACGCGGAGCTCGCGGCGGGCGCCGTCTGCACCCAGGCGTCGACCAACGTGTGGGTCGACGGCCGGGTGGGCGGACTGGTCGACGTGCGCCGCCTCCCGGAGGTGGCCACCGACTGCGTGCACCCGGTGCTCAACTCCGATCCGGGCGTGCTGGCCATGCTCGCCTCCGACCGGTCCGACGCCGAGAAGCTCGTGCACTACACGCGGCTCGAGGACCGGTCGCGCTTCGACATCGCGCCGCCGTTCATCGCCGCGGCCGGGGTCCACAGCGCCATCCCGGTGCCGAACCGGCCCTCGCGGTCGCAGGGCAACGACGCGGGCCGCCCGGCCTATGTCGTGATCACCGAGGAGTGGCCGTTCGGCCCGTGCCCCGAGCGTGGATTCCGGATCATCTCGGTCGAATCCGAGATCAACCCGATGCTGGTGGGCGCCCACGCCATGTCTGACAGCCTGATCGACAACTGCCTCGCGCAGCCCGTGCCCCCGGGCTCGACCATCCGGCCGATGATGCACGCGCACAACCCGACGGTGCTCGAGAACCTCGTGTTCGTGAACTGGCTGGGGCACGGCATCCGGGCCATCGACATCTCCAACCCGTTCAACCCGCGCGAGGTGGGCCACGCGCGGCCGGTGCCGTGGGGCGACATCATGAGCTACCCCGACTTCCACGACGGGCTGCTCTACGTCGGCGACAACCACTCGGGGCTGCACGTCTTCAAGTACACCGGCCCGCGGGCCGATGAGCTGCCGGCGGGCGTGTACTCGTCGAACCGGACGAGCCCGCACTGATGGACCCGCGACCGAGCGTGGAGAGGACGTGATGAAGCTGGGCCAACGACGGGTGGCGATGTGGTGTGCAGCGTGGCTGGTGATCGCGGCGTTCTCCGGCTCGCCGGAAGCGGCGCAGGAGGGCAGCCGGCCACTCTACAGCGACCAGGACCTGCTCTTCCTCCACCACATGATCGTGCACCACCAGCAGGCGGTGGACATGGGACTGCTCGTGCCGTCGCGCAGCGACCGTGAGGAGTTCGCCAAGTTCACCGACTACGTCAAGCGCGCGCAGGCGGCCGAGATCGCGTTGATGCAGTCGTGGCTCGACCTGGCCGCCACCCGGGGGCAGCGGGTGCCGGAGCATCCGCCCCACGGAGACCCGCCCATGCACGGGATGCTCTCCTCCTCGCAGATCGCCGCGCTCGAGGCGTCGAGGGGCGAGGCGTTCGTGCGGCTCTGGCTCGAGGGCATGATCTTTCACCACGAGGGCGCCATCCACATGTCGCACGCCCAGCAGGAGCATCAGCGCGCGACAGGCCGCCGTCCCTACGGGCTGAGCGTCCTGGTCGAGGACATCCTGGTCGAGCAGCGGGCCGAGATCACGAAGATGCGCGGGTGGCTCCAGGAGTGGGGACTGGCCTCCCGCGATTCCCACGCGGCGCACTGACCGTCGGGTCAGGCGGCGGCCCCACGGCCCGTGAAGCACCGGCGGACCCGCGACGCCGGCCCGATCGCTACGGCAGGAGCCGGAACGATCGGCGATGTCTCGGGCGCACGGCACGAAAGTGACGCTCATCCAGGGTCACGATCGTCTCAGCCTCCAGACGCTCGGCCAACGCGACGACCGACGCGTCCGCGCCGCCCAGCGGAAAGTCACCGTAGCGCTCGACGAGCTCCGCGATGCGGACCCAGTCGTCCGGTGTCGGGGCCTCGACGTCCGTGGCCGACAGGCTGCGCAGGAACGCCGCCTCGACCGATGCCCCGA
>Ga0299906_10000548_pt1 | contig 34339 bp, 29 predicted proteins | sample RVTome_14_FD_200259 | JGI IMG/M metagenome (GOLD analysis project Ga0299906, IMG submission 200259) | Soil microbial communities from uranium-contaminated site in the Upper Colorado River Basin, Wyoming, United States - RVT145D125 (version 2) ... | reverse complement strand
GGCGTCGTCAGACGACGCCCGACCCCATTACGGTTTCGTCAGGACGTCGTAGAATCGCGGCATGCGAAACTGCGCCGTCTTCATCCTGGTCACCGCGGCGGTCGGAACGCTCGTCGCACAGTCGCCGGAACCAAGGCCTGCGTTTCCCGGCCAGACCGACGCGCCGGCTCCGCCGCCTTCCGCGCCGTTCACGACGCGGGTTATCGCCGAGGGCCTCAGCGCGCCGTGGTCGCTCTCGTTCCTGCCGGACGGGAGCTTCCTCGTGACGGAGAACGGCGGCGCGATGCGCATCGTGAGCGCCGATGGCTCGGTATCGGCCCCCATCGAGGGCGTGCCCGGCGTGCGGTCCGTCGGGGCCGAAGGCCTGCACGAGGTCGTGCTCGACCCGGACTTCGCCCGCAACCGGATGATCTACTTCACGTACCTGTCGCCGCCGGTGGGCGAGCCGGCCGGCCCCTGGCCGCTCGTGAACCTCTACGAGAACGTGTGGGCGGCCTCGCTGGCCGAGCGGCGTGCGATGAAGATCGGGCGGGAGCGCGTGGCACGCGGGCGCCTGAGCGACGACGCGCGGCGCCTGGAGAACGTCGAGGTGATCGGCGAGGGCGTCGGCGAGCGGCGGATGGTCGTGGCGCCAGACGGGAGCCTGTTCATCTCCGGCGCCGACCGCTTCTGGCTGTACCCCTCGGAGCTCGACGGCATGGAGCACCCGTTCCTCGACAACCCCGACGAACGGCGCAACTTCACCGGACGCGTGATGCACATCAACCGCGACGGCTCGATTCCACCGGACAACCCGTGGCTCGGCCGCTCCACCGTGCTTGCCGAGACCTGGGCGCACGGATTCAAGGATCCGGAAGGACTCGCCATCAATCCGGCCACAGGGGACCTGTGGATCGTGGATCACGGCCCGCAGGGGGGCGACGAGATCAACATCGTGAGACCGGGCCGCGACTACGGCTGGCCGAACGTCAGCTACGGCAAGCAGTACGACGACCGGCAGGCGGATGGTCGTACGAACGTGCACGTGGGGACCGGGCTGACGTCGATGGAAGGCGTCGAGGAGCCGCGCTACTACTGGGTGCCCTCCATCGCCCCGTCGGGAATGATGTTCTACACGGGCGACCTGTTCCCGGCCTGGCGGGGGAATCTGTTCGTCGGCGCCATGGCCGGCCGGCACCTCGTGCGGCTCGTGCTCGAGGGCGATACCGTGGTGGCCGAGGAGAAGCTGCTCGCCGACCGCGAGTGGCGGATCCGCGAAGTGAAGCAGGGACCCGACGGCGCGATCTACATATTCGCGGGCAACCAGCTCGTGCGCCTCGCGCCCCGGTAGCCGCGAACAGGTCGCCGATCCCGGGTCGCCATGTGGCGTGCTCCGCACCCGATCTGCGACGTGATCGAGCCAGCTTGTCCCGCTCTCCTGATGGGCTGAGCAGCCCTCCAGGAAGACGATGAGGCGAGGGCCGTGGCTTGCGGCGAGATCGGCACTGTTCGTCATGACAGTGATCGATGTGTCGACGACAGGATAGGCGTCCTGCCACGACAGAAGTGCCGTGCGGGTGTGAGCCGTTGCGTCCCGCCTTCTTGACGAGCACGTTAAGCCAACACTTGGCAGTGACGCGAAGCGTCACTGCGAGCGAGGCCCTGCCTCGGACGAGCCAACATGCTCGTCGGTCCGAGGCAGGGCCTCGCTAGAGCTGATCAGGTAACGGGGATCGACGTGGGCGGGGGTGTGATCTGATGGCGCATGCCCACACCCATTCACTGGTCGGTGCCCGTCACCGCAGGGGGCACGCCATTGGATCGCCCGCGAAATTCGGGCAGACGCGGCCCATGATCTCCTGCAGGATCGGACCGGTCTGCCCCGGAGAGCTCGCCGGCGTCTCCCCATCGAGGGCGATCGCCTCCCAGAGGCGGATGTCGAGCTGCCGTGCGCCAAACGGGCCCGGCTGTCCCACGACGCGCCCCAGCGCCTCCTGCACACTGGCTCGGTCCTTCGTGAAGTCCACGCGCGGCCCGGGCTCGGGAAAGGTGACGAGCGCCACGTGGTCGTCCGGCGTCAGGCCGCGCACGAAGTCGCCGGCCGCCCGGACGAGCAGCGCGGCCGAGCCCGGCTCGATGAGCGTCTGGTCCACGGCCACGACCACGCGCCGTCCGGTCGTGGGCGTCACGTTGGTCGTGACGAGCGGCGTGTCGTCGGCGGCCGGCTCGCCGGCGCGCGAGGCGTCCACCGTGACGAGCTCGAGCGAGACGACGTCGCGCTCGCGGCCGTCGAGCCTCACCCGGAAGTCGCTCGGGCGAAAGTCCTCGACGGGCCGGCGGTCGCGGCCGAACGCCGCCACCTCGACGGTGACGAGGTCGATGCCGGCACGGAAGGTCTGGCCGGCGCGCGGCGCCTGCGGAGCCGCACCTCCGGCAGACACCACGAGGGCGCAGCAGATCGCGACGCAGGCAGGGAGCCTCCGCATGGTGCCGGTGGAGGCGCCAGACCTCCCGCCGGCCCCGATCGAGGTACACACCGGGCCCGCCAGCATCCTTGCACCGCTTCAGAGCAGTCTCGGTCGGAGACGATAGGACGGATGAAGGGTCTGTCGCCGTACGCCACTCCCCGGGCCCCAAGTCTGCAGATTCGGTGTTATGCGTTCTCGCCCTTCAGACGGTCATTCTCATTGAGTTCAGCGGTTTCGAGTGCCCGTTCTGCGAGAAGTATTCGAAGGAGACGTTCGGGCTGATCGATCAGAAATTCGTCGCGACTGGACAACTCAGGTACGCATTCCGGCACTTTCCGCTGGAGCAGATGCACCCGAATGCCTTGGCGGCGGCAGAGGCGGCTGAGTGCGCGAGCAACCAGGGGAAGTTCTGGGAGATGCGCGGGCTGTTGTTCACGAATCAGAAGGATCTTTCGCAACGCTTCTGGCAAAGAGACATTCCCTCGATTGGCTTGGACCCAACGGCATGCCGACTGTCTGAACGGCGTCGCGCTGTCGAAAGTTCGCGACGATATTGCGGAAGGCCAACGGCTGGGGGTAAACTCGGCGCCCACATTCTTCGTCGGAGCAGCGCAGCCTGATGGAAGCGTTTCCATCACAAGCCTGATTCGAGGAGCGCAGCCGCTCGCCGTTTTCGAGAAGGTGCTGAAGGAATCTCTGTAACTCGGATGCGGACTGCCTTCGGATTCCCTCTGTGCGCTGCAGTGATTGCGGTCGGCTCTGGCGCGTTCGTGGCTGCTGGTCAGGACATCGCGCAACAAGGACAGCAGGCTGCAATGTTTCGAGCGGGCGCGCAGCTGGTGCAAATCGATGTCCGTGTGACGGACAGGGAAGGCCGCTTCATGAGCGGGCTCTCCGGTGAGGACTTTGAGATCCTCGAAGACGGCGAACCACAGCGGATAGCCTTCTTCTCGTTCGTGGACATACCCGTCATGAACAAGGCCGATCGAACCCTGGCCAGTGCGTCTGCGACGAGGCCGGACGACGGCGAAAAGGCCGACGGTCGGACGTACGTCATGCTGCTGGATGGACCAGCCGGCGGCCCGGATCACGTGCAGCAGATGCGAAGCGTAGCTCGTCTTTTCCTGGATCAGGCGTTTGGTCCCGCCGACCGAATGGCTGTTACGTTCGCCAAAGGCAAGTTCCGGGCGCAGGCAGAGATGACCGAGCAGGGGTTTACCACGAACAGGCGAGCGATCGAGGCGGCTGTGGATCGATTGGCGCCCGAGACACGGGGTACGTCCGGATCGGGGGCGGACTCGGTTGTGAACACCTATCGGGCCATCGAAGACATCTCCGAGCGACTCGGCACGATGCTTGGCGGGCGCCGGAGCGCAATCGTGTGGGTCGGCGGTATCGTGCCATTCAATCCCGCAGAGCGTTTCCCGAAACATGCCGCCGAGATCGGGGTGGCGTATCTTCACGCGATTAGCGCGGCGAATCGTCACAACGTGGCGATTTATCCGGTTGACCTCCGTGGGCTCACCAACCGATTGAGTCCACCCCAGGCTGTCTCGTTCGGTCGCTCCGGTGAAGAGTTGAAGCGAATGTCCGCGCTCCGAGTCGTTGCCGAAGACACAGGAGGGGAAGCGGTCGTGGGGACGAACAACTACACAGAGATGTTTGCCCGAATCGCCAGCCATACCAGCACGTACTATCTACTCGGGTATCAGCCCGCTGTCGTACGTTGCGATGGTCGGTTCCACGCGATCACGGTCCGTGTCAAGCAGGCCGGCGCCGCTGTCACGGCGCGGCGGGGCTATTTCGCGCCAGAGGCGAACAAGAGCGCGGCGCTCTGTCAGTAGCAGAGCCCTTGAGACGATAGGACGGATGAAGGGTCTGTCGCCGTACGCCACTCCCGGGGCCCCAAGTTTACAGGCGCCGCTTCGTTCAGCGCGCGGCAGCGGTCGCGCAGGTCCTCGACGGTCGGCTCGCGCGACTCCAGGTCCGCGTCATCGGGCGGCCGATCATCCGCCAGAGCCAGTCGTCTGTTCCCTGGTGCGTGCGAAACCGGTGCACGCCGCATGGCACGGGAATCCCGCCAAGCGCCCGCCACGCGACGGCGTCGACCTTGCGGCTGGAGGCGGTCGACAGGGCGTCCGTCGTCCGCGTACGGCGGCCGACGAGGCGATCGATGCGCTCCTCGACGGTCACGAACGGCGGTCTGCCCACCGCCTCAGCCCGCCGCCTTCCCGCCTGTGAAGTCGAGCGCCGGGCTGGTCGTGTCTCGGTTCAGGTGAGTAGATTGCGCTATAGAGAGCTGCATGAAAAAGGCAGTCAGTCAACGTAAGAAGGGGGGCAGGTCCGGCTGCAGAACGCAACCCGCAGTTGGGTCGGTGACCCGCGGATGCTATCGATGGCATCGACGATCTGGTCCATCAGCGATCAGAACAGCCGCGGCGTGAAGTCCGCCAGATAGTCGCGCCAGTTGCGCCACACGTGCGCCCCACCCGTCTCGACGAAGGTGTGCGTCAAGCCTCTCTCCGTCAACAGCGCGTCGAAGCTCTTGTTCGACTCGAACAGCGTGTCCTCGTTACCGCAGTAGACGAAGAACACCTTCAACTTCGTGTTGGTCGCGGCGACGTCGGCAAAGGCCGGCGCATGATCCGCCTCCACGCTCTGGTTGAAGATCACCGGCGAGAACGCGCCGATGTAGTGAAACGTATCCAGGTGATTCAGTCCGATGTGCAGCGTCTGATTGCCGCCCATCGACAGACCCGCGATGGCCCGCGCGTCGGCGTTCGCCGTGACGCGGTAGTTCTTCTCGATGAACGGCACCACGTCTTCCACGACGTCATTCGGGAACACCACGTCGCCCGGGAGCCCCGAGGCCACCGCCGGCACGGACGGATCGATGGTGCTCGACGGGCCGGGACGCCCGTACGGCATCACCACCACCATCGGCCTGGCCCTGCCCTGCGCGATCAGGTTGTCGAGAATGATGTTGGCGCGGCCGCCCGTGTACCAGCTCGACTCGTTGCCGCCCGCTCCGTGCATCAGGTACAGCGCCGGGTAGCGCGCCGCCGATGTCTCGTAACCCGGCGGCGTGTACACGTACACCATGCGCAGCGCGCCGCCGAATTTCGTCGAGTTGTAGTAATTGATGTGCAGGTTGCCGTGCGGCACCGCCTGCGCGTCCCACGGCGCGGGCTCCGGGCCCTTCACCTCGAACTGCGTCGACCCCGGATTGCGGTCCGCCGAACCCACCCACGGATTCGCCGGGTCGAGCGTGCGCACGCCGTTGACTGTGAACGTATAGTTGTAAATCGCCGGATCGAGCGGGCCGACCTTCGCGGTCCACATGCCGTCGGCGTCCCTGGTCATGGCCGTGGTCGTGCCGAAATCGCCACCCACGTGTACGGTGGTCGCGTCCGGAGCGCGCAGCGTGAACGTCACCGACCGGTCGGGATGCACCTCGACACCGGGACCTGCCGGAGCCGGCCGCCCGCCGCCACGCCCTTGCGCCCAAGCCAGGGTCGTGAATGCGAGCAGGATCGCGAGAACGAAAGTGGTCCGCATGGGTCGGATGGTAGTTCCGCCGCCGGTAGGGGTCAACGGCCACCGAGCAGGCGCTCCACGCGACGATGCACGCCGCGACGCGACGGCGATGGGCGGAACTCGCCGCGGCGGGCCTCGCCGCCCAGCTTCCCTTTCGATGACCGTGGAGCGCTTCGCCGTGGCGCGCGGCATCGTGGTGAGGCGCCGTACTGAAGGCACGAGGTCGGCGAGCCCGCCTGCCTTCCCCTTGGCGCAGCCGTCCCCTTGATTACCGACAAGAGCTTGGTGTAGTCTCTTGTCGGTAACTGAGAGGAGACGCCGAATGAGCAAGCCGACCGATCTGGTGCAGGGCACGCTCGACCTGCTGATCCTGAAGGTCATTGCGCTCGAGCCGATGCACGGCTGGGCAATCTCCCAGCGCATCAGCCAGATGTCGAACGATGTTCTGCAGGTGGGCCAGGGATCGCTCTATCCGGCGCTGCACAAGCTGGAACAGCAGGGCTGGATCGACGCCGAGTGGCGGGACACCGAGAACAACCGCCGCGCCAAGTACTACGCGCTGACGCGCGAGGGGCGCCGTGCCATGAAGCAGGAGGCCGCGCAGTGGGAGCGGCTCTCGACCGCCATCTCGTTGATTGTCAGTAGGGCGTGACTACGAGCGCCCCCTGTCCCGAGACACGCCGACGCCCAGGCACAGAGGCGAGGGGTGCTCGGCGTTCGACGCGGGCAGGAGCCCTGGAATGCGCGCGCTGAAGACCGTCCGACTTCGTCTTCGGTCGTTGTTCGGGGGCCACCGTGTCGAGCGGGAGCTCGACGACGAGCTGCGCGACCACCTGGAGCGCGAAATCGAGCGCCACCTGGCTGCCGGCCTGTCGAGGGCCCAGGCCCGCACCACGGCGCTAAGCGCGTTCGGCAACGTCGCGCTCGTTCGGGAACAGGTGCGCGACACGTGGCGCGTGCGCTGGATCGAAGACCTCGCCCGCGATCTCGTGTTCGCCGCGCGATCAATGAGGCGGGCACCGCTCCACTCGCTCGTGGCCGTCGCCTCCCTGGCCGCGGCGATCGGCGCCAACACGGCAACCTTCAGCGTCGTCAACACGCTGATGCTGCGCGACCTCCCGGTCGCGAGCCCCGAGCAACTGGTCGAGCTGGCACCGGAGACGCCCGTCGGACTCGGGAATTTCTCGTACCCGATGTACGAGCGCGTGCGCGATCAGAACACGACGTTCACTCACCTGATTGCAGTGTCGTCGCCGGTATTCCCCGCGGAGGATGGCACGGACCAGCCGCCCGTGGGCCGGTACGCGTCGGGCAACTTCTTCGACGCGCTAGGACTCACGCCGGTGCTCGGGCGGCTCCTGATCCCGTCTGACGACCGGCCGTCCACCAACGGCTCGACTGTTGCGGTGATCTCCTGGGGCCTCTGGCAGCGCAAGTTCGGAGGGGACTCGGCAGCCATCGGCAAGGCGTTGGAGATTCGTGGTCCGTTCGGAACTGTCTCGGTGCCGTTCACGATCGTCGGCGTGCTGCCACGAGCATTCCAGGGTCTCACCGTCGGCCGCTCAGACGACTTCTATGTTCCGCTCACGAGCGAGCACCGCGTCAACCCGAAAGGCCTGCTCGGAAGCCCGGGCGCGGGCTGGATCAAGGTCGTCGGGCGGCTGAAGGAGAAGGTGTCGCGCGGTGCCGCCGAATCCGATGTGAATCTCGCGTATCAGCGCTTCATCGATGAGTTCGCAGGTCTTGCACGCCCCGAGGAGGTTCAGCGGCTGCGCGCCCGACCGATCGTCGTGAGTTCGGCTCGCGCGGGACTTTCCGGTCCCCGCCGCGAGTTCGAGAGACCGGTGCTGCTGCTCATGGGCGCCGTCGCTCTGGTGCTCGTTGTCGGCTGCGCGAACGTGGTCAATCTCCTGCTCGCGCGCGGGCTCACGCGGCGCGCGGAGATAGGCGTGCGCTTGGCCATCGGCTCTTCACGCGGCCGGTTCGTGCGGCAGTTGCTCGCCGAGTCGGCGGTGCTCGGCCTGCTCGGAGGCGCCGTCGGGCTCGCGTTCGCCGTCTGCGGCACGCCCGGTATTGCCACCCTGATGGCCAACGAGGACCCGGCCATCGCCTACGACGTCGCGCCGGATCGCACCGTGTTGGCGTTCACGTTCCTCCTTTCACTCGGTTCGGCGCTTGCCGCCGGCCTGATCCCGGCGCTCCGCCTTTCGCGCGGCAACGTGCCATCGCTACGTGAGGATGTCGCCGCCCGAGGCGGAGGCCGCGCCCTGACCCTGTGGACGCGTGGGCTGATTGCGTCACAGGTCGCCCTGTCGGTGCTCCTGCTGGCTGGAGCGTTTCTCCTCGTGACGACGCTCCGAAACTTCCGTACAGGTGACTTCGGCTTCGAGCGTGAAGGCGTGGTGGAGATGTGGCTCTCGCCCGGTCGCGGCGGCTACACAGGCGAAAGGCGTGCGACCTATTTTCGCGAGGTTCTGCAACTCGTCCGCAGCATGTCCGGCGTACGAAGCGCCGCGGTCTCGCTCGGGATGCCGGTGTGGAGCACTGGCGTCACCTCGTCCTTTGGCGTCGAGGGGCGGCCCAAGGACCCGGACGAAGAAGTGTTCGTGAACGAAGTGTCCGAAGGCTACTTTGCGACGACCGGCACGAGGCTGCTGCGCGGACGCGATTTCGGCCCAGACGATCGCCCGGGATCGACGCCCGTGGCCATCGTCAACGACGCGCTGGTGCAGCATTACTTCGGCGCGGAGAATCCGATAGGCCGGCGTGTCGACGTCGGAATTCGTGGCGTACTGGAGATCGTGGGTGTCGTCGAAACCACGAAGCACGAGTCTCTGCGCGAGGCGGACAGTCCGATCGTCTATGGGCATGCGCTGCAGGGCGGCAATCTGGGCTCAAGTCTGCACCTTGCCGTGAAGACCGCCGGCAATGCCGCGGCGATCGGGCGCTCGCTCCAGCAGGAGATTCAGCGCATCGCGCCGGTTCCTGTGGGTTCACCGTCGATGCTCGGCGCTCAGATCGATCGGACGCTCGTGAAGGAGCGTCTGGTCGCGCGCGTGCTCGGCGCGTCCGCGTTGCTGGCCGTCCTGCTGGCGGCCGCTGGTCTGTACGGCGTCCTGGCGTACAGCGTGACTCGACGGACGAACGAAATCGGCGTCCGGATCGCGCTCGGCGCCACTCGCGCCGCCATATTGCGGCCGGTGCTGGCGGAGGCCACGAAGCTCGTGGCGCTCGGCGTCGTCATCGGAGTTCCTGCCGCGCTCGCGCTCACACGCGCGTTGGCAACTCTGCTCTACGACGTCACCCCGACCGACGCAAGCGTCCTCGGTGCGGTGATCGCGTCGCTCTTCCTCGTGGCGCTGGCGGCGGCGGTCGTTCCGGCCTGGCGCGCGTCACATGTCGATCCGTTGGTGGCATTGCGCTACGAGTGAAATCAGTTCACGGTTGGAGGCTCATCATGAACAGCACCGTTCGCGTCTTGGCGTTCGTGCTCGCCATGCCGGTGCTGCTCGCGCAGGCCGGACTGAACGGCCGGTGGGCTGGGCAGACACCGAATGGTCAGGCCATCGTAATGGATCTGACAGTGAAGGGAGAGAGTCTTGCCGTAACGATGACCGTCGGCAAGGAGCAAGCGGCCATCGAGAATGGCAAGGTTGCAGGGACCACCTTCACATTCACCGCAACGATGGGCGGCGGCAGCGAGGCGTTCACGGGCGAAGTCTCGGGCGACGAGATCAAGATGTGGATGGATGACCGTGGTCCGGCGGCCGCTATCACGCTGAAACGCGCCACGCCCGCGCGGGAGTAGCTGGTCGATCAGTGCGCTGCCCATCTCGCCGGGTATCTGACGATCCCGGGGGGAGTCAGCGGCCTCAGCGATGGAGCTGGGTAGAGGAGTTGAAGGCGCGCGTGCCGGTGAACTGAGGGCTGGCAGGGGCTGGTGCACGCTCACACCAGCGTTCGAAGCAGCACCATCGCAGGCGCGACGCGAATGCGCCCGGGCGTCTGGTAGTCATCGGTTCCTTCGGCGTGAATCTGCCACGTGGGACAATCGGGGAACTTCGTCTTCACGTACCGCACGTTGGGATCGATCGCGGTTGCGCTGAGCTTGCACTCGACGATGAGCACCGGCTTGCGGCGATCGGTGACGACGAAGGCGACCTCACGACCGTCGAGGTCGCGAAAATATCGGAGATCGAGATCGAGGCCCTCGACATCCTGCCGGTAGTGCACCCAGTTCAACAGGTGAACCGCCACCAGGTTCTCGAAGACGATAGGACCGGATGAAGGGTCTGTCGCCGTACGCCACCCCCGGGGCCCCAGTCAAGACCGTCGGACGTTCCTCGGACGTGGAGTGGTTCGTCGAGACACTCCTCCCGACGCGGGCCCTCCCGACACCTTCACTGGCCGCGCATGCGGGACGGCGCCCTCACGGAGTGTCGAGATCGAAGTGCACGTAGCGGGTGCCCACCGTCAACGGCGGTGCCCGCGGCGACCGCGGCGGCGGGACTTCCGTCGGCAGCCCGAGATGGCTCAGGATGCGGCGTGCAATGGCCCCCTGGTCGATCACCGCGAGGAGACGGAGCCGTCCGCCGCACCGCAGACACTGGAGCACGTCGAAATCCGAACGTCCGCTGCATCAGCTGCGCCCATGACCGGTTCGATCCCGGCCGCCCCGCGGGGTCGACCGCTGCCGAGCGCGGCGCCAGCCCAGTCGTGTCGTTGATTCGCGGCCGTGGCGTGAGCGATGCCAGCCGTTCCAGCAACTCCAGGGGATGGAAGCGCAGGTGTGTCGTCCCGTCGCGCCAGCGGTGACGCAGCTCCAGCAGCACGTCTCCCTCGCTCGTCAGGCGGATCCGGTCGTGGGCAATCGGCGGCCGGAGCGGCACACCCGCTCGAGCTGGGACCGGTCGCGGGCGGGCACGACAACCCCGGCGTCGAGGTCGAACCCGCCGTCTCTGGGCCTTGGTTGGTGGTCACGGGAAGAATCACGGCGGCCTCGGTGCGTCGCCATGATTCCGTCGGAGGCCTCCCGGGCCAACGCGCACGCCTGCGCGATGGGGTGGTAGATCCTGGCGAAGGCCCAGCCCCGGCGCCGCTGCCCGGGGGGCGTCGCTACGGACGCTCGGTCGGGCTGTGCTCGCCCGCGCCCGGCAACGGAGGGTTGCGGCCGCCGGCCGCCTCCCCCTCGAGCAGGTCCTCGACGGACTCGTACCGGTAGATCACCGGCGCCTGGTGCTGGAAGAGACCTCCGGTGTCGGCCGTCGGCCCGTAGGTCGAATAGAGCGCCTGCCCCCAGAGCCGCAGATACACGGTGAGCTGGCCGCGATGGTGGGCCGAGTGCGTGAGCCGGCGCGTCATCACCCACGCGCGCGACCGCATCACGTCGAAGAACGACACCTCGGCCTCGAACCAGTCGTCCGGCCGGCCCTCGAGCTGCGCGAGCCGCTCGCCGGAGACGGCGGCGTAGTGCTCGAGAAACGCGCGACGGGTCTCCTCGGCGGGCAGGGCCTCGCGCGACACCGTGATGCCGAGCATCGTCCGCATCCAGGTGTCCTCGCTCACGCACTGGTGAACCATGTGCTCGAGCGGCGTGCGCGCCCGCGGCTCGGGACGGAAGGCCATCCGCGCGTCGGGCACCTGCGACCACACCCCCAGCGTCTTCAACCGCTCGGTCCGGTAGCTCTCCACCAGGAAGTCGTACCGCGCCATGCCTGCCTCCTGCCTCCTCAGTCCCGCGTCCCGGCCCGCCACGCCGACAGATTGTCGATCGCGACCGGCTCGATCGCATCGGCCGGCTCGAAGCCGAATACGGCGCCGTAGAAGGACAGCTCGGCCTCCAGGCTGCGCACGATGTTCTCGGCCCGGCGGAAGCCGTGCTGCTCCCCCTCGAAGGCCAGATACGCCACGGGAATCCCCCTCGCCCGCACGGCGGCCGCCATGCCTTCCGACTGGTTGGGCGGCACCACCTCGTCCTCGAGGCCCTGGAACAGGATCAGTGGCGACGCGATCTGCTCGGCCGCGTGAATGGGCGAACGCTCGCGATACCGCTCACGCCCGGCCGGATACGGTCCCACCAGCGTGTCGAGATAGCGCGACTCGAACTTATGCGTCTCGCGGGCGAGCGCCTCCAGGTCGCTCACGCCGTAGTAGCTCGCGCCCGCGGCGAAGACGCCCGGTGCGAAGGCCAGCGCCGCGAGCGTCGTGTACCCACCGGCGCTGCCGCCACGGATCGCGACGCGGCGCGGATCCGCCTTGCCCTCGGCCACGAGATGACGCACGGCCGCGACCACGTCGGCCACGTCCACGATCCCCCACGCGCCGTTGAGGCGCTCCCGATAGGCACGACCGAATCCGGAGCTGCCCCCGTAGTTGACGTCGACCACCGCGAAGCCGCGGGTCGTCCAGAACTGGATCTTGAGGTTCAGGCTGGCGCCAGCGCAGTCGGTGGGTCCGCCGTGGCTCATGACGACGAGCGGCGGGCGCTCGCCGTCGAGCCCCGCCCAGCCGGCGTTGCACGGCGGGTAGTAGAACGCGTGGGCGAGAGCCCCGCCGGCCGAGAGAAACGAGACGGCTTCCGGCACCGAGATCGACCCGGCCTCGAGCGCGAGCTCGGAGGCGCGCCGCAGCACGTCCACCTGCCCGGTGTCGAGCGCGACCCGCACGACCGCTTCCGGCTCCCGGGTCGAGCCGGCGACGAGCGCGGCGTGTGTCGGGGTCGCCGCCAGCCATTCGCGCGGCTCGAGCCCGGAGGCCAGGTCCTCCAGCGCGCCCGTGGAGGGACGCACGACCGCCAGCCGCCAGTGCCCCGCGCGTGTCCAGGAGACCACCACCCGATCGGGACCAGCCGGGGCCCAGCTCGCCGTGCCGAAGATCCACTGCGGGCGCCCGAACTCGGCATCCGGCGGAGGCTCGGCCACGAGCGGCACGGCCTGGTCGCGACCAGGGTCGAGCGTCCGGTACAGCCGCCACCATCCCTCCCGATCGCTGGCGAAGCACAACGAGCCGTCGGGGAGCCATCCGGGCTGATAGATCGACTCGTCGGCTGCGCCAGCCACGCGCCGGGCGCCGGCGAGCACGCCGGACGCCTCGACGTCGGCCACCCACAGCTCGGTGCCGTCCCAGGGCATCTGTGGATGGCGCCAGGCCAGCCAGGCGAGGCGCGTGCCGTCCGGATCGAGCCGCGGCGTGGCGTAGAAGTCGTACCCGGACGCCAGCACGTCGCCGGCACTCGCCGCGCGGCCGAGCGGCACGGCCACGAGCGCGTTCACGGGCTCGCCGCCGCCCGCGTGATCCTCGCGCACGGCAATCAGACGATCCCGTGCGGTGTCGACGACCGCATCGGCGTAGCGCCACGGCCCTGCTGGGGTGATCGCCACCGGCGCTCCGTCCACGCGCCCGGCGGCGTCCACACGGTAAATCCGCTGATCGGCGAAGCTCGACGCGTAGACGCGCCCGCCGGCGACGACGACGCTGCCGCCGCCGTACTCGTGCACACGGGTGCGGGCGTTGAAGTCGGCCGGCGCCACATCGGCCACGACCCCGGCGGCATCGCGCCGGACGACGGCGTAACGGCCGCCCTCGGCCGGCCGCCCCTCCAGCCAGTACAGGTCGTCGCCGTCGGCAGCCACCGCCCCCAGGCGCAGTCCGGCCGCGGCCACGGCAGCGGCCGGGAGCGGCGACGGCCAGCTTCCGCAGGGCTTCTGCATCGGAGGGCACGTTACCACCACGTCCCTCGAGGACGGTGCACCGTCATGCGGACGCGGGCAAGTCCGGAAATCCACACGATCCCGGACGCCTACTCCTGGCTCGCTTCTTGCCGATACGCTGCTGTACGAGGTGAACCGCCCGTGGCGGCCCGCATCGAAGACTACGGCCTGATCGGTGACTGCGAGACAGCAGCCCTGGTAGGACGCGACGGCTCGATCGACTGGCTGCCGTGGCCACGGTTCGACTCGCCTGCCTGCTTTTCGGCGCTGCTCGGCACTCGGCAGAACGGGCGCTGGACGATGCAGCCGGTGGACGGCGCGGCCCACGTGAGCCGCCGCTACCGCGGCCACACGCTGATCCTGGAGACGCGGTTCGAGACGCTCGAGGGCATCGCCACCGTGATCGACTTCATGCCCCCGCGCGGCGCCAGCCCCAACCTCGTGCGCATTGTGCGCGGCGACAGCGGGCGCGTGCGGATGCGGACCGAGCTCGTCCTCCGCTTCGACTACGGACGGCTCATACCCTGGGTCGACCGCACCGAGCGCGGCACCTGGCGCGCCGTGTCGGGCCCCGACATGGTCACGCTCGACTCGCCGGTCGCGCTGCAGGGGCGCGACTTCACGACCTGTGCCGAGTTCGACGTCGTGGCCGGCGACACGGTCCCCTTCGTGCTCTCCTATCACCGGTCGCACGTACGGCCGGCCGGCGTCGTCGATTCGCGCGCCGCGCTGGACCTGACCGAGACGTTCTGGGAGGAATGGGCCACAGGCGCCCATCTCGACGGTACCTGGCCCGATGCCGTGATGCGCTCGCTGCTGGTGCTCAAGGCGCTCACCTACGCCCCCACCGGCGGCATCGTGGCGGCTCCGACCACGTCGCTCCCCGAGCACCTCGGCGGCACGCGCAACTGGGACTACCGGTTCTGCTGGCTGCGCGACGCCTCGCTCACGCTGCACGCGCTGATGCAGGCGGGCTACGTCGGCGAGGCGCACGCCTGGCGCGACTGGCTGCTGCGCGCCGCGGCCGGCGCGCCCTCGCAGATGCAGATCATGTACGGCCTCGCCGGGGAGCGCCGCCTGCCGGAGTGGATCGCCGACTGGCTGCCGGGCTACGAGGGCTCGCAGCCGGTCCGCATCGGCAACGCCGCCGCCAGGCAGCTCCAGCTCGACGTCTACGGCGAGGTGGTCAACGTCCTCTTTCAGGGCCAGCAGCGCGGCATCGCGATGAGCCGCGCCAATCGCTCGTTCCTCCACGCCGTGCTCGAGCACCTCGAATCCGTCTGGGAGCGTCCCGACGCCGGCATCTGGGAGGTGCGGAGCCGGCCGCGCCACTTCACCTACTCGAAGGTGATGGCCTGGGTGGCCTTCGACCGCGCCGTCCGGATGGCCGAGACCTCCGGACTCGACGCGCCGGTGAAGCGCTGGCGCGCGCTGCGCGCGCGCGTGCACGACGACGTCTGCCGGCGCGGCTTCAACCGGCAGATGGGAAGCTTCGTCCAGTCGTACGGCTCGCGCCAGCTCGACGCCAGCCTGCTCCTGCTGCCGCGCATGGGGTTCCTGCCGGCCACCGACCCTCGCATCCGCGGGACGGTCGAGGCGGTCGAGCGGCACCTCCTCCGGGACGGCCTGCTCATGCGCTACGACAGCACGGCGGCCCGGGACGGCCTCCCCCCGTCGGAAGGGGCGTTTCTCGCGTGCAGCTTCTGGCTGGTGGACGCCTACGTGGCCCTGGGGCGGCTCGACGACGCGCACGCCCTGTTCGAGCGCCTGATGAGCCTTCGCAACGATCTGGGACTGCTCTCCGAGGAATACGACACGCGGGCCGGCCGTCAGGTCGGCAACTTCCCGCAGGCTTTCTCGCACATCGCGCTCGTCAACAGCGCCTTCAACCTGGCGCAGGCTGCGCGCGGGCGGCAGGAGGAAGGCGATCGCCTCCCCGCCACCGCGTAGCCTGCCCGGACGTCCGAACCTCCACCACGGACGTGGGCGTGCACGCTTGAGCCACCGACAGGGCTCCAGGAGGTTCGGGTGATGGACGAGTCCCCGAGGGTCCAGTCGCGGCGATTGTGCGCAGGATCACGAACCGGCGTGTAGGCCATCATGCGACGCGCCTTCCGGCGGGCGCGATCGGCGCGACAATACTCCTGGTGTCGACGATCGCGCGCGCTTGCACTTCCCTGGTCGCATGCCTGGTTCTGGCCGGTGGCCATGGACACGCACAGGGCGCCTACGGCCTTTCCGGGCGGGTCTTGGACGTGTGCGGCGTCGGGATACCCGGCGCGAGGGTGACGCTGGTCGATGAGTCCGGCGTGACGCTCGAAGCCCGGGTTGACGGCACCAGGCGATATGCCTTCTCCAACGTTCCCAGGGCCGGGCCGTGGCGCGTAGAGGCGGCCGCGGCCCAACTACGAGGTAGTTGGCACCGTCACCGCCAACGGGCTGCCTGTCGGAAGTGCGACAGTGACGATGAGGCAAGCAGGCGATCTCGAGAAGCGGTGCGAAAGCGACGGATTGGGCCGTTTCTTTTTCCGGACTGACCTTCCGGGCCCCTGGCGCCTTCAGGTCGAAGCCCCGGGCTTCGAGGTCTTTCGAAGCGGCGAGCTTTGGCTCGCACCACGCGAGCGACGCGACGTCGAGGTGTCCCTCGAAGGGATCCCCTAGAGCGGCGCTGGACCGGCAAGGTCCATCGGTACCGAAGGTCGGAGGGCCCTTGCTTCCCGCGCAACCCTGAACCGTGGACCCTGAACCCCGACCTCGGGGATCAACTCCCGTCGCGGACGACCCGGCACGACTCGACGTCGAAGGTGGCCTCGCCGATCGCGAGGTGCGACTGATCGCGCAGGGACGCAGCGAACTCGCGGAAGCGCCGCACGTCCTCGAAGTTGCTCGCCACGCCCAGCGACGCGCGTATGGCCCCGGCGCTCCGGCCACCACGGGCTGTCAGGAAGCGCAGGAACGAGGCCAGCGTCTGGTCGGGACGCTCCAAGAGCGCGGCGTCGATGTCCTTGCTCGTGATTCCCTCGGCCGCCTCGCCGGCGCCCGGGTTGCAGAAGCAGCCGGTCCGCAGCGAGATACCCTGCTGGCCGGCCAGCTCCTCCACACGGCGATAGTCGAGCAGGCGCCCGGACGGATCGTAGAAGTTCATCGTCACGGTACCGCCCCGCATCGCCGTGGTCAGCGGCCCGTAGATGCGGACCATCGGCCGGCCGTTGGCGTGCCGCAGCTCGACCAGCCGTGCGAGCAGCCAGTCGGCGAGGCACCGGACGCGGGTGCCGATCGCCTCCAGGCCGGCCGCGGCGAGGTGCTCGAGTCCGATCTCGACGGCGGCGATCGCCAGGTAGTCGAGCGTCCCGTCCTCGAAGCCCGCCTCGCCGGGCGACAGCCGGTGACGCCTGCGGCCGACGGTGGCGAAGCTGACCGTGCCACCGGCAAACCAGGGGCGCGAGAGCTTCTCGATCGCCGAGCGGCGTGCCACCAGGCATCCGACACCGGTGGGGTAGCCGAACATCTTGTAGAACGACACGCTGACGAAGTCCGGCTGCGTCCGCGCCAGATCGAGAGGGCTCGTCGGGACGAAGGCGGCCGCGTCGAGCAGCACCTCCCATCCAGCCGTCCGGGCCCGCCCGATGACCTCGAGCGGGTGCCGGACGCCGGAGAAGTTGGACTGCGCGGGGAACGCGAACAGGTTGGCACGCGCCGGATCGGCCTGCGCGAGCAGCTCGTCGAGGCGGGCCGGGTCCAGCCGCAGGTCCGGCGTGACGAGCGGCGCGTAGTCAACCGCGGCACCGCGCGCGGCGGCGAACTCGCGAATGCCGTTGACCGAGTTGTGGTTGTCGGCGGTCAGCAGCAGGCGCCCGGCGGGCGTGAACGGGTACGACTCCCCCACCAGCTTGAGCGCGCCTGTCGCGTTGGGCGTGAAGATCGCCGTGTACTCCGGGCCGGCGCCGAACCAGTCGAGCACCGCCTGGCGGGCCCGCTCGACCAGCGCCGTGGCGGCCGACGAGGCCGGGCTGGCCGAGTGCGGATTGCCGAGGACGTGCGAGGTAAGCAGCTCCGCGTGCCGGCGCACCTGGGACTCGGCGTACACGCTGGCGCCCGTGTAGTCCAGGTAGGCGTGCTGCGAGGCGTCGAGCCGCGCGTAGTCGCTTGCCCGCAGGCGATCGAGATGCGCGGTGGCCGCGTAGTCGGGGTACCGCGCGAGGAATTCATCCAGCGCGCCCGGCACTACTCCACCCTCACGTGGTAGTAGCCGTCGCGCCACTCGACGGCCATGGGCGCGCCGAAGGTCCCGGCCAGCCGCGGGGCGGTGAGCGCCGCCGACGACGCGCCGTCGAACACGACGCGCCCCTGGCGCAGCAGCACGACCCGCCCGATCTCGGGGACGATCTCCTCCACGTGATGGGTTATCAGGATGATCGTCGTGCCCTCGCGGGCCAGACGGCGGACGGTGTCGAGGAAGCGGTGGCGGGCCACCATGTCCAGGCCGCTCGTCGGCTCGTCCAGCACGAGCGCGTCGGGACGGGTCACCAGCGCACGGGCGATCAGGACGCGGCGGCGCTCGCCGGCCGACATCTCGGCAAGCGGCTTGGCCGCCAGGTGCGCCGCCTCCACGCGGGCGAGCGCGTCGCGCCCCTGCCGCCGCATCGCGTCGGTCACCCGATGGTGCGCGAAGACGCCGTGGCTGCCCAGGAGCCCCGACGTGGCGACGTCGAGGCCCGACACACGTCCCCGTGAGGTACCCAGGCCGAAGCCGGCGTCGAGGTCTCCGGTCACCACGCCCAGCCGCGTCCGCAGCTCGGCGACGTCCCACGTGGTCTGACCGAACAGACGCAGCGGCGGCGCGCCGTTCTCGCCGGCGCGGGGGCGAGCCTCGAGCGTCAGGACGCGAATGAGGGATGACTTGCCGGCGCCGTTCGGGCCCAGGACGGCCGTGTGCTCGCCCCGGGCGACGGCGAGCGTGAGCCCCTCGAGCACGCGTGTCCGCCCGCGCACGAGCGTGGCGTCGGCGAGCTCCAGAATGGGTTCGGCGCCGGAGTCCATGCCGGCATTGTCCCCCGAACGCGCCGTGCCTTGCATGCGGGCCAGCGCGCTACAATCGCGTCGCCAGCCGGCTGCGCCGGCTCGAGGACATCCATGCGAATGAGGACGACGATCGCGATCGTGGCGCTGCTTGCGGCCTCTCCCGTGGCGCAGGAATCGACGAGCTTCACGGCCCGCCTGTCTCCGCTGCCCCGCACGGCAGCCACCGTCCCGTCGCTGACCGGTTCCGGCGAGGTCTCGGCCGTGCTGTCCGACATGACCTTGACGATGACCGGACGCTTCACGGGGCTGCAGTCGCCGGCCACGATCGCCCGCGTGCACATGAGCGAGCGCACCGGCGTACGCGGCCCGGCCATCTTCGACGTGCAGGTCACCGAGGCGCCGAGCGGATCGATCTCGGCCACGCTCGAGCTGCGCCGCGTCCACCTGGAGCTGCTGCGACAGGGCAGGTTCTACGTGCAGCTCCACAGCCAGAGCGCTCCGGAAGGCAACCTCTGGGGATGGCTGCTGGCCCCGGAGGCCCGGTGACGGGCGCGGCGCGTGCGGCGCTCGTCGCGCTGGGGGCCAGCGCGGCCCTCGGCACGGCGCTCCCCGCCGCCCGGCAGTCGGCCAATCCCACCTTCACCCCCGAGCAGGCGGCCGCCGGGCGCATCGTCTACGACGCGCGGTGCGCCTCCTGCCACCAGGCGGATCTGCGCGGGCAGGGCGAGGCCCCCCCGCTTGCGGGCGCGGGCTTCGCGGGCCGGTGGCTGACGCGCACGACCGGCGAGCTCGTGGACTACGTGCAGTCCACGATGCCGCCGTCGGGACGGCCCCTCTCGGGGTTGGACGCGATCAACGTCACCGCGTACGTGCTGCAGGCGAGCGAGACCGTCGCTCCACGCCCGGTCCCGCAGCCGGCGCGCCCCGCTGCCGTTCCCTCATCCGAACCGACGCCGCGACGCGGCCTGACGGTGGCAGGCACGGTGCGCGACTACACGCCGGTCAGCGACGAGATGCTCCGGGATCCGCCACCGGGCGACTGGCTGATGGCGCGCCGCACCTATCAGGCCTGGAGCTACAGCCCGCTCACCGAGATCACCCCCGACAACGTCCCGACGCTGCGGCTCGCCTGGTCGTGGGCCATGCACGACGGCGACGGCGCCAACCAGCCGATGCCGCTCGTGCACGACGGCACGCTCTACCTGCTGCACACGGGCGGGCTGGTACAGGCGCTCGAGGCCCGCGACGGCACGCTCATCTGGGAGCACGCCGTCGGACCGGGACAGGCGGTCGGCCTCGGGGCGATGCGGAACATGGCGATCTACTGGGACCAGCTGATCGTCGCCACCACCGACGCGCGCCTCGTGGCGCTCGACGCCCGCAACGGCGCGCTGCGATGGGAGGCCGTCATCGGGGATCGCGCGAAGGGCTACATCAACTCGGGCGGGCCGATCGTCGTCAGGGGCCGGGTCATCAACGGGCTCGGCGGCTGCGACCGGTACGGTCCGGACCGCTGCTTCATCAGCGCCTGGGACGCAGCCACCGGCCAGCTCGCCTGGACGTTCCACACCGTGGCGCAGGCCGGCGAGCCGGGCGGCGACACGTGGGGCGAGCTGCCCGATGCCTTCCGCAAGGGCGGCGAGACCTGGATCGCGGGCAGCTACGACCCCGAGCTGAACCTGACCTACTGGGGCACCGCCCAGGCCAAGCCGTGGCTGCATGCGAGCCGCGGCACGACCGCCCGCGATGCGGCGCTCTACACCAGCTCGACCGTCGCGCTCGATGCCGACACCGGGGCGCTCGCCTGGCACTACCAGCACGCCCCGGGGGAGACGCTCGACCTCGACGAAGTGTTCGAGCGGGTCCTGGTGGACATCGGCGACGACCGGCTCGTCTTCACGATCGGCAAGGCCGGCATCCTGTGGAAGCTCGATCGCCGGACGGGACAGTACCTGGGCCACCGCGAGACCGTCTTCCAGAACGTGTTCGACGCCTTCGATCCCGCCACGGGCACGCCGACCTACCGGGCCGACATCATCGAACAGCGCGTCGAGCAGTGGATCCAGTCGTGCCCGAGCACCGAGGGGGGCCACAACTGGCAGGCGATGAGCTTTCATCCACCGACGCGGGCGCTCGTCATTCCCCTGAGCCAGTCGTGCATGGAGATCTCGGGGCGCCGCGTCGAGCGCGTGCCAGGCAACGGCGGCGCGGGCGCCGACCGGCGGTTCTTCGAGATGCCCGGCTCGAACGGCAACATCGGCAAGCTCGCCGCCTACGACGCGGCCACGCTCGAGGAGCTGTGGAGCCACGAGCAACGCGCGGCGCTGCTGACCTCGGTGCTCTCGACCGGCGGGGGACTCGCCTTCGTGGGCGACCTCGACCGCCGGTTCCGCGCCTTCGACGTCGCCTCGGGCGAGATCCTCTGGGAGACGCGGCTCCCCACGTCGGTCCAGGGCTTTCCGGTTTCCTTCGCCGTGGACGGGCGCCAGTACGTGGCGGTGACCACCGGGCTCGGCGGCGGAAGCCCCCGGCTCGTGCCGGCCATCGTCTCGCCCGAGATCCGTCCTCCGGACCACGGGGCCGCGCTCTACGTGTTCGCGCTCCCGGAGCCCGGCGTGCGGTAGTCGGGCCGGCGGCATGGACGCGATCAGGCTGCTGGGCCTGGACGAAGTCGAACCGGCGGGCGAGCTGCTGGCGCGGGCGTTCTTCGACGACGCACTGGCCGCCTACATGCTCCCCGATGCCGCGTCGCGCGGGCGCCTCCTGTCCGCGCATCTGGGCGCCATGGTGCGGTACGGCGTGCTGTACGGAGAGGTCCACGCCCCGCCCGGGCCGCTTCGCGGCGTGGCCCTCTGGGTGCCGCCTGGCGTGTCCGACGTCACCCCCGAGCAGGCCGCCGCGGCAGGCATCGATCGCGCGTCCGAGCTGCTGGGCGCCGAGGCGTGGGGGCGCTTCATGACGGTCATGGGGCACGTCGGCCAGTTCCGGACGACCGACATGCCAGACCCGCACTGGTACCTCGCGCTGATCGGCGTGGAACCGGAGACCGCGGGCCGGGGGCTCGGGGGCCGCCTGCTCCGTCCGGTGCTCGATCGGGCCGATGCCACCGGCACACCCTGCTACCTCGAGACGGCCAGCGCCCGCAACGTGCCGTTCTACCGGCGACACGGCTTCGCGGTGGTCCGCGAGGGGGTCGAGCCCGGGAGCGGAGTACCCTACTGGACCCTCAGGCGCACGACGCCCGGGAGACAGGGAGATAGCGGCCCCATCGGGGAACAGCACAGGTAGAATCGTGCACGCCCGTGGCCACGAAGGGATCGACCGCCATGCCTGACCGCCCGGACTGGGAGCTGCCCCGGCCGCTTCGCCGGAATCAGCTCATCGCGGCCATCGCGAAGTTCCTGGCCGGCAGCGAGTCGCTGCGCGACGGGATGCGCGACCTGCTCGAGCGCGAGGTCGATCAGGCCGGGGCCGATGCCGTGGAGCGCCTTGGCGAGCACCTGGCGGTGGCCGGCTCCGACTGGGACTACTACGCCCCGGATCCGCTGGCGCGACGCATCCACCACGCCGTTGCCGAGCGCGTCCTGCAGCCCGAATCCGCCTTGCGCGGGCAGGAGCACCTGCCCGCGGTGGCCGGCAAGCCGGTCATCGTTTTCGCCAACCACCTCTCCTACTCGGACGCGAATCTGCTGGAGGTCCTGCTGTTCCGGGACGAGGACGGCGGGCGGGCGATGTCCGATCGGCTGACGACCGTGGCCGGGCCGAAAGTCTACTCGAGTCTCCAGCGGCGCTTCTCGAGCCTCTGCTTCGGCACGATCAAGACGCCGCAGAGCACGGCACTCTCGAGCGAGGACGCCGTGATGAACCCGCGCGAGGTGGCCCGCGCCGCCCGCCGATCCATCGACGTCGCGCACGAGCGGCTGGGGCTCGGCGACGCCCTGCTCGTGTTTGCCGAGGGCACGCGGAGCCGGACCGCCGGCATCCAGCAACTGCTCACGGCGGTGGCGCGCTACCTCGACTGCCCGGGGGTCTTCGTGCTGCCCGTGGGCATCATGGGCACCGACCAGCTCTTTCCCATTGGCGAGCCGGGGCTCAACTCGGTCACCGCCATCGCCCGGCTCGGGCAGCCCTTCGCGGCCGCCGCGCTCGAGGAGCGCGCCGGGGGTGACCGCCGCCTGATGATGGACGCCGTGGGGATCGCCATCGCCGGGCTGCTTCCTCCGGGCCAGCAGGGTGCGTACGGCCCGGACGCGCCCGACCTCGACCAGGCCCGCCGGATCCTGCGCGAAGTGACCCGAGCCGCGTGAGCGACAGCGCACCGCCTGCCCCGCTCGATCTGCGCTCCGACACGGTGACCCGGCCGTCGGCGGCCATGCGGGCGGCCATGGCCGACGCCGAAGTCGGCGACGACCAGTACGGCGAGGATCCGAGCGTCAATCGCCTGCAGGCGCACGTGGCCGCCCTCCTCGGCAAGGAGGCCGCGCTGTGGCTGCCGACCGGCACGATGGCCAACCAGGTCGCGTTGCGGGTCCTCACCGTGCCGGGCGACGACGTGATCGTCGCGCGCGAATGCCACGCCGTCTGGCACGAGACGGGCGCCGGAGCGGTCAATGCCGGCGTGCAGTTCACCGAGATCGGGACCGGTGGCCTCTTCGACGCCGAAGCGTTTCTCGCGATGCGCAAGCCGCGCGGGCACATGGCCCATCCGCCGACGACCCTGGTGTGCATCGAGAACACGCACAACCGCGCCGGCGGCGTCGTGGTGCCGCACGGGATCGCCGCCGCCATCTGCCACGCCGCGGCGGCGCACGAGGTGGCGTCGTTCCTCGACGGGGCACGCCTGTGGAACGCCGCGGTGGCCTCGGGACGCCCGCCGGCCGAGCTCGCCGCGCCCTTCGACCTCGTGTCGGTGGCCCTCTCGAAGGGACTGGGGGCCCCGGGGGGGTCGCTGCTCGCCGGACGCCGCGACACGATCGCGCGCGCCGTGCGCCACCGGCGCATGCTCGGGGGCGCGATGCGGCAGGCGGGCATCTTCGCTGCGGCTGGCCTGTACGGGATCGAGCACCACATGGCCGGCCTGGCGACGGACCATGCCAACGCCCGGCGGCTCGGCGAGGCGCTGGCGCGGCACCCCCGCATCGAGCTCGACCTGGCCACCGTGCAGACCAACATCGTCGTCTTCCGGCTGAAGCCGGGTGCCGTCGACGCCGCGACCTTCGTGACGCGCGCGCGGAAGGCCGGCATCCTGGTCGTCCCCTTCGGCGCCCGGACGGTCCGCGTCGTGACCCATCGCGACGTCTCCGCCGAGGCCTGCGCGCGGGCCGCCGACCTCCTGGTCCAGGTCGCGGACCAGCCCCCGGCCTGAGTCCCCCTCGGCAGCCGTCGAGCGGCGAGTCTCGTGCCGTGCAATCCTGCGCAGTCGCTCGAGCCCCCGAACACGCCGGTCAGCCCGCTGCGGCTCGCCTCGGTCCTGCGGCTCGGGATATCGTGGAGCCCATGCGTGGTCTCACGGCGTGGCTTGGCCTCGCTCCCGCGACGCCCCGGGAGGAGCATTCACCGCTCCGCGACGTGATCGCGGCGCTCGAGCGGCTCGAGCCGTCGCGCGCCCGGCACCTGGCCCGCTTCGCGTACCTGCTCGGCCGCGTGGCGCATGCCGATCGGCACGTGAGCGCCGAAGAGACCGCCGCGATGGAGCGGCTGGTGCGCGAGGAGGGGAACCTCTCCGAGGAGCAGGCGATCCTGGTGGTCGGCCTGGCCCGGTCCAGCAACCAGCTGTTCGGGAGCGTGGCCGACTTCGAGGTCGCACGGGACTTCGCCGGGCAGGCCACCTACGAGGAGAAGCTGGCGCTGGCTCGATGCCTGTTCGCCGTGGCCGCCTCGGACGCCTCGATCTCGATGACCGAGGAAACCGAGATCCACCGCATCCTCACGCAGCTCCGCATCGAGCCGCAGGATCTGACCGCGCTCCGGGTGGCGCATCGAGAGTTCCTGCCCGGCCTCAACACGCCCCCGCGCGACTGACCGGCCGGCGGGGCCGGCCTCGTAAAGATCCCCTCGCCTGCGGTCGACAGATCACTCAGGCCCCAACTCCCGGGCCGGGTAGGACATTCCATGCACGTGCGTGCAATCTCGCTCCTGTTGGGTCTGACGGCCGCGGCGCTCGCCGGCCTGCCGGCGGCTCGCGCGCAGGACGCCCCGCAGCCGACCTTCCGGGCCACGGTCGACCTAGTCTCGGTGGCGGCCGTCGTCCGCGACAAGAAAGGGCGCATCGTGCGATCGCTCTCCGCCGAGGACTTCGTGGTGACCGACGCGGGCAGCCCGCGCGAGATCGTCGACCTGCAGACCGACGAGACGGCGCCAGCCAGCGTGGCCCTGCTCGTCGACGGCAGCGGCAGCATGGCCTTCGGAGCCGTCAGGGCGGCCTCCCGGCAGATCTGCGAGGTCATCCTCCGGTTCCTGCAGAGCGACCGCGACATGGCGGCGCTCATGAGCTTCGACACCCGCCTGATCACCCATTCGGAGTTCACCGGGGAGTTCGACCGGATCCTCCGCGGGCTCGACGAGCTCGACGCCTTCGGCTCCACCTCGATCTACGACGCGATCGCCGGCTCGGCGGCGGCGGTCGCCGACCGGGCCCGCCAGCGCCGCGCGCTCGTCGTGCTCACCGACGGCTCCGACAACGCCAGCATCTACTCGCCGGAGGAAGTGGCCTGGATCGCCAGCACGATCGACGTGCCGATCTACGTCTTCGCGCTCGGGGACGTGGATCCGTCCGCACCGCCGCGGGATGATGACGCCGACGGCCCGGCGTGGCACGCGCTGTTCGAGCTCGCCCGTGCCACCGGGGGCGACTACTTCGTGGCGCCGACGCCGGCACGCGTGGTCGCGGCCACGGCCCGGCTGCTCGACGAGCTGCGCCACCAGTACCTCATCGCCTTCGAGCCGACACCGGCCAGCGGCCTGCGATCGATCGAGATCGGCGTGCGCGACGAGGACCTGAACGTCCGGGCGCGCCGATGGTACGCGCCCGGCCCCGGCTCTGGCGACTGACGCAACCATTCCGGAGTCCGGGGTTCAGGGCCCCACGATCGAGGAAGCCCGTCCAGATCGAGCCCGATTCGCCAACGAGACGGTCACGTATCCTGCCATCAGGAGCAGGAACGCGAGCATGACGATTGCGTGCGTTGTGCTGACGACCGGCGACGCCAGAATGTCGTTGCCGGCCAGCTCGCGGAGAGGGCGAACGCGAAGATATGCCTCGTTCACCGCGCCACCCCACAGGTTGTAGGCGCTCAGCAGCATCGCGATCAGATGGATGTACCGCCATCCTCTCGGTTTGAGGCGCACCGGGCGATCATGAGCGGAACGAACGCGACCATCGCCAGAACGCTGGCGATGGTGTGCCACCAACCGACGAGGGACAGTTCCAGATCCAGCATCGTCATCCTCCTCCCCGGTCGTCGGCTTCTATTCGCGCGTGCACCGCGCGTGATTGATCAATCGCTCCATGTTGGCAAGGTGTTGCGACAGCGCCCGCTTGCCCCTGGGCGTCAGCCGGTACCACGTGACGGGTCGACGAGCAAGGAACTCCTTCCGCGCAGTGACATAGCCGGCGTCTTCGAGCTTCCGCATCTGCGCCCCGAGATTGCCATCGGTCTCGTCGAGCAGAACCTTCAGCCGTCTGAAGGACAACCGATCGTGCCGGGCCAGCAGCACTGCGGCCCCGATTCGAGCCCGATGCTGGAGCAGGTCGTCCCATTCGACGAGCGGGAGCCCGTCAGCGCTCGACTCAGGGCGTCGCTTCACGCGAGCGCGCCTCCCGGGCCCCTGCGACCGCGAGGGCTACCGCCAGGGTGACCCCAACGACCGTCGACGCGTACAGAGACGTCCACGTGACCACGAGACACCCCGCGCCCATGAGAACCCCCACCCACAGGAGACGGCGATCGAGATGCAGCCCGGCACTGAAGTAGCCCAGGGCGAGTACCAGGAGGATCACTCCCTGAAAGGTCTCCGATGGCATCCCCCCCTGTATCCCCAGCACGACTGCTAGGCCAACGGCGATCAGGACGGCTCCCCAGTGGAGCAGGTGTCGCCCGCCGTCTGCGGCTGACTGTTGGCCGATTAGGCGAGAGTGGCGCCACCCGAGGAATGCGCTCGAGAGGAAGCCGAGAGGGGCGGCTATGGCCCAGTACGCGGGCACCACCCCAGGCCGGAAATCGACGAGCGCGAATCCGATCAGAACGATGACGGCCCAGCCTCGTCCGCTCGCGAGCCCGACAGCACGTTCCGCATCGCGTGATTGCCCTCGTGGCACGCGTACTCGAACATCCGGTACCCGGCCTCGCGCTTGAGCGGGAACGAGACGGTGAAGGGCGCCGTCCAGGTCTTCGGGTCCTCGATCGTGACCTCGTACTGGAGCACGTCGCGGCTGACCGGCGTGAAGCGCTCCTCGAGCACGAGCTCGTCCGAGGGCAGCAGCATCATCCCGTTGCCCTGCATCCCGGTCTTCCCGTTGAGGTTCGTCGTGCGGACAACGAGCGTGTTCCCCTCCCAGCGGCCACGCGAGGAGCCCATCCACGACGACATGTCACCAGGCAGCGCCCCGCGGCCGTCGAGCGGGATGATGCGCACCTCGTGGATCATCTCGTTGCGGAACGCGACGTAGCCGGGCGCCTGGATGATCTGGTTGCCGTTGTTGTAGACGACGGGCATCATCGATCCGACCACGCCGCGCGAGATGCAGCGGTCGTAGGGCCCGAGCTCCGACGCCTGCGCGAACCCGGTCTGCCGCATGTAGGTGCCGCCGGCCATCTTCTGGCGCTCGGCTCCCTCGGAAGTCATCGCCGGCATGCGGCCGTTGGCCGGCAAGACGATGAGCGAGGACTGCCGGGACGGCACGCCGCGCTCGAGCCAGTGCGGCGGTGGCGACGTCACGCCGCCCACGTCGCCGAGCGCCACGATCTCCTCCGGCGGGTTCGTGAGGTCGAAGTCGAGGACGTCCACCTCCTCCTGACGCTCCGCCTGACGCTCGCGCTCGGCGAGCTCCTCGTCGGTCAGATACAGGCGGCTCCCGAACCGCTCGGGGCGCTCGAAGGGCACGCCCACCATGTCGGTGCCGGGCCAGGTGCCTTGCAGGTCCGGGTCGCCCCACGGTGTCCGCGCCGGCTCGTACGATCCGCCGCCGGAACCGGACTGCCCGGCCAGCGACGCGCCCGCCAGGGCGACGCAGGCGGCCACCAGCACGCCCGCAAACCGTGTCGATCGAGACATGTCCAACCCTCCCGGATCCCGTTGGCGAATACCTGGATCGATCATAGCCGGACTCTATTGCTTGAGCACACACCAGGTCGTCATCGCACGACGTCCCTGCACGTTGGTGGTCTTGATGGGATCGGCGAGGCGGCCGCCGAGGCGCCCGGTCCAGCCCAGCAGCGTCGCCTCGTCCACGACGTACCGGTCGCTGCCGTCGGGTAGTCGCGCCTGACGCCCCGCCGGTCCGATGGCCGCCTCGAGGCCGATGGTGGACGCGAGCCGCGCGAAGAGCAGTCCACCCGGCGCGAGCACACGCCACACCTCGGTGATCATGCGCGCGAAGTGCGACGCATCGTCCGCGAAGTGCAGGACGGCGCAGCAGACCACCGCGTCCATGCTGGCATCGGGATGCGGCAGGCGATCGAGCTCGGCGACGGCGAAGTTGGCGGCGGGCAGGTCGGGTGCGAGCCGCGCCGCCACGGCGCGGATGCGGTCGATCGCCGCCGGCTCGCTGTCCACCGCGTGGCACTCGAAGCCGTGTCGCAGGAAGAAGACGAGGTTCCGGCCGTCGCCGCAGCCGGCATCGAGCACGCGGCGTCGCGCGTCGAAGCGGCCGCGGAGGATCTGATCGAACAGGTAGATGTCGATGTCGCCGAACCGGCGGCGGAGCGCTTCCCCCGTGGCCGGCGTCCCGCCCTCGACCGGCGGCGTCAGTTCTCCTCCGCCCGGGCCGGCGGCGCCGCCGGCATCTGCTCCGGCGAGAAGCGCGGCAGCCCCTCGTCGCGCATGGCCAGGTGGTAGACCGCCGCCGCCAGTACGATGGCCGACCGCTTCACGTCCTCCTCGATGACGCGCTCGTACGTGTCCAGGTTGGTGTGCCAGGTGTAGGTGCGGTACTCGATGGGATCCTGCAGCGTGTTGATGCCGGGCAAGCCGGCCGCGGCGAACGCGAAGGCGTCGGTGCTCGACGCCTGGCGGCTGCGCGTGGTGTTGACGCCGAGCAGGCCGAGATCGGCGAGCGGCGCGGTGGCCTCGCGCAGCACCGTCGCGGCCTCGGGCGGCCCGAACACAGTGAGGCCGCGGGCCCGCCCCGTGCCGGTGTCGATGTTGAAGTAGGCGGCGAGGCTCGCAAAGTCGGCCTCCGGCTGCTCGGCGGTGCCGAAGTGCTCGCGCACGTACGCCTGCGAGCCCAGCAGGCCCTGCTCCTCGCCGCTCCAGAGCGCCACGCGAATCGTCCGCCGCGGCCGGACGCCGATGGCCGTCAGGATCCGGCCCACCTCCATCATCACCGCGCAGCCGATCGCGTTGTCGGTGGCGCCGGTTCCCGCGTGCCACGAGTCGAGGTGGCCGCCGAGCATGACGACCTCGTCGGCCAGATCGCCGCCCGGGATCTCCGCGATCGCGTTGTAGGCGGTCCGACCCTCGGGATGCACCCGATTGACGATCTCGAGCTCGAGCTCCACCGCGCGATCGCCGGCCATGAGGCGCCAGATTCGCCCGTAGTCCTCGTTGCGCACCACCACGACGGGCGGCGCCTTGGTCACGTCGAAGGTGCGGTTGTGGAACGCCCGGATCTGACCGTGATCGCGGGCGGCGTCGCTCACCCGGGCCAGGGCGCCGTGCTCGGCCAGAAAGGCATTGAGCTGCTCCTCCCGCTCGTTGGCCGTCAGCGGTCGCGGCGGCGTGTCGGCGCCACGACCGTCGCCCCGCCCGCCGCCCCGCCCCCCACGACCGCGACCCGCCGGCAGCGCGACCGGCGGCGGCGCATTCATCTCGGCCCGCACCGCGGCGTCCTCGAGACGCAGCGGTGCCGGGTTGATCGTCACCGGCACCTGCTCGGGCGGGCCGACCAGCACGATGCCATTCCGGACGCGGTCGGCCAGGCCCTCGAGATGCGCGGCCAGCTCGTCACGCGTGGGGCGCTCGGGCAGCGTGATCGGCACCGCCTCGGCCCGTACCACGCCGTCGGTGCCCGGCGTCCAGGCCAGGACCTCGGCCACCAGATGGTCCTGCACGGGCGACACGATGTGCGCCGACAGCCGCTCGTTCGTCCAGCCGGGGTGGCCGAACTCCCAGGGCTCGAGACGTCCGTTGACGAGCCCCCACTGCTCCATCTGGCCGACCGCCCAGCGGCCCGCCGCTTCCAGGTTCGGCGATCCCGTCAGGCGCGGTCCGTACACGTCGGCCAGCACGTGCAACGTCTCCATGATCTGGGAGCGGCTCGTGCCTTCCCGGCGAATCTGCCAGTAGACGTCCTCGTCCGGGCGCTCCTGCGCGACGAGCACGACGCCGGCACCGAGTGCGACCAGGGCCGAACCGGCCACGAGACTCGTGCGCATCGATCTCACCCCTCTCGAATCGCGGCGATTATCCCACGATGCCGCTAGACTGAGGCGGCGTGTCGCTGAAGCTTCCCTCGTGGCGCAGCGTGGATCCCACCTGCCTCGCGCTCGCCGTCGTCGCGGGCCTCTGGCACGCGATCCTGATGACGCGGGCGGCCAACGACAACTTCATGCACATGACACTCGCCCGCCAGTGGCTGGCCGGCGAGTGGCCCGTGCGCGACTTCTTCGACCAGGGGCTCCTGCTGCAGTTCGGGTTGAGCGCCATGGCCGAGCTCGTCTTCGGTCACCGCCTGCTGGCCGAGGCGCTCGTCGTCGGCGCCGCGTGGGCGATCGCCACCTACCTCGTCTTCCATGTCGTGCGCGACCTGACCGGATCCCGCATCGCCGCCCTCGCCGCGGGCGTCTTGCTGATCGTGGCCGGTGCGCGGGGCTACGCGTACCCGAAGGGCATCGTCTACGCCGGCACCGCCTTGCTGTGGTGGGGCTATCAGCGCACGCCGACACGAGCGGGCATGGTCGCCCTCGGCGCCTGGGTGACGCTGGCGTTCTACTGGCGGCCCGATCACGCATTCAACGTCGGCGTCGCCACGGCGCTCGGCGTGCTGCTCGTCCACGGCGTGGGCCGAGCCGCGCTGACGCACCTGGCCGTGGCCGGTGCCACGGCGCTCGTCCTGGTCGCGCCGTTCCTGCTCTACATCCAGCTCGTCCTGGGCCTTCCCGACTACGTGCGATCCGGCCTCGTGCTCGTCACGGCCGAGCACACCACTCACGGTCCGCACGAGTGGCCGCTGCTGCGCCTGCCCGGACGCATCCTCGTGGTGGGTCCGGCCGAGCCGCATGCCCCGACCGCGACGCTGCGCTGGACGCCCGACAGCACGTCCGCGGCAAGAGAGGACGTGCTGACGCGGTACGGCCTGACACCAACCGAGATCGACGGCCCGACGGTGCGCGTGCGGTTGTCGGAACGGGCCCTCACGGACCTGCGGGCGCTCATCGACGAGCCGATCGTCGAGGACACGGGTGGCGTCGATCGGTCATCGGCCGCGCTGGATGCGCCCTGGCCGATCCTCGAGCGGTGGCGCTTTCGCCACGCCTGGCTGCGCCTGCGACTGCTGCCGGATCTGACGCCGCGGGAGCGAGCCGCCGAGCTCGGCGTGGCCCTCTTCTACCTGATTCCGCTCGTGGCGATCGCCGCAGCCCCGTGGATGCGGCGGCACCTGCCCGGAGTCGCGACGGGCTGGCAGATCGCCGCCTTCGCGGCATTCGCCCTGCTGGTGAACCTCTCGATGCTGCGTCGGCCCTTTCCCGCGCGCCTGCCAGACCCGGTGGTACTCACCGCGATCGTGCTGGCCCTTGTGGTCGTCTGGCTGTGGCGTGCCGCCGGCGGGTTCGGGCCGCTCCGTCGCGGCCTCGTCCGCACGGTCGCGACGGCGACCGTGGCTGCGACGCTCACGCTGACCGGCGCCACGAGCGGCTTCTTCGCCTCGATGGACGAGCTCACCGGACGATGGCTCTCACTCGAGCGGGCGGGCGCAGCCTGGGGAGGGCTGTACCGGGAACTGGTGGCCTCCCCGCCCCTGGCCCACTACCGGGATCGCTCCGCGCGCTTCTCGCTCCGTCTGGCGGCCTACGTGCGGGAGTGCACCGCACCAGACGACCGGCTGCTGGTGCTGTGGTTCGAGCCGGAGATCTACTACTACGCCGACCGGCTGATCGCCCAGCGCCATCTCATCTTCGCCCCGGAGTGGGTAGCTCTCGACCGCGAGCAGCAGATGGCGCTCGACCGGATCGCGCGGTTCCGACCGCCCATCGTCCTGGCCCGGCGGGAGCGCGGCGACATCGGGGCGCGCGTCAGCTACCCGCCGGTCGTCGAGTACGTCGAGCGCGAGTACCACCTGGCCGCCACGCCGGCGAGCGGGGGCGACGAGTACCCGATCTTCGTGCGTCGCGATCGTCCCGCGAGCCGGACGTTCGAGCCCGAGGGCTGGCCGTGCTTCACCCCCATGCCCACTGAATGGGCGCGCGTCGGGCGTCCGGCCCCCTGACGAGGCGCGACCGACGGGTAGAATGTGACCGCGCGATGGCGGAGACCCCGACGGACCTGCGCATCGAGCCGATGGCGGCGGTCGACATCGAGGCCGTCGTGCGACTGCAGATCGAGACGCTTCAGGACTCCCTGGTCACGCAGCTCGGCGCCCGATTCCTGCGCCACTTCCATGCGCACGCCCTTGACGACGCCGGCACGATTGGCCTGGTCGCGCGAACGGGTGAGGGCTCGCTGGCCGGGTTTACCGTGGGCACGATCGACGGGGAGCGCTTCCGGCGCCGCTTGCGCGCACGGCTGCTCCTGCCGCTCGTGCTGGCGCTCGCCGTTCGTCCCGCGCTCGCGCGACGCTTCGCGCTCAGCCTGCTTCAACGTGAGCCGCCGTCCGCGGTTGCGGCGGAGCTGCTTCTGCTGGCCGTGCACGACGATCACCGTCGCCGCCACGTGGGCACTGGCCTCCTCGACACGCTCGAGAGCCGGTTCCTGGAAGCCGGTGTCTCGGACTACCGAGTCGCGGTACGCAGCTGGCTGAAGCCGGCTCTCGACTTCTACGGAAGTCACGCGTTCGAGGTCGAAGCCGAGGCCAGCGTCCTGGGTGCGCCGATGACGTACCTCCGGCGCCGCGTCCGCGGCACAGCACTTCCGGGCAACGGCTGATGCGCGGAGCCCGACCGAGGTGACACCGTCGGGGACCGCGGCTCACTCGCGCGATCCCACCACGAACCGCCGGGCCGCGAGAACGCTCAGGATTTCCTCACGACGACACCACAGAAACCTCCATCCCTCGGGCACGACACAACACTTCAGGAGCGACCACAGGTCCACGCGGTTCTCGGTCATCAGCGACACGAGCAACTGCCAGCGAAGCGGCACGAGCTGGCCGCTGCACAGCTCGAAATGTCCCCCCACCCAGAAGGCGTCAGTGCCGTACTCGGTCGAGAACCAGCGAAACAGACACTCCGAGTGCACGCGAACGTGCGAGCCCTGCTCGCCAGGCCCCTGGTCCAAGAAGCCTCTTCGGAACGAGATCGTGGCCGTACGGTCAAGGTCCGAGACGTACACGCGCAACACCGGCAGGAGCCACGTCAGCCCGCCGAACGAGATGTTGACTCGGCGCTTGAACCGACGAAACGCCTCCTGGATGTCGCGCATCGGCACCGGCTGTTGCCGAGCCACCCTCGTGAGCTCCTGCGCCCGTCGAACCACAGTGCCCTCGATCTGCGTTTGGTCACCGGCAATCGTCGCCGATTGCCCGATTCCCAGCGGAATCACGCGAGCGCTCGCCGCGGCGATTTCGTCCAACGACAGCAGTGACGTGTTCTGAGCGGCCGTTTCGGGCGCCCGGTAGTAGTGGTACGACGCGAAGGGCACCACCCAGCGAGCCGAAAACGACTCGCACTTGGAGACGAAGCCGTCGCGCAGCTCCCGCTTCGTCTCCTCCGGCGTTCGTTCGGGAAAGTCGAGAAGCTTGCTCGCATGGTTGAAATTGGCGAGCAGGACTTCGAGCTGGCCGATCTGATTCGCGAGTGAACGCTCGGCCTTGCGAGGCACGTTGCAGTCGTTGTAGTTCAGGACGCGCCCCCCGGCTGCCGTGATCAGCAACATGTTGTCGATGCCCGTCGTGGGAAAGCGAGTCACCGAGACGGCCGGTGTCAACGCCAGCTGTTTGCGCTCGGGCAGGGAACGGACGTTCGAGAATCCAAGCGAGCGGAGAGCTGTGTCCATCTGAAAGTTGTAGGACCGATTGCCGAGCACGGCTATGTTCGGATTGATCTCCAGTAGTGTCTTGAGGGTCGGTACGTGAAAATGATCTCCGTGGAAGTGGCTGATCCAGAGGTGCGTGCAGTCCCGACACCGTTCGACGGCCGCTGGGTTGTCGTACAAGAGCCCCCAACCGCCGGCGAAGCAGGTCCCCGCGAACCACGGATCGCACAGCAGGCGGACGTCGTCTATCTCGATGATGACTGCTGCGTGGTTCAA
>Ga0299906_10000547_pt1 | contig 34340 bp, 24 predicted proteins | sample RVTome_14_FD_200259 | JGI IMG/M metagenome (GOLD analysis project Ga0299906, IMG submission 200259) | Soil microbial communities from uranium-contaminated site in the Upper Colorado River Basin, Wyoming, United States - RVT145D125 (version 2) ... | reverse complement strand
GATGCCGGCTGGGGTCTGCGCCCCGAGATCGAGGCCCGCGGTGCTTCGCTTCCCCGTGAACCCCCGATCAATCGCTGGCAGCCGACATACCTATGGAGTCAAAAAGTTCGCGCGTAGCGCTAAGTTCCCAAGGTAGCGCTCCAGAAAGCGGACAACCTCGTCGCCGGCGCCCGCATGCCCCCAATAGCCGTACGCCGGCAAGGCGCCGCCATACCATCCGCTGGGAAATGCTGCCGTAAGCGCCTGAATCACCTCGCCTGCGCCGAAGACGTTGACCTCCTCCGGCGAGAGCACGACCAGATTCTCGAAGCCCGGCCCACCGAGCTCCGGCTGAAGCCGGTCGACGAGGGCCGCCGTCCGCGAGTGCGGCAGCCGCGCCACCTGCAGACGTCCGCCACACCGTACCTCGAGGTTCCCGGCGGCCGCGGCGGCCTGCTCTTCCTCGCGCGCGGTGATGCCCTGGGCCGCCCGATCGGCTTCGCGGACACGCCGCACCTCCTCCGCGCTGGCGCCTATTTCCCCGAGTCCGCGGAGATAGGCCCGGTCATTTGCCGCCACCAGCTCGAGCCAACGGTTCCATTGCCCCTGAGCAAGACCGAGGAGCGCGAAGACCTGCTCGAGCGCGGTCGCCGCCGCCGCACCCGCCTCCTCGCCGTGGTGATCGACCTTGATCACCCGATCGCGGTCGAGGCCCAGGTCGTCCTCGAGCTCGATGACGACCGGCGTCTGCCCGCGCTCGAGGCATGCCTCGATCTCCGCTCGGTAAGCCGACGTCTTGGCTCCCCAGCGCAGTCCGCGGTCGTGGAAGCGGCCAGGGGCGTGACGCTCCAGCAGCTCCCGCACCGTCGCCATCTCGAGGTCGTGGCCGCCGAGGAAGAAGACGAGATCTCGCTTCTCGACGCCGCTCATCGATTCTCCCGGCGCGGCAGCCGCGGCAGCCGTGGCCAGCCCCTTTGCCGGATCGGTCGAAGCGTCTTGCGGTCGCTCTCCGCGAGCTGCGCGTTGCTCACGAACCACTCGAACGACTTCGTCTCGCCGTCGCCGTCGCCGGCCAGGGGCCACGACACCTCTGCCGGCTCGAAGCTCTCTTCGCCCAGCCGCTCGAGGGCATTGCGGATCTCACCGTCGATCGTGTCGCGGTAACCGCGACGCAGATCGTCGACCCAGGATCCCGTGGCCCGGAGATCCTCGATCGTGGTTCGTTCTCTTTCGTACCGCGCCGGCCATTTCGCGGGCTCGCAGTCCAAAGGCGCCCACGCGCGGCGATAGCGTGGCGTGAACAGCCCGGCCGTGGTGTAGCGCTCCTGGCGGTCGACCTCGAAACACCCGTGGACGTCGATGCGGACGGTGCCGAGACCGATCGGTTTTCCCATGCCGACCTGGTGGCGAAAAGCTGCCGTGGGCCGCAACGCATACAGCAAGAGGCCCAGCTCCCGGTCCGTGAGGTTGTCGAAGTCGACGTGGAACGTAAAGGTCAACCCGTCCCGCAGCGGCCTGACCCGGGTCTTCATCTTTCTCCGCTCCCTCTCGTCGGCGGTCCGCCACGGACCCTCTTGCTCAGGCGTGCCGGCGCGCCATTTCTGGTGGACGTAGTGCTTGCGCCCCTGCGGCCGATGGACCTTCGGATCGAGGTTTCCTTTCTCGATGGGACGACCCTCGACGTCGATGAAGTAGAGCGTCGGCGAGGGCGGCTTCGGGCTGTCGAGGATCTTCAGCGTGCAAGCATCGAGGTAGGGATCCGTGACGCTTTCGTCGAGCCTGGCGCTGGCGAAGCGAACCCGGCTCTTCAAGGCCGGCAAGCGCTCGACGGCTTCGGTCGGATCCCCTTCGGAGACGAAGCCGAAGAGCTGCTCGGCGGCAGTGACCCGCGTGCGTCCCTCGTGAAAGGGTACGAGCTCGGGGTCGACGGCTTCGAAAAAGCTCCAGGCACCGTGGCCGCGACTGGTCGCCTTGTCCTCCACCCGCCGGCGCCAGATGGCCGACAGCGCGATCTCGGCCACGGCCTTGCCGTCCCGCGTCGGGCGGAAGTAGACGAGGTCGCCCGTCTTGAGCCGGAACGAGCGATCTTCATCGTCTTTCGGCTCCGGATTGCGCTCGGTGCCCACCGGCTCATAGGGCAGGAGCGGGCCGGTCCCGGGCCGGTGCGCGTCCGTGCGCTCGTCGGCGAGCTGGTGGAACCGCTCCACGGCCTCCGGCAGAATGGGGAATCGCGGCCAGGAACCGGCCTCTTCTGGATCGTAGGGCAAGAACAGCTCATGGTGCCGGGTGTTCGGAAGGTCGCGCGAGGAGTCCGCGTCCTGCATGACGCGGACGATCCCTTTCGTGTATTTCTGCCGTTCGCTCTCCGCGATCTTGTCCCATCGTACTGGCCGAGTTGTGCTGATGTTGCAATCCCACTGCGCGATCAGGTACCGGCCGCGCTTCCGTTGTCCCGGATCGAACGCCAGCCGGTTTCCTGAGTCCCATTTTCGCCCGCGGTAAAGCTCCATGCCGTAGAACCGGGGCGAATCGGCTCGGTAGGTCTCGAGCGGGGCTCTGAGACTGTCCTTGTCCTCGATGTAGACCTTGAGCCGTGGTTCGTTGAACCAGCCATGGAACTGCCGGGGAAGCTCCGCGAGCGCCGCGTCGCCGCTCCGGTTGCACTGCAACGTCGGCAACGCAATCGGGCGCAGCCACCATCGCCGCTCCTCTCCTCGCCCTTCGACGATCACCTCGCCGATCGCCGACAGCGATTCCCCCATCGCGGCGCGATAGGAATACGCGCGGTTGTCGAGCACCCGCAGTGCGCTTCCCGAGGCCGCTTCGGCGATCGAGGAGATCACGCCGCGCAGCGTCGAGGCGGGAATCGCCGGCCGGCCGTCGAGCTCGAACGGCTCCACCACGGCCGGGTCTTCGCCCGCGGCGGGTTGACGTTCGGCACCGACGAACGCCGGGCTCTCCGTCGTCAGCCGGCAGAGCACACGCCCGGAGCGGCAACCCGCCACGAAGCGATGGTGTCCGAGACGGTCCGGCCGCGCAAGCCGGAAGCTCCCGACGTCGACGTCGTCCTCCCGAGGTCCGGCCTTGACCGGCACGAAGTGGTAAGGAAGGACCGTGCTCGCGGGTCTGGTCTTGCTCATGAGCGCTCCTCCCGGCTCTCCCGCCAGGCCCGATCCGCCGCCGTCGCCACCGACTTCAGCTCCCTCACCCAGGCGGCAAGGGCCTCGCCCAGGGGTGAGGACGACTCCGGCCAGGCGAGCGGACCGGCCAGCACGTGCGGTGCCACCCCGAGGGCGTTGCGCAGCCCCTCCGGCACGGCTTCCCACGCCGGCAGGCTCGGCAAGCCCACGACCGCGCGGCAGGCGCCGTAGCCACGCACCGCGTTGGCGCCGAACGTCACGTCGCCTTCGACGAGGTCCCGCAGCACGAGCACCAGCAGACCGAACGCCCATGCTCCCGAGCCCGCGCGGTCGAGGGCCTCGAGGTCGACCTCGAGGCGGCCCGTGAGGCGTGGCTCGAGGACGCCCTCGACGTCGAACTTCCGCTCGCGCGCGGCGCCGCCGGTGAAGCGGTCGATGGCCACGAAGTGCTGGCGCAACGGCGTGCCGTCCTCACCGGCGTCGAAGTCGGTGATCCGCAGCGGCGCCCGCCAGCCCGCGGCGCCGAAGACACGACACGCGGGGCACAGCCGGCGCACCTCCGGCAGGCTCTCCACGGCCCGGCACGGCTCGCGCGGCGCGTCGATGCCGCAAGCGGCGCCGTCGCCGCCCAAAGTGCGCAGGATCATCTCGGCCCGCGACCGCAAGGCACCGCGGAACGACGACGCCGGCAGGTGAGGCTGGCCATGGCGGTCGCGCCGCGCCACCGCGTCCGGACGCTCGATACCCTTGCCGGCCCGCGCGGGATCGGTGTCCCGCACCAGGAACGGACCGTCGAAGCGCAGCTCGACGTCGACGCCGGCCCGCGCGGCTCCCGCCGGAGCCAGCGCGGCGATCTCTCGCGCTCGCTCCAGGAGCCGCGCCAGCGCCTCGTCCGACAGAGGCGCCGCCGCCTCCGCGGGCGGCCGCTGGGCACCGTCTTCCAGCCATTCGACGACCTCGGCCGAACCCATGTGCCGGAGCTCTTCCAAGTGCCAGCGCATCCGCCCCCAGCCGTCGCCGGTGTGCGCGCCGAGCGCCAGGTCGCCGTTGAAAGCTTCGAGCGCGGCCAGGGCCAGGGCCATCTCCTCACGCGTCACGCCGTCGCCGCCCACCTCCACCGTGAGCTCCGCGCCGGCCGGCACGACCTCGAGATAGAAAAGACGGCGATGGCTCGCGGTGCCGAACCGCCGGTCGATCGCCACCCTCGGCACGACGCCCGTACGACGCCCGCGGTGCCAGTAGGGCGGGGGCGCTTCGGGCTCGGGATCACCGGCGAGCGGCGCGTCGGCGAAGACCAGGCCGCCGCCGCGGTCCTCGCTGCCGAACACCGCTTCGACGAGCTCCGACCCGGCGTGATCCGCCGCCCAGCCCGCCAGGACGCCTTTGAGCGTCGAGCCGGGCACGTAGGGCCGACCCGCCGCGCCGACCGCGACCGCCGAGACCTGCGCCGGCTTTCTCGTCCGCTCGTCCACCAGCTCGGGGCGCGTCACGGTCTCGCCGCTGCCCACGTGCAACAGGCCGCGCGTCTCCAGGCGGCCCTTCAGCCACCAGCGTCCCTTGTGCTGCCACGGGCCGCCGGCGTTCATGACCGTACCTCCTCGACGCGCTGAATCAGGTGATCGGGCGGCCGCTTCCAGGGCAGCACCGGATTAAGGCCGACCTCACCGAACCCGTTCTCTCGGATGAACGGGCAGCGCCGCCAGTCGTTGCCCGGCCGGTGCTCGCCGTCGGCGCAGCGCCCCGCGTAGCGCTCGAGCGCCCACCCCGGCAGCGGCAGGCCGTGACGCTCCCAGGCGCGCAGGACGTCAGCCGCGGACGCCTCGGCCACGTTGAAGACGAAGACGCTGCCGGGCTCCGTGAGCAGGAAGGGATGATAGGGCTGGTCGCCCTGGAAGCGTCTCCAGAGGTAGCCGCCGCCGGCCAGGCGCTGGCGGGTGAACGTGCGCACCAGCTCGAGACCGCCCCCGGCGAGGTTCTCCCAGGCCGACCGGTACGCCTCGAACAGTGCCGTGCGGCCGGCGGCTTCGTCGAGCGCCAACGGATCCAGGAGCACCGCCGGCGTCTGCAGCGCGACGATCCACGGCTGGCCGGGCTCGGGCGTCGCACTCGGTACCGCCGGAGCAACCGAGCCGCCCGGGCGAAATTCGACCCTGGCGGCAGCCTTGGTCTTGCCGAGGAAGCGCAGGCCATCTGCCAGCAGGCTCTGAAGCTGCCGCGCCGCCGCGGCGCGATTCGAGGGCGGCACCTCGCTCAAGTCGACCGTGCCGTAGAAGGCGAGCGCCGGCGAGGGCAGGATCGCCCGGTAGGCGAAGAGCTCGCCCTCGGCGCCGCGCCGGATGGCGGAATCGATCGCCGTACGCACCCGCGTCTCGCGCTCCGGCGACGCCCAACCGAGCGCGGCTTCGACGTCGGAACGTCGCTTCCAGTCCGGCGCGAAGGCCGGGGCGCGCAGGCTGCGCACTTCCTGGCCCTCGACGACCGGCGTTTCCACGAAGAGATGTACGCCGTCGAGCGCCGCCACGTCCCAGATCTTTCCGGCGGCACGGACGAGCGAGAGCGGCGCCGCCACGGGCCGGCGGGGCGGATCCGCGTGGCCGAGGAACGCGTGGGTGAAGCGGACGGAGGCGAAGTGTCGGGCAAGCTCGCTGCGAGCCGCATCCATCTCTTCCTTGATGGCCCCGTCGAGCGGCAGGCCGCGGGCCGCCCGCCAGGTGGTGGCGACCGCGCCCTTGAGCGCCGCCCCGGGGATCGCGTGGTCGCACTCGAAGAGGTTGCCGTCCGGCAGGAAGCGCGAGACGACCAGGGGGTCCTCGACTCGCAACACGAAGTCGAGGCGCCCGTCGCTGGAAGCCTCCACCGGCTTCACGGACGAAGTCCGACGCGGCCTCTCTTCGATGCCTACCCCCACCAGGCGGCCGAAACCGTGACTGCGAAAGGCCCCGAGGTTCTCGATCCACCGCAGCCCCGCCTCGAGGGCGTGCCGGATCCTCGCGGCCTCTTCTACCTCGGCATGGAACCGGACCGTGCCCCGGAACGCGACCTCGCGCCCGGGAGCGAACGGCGTCTCGACCGCCGCCAGCGCGCCGTGGTCCACGCTGCCGCGCGAAGCGTCCAGGCGCACCCGGTATCTCAGCCCCCCGTCCTCGGGAGACTCGGCCTGGAAGTCCGAAAAGAACACCCGGCCGCGCCGGGGCGCGTTGGTATCTCCGTTGCGAGAGTCCTCAGGACGGGCCTTGCGGTCGCGGGGTCCGAGCCACTGCCCCACGTCGGCATCGAAATGCTCAGGGGCGAGGGTCCGCAGGCGTTCCCAGGCCTCGCGCACCTTGCCTTTGACCAGGCTGCCGGGGAGCACGACGCGGCCGTCCCGCCGTGCCGAGCTGGCGTCGACGCCCAAAGCGCCGGCCGCGGTCGACTGGCTCAGCACCGGCGCCAGGACCGTCAGGGTCACCTGGAAGACCTGCTCAGCCATCCGCGTTCTCCTCCTGGCCGCGGCTCGCCTCGATCCCTTCGAGGTAGTCCCGGAGCTGGCTCAGGTGAAACCAGGCCACCCTTTCGCCGCCGATGGCCCCGAGGGCTCCCAGGAGCTCCTCGAGCGCCGGCCGCAAGGACTCCGGAAGCCAGGGCTCGACTCGGGCACGTGGGCTCGGTGGTTTCTGGCGGGCCTCGCCGGTCAACGCTTGCGCCGCGGCGTGGAGCTGGCGTGCCGGCAGCTCGCCGCGCAGCCTCGTGAAGGCGCGGACGGCGGACTGAATCCTCCTCGGGTCGAGCACCAGCTTCGTCGCGTCGATACCTTTCGGGCAGCGCTCGCCGCGGTAGCGCTCGAGGCTCTCGCCCACGTCGTCGTACGACTCGAGCACCTCGTAGGCCACCAGGTCCTCGTCGCGGCTCTTCGCCTTGGCCAGGCCCGCCAGATCCTCGGCAAGCGCTCGCATGCGATGGATCGGCGCCTTGTGGTGACAGAAGATCACGCCGCACGCATGGGTCAGCCGCTCGCCCTGGTAGTGCCACTCGCGCCGAAAGAAAAGGTCGACCACCCACCAGCCGGCCCATGCGGGTACGACCCAGGCGATCTCGTCGCCGCCCCACAGGAGGGTCTCGAGCCGCAACCGTCCATGCTCTCCTTCGCTCAAGGCGGGCAGCTCCAGGGCTCGCTCCACGATCTGCCGCAGGACCGCCCGGCGCTCGCCCTGGAGATACGCGTCGAGCGCTCTCTGATCGTCGGGCGAGGCGACGTGGGGGTTGAGCCGGCCGAAAGCGTTGCCGTCGAGGTAGATCACCGCCATCTTGCCGTCGAGGTTGCCGCGAGACGGATCCCGGGCGAGATCCTCGAGGCTCAGCGAAAAGCCGGCGGTGACGTCGATCCCCGTCTCGTCGCGGTAGAAGGTCTGCTTGCGCTCGCGGCCGTGCTCTCGGCGCTGCCACGCCGACTCGCTGACCGCGCCGTCGTGGATCCGCCGCGCCCGAGCAGGCCGCAGACGATCGAGCGCGCACGGCTCCGCGCCATCGGCCGCCGGCGCCGGCATCGCCACCGACGGCGCCGCCATCTGCCGCCACCGGTTGAGCGCCAGCAGCGACTCCTTGTCGCGCTGGAAGTCGCCGCTCGCCCGCAGCACGTCCACCACGAAGGTGGCGTGTCGAAGCTGCTCGTCGCCGCGCAGCCACGCGGCCACCCGCCGGCGCCGCGCGAGAGCCTCCCGGTCGTCCGCCGCCAAGAAGGAATAGAGGCCGCTCGAGGCTCCCATGCCCACCTTCGCGAGCCCCTCGTCCAGGGCCAGGACCCGCTGCGCCGCCTCGAGCAACAACAGCCCGCCACCGCGAATCGTCGAGAGGTCCTGGGTGTCGGAGATGAACGAGGAGAAGTTCACGCCCTCGAGACGCAGATAGTAGCGATTCAATCTTGCTTCCTCCAAAACCGAAAGGCCCGGTCGAACTTCGTCGCGTGGAGATTCACGGAAGCGAGCACGGCCCAGGCCACGACCACGCCCAGGAGAAACAGGACAAGCTCCCACCGGATCCCGAGACCGCTGGCGCGATCGGGCGCCAGGATGTTCATGCCGAAGAATCCCACCACCACGGAGAGCAGGAGACCGGCCGTGGCCACCACGGTCAGGCGGGTCGCGGTGCGGCTGTGGTCGTGGGCCACTTCCATATCGATGAACGCATGGGTGCTCTCCACCTCGGAGCGGATCTCCTCGAAGAGCGCGCTCACGTCGAGATGCCGGCGCGCCAGCGCATAGAGCTCGACTCCTTGCTGCTGATTCGAGAGCAGCGGGAACTGGTAGAGGTTGGTGAAGAAGGCGAAGTCCCGCCGCAGCGCTCGGAAGTCGTGCTGCCACTGCTCCGGACCGCCGCTGCCCCTGGCGCATTCCGTGACCTCCGAGAGCCTGCGGCTGAATCGGAACGAGGAGACGCGCAGGTAGAGCAGCAGCAGCGTCTGGTCGAAGTACAGGTCGCTGAAGTGGCGCCAGATCGCCGGCTCGGTCAGCGGCGGCCCCAGCAAGGCGCCGCTGTGGTACGAGAAGCCGTAAGCCGTGCCTTGCTCCTGCCAGCGCTCGTAGGTGCGCTCGCGTGCCCAGCACCTCTCGAAGCCCGTCGCGCTCGCCGGCTCGCTGCCGGGCGCGTCGACGTTGAGCAGCTTGACCCAGTGGCCGAGGTCCGCCGCGTGGGCCGCCGGCTCTTCGAGCATCCGGCGCAGCGTGTCCACGCCGTCGCCGAGCAACGCACAGGTCCACACGAAAGCACGGCTGTCGGCGTAGACCACCCAACCGGTCCCGTCGTCCGTCTCAGGGAGGGGTTGGTGATACCAGGACCGTGCGCGCTGTGCCCACGTCCCCGGGAATAGCCGCCATCGTTCGCCGCCGTGCTCGACCGGCCGGTCGAGGAGCGCCGCCCACCGCTCGAAATAGAGGGCTTGTAGAGGCTCCCCGTCGCGGCGGTCTCGCACCCTGGGACCGGCGGCCTCACACAGGTCGACCGGCAGGTCGCCGAGAACGGTCGCAAGACCTCGTCGACCGCCCGCCTCCGGCCCGTCGCGCACGTGGTCCTCGAACGGCGGCACGCAGTGCCGAAAGACCTCGTTGAGCTCCAGCAGCTCATCGAGGTCGGGCGCCTTGCCGGCGTCGGGGAAGAAGAGGTCGAGGAGCAGGAAGCCCGTCGCCAGCACGTCGTCCCGATGCGGGCCGGCGCCAGGTTGTGCCTTGCGCCACTCGAAGAGCACCAGCCGCGGCGTCGCGATCGCCACCCGATACTCGCCGCGGCCGTCCCGCCGCGGTACCGCAAAGCTCCGATGCTCGGCATCGAGGTCCTGCAGCACGAAGCGCCGGGCACGGCGGAAGAGCACGCGGGAGGTCTCGGTCGTGAAGTAGCGCTGGCGCGCCGGCGAGACCGCCGCCGTCTCGACCTGCCAGGCAGGACCTCCTCTCGCTCCTCCCGCCTCCAACTGATAGCCGAAGGGCAGAACGAAGCGAGTGAACGACGCCGGCTCCTCGCCTGCCGGGTCGCCGCAAACCAGCGGAATCGTCAACGGCATCTTGGCTTCCTTATACCACGATCCACGGCTCGGCCCCCGATCCGGCCGCGACCTCACCGAGCCCGAACGACACCTCCAGGCACGACGCGCACAGCCGGTATACGCGGACGTTGCCGCCCGGACCGCGCTCGAGCTCGCGGGTCAAACCCCGGGTCAGCCGCTCGAGGCCGTCGCCGTCGACCATGCACTCGAAGACCGACTTCTGCACCCGCCACCCGGTGCCCTCGAGGAGCGTCGCGACACGGCCGCGCACGCGATCGTTCTCGATGTCGTAAGTGACGAGGTAGCGGCTGGTGGGGCTGCTCATCGCGTGTACCGAGGCGCCGGACGAGAGCCCCTCTCGTCATAAACGCGCGAAATCAGGCGGAAGAGGATCAGTGCGCCCTACTCGGGAGGGCCGCTCCTGCGGCGCGCCGGACGCGCGCCCTCCGTTTCAATGCCCTGAATGGTCCTTCGCGTTTCGACGGGACGGCCCGGTACCTCGGCGATGGAGAACCACGAGAGTGGTTTGTTTCAATGCCCTGAATGGCCCTTCGCGTTTCGACCATGCATCCGATTCACGCTGACAGCATGCTACACCATCAAATCAGTTTCAATGCCCTGAATGGCCCTTCGCGTTTCGACCCCCCCCCACGCCGCAGTGGTGGGCGGACGACGAAGAGGAGTTTCAATGCCCTGAATGGCCCTTCGCGTTTCGACATTCCACGTAACTCGGGGTCGGCTCAGCAGGGGGCTGCGTTTCAATGCCCTGAATGGCCCTTCGCGTTTCGACCGTACGGGCTCGTGCACGGACATCGACACCACGCTCAAGTTTCAATGCCCTGAATGGCCCTTCGCGTTTCGACGTGTCGTGAATCCGAAGGACATGCGCAAGCTCGAAGAAGTTTCAATGCCCTGAATGGCCCTTCGCGTTTCGACGTTCAACAGCGACAAGGTCAAGGACCTCTTCGCACGAGAAGGTTTCAATGCCCTGAATGGCCCTTCGCGTTTCGACATGATGCGCGATAGTTATAACCTGGGACAGGAGGTTGTATGATCTGTTTCAATGCCCTGAATGGCCCTTCGCGTTTCGACTCGGCGAGATAGGCCGCCGTGATGACCAGTTCGTCGAGTTTCAATGCCCTGAATGGCCCTTCGCGTTTCGACGTATAGATATGCCACCTTCATTTGGAGGTTACTACGAAGTTTCAATGCCCTGAATGGCCCTTCGCGTTTCGACTGTAACGAGCTGTAACGAGCAAGGAGGCAAGGTATGCAATTCTCGAGTTTCAATGCCCTGAATGGCCCTTCGCGTTTCGACGGAAGCGATTTCCAACTCACTTATCGGCCATTCCTCGGTTCGGAAGTTTCAATGCCCTGAATGGCCCTTCGCGTTTCGACGAAGAGAAGCGGCGGAAAGAGGAGTTGCGTCAGATGCTTGCCACAGAAGTTTCAATGCCCTGAATGGCCCTTCGCGTTTCGACCTTCCCCCCCCAGATTGTTAATCGCGAAGAGAAAGCACACTTCAGAAGTTTCAATGCCCTGAATGGCCCTTCGCGTTTCGACACTTGAGAGAGGCGACCCGAAGAATCGTTTTTCCGCGGAGAAGTTTCAATGCCCTGAATGGCCCTTCGCGTTTCGACCAGAAAGGAAAAAAAGATCATGAAGAAAGAAAGGTTTCAATGCCCTGAATGGCTCTTCGCGTTTCGACTTAGGCCATAAATAACCCTTATAAGATTTAAAGGAGAGTTTCAATGCCCTGAATGGCCCTTCGCGTTTCGACGCGGGTTCCAGGGCGGACACTCGCTCCGCAAGGAACTTGTGCATGTGAGTTTCAATGCCCTGAATGGCCCTTCGCGTTTCGACCCGTGGCTAACACGGCCGCCATCGACACTCTCGACAGAAGTTTCAATGCCCTGAATGGCCCTTCGCGTTTCGACTTGTCGAGTGAAGTTGTCCCATTGGCCGGGGACTACCAGAGTTTCAATGCCCTGAATGGCCCTTCGCGTTTCGACTCTACGGAGAAGCGGAAGCTTGTGGCTAAACGTCGCGAGTTTGAGTTTCAATGCCCTGAATGGCCCTTCGCGTTTCGACCCAGAAGTACTGCCAGGCGGTCCAGATCGTTCACACCAAGTTTCAATGCCCTGAATGGCCCTTCGCGTTTCGACAAAACAAATGTATATGGAATATCTTAGCATGGCATGATCACGAGAAGTTTCAATGCCCTGAATGGCCCTTCGCGTTTCGACAAGATCGGCGGGTTCCCCTGGTCAGAGGACATTCTCTTGTTTCAATGCCCTGAATGGCCCTTCGCGTTTCGACCAGGTTCGGGTGCGGACTGGCGGGGCCGGGCACTTTGGGTTTCAATGCCCTGAATGGCCCTTCGCGTTTCGACTGATTTCGTGGGGACCACACCTGATCATCCCGGTCACCAAGAGTTTCAATGCCCTGAATGGCCCTTCGCGTTTCGACAGGAGCTCATGGAGCGTCCCGAGCTCATCCCGGAAGAGTGGAAGTTTCAATGCCCTGAATGGCCCTTCGCGTTTCGACAAGAGGGAATTATGGACACCGAACACGTGGAAACGGAAGTTTCAATGCCCTGAATGGCCCTTCGCGTTTCGACTGAGCTGAAAACTCGTGAAGTTGACGGTGCAACGGCTCGAGAGTTTCAATGCCCTGAATGGCCCTTCGCGTTTCGACTTTTGGGGTAGCTTCCACATGGATGATATTCAGAAAGGTTTCAATGCCCTGAATGGCCCTTCGCGTTTCGACATGTCGTACTTAACGGCACCCGGGTCGGGGGAGTCGACCTCGAAGTTTCAATGCCCTGAATGGCCCTTCGCGTTTCGACAAGTTCGAAGCGGCGGCGCGCGACGCCGGCCATATCCTCGCGTTTCAATGCCCTGAATGGCCCTTCGCGTTTCGACTCCGCCCTCGGCAGCCCCTTGAGCCGCAACGACTTACGAGGCCGTTTCCGGGGATCTCCCCGATTCGGCCCTTCGAGAGCCCCAGATGGGCGATTTCAGGCCGGTCATGCTCCTCGTAAGTCATTGATTCTACTACCTCGTAGCAACCTTCCGGGGATCTCCGGGGCTCCTTTCCGCCGCCGCGCCCCGTAAGTGCTTGCTCTACGGCCACTTACGGCATCAAGGGCTCTGTCCTCTAGAAAGGACGCCGAGATCCCCGGAAGCTCTGCCGTGGAGGTATCGTAGCTCATCGTTCCAGCCGGCGCAAGCCTGGCGTCGAAGCCCGCCTGCGGCGCGGCTTCGACGGCGGCAGCCGCTGGGCAAGGGCCCGGCCGAGCCAGCGGCGGGAACGCCCCGGCGAGCGTCAGGATCCAGTTGTCAAAGAGCTCGGAGGCGAGGAGTCCAGCGTAAGACACTCAGGTCCGAAGCACCAGCGGCTCGTAGTGTGGGCGCGTGCCGCGCACCAAGTCGCGGATCTGCCGCGCCTGTCGGAGGAGGAAAGTGCGGTAGCTGATGGGCTTGTCCTCACCGTCGGGCGTGAACTCCGTGACCAGCCTCTGCTCGAAGGCGTGGAGGAACGTACGCCGGCCTTCCGGACGCAGCAGGGCCGGGTAGCTACCGTCGGGCGAGGGGCCAAAGTCGTCCGGCGTGAGCTGGCGCCGCCGCACGAGGGTCCAGACGAGCGATTCCACGAGGTGGCGCATCTCCTCCTGGAGGTCGGAGGCGAGGGCGAAGTGGGCGCCATGCTGCTCGTGATAGAGCCCGATGCGAGGATCGAGGCCGGCCTCCACCAACGCCGTGGCGCAGTGGTTGTGCAGCAGGGTATAGCCGAACGAGAGCATGGCGTTCACGGGATCAGGTGGCGGCCGCCGGGCTCGACCCGAGAATCCCCACTCCTCGGGAAGAGACGCCGCCAGGGAGGCCCAGGCCCGCGCGGCGCCCTGGCCTTCGAGCCCGCGCAGCGCGTCGAACGAGGACTTGTTGTCCGTCTCGCGGGCCAGCGAACGGAGCTCGACGGCCAGTTCGGCGGCGCCTTCCCAGCCGAACCGAACCGCGATCGCCGCGACGTTTCGCAGCCGTGCCCGCACCACGGCGGCGGCGAAGCCCAGCCGTAGGCGTTCGTCGCCGGCAGCCCTCGCCTGCTCGAGCCAGAGAAGCCTCCCCGAGAACGAAGCGGCCGAAGCCGAAGTGGGCCGACGCGCCGGCCTGGAGGTGCCGCCCCAGGACCAGGAAGGGGATCCAGTCCTCGGGCAGCCCGTGCACCACGCCGCCGTGGAGGAAGTGGGCGAAGCGTGCCGGACTGTTGAAGCGGAGTCGGAACAGGTGGCGGGTGAAAGCACGAGGAGAGGATTCAGTTGTCAAGGAACCTGAGGACTTGGGCATCCTATTCCTCGGACATCCGTATCGTAACCATCTCGAACCAAGTCTCACTCCGCTTGCGTACCGTGACGTCGCACTTGAGAGTCTTTCGCTTCCCCTTGCGGGTGAGCATAGTCCGGGCCTCCTCAGGTAAGACTTCAAGTAGCGAGGCGTCTGTCGATGTCGCTCGGAAGGATTCATGCCTCGCTTCGAGACGTCGTTCATTTGGGATCCAGCTCAGATTCGCGTCTTTCCAGACCAGGCTCTCAGAGGTGGAGCCGACGAGGGAAGTTGTGCCCGCGGGTGCTTCGAACGTGCCATAGCCCGCTGAGGTCTTGGCCCCGGCGCCGAGCCAATCCAGCGCCGCGCACAGAACAGCATGAGCGTGCCGGAGGTCGCGGCTGGCTTGGTCCGGCTCGCGGGCGAGTGCTCGAGTGAAAAAGGAGAGCTGTGTACCTGGCGCTACGCTGAGGAACGGGACCGGGATGGGCTGGTGCCAGTCCGCAGGCACGGCCGCCGTGCTTCCGTAATAGTCGCCCTGGTGCGGGGTGAGCACGTCGAGCTCCAGGCGTGGCCAGGCTTCGGGGAAAGCGTCGTAGAGCACCAGCTCGCCGCGAGCGGGAGCGACACCTGTGCCCAGCTCCGGACCGAAGAGCCGATCCAGGTGCTGTTTGAAGTAGGGTCCCGCGTCCGATGCGCCGGGAATATCGAGCTCTTCCGCTGCCGCCAACCGCGCGGCAGCTCTCAGTAGTCCCTTCACGCTCGAGCCCGGAAGATAGGGGGAGCCCGTCATCCGGTCAAAGAGAAACCCGGTCTCGACGGGGTGGGGCAACCCGAGCCCGACGATCAGCCGGCTCGACGTCTTGAGCTTGACGCTACGGGCACCGAGGGTCTCAAGGACCACCCGGCGCCGTTCAAGGAAGTCGGAGAAGCCCGGCGGCTCGGCGAAGTCGTCCCGAAAGCGTGCGAGGAAGGCTCCCTTGTCGTCTCCCGTCTGCCGATCGGCTTCCCGCGTCCTCGCAGGCTCCGGGAGCCAAAAGGCGCGGTCGAAGACGAGGGACCGACTGGTCGTATCGTCCCACCTCAGCAAACCGGCAATTGCCGGCGGTAACGGCACCTGCCTCACTCCGCGTCTCCTTCGAGGAAAGCCTCAGCGAAACGCTTGAGCCAGACCGCCAGCGCCCGCGTCTCGGCCGAGGCGCGGCGATAGCGCGGCTCGACGTCGGCCGCCTGCAGCCCCTCGGCGTTTCCGGTGATACACTTGATCAATTGCGTTCCGGCCGGGTAGACGTGGCGGTCATCTGAGCAAAGCCAGGTTTCCAGCCAATCGTAGACCTGCTTTTCGGGGCTTCCGTTCTTCTGAGCCAACAGATAGGCCGCCGTCTGGCCGAGGCCGTTGTTGTGCAGCCGTGCCGGCAGCTTCAGGAGCTGCGTCTTGTATTTGGCGTTGTTGCGCCTTTCGTCGTCGCGCACCAGCTCGACGCGTTCGAGGGCGAAGGCCGCGCGCTGTTGCTCGAGAGTCGCCATGGTCAACCCTCCTTGCCATTGACCGCCGGGACCCACGTGACGTGGGTCACGCCGCGGCCGATCGTCTCGTCGCCGCCGAGTCGGATGACCCGCAGCTTCCCGGCGTGGTCGGCAAAGCCTTCCTCACCCTCGATAGCCCGCAGGGCGCTGAGGAACAGAGTCTCCGGCGGCATCAGCTCTTGGACGAAGAGATTGCCTTCCCGGTCCGCTCCCTTGATTTCTTTGTGCTCGTCGCGGGGGATGTTCGTCGTCGTGCCCAGAGCGTTGAGCTTGATGCGCGTGACGACCTCGGTGGCCACCTCGGTGAGCTCGCGGAAGGCGTCGTTGGTGACCACCAGGAGGCGATCCGGAAAGACCTTCCGCGTGTGTTGAAACCCGCGATCGTCTCCCGGGAGGAGCTTCGTCAAGGCCGTCGCGACGGTCGTGAACGCACCGGGAAGCTCGCGCTTCTCGAGCCGCAGCTCCTCGAGCAAGACCTCGCCGGAGCTATTCGCCCAGGCGCAGCCTTCGGCGGGGTCGTCGAGGGCGAGGGCCGTTCCCAGGGCGCGCCCCACGCGCTCCAGCACGAAAGGACAGGTCGCCCAGTGGAACGGCGCGGCCGAGGAGCGGACCGGGAAAGCCGCCAGGATGCCGTCCCCGAAGGAGATCCGGCCGGGGCTCTTGGCATCTACGGTGCCGAACAAGCGATTGATGTCCTCGTGATCCAATCCGCCCCTTCCGCCGCCGGCGAGCATTTCGTCGCGCAGCACCCCCTTGACCGTCGAGCCCGGGATCAGAGGGTAGCCGGTGTGGCGTTCCCGCTGAATGGGCAGGTCCACGTAGCCGCTGCCGCTCTCGGCGCCGCAGTGCAGCGGGGTCTCGGTGTACAGGCCCAGCGCGCCGAGCTGGGACATGGTCTTTCGGCCCATTTGAGTTCTCCTAAGGCTCCGCGCCCGCCATCACAAGGCCGAAGCCCTGAAGGGCGAGGCTTTCTGAACGGAAGTCCGAGACGTTGATCCCATCGAGAGCGGCGGCGGCGCCGGCCTCGCGGTCTTCGAAAAGGAATACCGAGCCTGGCGGCAAGGCTCGACGCAGGGGCTTGGCTCGCCCCCTGGCCACGTCCCAGCCGCCGGCGAGAATGAAGCCGCCCATGACGGCTCCCACGAGCCGGAGCCGGCGGCCGCCCATGGATCCGAGCCGCGTCGCCGGCGAAAAGCCCGGCGGATAACCGCCGGCCTCGCTCAGAGCGGGCGTGGCCAGCGCCACCCGGAAACAGCCGTCGGGGCTGGCCGCGGTCTCCGGAGTCACCGCGGGGAATGGCCGGCCCGCTTCGAGCCTGCAGGTACGCCCTTCGCCTCCCAGACGCACCCTCCCTCCCGCCGTAAGCCGGGTTCCGCGGACTTCGAAGCCAAGCCCGACGCCGACGCGCATCCGTACGAATCCGTAGGTGTAGAGCATGTGATCTTCGCTGCGCCGGTCGCCTGCCTCGAGGCCGAGTCCTGTCCGCATCTCGTCCGCGCACAGCTCGGAGCGATGGATCAAGTCCCCGGGATCCGGCACCTGGCCCCGCCGCCACCGATGGAGCCCGGCGGCGGTCAGGTACCACCCCGTCGCCGGCCGAGGCTCCGGCCGATTGGAGGGCCAGGGCTCCCATCTCGTTCCGTCGTGAACGTACGGTCGTAGCAGCTCGCAGCCATGGGAATGGCCGCCGTCCGATGCCGAAGACGAACGGAATCGGGCGACACGCTCGACCGCCGGCGGGCTTGGCGCCGTGAGACCTCCACGGCGACGCTTGCTTCGTGGCTGCCGATCCGGAGACCGCTCGGCCAAGGAAAGGCCCAGGTCGGCCGGAGCCGGCAGCATCGGCTCGTCGGCGCGCAAGAGCCAGGGACCCCGGAGCTCGAGCGAGCCGAAGCCACCCCATTCTCCCAGCTCCTGACGCAGGGCCCCGGGCAGGCGCCGCCAGGCGCTTTCGTCCAGTGACGCCAGGTCGATTCCTTCGTCGAGCAGACGGCGGGTTCGCAGCGCCCCATAGAGGGTCGACGGATTGGGCGGGAACAACGACCGCAGGTAGTGATCGGAGCCGCGGGTATTCGGCTTTCCGTCGCGGAAGAAGAGCACGTCGTCGGGCACCAACCGGAAGGACTTCCAATCCTCGCTCATGCTCCCTCCTGGCTGTGCGCCGGAATGCCGGGCACCTCGCGCCCCAGGAAGCGGGCCACGCGCAGGGCTTGCGAGCGGCCGGCGATGAAGAAGGGCGTGAGCAGCTCCGCCAGCCTTTCCGCGTGCTCCAGGGAGATCTCGCTGCGGGCCAGCCGGTCGGTCAGCCAACCGCGCCATCGCGTCTCGTCGTCGCCGAGGACCGGCAGCAGCACCTCCTCTTCCTGGCGCAGGTTGTAGCTCTGGCGCGACGACAGCTCCTGCTCGCCCAGGCTCCGCACAAGGGCCTCGAAACGGTCGACCCAGGCGGAGCCGCCGCCTGCGTCGTCGCTCCACTTGAAGCTCACTTCCACCGGCACGCCGCCGCGCTTGACGAGCGAGAGCGCCACGGCGTCGCGGCCGGCCTCGGCCTTGGCCTTACGTTCCAGCAGCTCCTTCACGTCGCGGAAGACGAGGCCCGCGGGATGCTTCGAATGGGCGAAGAGTATTCCGGCGGAAATGGTGAAAGATCGCTCGAAGTCCGCGTCGTCGGCCAGCAGCGGCCGGACCGCCTCGAGCGTCTCGCGATATCGCCGACGGATGGCGCGAGCGATGGGAAGGGCGTCTCGCGGGTCGCAGACCAGCATCACGTCCTCGCCGCCGGCGTAGACCAACTGCGGCCACTTGCCGGCCGGAGCGGCTATGCCGAGACCGTCGAGATCGAGTACCCAGGGCTGCTCACGGCGAAGGCTCTCCGAGAAGTCGCTGAGAGCGCGGGAGATGGCCCGTTGGAAAGCCTCCATGGCGCCGTCTTTCAGCCTCTCGGCAGGCCACGTGAGGATGTCGCCCATGCGGTCGCCGTCCATGGCGACCAGCGCGTAGTAGGCGGTCTCCTTGTCCGGCTGGAATTCGTTGAAGCCCGAGAAGTAAGGTCCCTTGTCCTGGTCTCGCGACAGCGAGTAGAGGCGCTTGCTCGCGCACACCAGGCAGAGGCGCGTCTGATCCAGACGGTAGAAGCGCTGGTCGACCTCGTTCGAGCTGGTCTCCTCCGCCGCCTTCCAGGCTTCCCGCACGCGGTTGCGGTCGCCGTCGGGCAGGGCGGTCCGCTCGCCGCAGATCGCGCACTTTTCGCCGACCTCCTCGATCTGCCGGAACGGTCGGAAGAGCCGGGCGCCGTTGAAGCGTCGAGCGGCCTCATGCGCAGCCGCGGCATAGCCGCCCTCCTCGGGCACCCACGACCAGGAGACGTCGAAGACCGGGTCGGTCTGGCGCGGGCGACCGGCGTCCTCGCTCCAGATCGTCGCCGTGGGAACGATCCCTTTTTCCTTCAACGCCGCCGCGGCGCGGCGCACGATGTCGTCCCAACGGCCGCGCACCTTGGCCTCCATGGCCCTGGCTACCGCTTCCGCGTCGGCGGCCGGCACTCGACAGACGACCCGGTTGGGAAGGCCGCGAGGGGTCGTTTCGCCACGCGGCACCGACGGAAAGATGGCCTCGCCGCCGCGTGCTTGGGCCTCGTCGATCGCCTTCGACATCAGGTGCGACAGGAGATCGCTGCCGGTCCAAAGGTCCGCCACCCGCCGGGCCTGCGCGATGAAGGCGTGAACGGGACCGATGGAGAAGGTGAGCAGAGCCTTGCCGGCGTTCATAGCTTCACCTGCCGGAGCAACTTCTTTGCCACGAGGTCGTCGCAGAAGTGATCGACGATCCCGACTTGCGCTTCGTTCGGCGGGGATGTCTTGTCCTTCCGCTTGTAGGTCAGCACGGCGCCTTCCGGGAGGAAACGAGCCGGAATGTGGGTGATCACCGGCAAGTACTTTCCTGACCCCAGCTTCGCGATGTGGATCAGCAGCGGCGACGCGCGCCGGTTCTCTTTCGACGACTCCTCGCGGCCCTGCCGCCAATTGACCGTCTCGCCAAGGACCCGATTGGCTTTCTTCTCAAACGGCAAGGGAAGGCCGAACCCGGCTCGGTCCGGGAAGCCCTGCCGGAAGGCGGGACCGCCATCGGCGGCAGGGGACGCCCACACATAATCCCGGTTACGCAGGCCGCGCCCATCTCTTACCCGGACGTCGCCGGAGTAGCCGTAGCGGCGCCGGTAGGCGATGAGCCAGCCGCCGATCCGGGCCATGGCATCGCTCCACGTGGAGCCGAGCTCGGCGGCGACGAAGATCTTGGTCCTCGAGGACAAGTGGCTCCAGCGAGGCTCGCGGTCGCCGGCGCGAGCACCGATCTCGAGGACATGCCGGGCGCCCTCCTCGAGCTTGTCCAGGCTCGGCTCCACGAGAAGCAGGTCGCCGCCGCCAGCCGGAAGCTCACCCTGACTACCGCGACACGCCAGGGAGCCGAAGCCCTTGCGGGACTTTGCCCCGATCCCGCCGAGGTGCAGCCAGCACCAGAGTGCCGTCGTGAAGAGCTTGCCGATCTCGCTGCCGAGCGTCTTCCAGTCCTGGTCCTGCCATTGCAGCCGGCACCGGACGCGCTGGTCCGGGAGAATGCAGGGGCGCTCCAGCTCCCTGAAGCCGATGCATCCGTAGCCCAGATACTGAATCGGGCTGGATGGCACGGGCGTCCCATCCCTCGAGGTGATTTGAAGGCGCCTGACCGTCGCCGCGAAGTCCGGATCCTTGGGATTCATGCCCCAAGCACGGGTAAGACGCTCGGCGTCTAGCCGTGGATCTCGCCAGGGGATCCTGCCACCCGAGGAAGCCGTCCGAGGCTCTCCGAGAGCCATGATCCGCAGCGGCGATGCCTGGCTCGTATCTCCAAAGACCCGGACCTCGGCCTTTCGGACGGCCTCCAGGTCACCCCGATAGTGGCCCCCGGCCACCGCCCGGAACCACCACCGGATCTGTCCACGGATCGACGCTGCCCGCCATTCGCAGGATCGCTTCGGCTCGGCGCCTCCGAGGAAGCAGGGAGTGAGGAACTCGATGTCGAGGACGGATCGTCTCATCACAGGCTCTCCGGCTACTTGGACACCAAAGCTGGGAATGGATATGAAAGACCTGCGCGGCCGCCAGGTCACTCCTCGGCAAGGTCGGTCCGCGGACCGATCTTCTGCGAGCCGCCGCCGCCCCCCTCGCCGCGCGTCGACCCATCCAGGTCGAGCCGCGGTCCGATCTTCACGCCACCGGTGCCGCCTCCCTGGCCCGGCGGCGCCACGGTTGCGTCCGCGCCCCCTCCGGTGGGATTCTCGACGTCGCGCTCGACGCCTTCTTCGGTCTCGAGGGTGCTCTTTCCCTGACTCTTGCTCATGTCTTCTCCTTCGCTGGTCCCCGGGGTGTCCCGGTGCGTTCACTGACGTAGACCCGCGAGGTTGCGAAAAAGGGGAAGAGCGAGCGCGAAACTTCTTCTGGAGGATTCTCGGCATCCGAAGCCGATCGCATGGGCGGCCCGACGTCCGTATCAACCGCTTGCCTCCGCTCGGCGGGGCCGCAGATCGCTGGGGTAGACTGCGGGGCAGGCCCGACGGCATGGGGAAGGTATGAGCTCGAACGAGAGTACGAACAGCAGGCCGGACCCGACCTGGGTGGTCGAGGCCGTGCGCCGGATTCAGGACGGCAGGGACGTGGAGGAGAGCTTCCGGCAGCTCTTCGACCATTATTTCGACGTGGCCTGGCGGTGGCTGCGTGCGCGTGGCTTGAGTCCCGAGACGGCCGAAGATCTGGCCCAAGACGTGATGACGCGGGTCTATAACGGTATCGGGCGGTTCCGCTGGGGGTCGTCCTTCAACACGTGGACTCTTCGGGTCGTGACCAACGTCTACAAGAACCATCTGCGGCACCTGGAAAGCGCCCCGCGGAAGGCCGAAAGCGAATCGCTGGACCAGTGGCTCGCGGACGAGGAGAGCGGGCTGCGCGTCCCTCCGGCCGGCCTGGCCGCGGCGGATCCCGATCCGCAGGAAGCCGCTCTGGCCGCCGAGCGCGGCAAGCAGCTCTCCGCCCTCCTGAACGAGCTTCCGCCGCGGATGAGGCAGTGCTTCTTGTTGCGCTGTCAGGGATTCAGGTACCGCGAGATCGCTCGTATGCTCGGCGTCGGAGCGGATACAGTCAAGAAGCAGTTGGCCGAGGCCCGCTGGCGCCTGTTGCCGGTCCTCGGCAGCGTCGCCGGGCTGTTCACGGTTCTGTGGGCTCTTTGGCTCGGCGGTTGACGGAGTCGTGTGATGAGCTGGAAAGCCATCGTCGAGGAAGTAATCGCGGATCGTCGTCGTGCGATGGGAGAGAGGCCGTCGCTGGACGAGCTGATCGAGCTCAGGGAAGGCCGCCTGAGCGCGGACGCGCGCGAGCGCGTGCTCGAGCGGGCGGCGGTCGACCCGGAGGTGGCTGGCGAGCTGCTCGACGTGCTCGACTATCCGGCCTTGCCGCCGGCCGACGGCGAGCCGGACGCCGAGCGGAAGGCCGAGCGCTGGCGCCGATTCAAGGAGAGGTTGCGGGCGGCCGGCGAAGGTGAAAGTGCGCCGGGGGAAGTCGTTCCTTGGCCTCGCGCGGTGGATCGGCGTCAGGTGGTGACGACATCTCCTTTGATGAAGATGGCCGCGACGTTCCTGGTCGGTACCCTGGCGGGCACGCTCGGCATGCTCGCTCTGCGTCAGCGTCCTCAGGAACCGGCGGCGCCGGCGAGGAACGTCGAGACCGTGGGCCTGTCGTTGGATAGTGAGCCGGGCTCGCGGGGCGGACGGGTCCGGTTGCCCGAGACCGCGGAGTGGGTGCTCCTGACCTTCGGCAGCGGGCGTCTGCCGCCGGCGTCCGACTACGGTATCCTCGTCCGCGACACCGCCGGGGTGGAGGTGTGGCGGCACGACGGCCTGGAACCTGGAACCGGCGGCCTCCTGACGGTCCTCGTTCCGGTCAGGGTGCTCCCGCCCGGCGGCTACCTGGCCGAGATCTACCCGGATGATGACTTCGAGGACGAGCCGGCGGCGACCGCGACCTGGACGGTGGAGTCCGTGGTCCCTTAGGACGTTTTTCGGCGTCCTCCATCTGACCCTGACGCTGCTCACCCTGACACTGCTCGCCTGTCGTGGGCCGGAAGCACCACGGTTGGCGGAGGGACAGCACGTTGAGGGCCTGCTCGCCAACGGTGACGCGCTCCTGTTCAGCGTCGAGCTGCGGCCCGGGGACTTCCTGCGGGTCCGTGCCGAACAGCACGAAGTCGATACGACGCTCGAGGTCTTGGCCGAAGACGATGGTCGGGTGGCCTGGGAGGACACGGACAGCGGGCCTGACGGTCCGGAGTTGCTGATCTACCAGGCCGAGCGGGCGGGCATCTATCGGCTCCGGGTGGCGGCGATCAAGGGCGCCGGGCGGCTCGTCCTGCACGTGGAGAGAGCGGGAGCCGGCACGGATGCGGACCGGGCGCTCCTGGAGGTTCGCCGGCTCGTGGCGAAGTGCCACGAGGAGCCGGCTCTCCTCGGCCGTCTGGATGAGGCGATCGAGCAGCTTCCGGCCGAAACGCCGTCCCTGGAGGTCGGTCGTCTGTGGCACGTGCTGGGGAAGATCCTGAGAGGACGCGATCGGCTCGAGGAGGCTTTCGGTGCCTTGTCACGGGCGCGAGAGCGGATCGCCGAGCACGGCAATGGATGGGACCTCGGACCTCTGCTCAACGACATGACCGACGTGCTTCTCGCGCGGGGAAAGCTGGGCGAGAGCGCGCCTGTGCTCCTGGAGTCGATCCGGGTATCGACTGGCGTCGGCAACGACCGGGCGCTCGCTGTCGGGTGGAACAACCTCGGAATCTGGCACGCGATGCGTGGGGAGCTTTCGCCCGCGATCGAAGCCTATACGAGGGCAGAGGCGCTGGCGGAAAGCGCCGGAAGCTCCGAGATCGCGGATCTCGCGCGCTCGAATCTCGGTGTCCATCACCTTGCTCTCGGGCGGCTCGAAGACGGAGTCGAGATCTTGCGGGGGCGGGAAGCCAGCCTCCGGGCCGTCGCCGAGCCGGGGCCCTTGGGCTTGACCTTGGCGTCTCTGGCCTGGGGATTCGATCTCCTCGGGGAATCAGCGGCCGCGGAAGCGCACTACGACGAGGCGATCGAGCTCCTGGGGAAAGCCGAAGCGCCGCATGACCAGGCGATCGTCTTCGAACAGAGGGCGGCCTTCTTGCTGTCCCACGACCGGCCGATGGAAGCTCTCGGCGACCTGGAAAGGGCCCGGAAGCTCGCGGCACCGGATCCGCTGCAGGAGGCCTTTTTCGACCTTCGCACCGGCGAGGCCTTGATCGGCCTCGACCGGCCGCAAGAAGCCCTGGCGCCGCTCGACCGCGCTCAGTCGGGCTTTCAGGAGCTCGGCGGGTTGCACGGTCGTCTGGCGACCCACGTCGCGGCCGCGCGGGCGCTGCGAGAGCTCGGCAAGCTGGACGACGCCCGCCGCGAGCTGGAGGGCGCCCGCGGCCTCGCGGAGTCCATGCGCAGGGATTTGCAGGTCGATGCGCACCGGCGGGATTTCTTCGCCGCCCGTCACGAGGTCTTCGTCGAGCTCGTGGACCTGCTCGCCCAGATGAACTTGCGTCGGGAAGCGTTCGAGGTCGCCGAAGGAGCGCGCGCCCGGTCGCTTCTCGACGTCCTGACCGCTCCCGAGGTCGCCGCGGAGCAGACGGCTCGGACCGCCGAGGAGCAGGATCTCAACATGCAGCGTGTCCAGGCTCTGCGCGGCGGCGACGAGGCCCTGGCGAAGAGATTGGCCGCGGAGATCCGGCAGCGGCAGATCGACTTGGAGCTGGCGGAAGAGGCGCGGCTTCTTTCGGCGGGCACCCACCGCGTGACGGCCACGCCATTGCCGGCCCGGGAAGTGCAGCGATACCTGGACGACGACACGGTCATGCTCGCCTTCATGCTCGGCGAACGCCGCAGTTGGCTCTGGCGAGTGACCCGGGACGAGATCCGGATAGACGAAAGGCCGGCAAGAGAGCCGATCGAAAAGCTGGCGCGTCGAGCCCATGAGCTGCTCGGCCGATCCGGGCGTTCGGGAGTGGAGGCGGCGACCCGGGAGGCACTGGCGGCCCTCGGGAAGGCGCTCTTCGACGGCACCGACCTCGAGCGCCGCAGGCTGGCAATCGTCGCCGACGGCGCGCTGCACTTCGTGCCCTTCGGTGTCTTGCCGGTGCCTGGCGGCTCCGGGGAGGAAGAAGATGAGGTCCTCCTCGAGAAGCACGAGATCGTCTACTTGCCGTCGGCCTCGACGCTGGTCCATCTGCGCCGAAGGCTTACCGAGCGGAACCTCCCATCCGGCCTCTTGGCGATGCTGGCCGATCCCGTCTTTTCCGCCTCCGACGACCGCGTGGGCTCCCGCCGAGGGTCGCCCGTCTGGCGTTTTCGGCGGCTCCCTGCATCGGGAGAAGAGGCGCGGCGCATCCTCGCCTTGGCCGCGGGCCACGAGACGCTCGCGCGCGTTGGTTTCGCGGCGGACCGCGAGCTCCTCCTCGGCGGCGAGCTGGCTCGCTTTCGCTGGCTGCACTTCGCGACCCACGCTCTCGTCGACCCGCGCTTTCCCCAGCAGACAGGCCTGGTGCTCTCCCTGGTCGACCGGCAGGGACGCGAGCAGGACGGTCTCCTGCGTCCCGACCAGATCGCGGGCCTAGACTTGCCGGCGGAGCTGGTGACCCTGAGCGCCTGCGACACGGCCCTCGGCCGTCAGGTGCGGGGCGAGGGACTGGTGGGCCTCGCCCACGCCTTCTTCGCCGCCGGCGCCAGCCGCCTGGTCGCCAGCTTGTGGGAGGTGAAGGACGACGAGGTCACCGTCCGTCTGATGGAGTCCTTCTACCGCGGCTTGCTCGCAGGGCGTCCGCCGGCGGACTCCTTGCGCGGCGCACAGCTCGAGCTGCACGAGGAGGGCGTCAACTCGGCCTATTGGGCGGCCTTCGTCCTCATCGGGCCCTGGGATCCGCTGTCTCCGATTGCGCCGGCAGGCGGGAAACTGATCGACGGTCGGTAGTCGCCGAAGCTGTCTTTCTCCCTGAAGGGGTACTCATAGAGCATCGTCGAGCCCAAGGCGCCGGCGAGCTGACCGAGGAAGAACGTGAAGGCGTTCGGAGCCGCGCCGAAGAGGTGCAGAGTCCCCCGACGCTCCGGGACGCTGCGCATCGACAGGGCCCGAGCAAGCTGCTGAGCGAGGCGAAGAGCGTGGAGACCGCTCTTGACCGAGCCCTGACCGATATCGGTGACCGACGCATGGAGCACTCGGCCTACCTGTGGGCCTTCTTTGTATCGCAGGTACCAGTCGACGTCTTTGAGCGTGTCCTGCGTCAGGCTGATGGCGATGGCGAGGTCGGTTCCGGTACCGATCTCATGATAGTCCATGTGCCACAAGTCCCCCTCGGGACATTCCCCGTCCTGTCTATGATAAATAGTCGGTCCGTCGTAGGTACGTTGGACGATTGAAATGTCGAGGCCACTCTTCGCTTCGAGAAACCAACCCGTGGCGAAGGCAACGCTCCATATGGCGGCGAAGTCGAATTCCAGCTCGCGCCTTTCCGTGTAGAGCTTCGACAAGAAGTCTTCGAGCCGACTCAGGACCTCGCCGTTCCACGTCGCGGTTTCCTTGGGCTGCCGTCCGCCAACGAAGAGATCCTCGAGACCGAGAAAGCGATCCACACGCTCTTCCATCCCATTGCCGAAACCAGTGGCGAAGGTCCGGATGCCGATCCTCAGCTTCGCCGGCTTGTCCGGCGTGCCGCCGCCGTCCAGGCGGGTTCCCGAGGGCTTCGAGGACGTGGGAGCAGGTGGGCTCAGCAAGCATCCGTCGCCGACCCGCATGAAGACCGCCGGCAGCGGCCATTGCAATCGCGTCTCAGGCGACTGACCGAGGTCCGCGATCGCCATCCTGGCCTCGCTCGTCGCCACGTCGATGGGATCGAAGGCCGCAAGTCGCTCATAGAATCGGCGGCTGAAGGCGATGGCCGCGTCGTCCGATATGGGGAACTGCATGGCGACGACGGCGGGTATCTTCGCTCGTAGGAGCGCCGGCGCGACCGTCAGGAAGGCAACTTGATTGGCGGCGCGAGGCAGAGTGCCGCCGTAGCAGTTGGACAAGACCACGAGGCGGAGAGTCGGCAGGTCTTTGAGGCGGTCGGCCAAGAGATCGCCAGGCCAGCGTGCCCGCGAGTCGTCTTCGTTCGCGAACGTGACCCACCCATTGCCGGTCTGAGCGTTGAATCCCCCATGACCGATGAAGTGCAGGACGTGAATGCCTCTGGCCAGGATGAGGTCGCGCACTCTCAGGAGGTGGGGTGGCGACTCCACCACCTCGACTCTCTTGATGGGCTCGAGAGCGTGGCGGATCGCCGCCTTCTCCTCAGCCGCCTGAACGGGGGGGACGTCTTTCGGTTGAGACTCCACGAGCAGCACCCGCAGGGCTCCGTCGAGTCGAAGTTCCTGGATGGCGCCCAGACCGGTGAAATAGCGCGAGATCGGGAATCGGCGGCGCTGGCCGAGAAAGCCTTCGTGCTTGGCGTCGTGGATCACTTCCCAGGCGGCGGCCGCCATCGGATGGAGATGACCGTCGCTCGGGTCCGAAGCGATGCGGATGCGCAGGCCCCGGTGGACGTCGCCATCGAGCTGACCGAGAGTACGCAGGAACGCCTTGCCGACGTCGCCTTCCGACAAGACGCGGAAGAGGTCGGCTCCGAGGCTCCGGACGTGCTCCTCGAGGCTGCAGCGCGATTTGTCGCGGTCCGTCGCGCTCGGGTGCAACATGCACAGCAGGCACTGCTCGATCGCCTTGAGTCGGCAAGGCAGCGTGGCGGGATCGAACCCGAGGGGGTTCTTGGCGGCTCCGCGGCCGTAGGGGTCGGCGTCAACGCGAACGACGAGGCCGTTCTCGTCGCGGTCGAGGTGAACGAAGAAGTCCAGGTACTCCATCTGGTCCATCTGATCCTCCGCTGGTAGTTCGAGGGTCACGGAGTATCAGACCCGTCAGGCATGGGTTTTGGGGAGGAACCGGGAAGAGTCTCTTCCGCTTCAGCCACGTTGCTCAGCGCTGCCACGACCTCGCCCACGCCGAATGACGCCTCCACGGACGACGCGCATGGCCGCCCGTAGATGCGAAGGTTGGTGGCTCCTCCTCGCCTGCCGGGTCGCCGCAAACCAGCGGAATCGTCAACGGCATCTTGGCTTCCTTATACCACGATCCACGGCTCGGCCCCCGATCCGGCCGCGACCTCACCGAGCCCGAAGGACACCTCCAGGCACGACGCGCACAGCCGGTATACGCGGACGTTGCCGCCCGGACCGCGCTCGAGCTCGCGGGTCAACCCCCGGGTCAACCGCTCGAGGCCGTCGCCGTCGACCATGCACTCGAAGACCGACTTCTGCACCCGCCACCCGGTGCCCTCCAGGAGCGTCACGACACGGCCGCGCACGCGATCGTTCTCGATGTCGTAGGTCACGAGGTAGCGGCTGATGGGGCTGCTCATCGCGTGTACCGAGGCGCCGGACGAGAGCCCCTCTCGTCATAAACGCGCGAAATCAGGCGGAAGAGGATCAGTGCGCCCTACTCGGGAGGGCCGCTCCTGCGGCGCGCCGGACGCGTGCCCTCCGTTATCAATGCCCTGAATGGCCCTTCGCGTTTCGACGGGACGGCCCGGTACCGCGGCGATGGAGAACCACGAGAGTGGTTTGTTTCAATGCCCTGAATGGCCCTTCGCGTTTCGACCATGCATCCGATTCACGCTGACAGCATGCCACACCATCAAATCAGTTTCAATGCCCTGAATGGCCCTTCGCGTTTCGACTTCTCGTGCATGGAGCAGTTGGTTTGCTCGACGATATTCAAGAGTTTCAATGCCCTGAATGGCCCTTCGCGTTTCGACACGACTGGGGCTACCGCCTCAGCGGCTACGTGTTCGGCGACACGTTTCAATGCCCTGAATGGCCCTTCGCGTTTCGACTTCTCACCGACGGATGGGTTGAGGACGGTCGGGTTCTGGCCGAGTCGCTTGAGTTTCAATGCCCTGAATGGCCCTTCGCGTTTCGACTAAAAGTCTTTGGGACGAAAAAAGAAGCCCTCGCGAGGTTTCAATGCCCTGAATGGCCCTTCGCGTTTCGACTTCAAAACCACGGTGTATGACCCGGAGTCTGGCCAAGAACGAATTTAGTTTCAATGCCCTGAATGGCCCTTCGCGTTTCGACTTTCAAGGCCGGTGGACCGCGATGGAGCGGGCGTGTCGAGCTCATGTTTCAATGCCCTGAATGGCCCTTCGCGTTTCGACCACTCTCGGGGACGGAACCCCCGTCCGGCCCCGGATTAATTTCGGTTTCAATGCCCTGAATGGCCCTTCGCGTTTCGACGGCAAGCATAAATTGGTGGGGTTATTGGAAGCCATAGAGTTTCAATGCCCTGAATGGCCCTTCGCGTTTCGACTAGCGGCTGCCGCTGGTAGCGTCAAGGGCAGCATTGAGTTTCAATGCCCTGAATGGCCCTTCGCGTTTCGACGTGGCGAGGAGTGAGCAATGAAAGTATCGAACACAAGAAGTTTCAATGCCCTGAATGGCCCTTCGCGTTTCGACACGCCAACTTCTCCCTCGACGACACGTTCTTCAACAAGAAGTTTCTGAATGGCCCTTCGCGTTTCGACTTTTCCCACCAGAGAAGTGGGAGGAGCGAGCCTGTGGTTTCAATGCCCTGAATGGCCCTTCGCGTTTCGACCCGAAATCCCGGACCTGGGATGCCCAGAGTGGGAGGACCCGTCTCAGTTTCAATGCCCTGAATGGCCCTTCGCGTTTCGACAGAAACCCTGGAACTTGGGAGGTTCACTTTCAGTAAGAAGTTTCAATGCCCTGAATGGCCCTTCGCGTTTCGACGAGGAGGCGGCTCGTCGTGCTCCGGCCATCAGCCCCGAGAGTTTCAATGCCCTGAATGGTCCTTCGCGTTTCGACTAAAGTCGACTTCGATGCGCCGGACTTCGGTTACAGAATGGGTTTCAATGCCCTGAATGGCCCTTCGCGTTTCGACAAAATGGAGTGAATCTCATATTAATTGTCGCGGAGAAGTTTCAATGCCCTGAATGGCCCTTCGCGTTTCGACTACAAGTGTCGTAGCGGACACTCTGGCTGACGTACTGGAGAAAGTTTCAATGCCCTGAATGGCCCTTCGCGTTTCGACCTGACTGTCAACGTGGCCACCGCTACTACGCTCAAGAAGAAGTTTCAATGCCCTGAATGGCCCTTCGCGTTTCGACCGAAGACCAAAACAGTCGACTCTTCGGGAATCGGGGAGAAGTTTCAATGCCCTGAATGGCCCTTCGCGTTTCGACCTGACAATGACGAGGTTTCTTCGAAACAAGAAGAGCCTGATAGAGTTTCAATGCCCTGAATGGCCCTTCGCGTTTCGACAATGCGACCAGCGTCGATTTTATGCACCTTTGTTTCTTGAAAGAAGTTTCAATGCCCTGAATGGCCCTTCGCGTTTCGACGTGGATTGATGATGACGACACCGGAATGAATATCCGCACACTCAAGTTTCAATGCCCTGAATGGCCCTTCGCGTTTCGACCCAGTGGTTGGCCTCGTTATGACTGTCTGTCTCATACTAGGTTTCAATGCCCTGAATGGCCCTTCGCGTTTCGACCCCGCCCTCGGCAGCCCCTTGAGCCACAACGACTTACGAGGCCGTTTCCGGGGATCTCCCCGATTCGGCCCTCCGAGAGCCCCAGACGGGCGATTTCAGGCCGGTCATGCTCCTCGTAAGTCATTGATTCTACTGCCTCGTAGCAACCTTCCGGGGATCTCCGAGGCCCCTTTCCGCCGCCGCGCCTCGTAAGTGCTTGCTCTACGGCGACTTACGGCATCGAGGGCTCTGTCCTCTAGAAAGGACGCCGAGATCCCCGGAAGCTCTGCCGTGGAGGTATCGTAGCTCATCGTTCCAGCCGGCGCAAGCCTGGCTTCGAAGCCCGCCTGAGGCGCGGCTTCGACGGCGGCAGCCGCCGGGCAAGGGCCCGGCCGAGCCAGCGGCGGGAACGCCCCGGCGAGCGTCAGGATCCAGTTGTCAAAGAGCTCGGAGGCGAGGAGTCCAGCGTAAGACACTCAGGTCCGAAGCACCAGCGGCTCGTAGTGTGGGCGCGCGCCGCGCACCAAGTCGCGGATCTGCCGCGCCTGTCGGAGGAGGAAGGTGCGGTAGCTGATGGGCTTGTCCTCACCCTCAGGGGTAAACTCGGTGACCAGCCTCTGCTCGAAGGCGTGGAGGAACGTGCGCCGGGCAGGCACGGGGGCCTGCCCCTACGCCAGACGCGTTGTCGAGATTCAGTTGTCAATGAACGGTGCTGTTGACTATAGACACCAAACGTAGGAAAGAGTATGAGGACGGAGCCTGCCCCATGAAGCCCGAAGCGAAGCGAGGAGTCGAGTCCGCTTCCCCCCTTTGAAAAAGGGGGGACCGAGGGGGGATTTCAGAACAGCGGTCGACACGGCGCCGCGGTGGGATCCTTGGCCAGCACTACGAAGTCGTCGGCGAAGCGCACCAGGCGGAAACCCTGGTCGAGCAGCTCTTCGTCGAAGGTGTCGAGGTAGAGGTTGGCCAGCAGCGGCGAGACGGGGCTCCCCTGGGGCAGTCCCCGGTCTCGTTCGATGCGACGCCCGGAGAAGAACACGGGCGCTTCCACCCAGGCCCGGAGAAGATCGAGGAGAGGCTCGCCGGGGTAGAGGGCGTCGAGCTTGGCGAAGAGGATGGACCAGTCGACGCGGTCGAAGAAGGCGCGGACGTCGGCGTCGAGCACGTAGCGGTAGCCGTCGGCGTACGCGCGCTCGATGGCGCGGGCGGCGCCTTGGCGCGAGAGGCCTCGACGGTAGGCGTACGAGGCGTCTTCGAGCAAGGTGTCGATCGCCGGCGCCAGGACTTCGACGGCGGCGCGCTGGACGACCTTGTCGCGCAGCGCCGGCACCGCGAGGGGCCGCACGCCGCCGTCGTCCTTGCGCAGCACGAAGCCGTGAAGCGCACCCGGACGATAGGCGCCGCGGGTGAGGTCGCGCCCGAGACTGGCGAGAAGGGCGTCCGGCTGGTCGCTCTCGTCCTCCGGGGGCTTTTCGTCTTCACGGTTCTCGAGGACGTGGTCGAGAGCCCGCGCGAGCATCGCCGGTTCGGCGACGCTTTCGAGCAGCGTGCGCGCCCGGCGGACGTACGGATCGCCCGCGGAGGAGGTTCCCACAATGGCGAAGCGTCCGCAGCCATAGGCGGTGGAGCTGCCCGCGTGCAGATAGCTCCCGGTGACCAGCGTCTCGAGCCACGCGTCGTCCAATCCCTCGAACGTCACGGTGCCGCGGACGCCGCCCACGGTGTAGGGACGTCCCTTCTTTTGGGTACCGCGGACCGGGAGGTCGTTCCACAAGAGCCGCTCGGCCGCGACCGTCACGTCCAGCGGCGCGGGCGGCTCGAGGGCCTCGCGCTCCTGGTTCTCCGGGTAGGTGCCGCGGGCGAGATAGAAGAGGCGTCGCCAGAGGCGGTCGAGGAAGAAGCCCAAGGGGAAGCACTCGTGGTCGAGGAAGCCGGCGCCGCGGCGCTTGAGCTCCGGGGGGCGCTCGAGGCGGAAGGGCGAGAGGAAGCGCAGCTCGATGCGTGGCGCCCCGCGCAGCGCGGCGGCGTCGGCGGCGAGGTCGGGCGCCGGCAGACGCTCGACGCGTTCGACCACGAAGTTGCCGCCGAGCACCGGAGCCGGCGGCGTCGGCCGGGCGGCGCCGAGACGCTCGAGGCCCGCGGGGAGCTCGTCGGCGAGAGCCCGGGCGGCTCCGGCCAGGGTGATGCCGAGGGCGTACGGATCGCCGGGAGCGTAGAGCACGCGGCCGGACTCGCAGGGGAAGGGGATCAGGCCGTGCGGGAGCTCATGGGTGGCGAGCGCGCGGGAGAGCAGGCCGCGGAGCACGCCGCCGTGCTCGAAGGGGAACGCCGCCGGCCTGGCCAGGCGTAGCTCGATGCGATAGCGGTCGAAGGCGGGCACGATGGACATAGACACCATGGGCGGCAAAGAGTATGAGGATAGCTTCTCGGCTCCGATCATTTCGGCGGCTGAGGCCGGCGAGGCGGCGGCTCGTGGGGCAGCAGCCGGCTCGCGCCGAGCCCCGCCGCGAACGTCAGCGCCGAGCCCACCAGCGCGAACCAGGGCCACGCCAGCGGCGTGGCGAAGAAGATCCAGGTCATCCCCGCGAGCCCGACGACGAGACCGGCGAGCGCCGCCCGCTGCCCCACCCGCGGCGCGAAGATGCCGAGGAAGAAAACGCCGAGGACGATCCCGGTGGTGAACGCCGCGATCCCCAGCACGCTCGCCACCACCGACGCCGCCAGCCACTGGCCGCCGATGCCGACGGCGACCTGCACGCCGCCGAAGACCACCGTCAGCGCGCGGGTGAGCCGCAGCTTGCGCGCCGCCGGCACCTCCTCGCCCGCCAGCGGCAGGTAGAGGTCGTTGACGGCGGCGGTGGCGCAGGAATTGAGCGAGCTCGAGAGCGTCGACATCGCCGCCGCGAACACGGCGCCGAGCAGCAGCCCCACCACGCCGACCGGCATCTCGTCGAGGATGAAGCGGGCGAACACCCGGTCCGCGCGCTCGAACGCCGCCTCGGGCGGGAAGTGCCGGTAGAAGGCGAAGAGGGCGACGCCGATCACCAGGAAGAGCGCGAACTGCGCGAGGACGACGAAGCCGCTCGTCACCACCGCGCGGCGCGCCGGCGGCAGGCCGCGGGCGCAGAGGTAACGCTGCACCATGAGCTGGTCGACGCCGTGGGAGCCGAGGGTGATGAAGACGCCGCCCAGGAGGCCCGCCCACAGGCCGTAGGGCTCGCTCCAGTCGAGCGCCAGGTCGAAGACGCGCCACTTGCCGGCGGCCTCGCCCGCCGCGGCGAGCTCGCCCCATCCCCCCGGCAGACGGTCCACGATCAGCCCCAGGGCCACCGCCGCGCCGCCCACGTAGAGGATGAGCTGCACGAAGTCCGTCCACAGCACGGCGCGCATGCCGCCGAAGAAGGTGTAGGCGACGGTGGTCACGCCGATGGCCACCGCGGCCCACGCCAGGGGAATGCCGGTCATCTCCTGGAGGACGATGGCGGTGAGGAAGAGCCGCAGGCCGTCGGCGAGGCTGCGGGTGAGGATGAAGAGCGCCGAGGCCGCGCGCTTGGCGGCGCCGCCGAAGCGCCGCTCGAGCACCTCGTAGGAGGTGAATAGCCACCCCTCGAAGTACTGCGGCAGCAGCAGGTAGGCCACCACGTAGCGGCCCACCAGGAAGCCGACGGCGATCTGCAGCCAGGTCAGGTCGCGCTCGAAGGCGAAGCCGGGGATCGAGAGGAAGGTGATGGTGCTGGTCTCGGTGGCGACGATCGAGAACAGGATCAGCCACCACGGACGGTCGCGCCCGCCGACGACGTAGTCGGCCACGCTGCGCGCGCCGCGTCCCACCCAGAGCCCGAGGACGACGACGCCGGCGAGGTAGACGAAGAGGATCGCGAGGTCGAGGGCTCCGACGCTCACCGCGTCCTACCCGAAAAGGACGATTCTGGTCTTGTCCCGCGAGATCTCATGAGGCGGCTACCCTATCGCGGCCCGAGTCCGCGGCCGACGATCGAACTTAGCTCGCTGCGCTCGCGAACGGTGATATGATTGCTCTGCGCAACAAGCGGAGCTCCGTGTAGGGCAGGCTCCGCCTGCCGATTCACGCGATCCGTGGCAGAATCGTCAGGCGCAGCCTGACCTACACGTAAGACGTCTATTTTCAGATAGTTGTGCAGTTTCCGAGACGTGAACTTAGCTCGCTGCGCTCGCGAACGGT
>Ga0299906_10000544_pt1 | contig 34445 bp, 23 predicted proteins | sample RVTome_14_FD_200259 | JGI IMG/M metagenome (GOLD analysis project Ga0299906, IMG submission 200259) | Soil microbial communities from uranium-contaminated site in the Upper Colorado River Basin, Wyoming, United States - RVT145D125 (version 2) ... | reverse complement strand
TTCTTCGCTGGAGGAAAGCTCTGGCGAATCGACGCTGGCGGGGGCACGCCGTTCGCGATCTGTGACGTTCCGGTGGTCTACGGTGGCGCGTGGGCGCCCGACGGCCGCATTCTCGTGGGTCGGTACGACGGTCCCCGCCGCCGGTGGAGCGCTTTCACCGCTCACCACACGGTTCAGGCGGTGAACGTGACCCTCGGAGCGGATTCCATCGATGCGTCCGCCCCGCGCGACCTCTTCGCGCTCCCGTACGAATCCAACCACTTCTCCGTCGCCCCTGACGGCGGACGTTTCCTGGTGCGCGTGCCGGATTCCACACCGCGTCCCCTGACCGTCATCTTCAACTGGCCGGCGATGCTTCGGAATTGACACCCGCGAGTTCGCGCCTCTTGCGTCAGGGCCTCTCGGTATAATTCGGACCGATGGCGCTGAGTCCCGGAACCCGCCTCGGGCCGTACGAGATCTCCACCCAGATCGGCGTCGGCGGCATGGGCGAGGTCTATCGCGCCACCGACACGAACCTCGGGCGTCAGGTCGCCGTCAAGGTGCTGCCCGACGCGGTGGCGCAGGATCCCGATCGACTGATGCGCTTCGATCGCGAGGCGCGGACGCTTGCCTCCCTCAATCATCCCAACGTTGCCGCCATCTATGGCCTGGAGAAGGCTGCAGGCGGGACGGCGCTCGTCATGGAGCTCGTCGACGGGCTGACGCTGGCCGACCGCATCGCCACCGGGCCGCTCGGCGTCGAGGAGACGATCGCGATCGGCGTCCAGATTGCAGCAGCCGTCGAGGCTGCACACGAGCGCGGCGTGGTCCACCGCGATCTCAAGCCCGCAAACATCAAGGTGCGGCCGGACGGCACGGTCAAGGTGCTCGACTTCGGGCTCGCGAAGGCGCTGAGCCCCGACGCGGCGGGTGGGAGCGGGGCGGCGACCATCACGATGGCGAGCCCCTCCGCCGGCCCGGGACCAGGTACGCCCCGGTACATGAGCCCGGAGCAGGCGCGCGGCGAGCCGGTCGATCACCGCACCGACACCTGGGCGTTCGGCTGCGTGCTGTACGAGATGCTCACGGGGCGTCCCGCGTTCGGAGGTACGGCCGTCTCCCAGATCCTGTCCCGCGTGCTGCAAACCGAGCCCGACTGGACGCGGCTGCCTGCTGGCGTGCCGCCCTCCATCCGGCGGTTGCTGCGGCGGTGCCTCGAAAAGAACCCGAAGCGGCGCCGGCAGTCGGCGGGCGACGTGCGCCTGGATCTCGAGGAGGCCACTTCCGAACCGGACGCGGCTCCGGCGACGCCCGCACGTCGGTCTCGCTGGCTGACTCTGGCATGGATCGCGAGCGCCGCCGTGGCGGTGTTGCTGGCGATCCCGGCCGTCGAGCACCTGCGCGAGCTGCCTCCGCAGCAGATGCGGCTGCAGCTCGTGACGCCGCCGACACCGGATCCGCGGCACTTCGCGCTGTCTCCCGACGGCCTGTCGATGGCCTACGTGGCCACCGGGTCGGATGGCGTTCAGCGCCTGCACGTGCGCGCGCTGGACCAGGCCGACGGGCGGGCGCTCATCGGGACCGAGGGGGCGCGGCATCCGTTCTGGTCGCCCGACGGCCAGTCGGTCGGGTTCTTCGCCTCGGACCGGCTCCATTCCATCGCCGCAGGCGGCGGTCCGGTCGCGGATCTGGCTCCGGCCACCAACCCGCTCGGCGGCACCTGGAGCGCGGATGGCACGATCATCTACGCGCCGGAGAGCACGAGCCCGCTGCGGCGCGTGCCGGAGTCCGGCGGCACGCCGAGCGCGGCCACCGAGTTCGAGGCCGGGCAGGCGAATCATCGATGGCCGACCTTCCTGTCCGACGGCCGCCGCTTCCTGTTCTACGCTGTGGGCGAGCCGGCCGTGTCGGGCCTGTACCTGGGTGCGGTGGACGACGGCGCGATCGCGCGACTGGGTCCAGCCGACGACCGCGTGGCGGTCTTCGTCGAGTCCGATCACGTGGTCTTCGTGCAGCAGGGCGCGCTCGTGGCGCGACGGCTCGACGGAGCGCGGGCCGCCCTCGTGGGTGATCTCCTGACTCTGGTTCCCGCGCCGGACGACGCCGCGGCCGGCATCTCGGGGCTGTCGGCCTCGTCCACGGGGACGCTGGCCTATCGTGAAGGGGCGCCGACCGAGCAGCGGCTCACCTGGTTCGACCGCGATGGAAACGTGCTGGGCGTTCTCGCTGACGGCAACGGCCCCGAGCTGTCACCGGACGGACGGTACGTCGCGGTCGACCGGTTCTCCGACGACGACAACCGGGACGTGTGGCGTCTGGACCTGGTGCGGGGAGACTACACACGGCTGACGACACACTCGGCCACCGACGGTTACCCCGTCTGGTCGCCCGACGGCCGGCAACTCGTCTTCGAGACCCGGCGCAACGGCACGTTCGACCTGTTCATCCGGTCGTCGAGCGGAGGCGGAGAGGAGGAGCCGGTGCTCGTGTCCTCCGATCACCTGATTCCGCTCGACTGGTCCTCGAGCGGGTTTCTGCTCTATCGCCGCGACGACGACAGCTTCATCGGCTCGGATCTGCTGGCGCTGCCCATGAATGGTAGCGACAACATGCCCCTGTCGGTTGCGACCACGCCGTTCGAGGAGCGCACGGGTGCCTTTTCGCCGGACGGGCATCTGGTGGCGTACGAGACCAACGAGTCGGGACGCTTCGAGATTCGCGTGCAGGCGTTTCCCGAGCCTGACGGCTGGGTCCAGGTGTCCACCGACGGTGGCGCGGCGCCGATGTGGGCCTCGAACGACGAGGTCACCTTCGTCGCCCCGGACGGCACGATGATGGCGGCCCGGGTCGACGGAACCGGCGGCGCACTCGAGGCCCGGAAACCGGAAGCGCTGTTCCCGACTCGCATCGCTGGCCAGACGTTCAACCAGCAGTACGACGTGTCGAGCGACGGACGATTCCTGATTTACAACCGGCAGGAAGACGCGACCCCGTCACCCATCACGCTGCTCCTCAACTGGCGCCCCTGACTCCCGAGGGAACCACCGGGGCTCGGGGCTGACCGGGTGAGCTCGGGAATTCCAAGGCTGGACGCCGAACGCCGGGACAGGCCGAACCCTGCCCCGGGGTATCAGCCGCGAAGGGCGACGCTACGACGTGCAGGGCACGTTGGGATAGCTCGTGCTTCCCACGTTGGTCGAGCACGGATAGAAGCGGAGCTGTGCCACCCGTAGACCGTTGTTGTCGTACTCCCACCAGAAGCCCTCGAGCTCGTCGTCGAACAGGCCATAGCGTCGCAGGCCGTCGCCGATATCGACGTAGATGGTCAGCAGCTCCCGGCTCGCGTTGACGAAGCGGTTCGTGCCGGCGATCCGATCCAGCTCGAGCACGCCCCCGGTCTGGCAGAATTCGGTTGCCGTTTGCTGATCGTAGGCGCACAGCCACATGTCCGCGCTGCCACCGGGCTTCCCGAGGGGCCGGGCGAAGACGGAGTACGACGTGTAGCAGGGGTTGTTGCCGGTGCAGTCGCCGGTCAGCTCGACTGCCGGCAGCTGGAAGGCGGCCGTGCCATCGGTGCCGTTCGAGTCCGTGACCCGGAAATCGCCCTCGCCCAGATGGATCGTGGTCTTCCCCTGGAGGTCGACGAAGATCACCTGGGCTCCCGTGGAGTTCGGGTTCTTGTCCCTGGGCACACCGACGATGTTGAGGGTGTAGTGCGAGCCGCTTGGCGCGCCGTTTCCGTTGCCGTTCCTTCCTGCGAGCGACACCGACCCGCCCACGTTCGACAGGCTCGAGCTTCCGGGGGACGACGTTGCGCTCGGTCCCGTTGGACTCGTTTGTACGCACGCCATCATGAGGACGACGGGCGCTGCTACGGCGGCCATCTTCACCATCTGTGTGACAGGTCTCATTGCGGGCTCCTCGTTCACGAGCTGCAGCAGGCGTCGTCACCGTGCAGCCGGGTTTCGGGGTTCCACGAGAGGCCCCGGATCCTAGCCTCGGCAGTGTGTACTCGCAAGTCACAATTCTGTAATCAGTTGGACCGTGTCGAAGGTCGCCGTTGGGGGGACTGAAGTCGTCCGGAGATCGGACTGCGGGCCGGCCCATCGCCCGTCACCGCCCTGGGCGGCTGGGGCTGCGGCGCCCCGACCTGAGCACGCCGATCGTGGCATCCAGGAGCGCCGCCCGGTCGGCGCCCACGAGGTTGAGGGTGCCCGCCATGGCCGCGGAGTGCGGTGGCCAGTAGCATGCGAGGGCTCCTCACACGCCCGTCGCTCCCACGATCTCTTCTCCGAAGGCGACATTGACTCCGACTGGTACAGCTCGGGCGATTCCGAGATCCAGGGGGCATGGCAGGCGTAGATCTCGGCGCTGGAGATGCCGAGGCCCGGCGACGCAGGCAGGTCGACTTCCCGGATCTCGGCGACCAGATCCCGTAGCACCTGAAGCGCCTCCTCCACCGCCTGCTGGACCTCCGGTTCGACGTCGTCGAAGAACGGACTCCGCGCGCGAAGCAAAAGGTCCGCGGCGATGGCTACGGCGTTGCCTCCGGACGAGCCTCCAGGGTGCCGGTCCAACGCCCAGGGGTTGTGCACCGGTCCCACGTGGTTGACGGCGCTGGTGCCGCCGAGTGCGAACTCGTGGAGATTCGGTTTGCCGATGACGATCGCTCCCGCCTGCTTCAGCCGATCGACCACGTGCGCATCCTCGGATGGCACCCGGTCGCGGAACAGCGCGCTTCCCCCGGTTGTCAAGATGCCAGCCGTATCGATGTTGTCCTTCAGGGGCCACGGGAACGCCGTGCAACGGCCCGCGCAATCTGCCGGCAGTTCGTTCGGCCTCCAGCCGGCGCGCCACGCGGAGCGCCTCCTCTCGAGCGATGGTGATGAACGCGTTCAGCGCCGGCTCGCAGGCCTCGATCCGGCTCAAGCAGGCTTCCGTGAGCTCGACCGGAGAGAGGTCGCCGCTCCGAACGGAGTCGGACGCCTGTCTGAGCGTCAGACGCCAGAGCTCGGTGCGATCGTATGGAGTCAAGTGGTCGAGAATCCGAGTGCCGGAGTCCGTGTCACGCTGACAACGACTCGGCCGGGGCCATGAGCGCGGGACTACGCTGCACCGCTTCGGGCCACACAGCCCTTGAGAGGAAACACGTCTCGCGCGGAGCGCACGAAATCCCTGACAGCTAGGGACGTCTCTCCCTTCTGCCATGCGATGCGGACGTCGAGCCGCGCGAGGGGCTCGTTGAGGGGGACCACGGCAACGCCGCTCGCGCGGTGGGTCTGTGTGAATGGGCTGGCGATGCCGACATAGTAGCCCTCGCCGGAAGCGACGAGCATCATCGCACCTTGCGTGTACGGCGGCGGTTGACCGCCCACGACTTGAGGCCGGATGCCGGCTGCTTGGTGGAGCTCGAGCGTCTTGTCGTAGACGCCCGGTCCCAGGCATCGGTCGTACATGAGCAGCGGCTCGGCGGCGAGCTCCGCGAGCTTGACGGACTTCCGCGACGCCAGCGCATGAGTCTGCGCAAGCAGCGCCACGAACTGCTCGTCGAACAGCCGCTCCGACTCGTACAACCTCTCGTCGACCGGCCGGCGCAGGACGGCGACGTCGAGGCGACGCTCTTGGGCGGAGCTGCGCTCGGTGCACAGGTCCTCGGCCGCGACCCGTACCTCCGGGAAGCGCTTGGCGTGGTGCGAGCGAATCCGCTCCACGGCCTCCCAGAGCCCCCAGCCGATACCGACGCGCAAGGGCCGCGCGCGCGACGTGACGCTCTTGGTGACGTCCTCGAATTCCCGAACGGCCGTCAGTGCCGCCTGCGCGCGCTCGAGCAGCACGGCCCCGTCGCGCGTCAATTCGATCCCGTCGCGACGCCGGACGAACAGCGACGTGCCCAGCTCGTGCTCGAGCTGTCGCACCTGTTTGCTCAGCGGTGGTTGTGACAGATGGAGGCGCCGCGCGGCCCTCGTAAACGTGCCTTCTTCGGCGACCGCCACGAACGCACGGAGATGCCGGAGCTCCATGGGCCGCATTCTAGAAGGGAACCGTCCCGAGCGGTTATTCCGACTCGGCAAGACATGATTTCCGCAAGGGTATGTCTGCTATTCCCTCTGCGAAAAGAGCGCCGAGGCGAAAAGTATTGGACGCGCCACGGCGTCGCTCGCGAGGATCGGCCGACTCGAGCGTCCGGAGGGGGCTCGATCACGCCCTTCTTCCGGAAGACAGAGTTCTCGGACGCGGATCTGGAGGCGATCGCGGTGCATGTCGCGCGCCCCCCGACTGCACGGAGTGGTGCATCGCAGGCACGGCGGGTACACGCATCCAAGAAGGGAGTGGCCGCATGGGTCGCAGCATCAGACTCGGGTGTCTGGCTCTCGTGCTTCTCGGAACAGCGGTTCCGGTCGCTCAGGCGCAAGGCACGCTCGCCGGCGTCGTGCGGGACGCGACGGGCGGCGTCCTGCCGGGTGTGACGGTCGAAGCCGCAAGCCCGGTGCTCATCGAGAAGGTCCGGACGACCGTCACCGATGGAAGCGGTCAGTACCGGATCGTCGACCTGCGGGGCGGCGCGTACGCCGTCACGTTCACGCTGCCCGGGTTCGCCACGGTCGTGAGAGAAGGTGTCGAGCTGGCCGGTGAGGCCGTCGTGACGGTGGACGTCGACATGCGCATCGGCGCAGTGACAGAAACGATCACCGTGACCGGCGAAACGCCCACGGTGGATGTCCAGAGCACGACGCGGCAGCAGGTGATCAGCAAGGACATCATCGATGCCCTGCCGACGAGTCGCAACTACACCAGCCTCGGATTCCTCCTCCCCGGGGTGAGCGCATCCGCCCGTGACGTCGGAGGAGCGAGCGGCGACACGATGGCACAGTTGACCGTCCACGGCAGCCGGCCCGGGGATCAGCGTATCATGCAGAACGGGGTGAACACGATGACGCTGCAGGTCAACGGCGACCGAGGCATCGCCGTGCCGAATCCCGGCATGGCGTCGGAGGTCACCATCGACACGGCGGGCGTGTCGGCCGAGTACGGACAGAGCGGGATTCGCATCAACTACATTCCCCGGGATGGCGGCAACACCTTCAGCGGGTCGACCTTCGCGACGTTCGCCACCAATGGCATGCAGAGCGACAACATCACCGACGATCTGAAGGCCAGGGGGCTGCCGACGCCAACCGCCATCAAGAGGACGTTCGATTTCAATCCGAGTTTCGGTGGCCCGATCAAGCGCGACACCCTGTGGTTCTACTTCACCGGGCGCGTCATGCGTGCCGATCAGTACCCCGGGGGAGCGTTCGTCAATGTCAACGGCTACGATCCGAACAACTATGAGGTGGTCCTCGATCCCACCCGCCGAGCGTACTCGGAGGCCCTCTGGGCCGATGCGCAGGTCCGGCTGACGTCGCAGCTCACCCCCCGGAACAAGATCGCGTTCGCGTGGGACCAGCAGACCCGGTGCAGTTGTCTCTCCGGGCCGGGCACGCCCACCTGGGGCTCCCTCTCGGCGACCGTCGCGCCGGAGGCGGGAACGAACTTTCGATCTCCCACCCAGCGCCTACTGCACTTCGAATGGTCGTCGCCGGTCACGAACCAACTGCTGGTGGAGGGCGCCGGAGTCTATCGCGTCGAGCGCTGGGGAAACACGCCGCCGAACCCTGACTGGTCGCCGGACTTCGTGACGCCGGCCCAGCGGGCGGTGCTCGAGTCCGGCACGCTGATCCCGGTGCTGGACCTCTCGAACGGCAGGTTCTCGCACGGGAACTTCGTCGGGTACAACGATCACTGGGTGGCGAACGCGTACGTGCGCGCCACGATGTCCTATGTCAGGGCCGGTCATCAGATCAAGGCGGGATTCTCGAGCTCGTTCGGGCATCTCGACGCGACCCAGTACGACTTCTCGCCGTACGCCTCTTCATCAACCTCCCCGGTGCGCCACCCTTCGTGCGCGTGATCAACCAGAAGGCCACGCCGGTGCTGGCCAGGTCCGATCAGGACTACGATCTCGGTGTGTTCGTGCAGGACCGCTGGACCGCCGGCCGGGCGACGGTGAACCTGGGGCTGCGGTACGACGGCTTCAAGGGCACGGCGCCCGCGCAGGTGTTGCCGGGACGTACACCGCTGACGCCCGACCGTGCGGATGTTGCCTTTCCCGAGACACCGCTGGTCCACTGGCAGGACATCACACCGCGCCTCGGCCTCACCTACGACCTCGCGGGAGACGGGAGGACGGCGCTCAAGGCCAGCCTGAACAAGTACGTCGAAGGGCAGGCGGTCGGCTCGCTGGTGGGCGTCCTGGCAGGGGGGACCGGGCCACATCCGGTGAGCGGCCTGGTCAATGCCACGAGCCGGCTGTGGCTCGATCTCAACGGCGACTTCGTCCCGCAGTGCGATCTGACGGATACCTCGGCGAACAACGAGTGCCTGGCCGTCTCCAACCCGGGGTTCGGGTCGACCAACACCAACGCGCTCCGCTTCGATCGCGAGGCGATGTTCGGATGGGGCAGGCGGGGGTACAACTGGGAGCTCGGTCTTGGCGTCCAGCGGGAGATCCTCCCGCGAGTGTCGGTCGACGTCGGATACTTCCGGCGCACGTACGGCAACTTCCGGATCACCGACAACCTCGAGCTCGGCCCCGATGAATTCACCGCCTACAGCGTCACGGCGCCGGCCGCGGCGGGGCTTTCGAGCGGCGGCGAGGCGCTGACGGTCTTCGATGCGGACAGAAGGGTGACGCCCCGGAACCTCACCACGCGGTCGAGCAACTACGGCGAGCAGATCGAGCGCTGGCACGGCGTGGATGTGTCGGTGAATGCACGACCCGCGAGCGGTCTGCTGCTCTTCGGCGGCGTCAGCACGGGCAAGTCACTGTTCGACGACTGCGACATCGTTCCCGAGGTGCCCGAGGTGCTCGGGACGCGGCCCCTGGAGTACTGCCGCGTGGAGAGCCCGTTCCTCACGCAGGTCAAGGCGAACGCCTCCTACACGATTCCGGGGGCGGACGTGCTCGTGAGCGCGAGCTACCAGAGCGTTCCCGGCCCCGTGATTCAGGCCAACCTCGTCGTGACCGATCGCGCGCCCGGCGTTCCGCTGGTGGGAGCCACCAACGTCAACGTGGGCCTGCTTCCGGCGGCCGCGGGATTCGGCGCCGAGTATGGCGAACGGCTGAGCCAGATCGATCTCCGGGTCGGGAAGATCCTGCGGGTCGGCGGGACGCGGACGATGATCAACCTGGACGTCTTCAACCTGTTCAACGGGAACGCCGTGACGGCAGAGAATCCGACGTTCACGGCGTTTCGACAGCCGACGGCGATCATGCTGGCGCGCTTCGTGAAAGTCAGTGCTCAATTCGACTTCTGATCACGAGGAGGGGCCGCCGTATGCGTGCACATCGACTCTGCGGGCCCGTCGCACTCGTCGCCGCGACGACCCTGGGCGCTGCGCTCGCGACGCGGGGTAACAGCACCAGCGCGGACGGCCCCTCCGGATCGCTGCCTCCCCTGGATCAACTTGGCAACACGTACACCACGACTCGCTGATCGGCCGCTGCGCGAACGGCGGGTGATATGGCGGACGCTCCTGGCCGTGGCGGTCATCGTCGTCGGCGCGGCCGTGGAACGACCCGTCGGGCAGCGCACGCTGGTACCTGTCACCGATGCGATGCTTCGGAGCCCGGCCCCCTCCGAGTGGCTGATGTGGCGCCGCACGTTCGACTCGTGGGGCTACAGCCCGCTCGATCAGATCGGCCGGTCGAATGTCGGCGGCCTCGCGCTCGTCTGGTCGCGGGGACTCACGGCCGGCATCCAGGAAGGCACGCCGCTCGTGCACGACGGCGTCATGTTCATGCCCAATCCGCTGGATGTCGTGCAGGCCATCGATGCGGCGACCGGCGACCTGCTCTGGCAATACCGGCGCCAGTTGCCCGCGGACATCGGCCAGTTCGTCCCGTTTCCGGCGATCAATCGGAACCTGGCCATCTACGGCTCGACGATCCTCGACACGAGCGCGGACGACTATGTCTACGCGTTGGACGCGGGGTCGGGGGAGCTCGTGTGGGAAACACCGATTCTCGACTACCGGAAGAACGCCGCCCAGCAGACCTCCGGTCCAATCGTTGCGCGGGGAATGGTGGTGTCGGGTCGTGGCTGCGAGCCGAAAGGAGGGCCGGACGCCTGCGTGATCACCGCCCACGATGCGCGAACCGGGAAGGAGCTGTGGCGCACGCGCACCATTCCGATGCCCGGCGCGCCTGGCGACGAGACCTGGGGTGGCGTGCCGTTCGAGAGCCGTTGGCACGTCGGGACCTGGATGGTCCCCAGCTACGATCCCGAGCTCGATCTGATCTACGTCGGCACCTCGGTCACCTCACCGGCTCCGAAGTTCGCACTCGGCGGCAACGGGCGCGAGCATCTCTATCACAACTCGACGCTTGCGCTCCGCGCGGACACCGGGCGGATCGCCTGGTACTACCAGCACGTGATCGACCACTGGGACCTCGATCACCCCTTCGAGCGCCTCCTGGTCGATACCTCGGTCGCGCCGAGTCGCGACGACGTTTCCTGGATCAATCCACGGCTCCGCCCCGGGGAGCGGCGGCGGGTCGTGACCGGGATTCCGGGCAAGACCGGGATCGTCTACACGCTCGACCGGCAGACGGGGGAATTCCTCTGGGCAAGGCCGACGATCGAGCAGAACGTGGTCGCCGACATCGACGGCGCGACCGGCCGCGTGACGGTGAATCCGGAGGCCATCTTTACGGCGACCGGTCAATCACGTCTCGTCTGTCCCGGGCTGAACGGCGGCAAGAACTGGCAGGCGGGTGCCTACAGCCCGCTGACGAACACCATGTACTTCCCGTTGCAGAACACGTGCATGACCGTCACGGCGCAGATCGATCGGCCATCGCTGAGCTCCCTCTACGGGTTCAGCAGCCGGAGCCAGCTTGCGCCTGGAAGCGGCGACAATCTCGGAGCCGTGCACGCGATCGCCGTCGACACTGGCGAGACCGTCTGGACCTACGAGCAGCGCGCCGCGACGACGTCGCTCGTGGCCACGGGCGGCAGGCTGCTGTTCGGCGGCGACGCGAACGGGCGCTTCCGCGCGTTCGATCAGGAGACGGGCGAGGTCCTGTGGGAGGTCAATCTGGGCGCTGCGGTGACCGGCTATCCGATCACGTATGCCGTCGCAGGACGACAGTACGTCGCTGTCAGCACGGGCGGTTCATTGGCCACGGGTGGCCTGAATGGCCTGACGCCGGAGCTGCGCCCCGGCGCGACCAATACTCTGTTCGTCTTTGCGTTGCCGAACAGCTAGTCCCCTGGAAACGTGATGGCTTGCAGAAGTCTCGGAGCGCGGCGCCCGGCTCGCAAGGCGCGACGACCGAGCATATCGGCCATATGTGAGGAGCAACGTAGCGAGGCGGGATGTCCCGCCCGAGACTTATTCGAGTCATCACGTTTCCCAGGGGACTAGCGAGGCCCTGCCTCAGACCGTCGAGCATGTCCCTAAGCCTGAGGCAGGACCTCGCTCGGTGCTCGACGCGCCGAAGAAGCCCGCCACTCCTCTTGTGCGATCGAGCACATACTGCGCGTCCTCCGGCTCCGCGATTGGGCCGCCGTGGCACAGTACGATGATGTCCTCGCGCACGGACCGCGCCGCGTCGTGCATCGCCTGCACGCGCGTCACGGCTTCGTCCAGCGTCAGCGCCGTGTGCGCGCCAATCGATCCCTTCGTGGTCAGACCGAGATGCGCCACCAGCACGTCGGCGCCGGCTTCGGCCATCTGCTGCGCCGTCGCGGCGTCGAACACGTAGGGGCATGTAAGCAGCCCCTGCTCGTGCGCCGCGCGAATCATCGCCACCTCGAGGTCGTAACTCATGCCGGTTTCCTCGAGGTTCTGGCGGAAGACGCCGTCGATCAAGCCGACCGTGGGGAAGTTCTGAACGCCATCGAAGCCCATGGCCTGCAGCTCGCGGAGAAACACGGGCATGATCCGGAACGGGTCGGTGCCGTTCACGCCCGCGAGCACCGGCGTCTCGCGGACAATCGGGAGGACCTCCCGCCCCATGTCGGCGACAATCGCGTTCGCGTCGCCGTAGGACAGCAGGCCGGCGAGGCTCCCGCGCCCCGCCATGCGGTAGCGGCCGGAGTTGTAGATGATGATCAGCCCGTGGCCTCAGTTCCTCAGGCGTTCGCGCCGGGGTCCGGGAAGGGCCCTTCGGTCAACCCTCTCCCCTTCATCCGGACTACCATCTCCGGGAGGCCTTCATGATCGGCCAGACGCTGGGGCACTACCGGATCACCGCTGCCCTCGGGGCCGGCGGGATGGGTGAAGTCTACCGAGCCACTGATACGAAGCTCGGCCGCGACGTCGCCATCAAAGTCCTGCCCCCCGAAGTCGCGCAGGACCCCGAGCGCCTCGCGCGCTTCACGCGGGAGGCGCACGTCCTCGCGGCCCTCAACCACCCGAACATCGCCGCCATCCACGGGCTCGAGGAGGCCGACGGGAAGCCGTTTCTCGTCCTCGAGCTGGTCGAGGGCGAGAACCTCGGAGAGCGTCTCGCGCGGGGCACGATCCCTGTAAGCGAGACGCTGGAGATCGCGATACAGATCGCCGAGGCGCTGGAGGAGGCGCACAGCAAGGGCATCGTCCACCGCGACCTCAAGCCCGCCAACGTCCAGCTCACCCCCGACGGCAGGGTGAAGGTCCTCGACTTCGGCCTCGCCCAGGCGTGGAGCGCCGCCGGCGGGCCTTCCGCCCCGGCGCTGTCGGAGTCGCCGACGCTGACGGCGGACGTCCGGACGGTCGCCGGCGCCATCCTGGGCACGGCGGCCTACATGTCGCCCGAGCAGGCACGGGGGAAGCCCGTCGACAAGCGAGCAGACGTGTGGTCCTTCGGCGTGCTGCTGGGGGAGATGCTGACGGGCCGCGCGCTCTTCTCGGGGGACACCGTCGCCGACATCATCGCGGCCGTGGTGACCAAGGAGCCGAACCTGGAGGCGTTGCCGGCCACCACACCGGAGGGGGTCCGACGCCTGCTCGGGCGGTGCCTGCGGAAGGACCCCCGCACCCGATGGCCCGACATCGGGGCCGCCCGGCTCGAGCTGGAGGACGCGCTCGCCGGCACGGGGACCGAGGCCGACGCGCCGGCGGCGGTCGGTCGGCAGGCTCAGCCCGCGCGCCGACGGCTCACGCTCGAGCGGTGGGTCTGGGCCGCTGTCGTACTGGCCCTGGCCGGGGTTGCCTCGCTGAGCATTCTTCTGCGTCCGACAGAGGCTCCCGAGGCGCGGCCCGCCTTTTACTCCACCTTCGATATGCCCGAGGGCGTGACCCTTACCGACTTCAATCCCCTGGCCGTGTCGCCCGACGGCCGCTCCATCGTGTTCGCCGGGCGTTTTCCCGACGGCACGGCGCAGCTCTGGACTCGTCTCCTGGGCGCGCCAGATGTGCCCCGCGAGCTTCCAGGGACGGCGGGTGCGGGGCAGCCCTTCTGGTCTCCCGACAGCGCGTCGATCGGTTTCTTCGCCGGGGGCGAGCTCAAGAGGGTGAGCCCGGCGAGCGGGATCGTCCAGGGAATCTGCGCGCTCCCCCCTAATAGCCGCCGGCCGGCGGGCACCTGGGGCAGTGAAGGCACCATCGTCTTCTCGCTCGGGAACGGGACGAGCGGCCTGTACACGGTCTCGGCGACGGGCGTCGGGGAGGCAACGCCGCTCACGACCCCCGACGAGCGAACAGACCACTGGTGGCCGCATTTCCTGCCCGACGGCCGCCGCTTCCTCTTCGAGAGCTACGGCCTGCCGGACTCCGCCGGCCGATACCCGGAGAACACCGGCGTCTACGTGGGCTCTCTCGACGCGCCCGACGAGAGGCGCCGTCTCCTGCCCGTCCCGATGCGCGCCCGGTACGGCTCGGGCCACCTGCTCTTCGTGCAGGATGGCAGCACGCTCATGGCGCAGCCTTTCGACGTCGCGCGAGCGGAGCTGACGGGCGATCCGATCGCGGTGGCGTCGTCCGTGGGCTCGTCGGGGATGGTTCCCCGCTGGGGATGGTTCTCGGTCTCGGCCACCGGCGTCCTGACCTATGTGGAGGGAATCACCTGGGACATGCAGCTCGTGTGGCTCGACCGAGCGGGGAAGCGGCTTCGAACCCTCGGGGACCCCGCGCCCTACGGGCAGATTGCCCTTTCGCCGGACGGCAATCGGGTCGCGGCCGTGGAGATCGCCGGAACGGGGCTCAACGACATCTGGGTGATCGACGACCGCGGCATCAAAAGCAGGGTGACCACTGGACCCACAGGGGCTGTGAGCCCGGTCTGGTCCCCGGACAACCGGGAGCTCATCTTCCTGGGAGATTATTCCGCCAGCAGGCGTCTCTACCGCAAAGAGGCACGGGCCGGCGCGACTGCGTCGGCGCTGCGAGAAGAGGCCGTTGGCGGGACCCCGGAGGACTGGTCGGGGAATATCCTGCTCTACCGCACGAGCGGGGAGCAGAACGCCCTCTGGGCGCTGCCCGTGGAAGGGGACGGCCCACCCGAGCCGGTGCTGGAGAGCGCGTTCTCGGTGGGCGGGGCGCAGATGTCTCCCGACGGGCGGTGGCTGTCGTACGTTTCCGATGAGTCCGGACGCTACGAAGTCTACGTCGAGCCGTTCGGCCGACCCGACGAGCGGGAGCGCGTCTCCCGCGACGGCGGCGGTCAGCCCAGGTGGGGCGATGGGACGGAGCTCTTCTACCTGTCTGACGACGGACGGCTGATGGCTGCGGATGTCCGGGAGGGGGCCACGGGACTCGAGGTCGGGACGCCTGAGCTGCTCGTTCCCGCCGACGCGCTGAGGGCCGTGGTGGGAATGGGCCCGCTAGGCGGCGACTATGCAGTCGCCCCGGACGGCCAAAGCTTCCTGGTCAAGATGCGCGTCGAAGGAGACGTCCCGCAGCGGATCCACGTCGTGACCAACTGGTCGTCCCTGCTCGAGTGATATCCGCCGATGCGAGGTGCGCCCCAGAAGGTGGAGGCGATCCGCTGTGGCTATTCGTCGTCACCGGCACATCGACCGAGAACACGAAACGTTGGCCGTCGCGGCTCACGTTTTGCCCTCCGGTCGCTCCGGGTTGGGAATCGCGGTCTCCCCGGGGCCAGCGGCCCGGTACCTTGAACAGCAGCCTGGGCGTTCCCGCCTGAAATGTGGGAGTCGTGGCCGTCTCCACCGCCATCACCTCCCCGTCGGGCGTCAGGTAGTACAATTCTTTGCCGTCCTGCCGCCAGGAGATCATGCCCCGGGCGGCCGCTGTGGACACCCTTACGGGTTTCGCTCTTCCCGCGCCGGCTTCGGGGTCACCCGCATCAAACGGGCGCACGAGGGCCTCCAATGTCGGGTAGCAGACGTCGGCTCCGTCGTCGGCTCGATCTCGTTCGACAGATTGGCCATGAAGCGGGAATCGGGAGACACCCGGCCCTGGAGCGCGTCATACTCCTCGCGCAGCCATTCAATCGCTTCCCGCTCGAGACCTGGCTGATCTCCACCGAGCGGCACCACGAAGAGCAAGAATGAACAGGACCCCGGGTAGAAGGTCAGGAACCGTCCGTCCGCCGACCAGTCCGACCAGTACATGTCTGCGCCCGGCGTGTACTGAAACAGCAGCTCTGCGTTGCCCGTCCCGTCCCAGGCTCGCCGATAGATGCCGTCGAGGTTCCCACGCCCCGAAACATAGGCCACCTGCCGGCCGTCCGGAGACCATGCGATCGACCGGATGGACTCATTCTCATTTGAGATTGGCGTGCCTTCGCCCGAAGCCAGGTCGAACGTCCAGATGTTCCGATTGCCCGTCGTTGGATCGTCTCTCACAACCGCCACGCGTGTTCCGTCCGGTGAAAGCGCCGGAAACAGCGGATGAGGCAGGGTGGCGTGATTCGCGCGAGCGATCGGGTCTTCGCGCGGTCTCGGAGTGTAGGAGAGTGTTAGGAGAAGCGTGAGGGGCAGCCAGGGGACGGACCTCGACGCAGCCGGTCGGACATGCCGTCTCTGACATCCTATATTGCCGATTCAGCATGGCTGTTCCATGGCAGTTCGGTCGTAGAATCCCCTCCTGGTCATGTCCCAGCGATCGAGGCGGGAGTTCCTGGCGATGGGCCTCGCCGGCGCGGGCGCGGCGTGGATGCGGCGGCCCGCGCTGGCGGCGTCGCAGGCGCCGGGCGACCGCTCCGGGCTCTGGCGTCTGACGCTCGGACAAGCGTCCGACCTCGTGCGGCGCGGTGACGTCTCTCCGGTCGAGCTCACCGAAGCCTGCTTGCGGCGGATCGAGGCGTCCGAGCCAGTACTGAACGCGTTCATCACCCTCGCTCGGGAAGAGGCGCTCCGGACGGCCCGCCAGTTGGAGGCCGAACAGGCACGTGCTGACTGGCGCGGGCCGTTGCATGGGATCCCCGTCGCCCTCAAGGACAACATCGACACGGCCGGCCTCCTGACGACTGGGGGGAGCGCGCTGTTCCGAAACCGGGTGCCATCCGAAGACGCCCACGTGGTCGCTCGGCTGAAGCTGGCGGGCGCGATCGTCATCGGCAAGCTGAATCTGCACGAGTTCGCGCTCGGGGGGACCAGCGCCGTCAACCACGTCGGGCCGGTGCACAATCCCTGGGCGTTGGATCACCACCCTGGAGGCTCATCGGGGGGCAACGCCGCGGCCATCGCGGCGGAGCTCTGTTTCGGAAGCCTGGGCACCGACACCGGCGGATCGATCCGGATCCCGGCGTCGTACTGCGGCATCGTGGGGCTCAAGCCGACCCACGGCCGGGTCAGCAACCGGGGCGTCATTCCCAACTCCTGGACGTTCGATACGGTCGGGCCGATGTGCCGGACGGTCGAGGATGCGGCGCTGATGCTGACCGTCATCGCCGGCTATGACGCGTCGGATCCCTCGTCCGCCGACGTCCCGGTGGAGGACTACCGGCGCGCCATCGGCGCGCCGGCGTCGGGCCTGCGGCTGGGAGTCCCGCGGAGTCCCTTCTTCGACGATCTCGAGCCGGAGGTCCGGCAGGCGGTGGGTGAGGCGCTCGAGGTGCTGCGCGATCTGGTCGCCGAGGTCCGAGAGGTGGACCTGCCCCCCTCACCGGGCCTGGGCATCTCCAGCGCCGAGATCTACGCCTACCATGCGCCCTGGATTTCCGAATCGCCGGAGCTGTACCAGCCGCCGACCCGCCGCATCGTGCAAGGCGGCGCAGACTTCAGCGCCAAGGAGTACGCGGACGGACTGCGCGCGGTGACGCTGGCGCGTCGCGAGATCGCGGAGTCCTTCCAGGCGGTCGACCTGGTGGTGATGCCCACCACGGGAGGCGCGGCCGGTCCGATTCCGTCTCCGCCGACCGACGGTCCGGCAGGAGACACGCCTGCCGGAAGAGGAGGGCGGGGCGGACGCGGTGGCCGGGGACGCGGAGGCGGTGGCGGCCCCAGCGGCTTTCGCAACACGTCCTACTGCAGCTACTACGGCCTGCCGGCAATCTCGGTGCCCTGCGGCTTCACGGCGTCAGGCCTGCCGATCGGCCTGCAGATCGCCGGCGCGCCGTTCACAGAATCCACCGTGCTGGCGCTCGCGCATGCCTACGAGCGGGCGACGCCCTGGCACGAACGGCGTCCGAGTCTCGCCATCTGATGGAGGCCGATCGCCGAATGGACCTCATGCCATCGTCTCGCAGACGGGATTCACGGCGCGGAGCTGTGGCTGCGGCGGCTGTCGGGCTGCTCGCAGCGTGCTCGGGCCCCCAGGAGCCCGTTGACACGGTGTCCGCCGACGCGGCGCTGGTCGACGCGGCGATGGTGGCCGCGATCACCACCGAGGGCCGGGACCGCTCCGAGGCCGCCGCTCTCTTCCATACGCTGACCGACGTACTCGGCCCGCGGCTGTCAGGATCGCCGGCCTACGACGAAGCCGCCCGCTGGGCGCTGGGCCGCTTCGAGGAGTGGGGACTCGCGAACGCCCGCTTCGAGGCCTTCGAGTTTGGACGCGGCTGGACGCTCGAGACCCTCACCGTCGAGATGGTGGCGCCGCGCTACATGCCGCTCGTCGGGTATGCCGAGGCGTGGTCTCCGTCCACCGCGGGAGTCCTCACGGGCGCGCCCGTCTACCTCGGGGACCGCACCGCCGACGAGATCGACGCGCTCGGCGATCGCCTCCGGGGCGCCGTCGTCCTCGCCGCGCGGCCGCAGGTCGAGTTCCTGCGCGAGGACCGGCCCCAGCCGGCCGGAGATGAGGGACCGGTCCAGACCGGGAACCCTCCGTTCCCCAGCCCGTCGAGTGCCACACCGAGAGCCGAGCTGTTCTCACGGCTCCAGCGACTCGGCGCCGGGGTCGCGCTGAGCCCGGGGCCGACCGAGCACGGCACGGTGCGCGTCCAGGGGAACCGGAACGCGTCCCCCGAGGGGACGCCGTCGGTGGTGCTGGCGGCGGAGCAGTACAACATGCTCGTCCGTCTGGTGGAGGCGGGGGCCCCGGCGGAGGTGCGCGTCGAGGTGGGCGCGCGCTTCGACGAGGACAGCCTCGACAGCCGCAACGTCCTGGCGGAGATTCCGGGGACCGATTCCGACATCGGCAGCGAGATCGTGCTGCTGGGCGCCCACCTGGATTCGTGGCACACGGCGACCGGCGCGACGGACAACGCGGACGGGGTCGCGGCGGTGATGGAGGCGATGCGCCTCCTGGCCACGCTCGACGCCGCGCCGCGCCGGACGATCCAGGCGGCCCTCTGGGGAGGCGAGGAGCAGGGGCTCGTCGGGTCCCGCGCCTGGGTGGAGCGGCATCTCGGAGATGAGGCCGCGCGCGACCGGATCGCCGTCTACCTGAACGACGATCCGGGCAGCGGCGCGACCTACGGGTTCTACATGGAGGAGAACGCGGCGGCGAAGGCCGTCTTCGACGCGTGGCTCGCGCCGCTCGGCGACCTCGGCGTGCGGCGGAACGTGATCGAAGGGATCGGCAGCACGGATCACGTGCCGTTCGTCCAGATTGGTGTGCCCGCGTTCACCACGATCAAGGACTTCCGTCACTACGACGTCCGCACGCGGCACACGAACGCCGACCTGGCGGACGCCGTCAGCGTGGACGACGTCCGGCAGTCGGCGATCGTGCTGGCCGTCATCGCGTGGCACGCGGCGATGCGCGACGAGCGGATTCCACGGGAGGCACGGCCATGAGACTCGAGAACGCCTGGGGGAGGCTGGCGATCGCGGCGGTCGCGTCGCTGGCCGTCGTGGAGACCGCCGCGGCTCAGGACCACCCGCTCGATCCGCTGACGTTCCAGGAGTACTGGACCGTGCTGGAGGTCCTGCGGCAGGAGGACCGCCTCGATGAGGGCACCGTCTTCTACAACGTGAGCCTGGTCGAGCCGGACAAGGCGATCGTGTGGGCCTTCACGGCCGGCGACCCGTTCGCGCGCAGGGCCAAGGCCGTGATCGGTCACGACGGAGAGACGGTCGAAGCCGTCATCGATCTCGCCGCGGGCTCCCTCGAGAGCTGGTCGGCACTCGAAGGGATCCAGCCGAACTGGCTCAGCCGGGAGTTCGGCTCGACGGTCGGGCTCGTCAAACAGCATCCGGACTTCATCGCCGCGCTCGAGGCCCGCGGCATCGACGACATGACGTTCGTCGAGTGCCTGGTGCTGCCCCCGAGCTACCTGGGCACCGACGAACAGCGCGGACGGCGGATCGGCCATGTCACCTGCGCGCACGGGCCGGGCGTGCAGAACACGTGGGCGCGGCAGATCTCGGGCCTGACCGTCGTCGTCGACCTGGACGCGCGCCGCGTGCTGCGCGTCGTCGACGAGGGGATCGTGCCGGTCCCGGACACGAACGCCGACTACGACGCCGGCAGCCTCGGTCCCCCGCGCGAGGTCCCGGGCCCGATCCGGATCGACCAGCCTCTCGGCGCCGGCTTCACTCGGCGCGGCAACCTGGTCGAGTGGCAGAAGTGGCGGTTCCACGTGCGCTCCGACCAGCGCGTCGGGCCCGTCATCTCGGTGGTGACGTACGAGGATGGCGGCGCTCGTCGCCCGGTGCTGTACCAGGGGGCGCTGTCCGAGATCTTCGTGCCCTACATGGATCCCTCGTTCACCTGGGCGCACCGGACCTTCCTCGATTCCGGGGAGGTGTTCGCCGGCGGGCTCACCAAGCCGCTGCGGCCGGGCGTCGATTGTCCGGACGACGCGCTGTTCCTCGACGGGCTCGTCGCCGGCGACACGGGGCGGCCTCAGGCCCGCGACGGCGTCATCTGCCTCTTCGAGCGCGAGGCGGGCGACATGGCCTGGCGCCACTACGGGCAGTCGACCGACGGGCGGAAGAAGCGCGATCTCGTCGTCCGCAGCGCGGCCGTGCTCGGGAACTACGACTACGTCTTCGACTGGGCGTTCCAGCAGGACGGGTCGATCAAGGTGTCCGTCGGCGCCACGGGCATCGCGGAGGTGAAGAGCGTCGAGGCGAAGACGGCCGGCACGGGAGACGACGACCGCTACGGTCGCTTCGTCGACGAGCATCTCGTGGCCGTCAACCACGATCACTACTTCAACTTCCGGCTCGATCTCGATGTCGACGGCCCGACCAACCGATTCGTCGTCGATCGTCTGGTACAGAAGACGCTGCCCGCCGAGAGTCCCCGTCGCAGCATCTGGGTGCAGGAGCCCTTCTATCCTGCCAGCGAATCGCAGGCCAAGCTCAACGTTCACCTCGCGCGCCCCGCCCTCTGGCGGGTGCTCAGCGGCTCCCGCGTCAACGGCGTCGGCTATCCGACGAGCTATCAGCTCAACTGGGGCAAGTCGGCCGAGACGCTCCTCAGCGCGGATGACTATCCCCGCCGCCGGGCGGCGTTCATCGATCATCATCTCTGGGTGACGCCGTACGAGCCGAGCGAACGGTACGCGGCGGGCGAGTACTCGACCTTGAGCGAGCCGGGCATGGGACTGCCCGACTGGACCAGCGCCGATCGCGGCATCCAGGAGACGGATCTCGTGCTCTGGCACACCATCGGCATGCACCACCTCGTCCGCGCCGAGGACTGGCCGGTGATGCCGGTGCTCTGGCACACCTTCGAGCTGCGGCCGTTCGACTTCTTCGACCGGAACCCGGCGCTGGACCTTCCGGAATAGCGTGGCGCCATGGCGTTTCCGACCGCGGTAGGAGGTCCGATGGAGCGACGAGCTCTCCCGTACCTGGCGCGTCGTCCGTTCCGCTGCCTGCTCACCGGCCTTGCGATGACCGCGTTCGGCGTGGCGCCCGCTCGCGCCCAGACGCTCTCGGTCTCGGAGTGTCAACGGGTCGGGATGTCCGTGCTCGATCCCCACACGAGCGCCGTGCCGCCGGCCATCCAGGAGCTCCGGCGGCGGATGCTCGACGCGGACATGAACACGCTGACCTTCCACAACATGGACGAGATCTTCTGGACGCGGACCGTGCCCCGGGGCGGGCCGGTGTGGGCGCTGCCCTCGGAGACGCAGCCGCTGGACTTCGCCTACGAGTTCGCCGGCGAGACGCGGGCGGCGGAGGCCGTGCTCGAACGGACGCAGACCAACGCCTTGCTCATCCTGAAAGACGGCCGCGTCGTCTCCGAGATCTACCGCAACCATACGGGTCCGGCCACGCGGTTCATTGCCTTCTCGATGTCGAAGTCGATCGCGTCGATGATGATCGGCCTCGCGCTGTCGGAGGGGCTCATTGCCTCGCTGGACGATCCCGTCATCGACTACCTGCCCGAGCTGGAGCGCGGCGCCTATCGTCACGCCACGATCCGGCAGATCATGGAGATGCGCTCCGGCGTGGACTACGAGGAGCGCTACGACTTCGACAATCCCGGGGTGGCGGCGACCAACCACATCAACAGCCTGGTCCTCAACCTGACGCGGTTCGCGGACATGGCGTGCATCGCGCGGGCGAAGACCGAGCCCGGGTCCCTGTTCGAGTACAAGACCCTGGACACCGCCGTCCTGGGTTGGCTGCTCGAACGCGTCACCGGCGTGACCGCGTCGGCCTACCTCTCCAGCCGCATCTGGGAGCCGCTGGGGGCGGAAGCGGACGGGTACTTCATCCTCGATGGCGAACCCGGGGTCGGTCGCGAGTTCACCGGGGCGGGCTTCAACGCCACGCTGCGCGACTTCGGCCGGCTGGGGCAGATGGTCCTCGACGGCGGGGTGGCGAACGGGCGTCGCATCCTGCCCGCGGACTGGATCGCCCAGTCGACGCAACCGAGCCACCCCGAAACGGCCACCGGCGGCTACGGCCTGCAGTGGTGGACCGCCCCCGATTCGAACGCGTTCTACGCGCTCGGCCTGCAGGGCCAGTTCATCTTCATCGACCCGGACACTCGGACCGTGATCGTGAAACTGAGCTATTTCCCGCCCGATCGCGCCGCCCCCGGCGAGTCGCTGGCCTTCATGCGGGCCGCGTCGGAGTGGCGGCCGTGAGGGCGTTCCACCGGAGGTCGTGATGGCTCCACTGACACGCAGAGCGTTCGTCGCGGCCGGCCTGACGGCCGCCGTGGGCTCGTCGTTCCGGGTCTTCGGCGCCCAGCAGGCCCCCGCAGACCTGGCCGCGCTCACGCTGGGGCGGGCGTCCGATCTGGTGCGGCGCCGCGACGTGTCGCCGGTCGAGCTGACCGAAGCGTGCCTGCGGCGGATCGAGACGTACGACGCGTCCCTGAACGCCTTCATCACGGTCACGCGAGAACAGGCCCTGACGGCGGCTCGCGGCCTCGAGGCGGAGCTCGCCGACGGCCGCTGGCGCGGACCGCTGCACGGCATTCCCATCGCCCTGAAGGACAACATCGACACGGCCGGGATCCTGACGACCGCGGCCAGCGGCGTGTTCCAGACCCGCGTGCCCGAGGCGGACGCCGAGGTCGTCACGCGTCTCCAGAACGCCGGCGCGATCCTCCTCGGGAAGCTGAACCTGCACGAGTTCGCGCTGGGCGGCACCTCCTCCGTCTCGCACTTCGGACCGGTCCACAATCCGTGGGACCTGGAGCGTCATCCCGGCGGCTCCTCGGGCGGGTCCGGGGCGGCGGTCGCCGCCGACCTGTGCCTGGGCGCGCTGGGCACGGACACGGGCGGCTCGGTCCGCATCCCGGCCTCCTGCTGCGGCATCGTGGGCCTGAAGCCGACCTACGGCCGCGTCAGCAATCACGGCGTCATCCCGATGGCGTGGACGCTGGACCACGTCGGGCCGATGTGCAAGACGGTCGAGGACGCCGCGCTGATGCTGAACGTCCTGGCCGGCCATGACGCGCGGGATCCCGTGTCGGTCGATCGGCCGGTCGACGATTACGCGCGCGGGATCGGGGCGCCGACCCCGCAGTTGCGCCTGGGCAGGCCCACCGCCGGATTCTTCGAGAACCTCCATCCGGACATCGCCGACGCGCTGGAGGTGGCCATCGGGGTGCTGGAGGGGCTGACGGCCGGTGTGAGAGACGTGGCGATTCCGGCGGCCGGGTCGGTGGCCGACGTCTGGAACGCCGAGATCTACGCGTACCACCAGCCCTGGATCACGGCGTCGCCCGAGCTCTACCAGGCCCCGACGCGGGCGCTGATTCAGGGGACGGAGAGTGCCAGCGCAACGGTCTACGCGCAGGCGCGCCGCCACGTGGACGAGGTGCGCCGGGACATCGCCCGGGTCTTCGAGGAGGTCGACCTCCTCATCACCCCGACCCAGCGTACGCCTCCGGGGCCGATTGGCGGCGGCCCGCCGGCGCCGAATGCCGGACGAGGCCGGGGCGGCCGAGGCGGCCGGGGACGAGGGGGAGCGCCGGGAGGCGGCGGTGGCGGCCTGAACAATACCGCGGCCTTCGACATCTACGGGCTGCCCACGATCTCGGTGCCCTGCGGGTTCACGAGCGAGGGCCTGCCGATCGGGCTGCAGATCAGCGGCGCCCATTTCGACGAGGCGACGGTCATCGCGCTCGCCCACGCGTACGAACAGGCGACCGACTGGCACCGACGCCAGCCGGACCTGAGTTAGGAGCCGATCATGACGAAGTCGATGAAGCTCCTGGCGGTGGCCTCGCTCCTGCTGCTGCCGCTCGGCGCGTCTGCGCAGCGCCCGAGCCTCATGGGCTTCAGTGTCGAGCGGTCCGAGCAGCAGCGCGCCTGGGAAGCCGTCATGGCTGCCGTGCCGGACGCCGACCGGATGCGTGAGGCACACCGCGAGATGACGCGGCGACCCCACGACGCGGGAACGGACGAGAACTATCGGCTCGCGCTCTCTCTGCGGGATCTGTGGCAGGAGCTCGGCTTCGAGACGGAGATGGTCAGGTACGACCCTCTCATCCCCTGGCCGGGCGACCTGCGCCTCCGGCTCATTGAGCCCGAGGTCCTCGAGTTGGCCGTGACGGAGCCGCCCATCCCGGAGGATCCGGACACGTCGGTCGAAGGCGCCCTGCCGGGCGTGGCGGCCTACGTGACGCCCGGCGACGTCACGGGAGACGTGATCTATGCGAACTACGGTCGCATCGGGGACTACCGCCTGCTCGACGACCTGGGCGTGTCGCTCGAGGGGAGGATCGTGCTCGTGCGATACGGCGGGACGCCGAACCAGATGCGCGGCATGAAGGTGCGCGAGGCCGCCAGGCGCGGCGCGATCGGCGTCGTGATCTACACCGATCCGGAAGAAGACGGATACGTGCGCGGCGACGTGTACCCCAACGGCACCTGGCGGCCGTGGGAGGGGATCCAGCGCGGGAGCTTCCTGGACGTGCCGATCTATCCGGGCGATCCGCTGACGCCGTTCCGGCCGTCGATTCCCGGCGTCGAGCGCCTCGCCCTCGAAGACGCCGGGACGATCCAGACGATTCCCGTCCAGCCCATCTCGTACGGCGAAGCCCTGAAGATCCTGCGTCACATCGGCGGCGACGCCGTCCCCGAAGGATGGCAGGGTGGGCTGCCGGTGACGTATCACGTCGGGCCGGGCCCGGCGCGGATCGAGATGCACGTCGAGTACGACTACCAGCAGCGGCCGGTCTGGAACGTCTTCGGCAGGATCGAGGGAGCGGAGGAACCGGAGAAGCTCGTGCTCGTGGCCGGGCATCGGGACGCGTGGGTGCTGGGCGCGCGCGATCCCACGAGTGGGACCGTGTCGCTGCTGGAGACGGCACGCGGCGTCGCCGCCGCGATCGAGCAGGGATTCCGCCCGCGTCGCAGCATCGTGTTCGGGAGCTGGGGCGGCGAGGAGTACTTCCTGCTCGGATCGACCGAATGGGGCGAACAGTTCGGCGCGGACCTTCGTGAGAACCTGGTCGCCTACATCAACCGCGAATCCTACACGGCCGGCGACTGGAGCGCGTCCGGCAACCCGTCGCTCGAACGGTTCGTCATCGGGACCTCGCGCGACGCGCGGCACCCAGACGCGCCGAGTCTCTACGACGGCTGGGCGGCGCAACGCCCGGACGTTCCGCCGCGAGTCGGCGCCATGGGCTCCGGGTCGGACTTCACCGTGTTCCTGCACCATCTCGGCGTCCCGGCGTTGAACGTCGGGTACGGAAGCGGCAACGGCGTCTACCATTCGCTGTACGACACGTACCACTGGTTCCAGCGCTACGGTGATCCCGACTATCGATACGGCGTGGCCCAGGCGGACATGGTCGGACGGATGATCATGCGCCTGGCGAACGCCGAGGTGCTGCCGTTCGATTTCACCGATACCGCGGACGCCATCGCGCGATACGTCGACGAGCTGGTGGAGCTCGACCGGGAAGGCCGGCTGCAGGAGCTGCTCCGGGCCATCGGGGCGTCGAACGCCCGGCTCCGCGTGGCGGCCGTCCAGGCCAACCTCGAGCTTTCACGAGTCCTCGCGGGCGGCGAGACCTGGACCGACGCCAACGCGCAGAGCATCGCGGAGGTCAATCGGCTCATCATGCAGGCCGAACGCGAGCTGCTGGACGAACGCGGCCTCTGGCGGCGGCCGTGGTATCGCAACCTGGTGTACGCGCCCGGGTACTACGAAGGGTACGCCGCCAAGACGCTGCCGGGCGTGCGCGAGGCGATGGAGGAGGGGGAGTGGGAGGTCGCTCGCACGCAGGCGGGCATGTTGATAGAGGCGCTCGGCAGGGCCACCGCCGCCGTGACGAACGCCGGAGAGGCGGCACGAGGTGCCGTGCCCTCGTCCGGCCGGTGAGCGTGCCACGCCCGTGCCTACGGCTTCTCGCGGTGCTCGGAGCACTTGCGGTCGGCTCGTGCGGCCCACCATCGGCGCCGCCGGAGCCCTTCGTCCTCGAAGAGGCGACAATCGCCGGGATCCACGCCGCGTTCGCGTCCGGCGCGCTGACGTGCCGACAACTGGTCACCGACTACCTCGCCCGGATCGAGGCCTATGACGGCGACGGCCCCGCGCTGCACGCGCTCCTGACGGTCAATCCGCGCGCGCTGGAGATCGCGGACGAGATGGACGCCCGCTACACGTCGAATCGGTCCGGCGCGGGACCGCTGCACTGCGTCCCGGTGATCCTCAAGGACAACTACGATACCGGCGACCTGCCGACCACGGGCGGCTCGGTGACGCTGGCCGAGTCGATCCCGCCGGACGACGCGTTCGTCGTGGGGCGGCTGCGGGAGGCGGGAGCGCTGATCCTGGCCAAGGCCAATCTGACGGAGCTGGCGCGCGGCGGCACGACGGTGAGCTCGCTCGGCGGCCAGACGCGGAACCCGTACGATCTGACTCGTACCCCCGGGGGGTCGAGCGGGGGGACGGGCGCGGCGATCGCCGCCAACTTCGCGGTGGTCGGCACCGGCAGCGATACCGGCCAATCCATCCGCTCACCGGCCTCGGCCGGCAGCCTCGTGGGTCTGCGGCCGACACGCGGACTCGTGAGCCGCGACGGGATAATCCCTGTCAGCACAACACAGGACGCCGCCGGCCCGATCACCCGCACGGTCGAAGACGCGGCACGCATGCTCGACGTGATGGCCGGCTACGACCCGAGCGACCCGATCACGGCCTTCAGCCTCGGCAAGATTCCCGAGAGCTACACCCGCTCGCTGGACCCGGACGGGCTGGCGGGGGCCCGTATCGGCGTGCTCGAGGACTTCTTCGGTGCCGACCCGGTGCACGCCGAGGTGAACGCGGTGACCGAGACCGCCGTCGAGCAGATGGCGGCGGTCGGAGCGGTCATCGTTCGTCTCCGCATCCCTGAACTCGACGAGCTGACGCGGGATCTCTGGGTGTCCGGCTTCGAAGCGAAGGTGGCGTTCAACGCATATCTGGCCGACTTGGGTGCGGGCGCCCCGGTCCGGACGCTCGCGGAGCTCATCGACGGCGGTGGCTTCCACGAGTCGATCCGCGAGGGGCTGGAGACGGACGACCGAGTGGAGGATGGCCTGGACGATCCCGAATACCAGAGGCAGCTCGGTCGTCGCCAGCGCCTGCGACAGGGGATCATGACCGCGATGGCCGAGCACCAGTTGGACGCCATCCTCTACCCCCACCAGCGCCGGCTGGTCGCCGCGATCGGGGAGCCGCAACTGGAGCGGAACGGCGTGCTCTCGAACGGGACGGGCTTTCCCGCGATTACCGTGCCGGGAGGCTTCTCGGCGCCAACCGCGTCGGCACCGCTCGGGGTGCCGATTGGCCTCGAGCTGCTGGGTCCGGAGTGGAGCGAGCCCCGACTGATCGCGCTCGCCTTCGCCTTCGAACAGGCCACGCGGTACCGCAAGCCGCCGGTCGCGACGCCACCGCTCGATCGGTAACGGAGGCGCGCGGTCGCGCGGCGCGTCTTCACTGAATGGAGGCCACCACGAGTCAGCAGTAACCCAGGGAGCTGACGATGTTCATCACCGAGCGACACCTCTCCCGACGCACCGTCCTGCGCGGCCTCGGAGCTCACCGAACGGTCGGATACTCGATTCCCAACTGCTCCAGGTAGGTGTCGTAGCGCGTCGGGTCGTAGTAGTGCTTCCGGAGCTCCGGTCGGTACTTCGCCATGACCTCCTCGTTGAGCCAGACGGCCGGCGTGTCCTCCGGGCGAATGAGCGGCGTGTACGTCAGGTCCGTGGTCTGCGCGTTGCGGAAGTAGTCCCAGGCCTGCTCGACGATCTCGGGCCGGAGCAGGAGGTCGAGCATCGTCAGGGCCTGCACCTTGGCGCCGGCGACGACGCCCTTGTGGGCGATCGGCGTGGCCATCGCGATCGCGTTCGACCAGTGGTGCCCCGGCCCGGCCTGGAAATTGGCGGGAAAGCTCAGGCTCACGGTCGGCACGGTCCAGGAGATGTCGCCGATGTCGTCCGACCCGCCCCCGCGCTTCTCCTGGTCCGGGATCCGCGCGCGGCCTCGAAGCTCTGGGATCTCCGTGGCCAGGCCCGTCTCCGGGACCCCGAGCTCCCGCTGCACGGCCTTAGCGAGCGTGACGTCGGCCTCGGACCACTCTGGCAGCCCGACGCGCGTGATGTTGGCGTACATCGCCTCGGCCAGGGGCCGGTTCATGTGAATCGGCCAGGCCGATCCGAGGACGCGGGAGGTCACCGTCGTGTCGGTCATCAGCGCGGCGCCTCCCGCGATCGCGTCGCCGATCTCCCACATCCGCGTGATCTCGGGGTACGACGCTTCGCGGAAGTAGTACCAGACCGAGGCGTTTCTGGGCACGACGTTGGGCTGGTCCCCGCCGTTGGTGACGACGTAGTGCGACCGCTGCTGGATGCGGAGGTGCTCGCGGCGGTAGTTCCAGCCGACGTTCATCAGCTCCACGGCGTCCAGCGCGCTGCGGCCGCGCCAAGGGGCCATCGCGCTGTGGGCCGTCTCACCCTCGAAGGTGTACTCCACCGACACGAGGCCGTTGCCCGCGCTGTCTCCCCAGGAGGTCGCGAGGTTGCTGCCCACATGGTTGTAGAGGACGACGTCGACATCGTCGAACAGCCCCGCGCGGACGTAGTACGCCTTGGTCGCGAGCAGCTCTTCGGCGATGCCCGGCCACAACAGGAGCGTGCCGGTCAGCCCCTCCCGCTCCATGATCCGCTTCACCGCGATCGCCGCCACGACGTTGAGCGGTACGCCCGAGTTGTGGCCCTCGCCGTGGCCCGGCGCGCCGTCGACGATCGGCGCGCGGTACGCGACGCCCGGCTTCTGCGACGCCTGGGGGATGCCGTCCACGTCGGAGCCGAGCGCGATCACGGGCCGCCCCGACCCGAACCGCGCGGTCCAGGCGCTGGGAATCCCAGCGACGCCTCGCTCGACCGCGAAGCCCTCGCGCTCGAGAATCGCCGTCAGGTACCGCTGCGTCTCGAACTCCTGGAACCCGAGCTCGCTGAAGCTGAAGACCGAGTCCACCATCTGCTGGGCGAGGTCGTACAAATCGTCGACCGCGGCCAGGGCCTCGCGCTGGTACTCGACCAGCTCCGGGGGGACCGGCGCGGTCTCACCGGGCTCCTCCCCGTCCTGCATGGCCGGTGTTGCAGTGAGGGTCGCGAACACGACCATGGCGGCCAATCCCCACGTGCCTGTCACCCGCATCTCCTCACCTCAGTTCTTCGAGTCTCCCGAGCATCGGCACCGCGCGTCCGCTACCGGGGGGTGAGGTACGCCGCGATCGCGTCGAGATCGGCGTCCGAGACCTCGGTCTTCCTGAAGAAGGGCATGATCGAGACGCCGTTGCGGACGTAGAACCGGACGCTTCGGGGCGTCAGGTCGGTGCGCTCTTCGAGCACGGCGGGACGCGCTCCCTTGTACTTGGCCCTCAGGGCGGCCGTGCCCGGATGGCCGGGTCCGGCGCCGTGACAGGTGGCGCACCAGTACTGGTACACCTCGTCGCCACGCCGGATCGTCGCTTCCTCGCGGTCCTGCGCGAGCGGCTGCGCCGCCGGGACCAGGAGCCCGCAGGCGACCACCCAGACTCCCAGGATGCTCCTCACGCGCGTCCCCCTCGCAGATGCCGGGGCCAGATGCCGGACCGGCCGGCTGCCACGATGCCGTTGGGATCGATGGCGTCCTTGATCGTCTCGTGCAGGCGCAGCAATGCGCTGTCGTTGTACGAGTACGCGGCCATCACGTCGTCCTGGAAGACCGGCGCCGTGCGGTACTCGCCCCAGCCGTGCTCGGCCGCCACCTTGACCAGCGCACGGAAGACCTCGCGGGTCCGCTGGTTCTGCGCGACGTTCGTGCGGGAGATCGGGAACGCCATGATGAAGATGAAGGCCCGATACATCCAGGTGGCAGGCATCGAGAACGGCGACACCATGGACGGCTCGCCGAGGTCGCGGAACGCCTCCATGAAGACGCGCTGCGCCTCGAGTACCGCCTCGCCGGTCTTGGGAATGATCGGCGAGAACCACAAGTGGCCGTCCGAGGGGGAAGGATTCAGCTCCGTCCGGGCGCCGATCGAGAAGATCTCCATGTTGGGGATCCCCACCGACACCCGGCGAACGCGGGTCATCTGCTCCGGCGTCAGGGGAAACCGCAGGAGCTCGCCATCCCGGAACGTGGAGCCGGGCACCGTGGCCGCGAACCGGTCCTTGGCGTGCTGGAGATGGGCCGCGATGACGCCGGGCGACCCGTAGAACTGCAACTGGCACGTCCAGGCTCCGCGGTTCTGCCGGTCCACGAAGCGCTCGAGCTCGGCCTCGGATGCGCCGCCCGGGCGGTCGAGCAGCTCTGCCAGCTCGGGATTCGGCGGTCCGAACCGCCCGAACGCGCTGCCGTAGTTGGGCATCCCGATCAACCCGGCATGTTCCAGCTCGTTGACCAGATCGATGAGGGGCACGATGTCCCGCCGTCGCGGCACGGTGACGACGCTGTTCTGGTAGGCCGCCGGGGCGGGCAGCAGGTGCAGGCCCATCTTGGTCACGACTCCGCAGTTGCCCTGCGCGAACAGACCGTCGACCGTCGGACCGAACCCGTAGCGGTACTCGGCCCAGCTCTGCGCACCCGGCAGCGCGCCCATGCCGGTGCGCACGATCTCGCCGCTCGGCAGCACCACCTCCATGCCGCAGTGGGAGTGGAAGTGATCCCGGTAGGCGCCGAACGTGTACCCCACGCCGTGGTCCAGCGCGTTTCCGACCGGGCTGCCCCACCCGGGGTCCGGGCAGTCGATCCAGACGTTCAACCCGCGTTCCTGGATGTGCCGGTACAGATCGAAGTAGGCCACGCCGGGCTCGACGATCGCGAAGTGCCGCCGGTCGTCGACCTCGATCACGCGGTTCAGCCGCTTGAGGTCGAGCACGACGCTGCCGGACAGGTTCGGGGCGGAACCGCCGTATCCGAGATTCTTGCCCGTCGAGATCGGGAAGATGGGAATCCTGAACTGGTTCGCGACACGCACGACCTGCGAGACCTGCTCCGCGGAATCGGGTGCCACGGCGGCCGAGACGAGCCGCTCGTCCGGCTCGCCCCACACGGGCGAGTAGGCGTCGCGGTAAAGGGCGATGTCGTCGTCGCTCGTGAACAGCCATTGCCGATCCACGATGCGCTCGAACTGTTGAAGCGCGTCGGCCCAGTCCTGTTCGCTGACTCCTGGCGGAATGGCCATCACGGACTCCGAAATACCTGAGGCACGGAAATAGGGTTACGCGCGATGTCGGGCCGCGATCACCCACGAGACCAGCGGCTCGTCGGGCTCGTCGGGCTGGCGGTCTGCCGCTCTCGCGATCGTGAGCGTTTCCGGCAGGCCGGAATCGATCGGGCAGGCCGTGACGATCCGCGCCACCCCAGGAGCCCACTGGGCCGCATCCCAGGACAGTCGCCGCGCGCGGCCGACCGTGGCCCCCGGCCCCGAGATCACGTGCTCGATTCCACGACCCTGCGTCCGATGCGATCCGCGGTACACGACGCGCAACCCGTGGTCCCATCCCCATCGCTCCAGGCAGAAGAGGGGACCATGTGCCGTCAGGCCGGCCACCGCGAGCGGCCGTTCCTTCCACTGCACGGCCAGATCGTGGAACCAGAAGTCCGTGACGTCACCGCGGATCCGCGCCACGCTCGCGCCGAGCCGCTCGGCCTCCCGCGCGAACGCTGCTCCCGCCGCGAAGCGCACGTCCGAGACCACGCGATAGAGCGGATGCATTGGGGTCGTCGCAGCATCCTGCTCCCGCGCGGCTCCCGTCGCGCCAGCCCCGGACCGCGGGGTCCACGGAACGACGGAGACGGCCAATCCGGCCTGGAGAAGCTCTCGACGGGTCGGCATCGGCCTGGATCGTCGCGGTGGCCGGGCGTGGCGTCCAATACTTTTCCGGGCAGACACGATTTCCGCGACGGCATACTCGCGTGGTCGGTCTGGAAAGTGGGTCGATATCGCTGCTGTGTCCGGGATCGCCCGTTCGGATTAGCTGCCAGATTCTGTAGAATCCGCCAGTGGACCTACGGCATCTGCGTGCGTTCGTCGCCGTGGCGGAGGAGTCCAGCTTCACGAAGGCCGCCCGTCGGCTGCATCTCTCCCAGCCCCCCCTCAGCCGACAGATTCGCCAGCTCGAAGGGGAGCTGGGCGTGACCCTGTTCGTCCGCCATCGAGACCGGATCGAGCTGACGAGCGAGGGGCAGGTCCTGCTCGAGAAGGCGAGAGCCGCCAGCCTGGCCGTCTCGGACTTTCAGGACGCGGCCCGGTCCCTGAGGCAACCAGGCATCCGCACGCTGCACCTCGGGATCGGCTGGGGCCTCTGGAGTGCGGTCGATCGTGTCCGCGCGTTCCACGCGCGACGATTCCCCGACCAGCGGATCTCCGTGCACGATCTCTGCACGGACGCGATCCGGGAGCGGAGCATCGACGTCGCGGTTGTCCGGCCGCCGGTCGACGACAGGCGCTGGCAGTCCCGTCTGCTCTTCGAGGAGCATTTCATCGCCATTCTGAGCGATGCACATCCGCTGGCCGGCCGCAAGACGATCAGGCTCCTGGATCTGGCCTCGGTGCCCCTGCTGATGTACGAACGCTGCATCGGGCCCGGGGTGTACGACAAGGCGCTGGCGTTGTACCGCGCTGCGGACATCCGGCCGCCGATGGTGGAAGCCCAGCCGCCTCCCTTCTCGCAGGCCGCCATGATGCTCGTTGCGTCGGGGCAGGGGTTCTATATCGGGATTGCGAGTCCGTTCACGCAGACCCATCGCACGAGCGGTGTGGCGGTGGTCCCCCTCGACGAGCCGGACGCCCGGCTGGAAGTGCGAATCACGTGGCGACGGGACGACGCGTCTGCGGAGGTTCGGGAGTTTCTGCGCTCGGCGCGAGAGGCGTTCGCCTCCAGGCCCGTCGCCCGAACCGGCGCCGCGTAGGGCGGGAAGCATCCCTTTCGCCACTCACGTCCGCAGCCGCTCCTCGACCCATGTCGCCGCGGCCAGCGTCGTGGCGTCGTCCGAGACGCGGCCGATGATCTGCACGCCAACCGGCAGCCCGCTTGGTCCCGTCAGGCCCGGGACGTTCACGCAGGGGGCGTGCAGCAGCGTCCAGGTGCGATTCATGACCGGGCTGCCGGTGGACTCGAGCCCGGCCGGCGCCTCTCCCGTCGCGCTGGCGGCGATCAGGACGCGACACTCGCCCATCGCGCTCGACAGGGCGGCACGGCACGCGTCGGCCACCTGCCGGGCCGTCTCGTAGGTCTCCACCGGCAGGCGGGCGCCGGCGTCGAGCATCTCCAGGAGCCGCGGCGTCAGCAGAGACCTGTGCTCCCTGAGCTCGGCGCCCAGGTTCCGCGCCGCCTCGAATCCCTGAATCGCCGCGTGCGCGTCGTCGAGGTCCGCGAACGCGTCCGGCAGCTCGATGGGGACGACCCTGGCCCCGGCAGCCGACAACCGCTCCGCGACCGCCTCGAGCGCGGCCGCCATTTCCGGCTGCGCGGCGGACCGCTCGTGGGATCGGCACACGCCGATTCGTGGCACGCCGTCGTGCGCCGCAGGCTGCGCCAGATCGGGCCGGCCGGCGACCGACCCGACCAGCAGCGCGGCGTCGGCCACCGTGCGCGTGAGGACGCCGATGGTATCGAGGCTCCCGGCCACCAGCTTCAGACCACCGCGATCGATCGTGCCGTAGGTCGGCTTGTAGCCGACCACGCCGCAATAGCTGGCTGGACGGATGATCGAACCGGCCGTCTGCGTTCCCAGGCCGACCGGCACCATGCCATCCGCGACCGCGGCGGCCGATCCGCTCGAGGAGCCGCCCGGTGTGTGGGCGGGATTGCGAGGGTTGACGGTGGCCGCCGGCGAGTAGCAGGCGAACTCGGTCGTTGCGGTCTTTCCCAGAACGATCGCCCCTGCGGCCCTGGCGGCGGCGACACAGGCCGCGTCGGCACCCGGGCGATGGCCCGCGTAGATGGGCGACCCGTACTCCGTGGGGAGGCCGGCGGTGTCGAAGATGTCCTTCACGCCGATTGGCAGGCCGTGCAGCGGACCGCGGAGCGGACCGGCGTCGAGCACACGGGCCTGGCGCCTGGCGGACTCGGCGTCGACGATGGTCCAGGCATGGATCTCCGGCTCCCGGAGGGCGATCCGCTCGAGACAGGCCTCCACCACGTCGCGCGCGCGCAGCGCGCGCGACCGCAGACCGAC